>Ga0265299_10001922_pt1 | contig 22317 bp, 19 predicted proteins | sample AusTroGonzalo_MG_4_FD_193485 | JGI IMG/M metagenome (GOLD analysis project Ga0265299, IMG submission 193485) | Bovine rumen microbial communities from tropical cattle in Woodstock, Queensland, Australia - Gonzalo_02 | ecosystem: Host-associated > Mammals > Digestive system > Stomach > Rumen ... | reverse complement strand
GGAACTCTGCTGCGCGCAGCTTGTCCGGGTTGTCATCGGCTGTGCGGTAATGGTTTAAAACTGACTCCAGCTGCGACCTGTTGGGGCCTGCCTGACTCAATGCACTCTCAACTGCCGGCCGTGACGTACACCCTGCCAGCAAAGCGGTAGTAACGATTAGTAAGATTCCTGCTCTTCTCATAAACTATATACTCCGGACACATAATCCGGCAAACAATGCAACACAAGTCAAGCACCCCACTCCGTGTGGTGCAGCAGGACTGAGCAAATAAAAGATTCGGATTTATAATTAGTTATGAATTGAAATAAGAACTTATTTCAAGGATTTTCATAACTTTGCGGCTCCAAATCTTTGAACAGTCTGTATCTATTCTAAGAATTTGGATGAAAGGACGACACACGTTAGCTTTCCACGGCGACACACGGGCATCGTCCTTTCTTAGTATCCAAACTCCTAATTAGCCAAACAAGACAAACAACTCAGGCCGATATTATACATATCGGAGCCAGCAGAACCTAAAAAGAGAGTGTGTGGAAATAAGGCACAATGCACCCTGGAAACAAAGGACTACTGACTCATAAACTTGTTTGAACAGTCTGATGCCAGGCACCAGACACCGCAAATATAGCGTAAATTTTATTAAAACGTTTTTTTTGTAAAAAAAATCAAAGAATCAGACGTCGGCATCAAGGATCTTTTTGATTTCCTCATCAGTCTTGTAGAGTTTGTCCTTGCAGAACTTGATAAGCTCACGGGCCTCCTTTAGGCTTTCACCTATCTGGTCTATATCCATCTTGTTCTCTTCTATCCCGGATACTATCTCCTCCAGGCGTTTCATTGCTTCCTCGTATTTCACTGTATTTCTGATTTTATGGGTTAATAATCATATTATCTCACTCTCAATGTTTCCGTCAGCGAATGATGTCGTAAGACGGTCTCCCTTGCTTAACCGGGCGGCCTCTTTTACCACATGTCCGTTCACTCTGGTTATTGTATAGCCGCGTTTTAGTATGAGCACCGGATCTGCGCTTGAAATGCTCTTTTCAAGCAGTTCAATTTTGTGAATCTGAGAGGTGATGGCGTTGCTCACACCTGTCACGGCGCGGTTCCACAGGTTTTCCAGTATCTGCTCGCGGCGGACTTTGGCCACCGCGAACAGCGATGGTAGTTTTTGTGTAATCCTTTCAATTCGCAGTTTCTGGGCATTCATGCGCTCAACAATTGCGTCACTCATACGGCGGGTAAGGTTTTCCAGTTCAGATGCTGTGTCAAACAGCCTGTTGATAAGGAATTCTGCCGCGGCTGTGGGCGTCTTTACCTTGGTGTGGGCCACTACATCGGCCACGGTATCATCACGCTCATGACCTATTCCGGTTATGACAGGGAGCGGAAAATTGGCTATGTTGAACGCCAGTGAGTATGAGTCAAAGCAGCTCAGTTCACTCACGGCACCGCCTCCGCGTATTATTACAAGCACGTCAAAGTCATCCCTGCGGCGTGCTACGGCATCCATGGCACAGATGACGCTACTTTCAACATCATCGCCCTGCATAAGAGCCGGAAAGAGTTTAGTGTAGAATATGAATCCGTAGGCGTTACTGTTCAACTGGTCACAGAAATCGCCGTATCCGGCAGCCGTAGCCGATGATATGACTGCAATCCTTTGCGGCAGCAAGGGGATGTCCAACTCCTTGTTGAGACCTATCACACCGTCTTTTTCAAGTTGCAGCAGTATCTCCCTGCGTCGGCGGGCCATATCACCAAGGGTATATGTGGGGTCAATATCCTGTACGGTAAGTGAGAATCCGTAAACTTCATGAAAGGTGACGGTTACCTGCAGGAGCACCTTCATTCCTACTTTCAGAGTCTCACCTGTCTGCTGCTCAAAGTAGGGCCTTAAGCGCATCCAGGTGGTACGCCACACGTTGGCTTTAGCCTTGGCCAGAAAGGTTCGTCCCGTTGGGTCTTTCTGGACAAGTTCCATATAACAATGTCCCTGTCCGGAGGGGCTTATACCGCTTATTTCGGCCTGTACCCAATAGGCGTCAGGCATTTCAAACTGGAGCGTGCTCTTGACGCGTCCGTTAAGTTCAAGGAGAGTCAATGGTTCCATAGTATCAACTGTTCTGTGTTTTAGTCTGTTCCTGTTGTGATATGTGGCAGATAACCAGTATATCACCCTCCTGCAGCACTGTATTGCCGTCAGGGATGGTGTTGCGGTCAACTCTTCTTATCATTACAACAACACCTCTGTCAGGGCGGTCATAGTCCATGATGCGCTTGCCCACCCACTTGCTGCCGGGTTTTATGGTATGCTCCTCAAGGAATGTGTGGTTATCCTCAAAGCTCTTGGTAATGATAATCACGCTGTCACCTGTCTTGATTTTGGTGTTGCCGCGGGGCTGCACTTTCTGGCCGTCCCGCAGTATCATGGCTATGAGCAGGTTCTTGGGCAGTCCAAGCTCCTTTATCTGTTTGCCCTCCCATGCGCTGCCGTCCTTTATGGTTATGCGTCCAAACTGCATGTCGGTGTCCTCAACATAGTCATTGAATGTTTTCATTACATCCACGCTGTCATCAATCATATCCAGTGCGCCGGCCACCGCAGGCAGGAGTGAGCCCTGAAGCAGGATGGAGAGCAACACTATGCAGAACACTATGTTGAACAGGTCAATGTTCATATCCGTTACAGTGCCTGTGGCCATAATGGCAAATACAATCGATGCGGCACCGCGCAGTCCCACAAATGATACCAGCATGCGCTGTCTGAACCTGTAGCCCTTGCTGCGTGAAAAAGGTGTTAGTACCATTCCCACCGCCAGCGGACGTGCCACAAAGAGCATGAAGGCAAATATTATGAGTGCCGGGACAATTACCCTGTGCATCTGGGCCGGATGTGCCAGCAGGCCCAACAGGAAGAATATGAGCACCTGCATAAGTCCGGTGGTTCCGTCAAAGAACGCCACAAGGTTTTTCTTGTCCTTAAGGTCTGCATTGCCCATAATAATACCTGCCAGGTAGGCACTCAGGTATCCGTTTCCGCCTATAAAAGCGGGTAGGGCATAAGACAGAATGGCTATGGCCAGCACAAACAGTGATCCGTATGCTGTTGCGCGGGAGTGCATCTTCTTGAATATCTTTACCCCCGCTGTGGCTATCAGCCAGCCGCCAAGCACACCAAACAGGATCTGTCCCGCAAGCATCATTACCACACCGCCGCCTGTCATGGAACCGCTGCGCAGTGACAGGAGCACTATGGTAAGCATATAAGCAAAGGGATCGTTACTGCCACTCTCCACCTCCAGCAGTGATGCGGTGTTGTTCTTTAGGCCCAACTTGCGTGACCTGAGTATTGAAAAGACCGATGCAGCATCAGTTGAGCCCAGCACGGAGCCCAAAAGCAGACCTTCCAGCCAGTTCCATCCCAGTGCATAGTGGCAGAACAGACCTACCAGGGCAGCTGTGACCATTACGCCGACGCTGGCCAGCAGACCTGATTCAACAGCTACGCGGCCGGCACTCTCCCATCGGGTACCGAATCCGCCGTAAAACATTATGAAAATAAGGGCAACCGTACAGGTCTGCTCGGCAAAGGCCATATCCTCCAGATGAATGGGAATGATGCCGTTGTTGCCAAAGATTATTCCCAGCACTATGAATGCCAACAGGGTGGGTACACCGATTCTGGTTGTAACATGGTTCAACCATACGCAAATCAGTATAACCAATCCGATTAGAATAAGGAAAAGCGTCATATCGTGTGCGGTATCATCTGTTTCCGCAAAGATATAAAATATTAACGCTTTATTTCCAGAACCTCCAGATTCCTGAAATTTTTGCCGTCAATTTCCAGACGTACCAGCGTACGTACTTTCTGCCATCCCTGCAGACCGGCTGCTCCGGGGTTGATAAAGAGCATACCGAATTTCTTGTCATGCATAACCTTGAGTATATGCGAATGGCCGCAGACAAACAGGTCTGGAGTCTCCAATAGCAGTTGCTCACGCACAGAGTGGTCATAGTGGTCAGGGGAGCCTCCAATGTGTTTCATCATGATATTGGCATCCTCCACCTTGAAACGGTACAGCTCTGTAGTGCTGCGGCGCACATCCTGCCCGTCACAGTTTCCATATACGGCACGCAGGGGGGCAATCTGTGACAGACGTTCAATAATCTCATACGTGCCTATATCGCCGGCATGCCATATCTCCTGACATCCGTTCAGAAACTTGGCATAACGGTCATCCCAATAGCCGTGGGTGTCAGACAGGATGCCTATGCGTGTCATATTCCAAGTTTCTCCTTGGCCAGTTCCACAATTATGTCGGCACACTTGTCAAAGCCCAGCACGGTGCTGTTAAGGCAGATGTCATAGTTGGCCGAATCACCCCACTTGCGTCCGGTAAAGTAGTTGTAGTACGATGCACGCTTGCGGTCAATATCCTCAATCAGTGACAGGGCTTTGGAGGGTGTCATACCCTCATCGGCATGACGGCACACACGGGCTACGCGGTCATCGGTCCGGGCCGATATGAATACGTTCAGCAGACGGTCGCTCTCACGCAGCACATAGTCTGAGCAGCGTCCTATGAACACGCAGTCTTCCTGCTCATGAATGTGCCTGATGGCATCACTCTGCATGTTGAAGATGGACTCGTTGCTCAGGTAATTGCTTGACAGGCCGTTACTGCTCAGGTGGTTCATAAAGAGTGCACGCAGTCCCTTGCGTGTCTTCTCCTCATCGGCCTCAGCAAAAAACTCCTCACTGAAACCGGTGTTCTGGGCCGCCTTTTTGAGAAGGTCCCTGTCATAGACCTTGATACCCAGACGCTCGGCTACCAGCGCCGCAATGTTACGGCCGCCGCTGCAGAACATACGTCCTATGCATATACAGTAGTGCTTGTCCATATTATGACTGTTTTTTGAGTTTTCTGATTTGCGGAATCAAAAGGGAGAATCCCAGTATCACAGACAGAATGTCCGATGCCGGCATGCTGTACCATATACCGTTGATGCCGTAAAAACGCGGCAGGATAAGCAGGAACGGAATGAGCAGCAACAGTTGGCGTGACAGTGACATAAGTATTGACTTTCCGGGCATTCCTATGCTCTGGAAAAAGTTGCCGGACACCATCTGTGATCCTACCAGCGGGAATATCAGGAACGTAAGTCTCATTCCCACACGTGCTATTGCGGTCAGCTCGGGGTCATCGGTGAATATGCGTATGCACATATCGGGCAGGAATTCGGCTATGGCAAAACCCAGTGTTGTGACACATGTGCCAAAGAACATGGTCAGATAGAGCACCCGGAGCACGCGGTCATACTGACGCGCACCGTAGTTGTAGCCTGCAATAGGCTGCATGGCCTGGTTAAAGCCCATGACCATCATCACTATAAGGAATCCTATGCTGTTTACTATGCTGTAGGCACCTATGGCGACATCGCTTCCGTACTTGAGTAGTCCGCGGTTGATGAGCAGCACTACAAAGCAGGCGGCAGCATTCATGAGACAGGGTGACAGTCCTATGGTTATTATGTTCTTGACCAGGTCTTTGCGCAGGCGGTAGATGCCGCGCTGAAGGTGAATGAGTTCACTTTTGTCGGACAACTGGATGCACTGCCATACGAATGCCAGCACCTGTGATATGACTGTTGCAATGGCGGCACCCTTGATACCCCATTTGAACACCATGATAAAAAGGTAGTCAAGCAGAGTGTTCAGCAGCACCGTACCGATGGTGGCCACCATAGCCTTGTTGGGGTGTCCGGCGGCACGCAATATGCAGTTGATGCCAAGATAGAGATGGGTAAATGCATTTCCTATCAGTATGATGGTCATATACTCACGGGCATAACCGATGGTGACATCGGTAGCGCCGAACAGTCTCAGAATGGGATTGATGAATATGAGTGACAACAGGCCGAATGAAACACCTATTATGATGTTCATGGTCACGGAGTTGCCAAAGAGTTTCTGTGCGCTCTCATTGTCTTTCTGTCCCAACTTGAGTGAAATCATGGTGCCGGAGCCTACGCCTACCATTGATCCGAGCGCTGCCGACAGGTTCATGAGCGGGAATGTTACAGCCAGTCCCGAAAGTGCCATGGCACCCACTCCGTGGCCTATGAATGCGCGGTCAACAATGTTATACAACGATGATGCCAGCATGGCAATCATGGCAGGTACGGCGTACCTTATGAGCAGTTTCCCAATCTTCTCCGTTCCCAGTTCCTGGGGTGTTTTCAATTCTGCCATTTCTCTGTTTGATAATCCGATGCAAAAATACAAAAATCCAGGGGTTAAAGGTTACGCCTTTTTGCCAATAAAAATTAAGAGGCAGATTAAACTTTTGCAAAATTCTGATATCTTATTTATGCAAACCGGTAATTTTTCTAACCTAAATAAAAAAGAAAATGAAAAAGATTTTGTTCGCAGTTGCAGCTCTGTTTATCTCAACACTGAGCTTTGCACAGGGATTTGGCGGCGGCTTTGGCGGCGGCCAGGGTATGAATATGAATCCTGAGGATATGGCCAAGCGTCAGGCTGACCGTCTTAAGGAGCAGCTTGAACTGACTCAGGTTCAGTATGACTCAATCTACAACTACTATCTTGCCAGCAGCAAGGAGCAGGCAGCCCGTCGTGAGCAGATGCAGAACGGTGGCCAGCAGCCCGAGCAGCAGGATATGCAGGCTATGATGGAGCAGATGCAGAAGCAGCGTCAGGCTCAGGAAGAGAAGATCAAGTCATTCCTGACCGATGACCAGAAAAAGAAATATGACGAGGCTCAGGAGCAGCGCCGTCAGCAGCGCCAGCAGGGCGGCCAGGGCGGCTTTGGCGGCGGCTTTGGTGGCGGTATGCCTCAGGGCGGCGGTTTTGGTGGTGGAAGACCTCAGTAAAAACTGCCTTTTCAACTCAAAAAGGGGGAATCTCAAGCGGATTCCCTTTTTTTTTGCATACAGCCATACGGTTGTCAGAATAAAATGCATATTTTAGCGACATGAAACGTTTTGCATTATTATTAGTCCTTGTTTTTCTTTCCAATCCTGCCCTCAGGGCAGCCAAGCCGGAAGTAGAGTATGATTCTGAGAAATCCACCCATGAGCTGATGCGCTTTTCGGGTAATATCCACATGTTCAATACCATTTTTCCGCAGGAAAAGGTGTTCCTGGAGTTTGACAACACCGCCTATTTTCAGGGCGAGACCATTTGGTTCAAGGCATTCGTACGACATGCGTCAACTCTTAAGCAGGCTCCCAGCAAGGTCCTGTACGTTGATTTTATCGGTCCAAACGGACTGGTTATAAGCCAGCAGAAACTAAAGGTTATAGGCGGCCAGGCTGACGGAGCAATCCCTCTGCTGGATGCAGCAACCGCTCAGGCTCGTCAGTACAGGGGCGTTACAAATTATCCCAGCGGTTTTTATGAGATTAGGGCATATACGCAGAATATGCTTGACTTCAACAGGGATGCCATCTTTACCCGTGTAATACCTGTTTATACCAAGCCCAAACATGAGGGTGAATATGAAAAGTCACAGGTGGTTCCGCTCAAGGATCAGATTCAGACTATTATGGGCGTACGTCAGGATGCCCAGGGTGAGGACCGCAATATCAACCTTGCATTCTATCCCGAGGGCGGTGACCTGATCGAGGGACTGCCCTGTAATGTGGCATTCAAGGCAACCGACAAAAACGGCCTGCCCATTGGCGGTTATGTGATATCGGACAGTGATACCATACCGGCCCTTCATGACGGCATGGGATCATTCACGATCATACCAGCTGGCTCCAGAACCGTACGTTTTGTGACAGATGAAGGTAAGAGCCGCCGTTTCAGTTTGCCGGGGAGCGTCAAAAGCGGTTACTCTATGATTGCGTCCGCTACATCCGATACACTGTACACCGTCAGTCTGCGCCATACGGCAGATTTGAGCAGGCAGCATATAGGCATGGCCGTGACCTGCCGCGGTGACCTGGTGGATTTCCTGGAGATAAATGACTGCCCCGCTGACACTGTTTTAAACATAGACTGCTCGGGCTGGCCGTTGGGCGTATGCCGCATGACATTCTATAATGACAGGGGGCGGATACTGGCATCACGTAGCCTGTTCCACAACAACAGTAATTTCCGCAGTCCTACCATTACGCTTTTTACTGACAGCCTTTCAAGGGTTCCGTTCAGCAAGGAGGTGCTTTCACTCCAGCTTACTGACAAGGATGGCAATCCCATACGCAACCGCTTCTGTCTGTCCGTACGTGATGCCGATGATTACGGCACCGGGCTTTCAGACAACCTGATGACCAACCTTTTGCTGTCATCGGACCTTAAGGGGTACATACATGACCCGGCATGGTATCTGGAACAGAATGATGATGAGCACCGCACAGCCCTTAACCTGCTTACGCTGGTACAGGGATGGGAGCGCTATGAATGGAAAACCATGACGGGACTGGAGTATTTCAGTGAGAAGCACCGAATTGAGGACAGTCTCACCATGAACGGATGGGTGCTCTCTTACGCCAAACGTGAACCCGTATCGGACATATCGGTGGTGGCATCGGTCATGCCCGATGACAGAAAACGCTTTGAGTCTTTTGAGTATGTGACTGACACCACAGGATACTTTGGATTTGACTTGAGTGATTTTTACGGCAAAGCCAAGATGGACATCAACCTGCTGGCAAAGAAAAGGAACGGAAAGATGAAGTATCAGACCAAAACGCGAATCAGGTTTGAGCGTTCAGACAAGCCGGAATCCAAGCCGTACCTTATGGAGGAGATTGACCTGACCCGAAACAAACGCCGTGCAGTGGAAAAAAAGACGGAGGATACGGATGACGGTCTGCCGCTGGTTATACGTGAAGACCTGGGTATTGTCCTTGATGATGTGGATATTGAAGAGGAACGCAGGTTTGTTGATTATGACACCTTTACATCACTTGATGCCGAGAAGGACACGGAGATGGAAATGGATATGGGTGAGTACAGTACGGATGTCCGCGGATACATGCTGGAAAAGGGTGTGATATTGGAGGATTCGGCGGTAATACAATTGCATTTCTACGTTCATAATCAGCAGAAACTGCTTACTCTGAAACCGTTTGACAATCCCACAAGCATTGACATGATGGATGTCAAGAGCATACTTATATATGATGATCCGGTAAAATTTGGCGATTTGACTGAGCTGGCACCATTGGAGGTTAAGTATCACCGCGACCGTGGTGACATGGAATGGTTATTGGATCTTTGGACAAACCCGGATAGAAGGATCTATCTTATTGACATACAGATCAAGAATGACAGTGAACTTTCAACATACAGGGACATCCGCAACCTGAGTCACCGTACCACCACGATTGACGGGTTTTCCGTCCCGGTTCAGTACTACGCACCGCAGTATCCGGAAGGTCCTGTCCCGGGTGATATCGATGTTCGCCGTACAGTTTACTGGAACCCCAATGTCATAACTGACAATGAGGGCCGCGCGCGTGTGGAGTTCTACAATAACAGCTACTCACAGCGCTACACCATCAGCGGTACCGGCATCACAGCCTCCGGCATTCCTTACATTCTTCGCGAGGACTGGTAACAATGAAAAAAGGTTTCCTGAAAGTGGCCGCGACCGTGCTGATGACGGCGGTATTGGTAGCCTGCAGCTCAGTGGCTTTTACGGGCCGGAACCGTTTGAGAAACATATGGACAAAGCGCGTAAAATCGCGGCAGAGATACAGTGATATTAAAAAAATGTCGTATGTTTGCAGAACGTGTGCATTGACTTAATCAAACCAAATAATAAAAAGTAATGAAAAAAATTATCCTTTCACTTATGGCACTGGCTACAGTGTCTGCTTATGCTCAGTTTGGTGGTCGCGGTCAGGGAAACCCCACCGTACCTTCAGTAACAGAAAACGTAACTGAGGATTTCAAGCCCGCATCAAACAATCAGAGCGGTCATCAATATCCTATGGTAAACTCACAGCGTATGGTTCGTGCCCAGATATCGGCCCCCAATGCAACTGCTGTAGGTCTTGATATTGATGGCAAGATCTATTCAATGACCAAGAATGAGAATGGCGTATGGACCGGTACTTCTGCTCCCCAGGATGGCGGTTTCCACTACTATCAGCTCAATATTGACGGCGCAAGCGTGCCCGATCCCGGAAGCCTTTACTACTATGGCGCAAGCCGTTGGGGCAGCGGTATCGAGGTTCCGTCTGGCGACGAGGATTTCTGGCAGGTTAAGAACGTACCGCAGGGTAGCATGAATGAGGTTTTCTACTACTCATCTGTTACCGAGAAGATGCGTCACTGCTACATCTACTTCCCCAATGAGTATTACACCAACACCACTAAGAAGTTCCCCGTTCTGTACCTGATGCACGGCATGGGTGAGAACGAGCACGGATGGGCAGAGCAGGGTCACACCGCTCAGATCATGGATAACCTGATTGCTGAGAAGAAGGCTCTCCCGTTCATCATTGTTATTGACTGCCTTGATGCTCAGGCTCCCGGTCAGCAGGGTGGCATGGGCGGATTCGGTGGATTTGGCGGTTTTGGCGGCCAGCGTCCTGCCGGTCCCGATGCCGAGGCACAGGCTCCCGCCGGGGCTCCTCAGGGCCAGGGTCAGCGTCGTATGGGTGGCGGTGGCTTTGGTATGGCTATGACCGGAGGCGCATTCCAGGATGTTCTGCTTAAGGATATCATCCCGATGGTTGAAAAGAACTACCGTGTTATTGCCGATCCTCAGCACCGCGCTATGGCCGGTCTGTCAATGGGCGGTATGACCACACACGGAATCACTCTTGCCAATCCTACCACATTTGCTTATGTAGGTATGTTCAGCGGTGGTACATTCAATGTATCAGAGCTTGAGGACAATGCCGATTTCAAGAAGACCAACAAGGCTCTCTTTATGAGCTGCGGAAGCAAGGAGAACATGGGTGTTATGGAGGCTGCCGAGAGTCTTAAGGGCATTGGCATCAACGCTACCGGTTATGTATCGGAGGGCACCGCTCATGAGTGGCACACATGGCGCAGGAGCCTGTATCAGTTTGTACAGATTTGCTTCAAATGATAAAAAACCTATTTTAACCGATTTATAAAATGAGAAAGTTTACAGTTCTTTTCAGCGCTGCTCTTATGACAGCAGGTTTCTGTGCAGCACAGAACGCTGAGATCAAGGAGGATTTCAAACCCTCTACCAAGAACCAGCCCCAGCAGGAGTATCCTATGGTTAACTCACAGGGTTATGCTCGTTTCCGTATTGTTGCTCCCAATGCTCAGTCTGTATCAGTAGGTCTGGGTCTGGGTGGTACCAACGGTGGTACAGATCTTACCAAGGATGAGAACGGCGTTTGGACCGGTACTACATCACAGCCTCTGGATGAGGGTTTCCACTACTATCATCTGACAATTGACGGCGGTACATTCAATGACCCCGGTACAAATAACTACTACGGCTCAACCCGTTGGGAGAGCGGTATTGAGATTCCCGCCAAGGATCAGGCTTTCTATGAGGAGCGTAACATCCCGCACGGCTTTGTACAGCAGATTCTGGTTTGGTCAGAGAGCACCAACAGCCTGCGCCGCGCATTCGTTTACACACCTCCTACATATCATGCCGATAAGGCCGATGTACGTTATCCCGTTCTGTATCTGCAGCACGGTTGGGGTGAGGACGAGACCGCTTGGATGACCCAGGGTCACGCTAACCTTATCCTTGATAATCTGATTGCCGAGGGCAAGATCAAGCCTTTCATTGTAGTTTGCACCTATGGTATGACCAATGAGGGCTTCCGTCCCGGTGGCATGGGTGGCTTTGGCGGTGGTATGCGTCGTCCTGCCGGTGGTGCAGGTGCTCCCGCTGCACGTCCTGCCGGTCCCGATGCTGAGGCTCAGGCTCCCGCAGCCGGTGCACGTCCTCAGGGACAGCGTCCTGCAGGTGGCGGTATGATGGGTGGCTTCAACTTTGACGGCTTCCAGAAGTTCCTCTGCGACGAGCTTGTTCCTTACGTAGATTCTCACTTCCGCACTATCGCCAACAAGGACAACCGTGCTATGGCCGGTCTGTCAATGGGCGGTATGGAGACTCACACAATCACTCTGGCTCGTCCCGAGATGTTCGGTTACTACGGTCTGCTGTCAGGCGGTACATATAACCCCTCAGAAATTCAGGACAAGAACCAGGTTAAGAAGATCTTTATGGGTTGCGGTAGCAAGGAGAGCGGTGAAGCCACAATGAATGCTGCCAAGACAATGAAGGAGGCTGGCTTTGATGCTATGGGTTACGTTTCAGAGGGTACAGCTCATGAGTTCCTCACCTGGAGACGTTGCCTCTATCAGATGGCTCAGTTCTTCTGGGGCACCGGAAAGTAATTGTTTCTGCATGATTATAAAAACGGCCGGCTCCGTTACGGGGCTGGCTGTTTTTTTGTTATATAAATGTGCATATTGTGAACTATTTGTTGTATCTTAGCGCTCCAAAGTGTGCATTCAATCATTTTTATTATAAACCTAATTTTATCCAAAGTTCATCATGAACAAAAACTTTAAACTCATTCTGGCAGCAGGAATGGCAGCCGTTCTGGTTGGTTGCGGTTCCAACGGTTCAAAGATTGATCCGCAGCGCATAGCCAACAGAAATGTTGAGTATGACCAGTATTTTACAGAGATTAATGCCGATGCAGCACCGGCTAAACCTGATGAAAAGGGCTTCATCCGTCGTTGGACTATTCTTGAGCCTATCAACAAGCCCAACAGCGGTAATACCGTATTCACAGACAGTTATATTCTTAAGGAGCTGACCAAGGAGTATTTCAAGGGTCAGTTCTCAAATGACATCAACTCACTTCCCACCACAGGCGATGAGGTAATCGTTGAGTCAGAGGCTCCGCGTGCCGGTGGCCGTGGCGGTTTTGGCGGTTTTGGCGGCGGTGCTCCTCAGGGTGGTGCACAGGCTGGCCAGGCTCGTCCTCAGGGCGCTCCCGCTGGTGCTCCTGCCGGCGCCGGTCAGGCTCGTCCTCAGGGTGCTCCTGCTGGTGCTCCTGCCGGTCAGGGTCGTCCCCAGGGTGCTCCCCAGGGTGGTGCTCCTCAGGGCATGGGTGGCTTTGGCGGATTTGGTGGCGGTATGATGGGTGGCGGTGCTCCCGCTGCTGCAGCTGCTCCCGCTCTGCAGAAGGATACTCTTACATGGCACTCAGTTGACAGCAAACTGTTCAACATCAAGCTTATCCGTTTTGCTCTTGGTACATCAGAGGGACAGAAGCGTTACGGTCTTATCTTCAACGCATTCACAGTTGTAAACTGCGAGGAGGATATGGTTGTACGTCTGGCTGCCGGTTCAAACGCATCATCAATATGGTGGGTTAACGGTGAGCAGGTTCTGACACTCCAGGCTGACCGCCGTATGGTTGCCGATGACGGTATGTCAAAGCGTATAACCCTTAAGAAGGGTAAGAACCTGGTACGTGCCGCTGTCATCAACGGCCCGGGTATGAGCGATATGTGCATGCGTTTCTACAATGAGGATGGTTCTATCGTTAAGAACATCACCATCACTAACAAATAAAAAAAGGATCAGAATATGAAAAAGATATTTCAGATGGGCTTGGTAGCCCTTGTTTCAGCCGCAATGTCTGAAACTGTAATGGCTCAGATCGGTGCTCCTTTCATCCACGATCCTGCCACAATAATGGAGTGCGACGGTAAATACTATACATGGGGTACCGGTGGTTCACCGCTGGTATCAAGTGACGGTTGGGTATGGTCAAGCGAGGGTGGTGCCCGCATCAGTGTAGGTGCTGCTCCTGATATGATCAAGATAGGTGACCGTTATCTCTGCGCACACAGCTCAACAGGCGGTGGCCTGGGTGGTGGTCACGCAGGTACTATCCGCACCATGTGGAACAAGACTCTGGATCCCAAGTCACCGGACTATGAGTGGACAGAGCAGATCCAGGTTGCCGAGTCATTGGTTGATGAGGACTGCGATGCTATCGATGCCGGTCTTATCATGACTCCCGATGGCCGTCTGTTCGTAACTTACGGAACATATTTCGGTTTCATCCGCGTGGTTGAGCTGGATCCCGAGACCGGTGATCGTGCTGCAGGCGCTGTTGACGTTAACGTTGCTGTTGACTGCGAGGCTACAACCATGATCTATCAGGATGGTTACTACTATCTGCTGGGTACTCACGGAACATGCTGCGATGGTGTTAACTCAACATACAACATCGTTTGCGGCCGTTCAACAAGCCCCACAGGTCCGTTCATTGATAACGTTGGCCGTGACATGGTAGAGGGTGGCGGTAAAATGGTTCTTGGTGCCCGTGACGGTTATACCGGTGCCGGTCACTTTGGCCGTTACATCGTTGAGGATGGCGTTCAGAAGATGTCATTCCACTGGGAGGCTGACTACTCAATGAGTGGCCGCAGCACTCTGGCTATCCTGCCTATCGTATGGCGCAACGGCTGGCCCGAGGCTGGTTACAATGTAAAGAACGGTGTATATGAGATTGAGTCAGAGCGTCGTGGTTATGCTCTTGAGATCGCTACTGAGTATGTACGTCTTGGCGGCGGCCGCGGAATGGGATTCGGCGGTGGTGGCGGTAACCAGGCTAACACCCAGGTTGCTTTCCAGAAGCTTGAGGACGTTATCGGCAACTGGCCCAAGGGTAACATCGATGTTCGCGTTATTGACTATCAGTTCCGTCCCAACCAGAAGTGGGAGTTTGTAGCTCAGGAGGAGGGTACCCTCGGCACTCCGTACTACAAGATCGTGATTGCCGGTACCAACCGCGCTCTGGCTGCTACCGCTGGTAAGGAGCTCACCACTGTTCCCGAGTTCACAGGTGCTGACGAGCAGCTCTGGAGCGTTGATCAGCTTGTTGACGGTACCTATCGTATCTGCCCCAAGGCTGTTCCCGGTACAGATGAGAAGGTTTGCCTGATCTCAGTTGGTGACTCTAACGCTTCACTTGGCAAGTTCGATATCAACGATGTTAACTGCAAGTGGAACCTGCGTCAGTATTGATTAAATCCTGGCAATCAATAAAAAAAGAGGCCTTAGTGGCCTCTTTTTTTGTTTATAAGTTGTAATATTGCGGCTGGAAAGCATTGTTTGAAATCGGTATAACGGGACCACCGTCCTCCCGTTGTGCCGATTTTTTTATGTATAACTAAAAATCATAAACTATGACACAAACAACCATGGGGCAGTCTTGGGCCCTAATCAAGACAAGACAGTGTTTGCTAAGCCTAATGATACTGATGGCGGCTGCAATTCTTGACATTTCATGCACAGGCCGCGAACACATGGCCTTGGAGATGGAACCCGGCGGTGTTCCGGTAACAATCCGGGTGGCCGCGCTGGAGCAGGTCCCGTTCAGCCATGTGACCACAAAGGGGCAGGAGAACCTGCAGGAGGCCTGCTCCGTAATCAATTATGCCATCTACAATATGTCCGACGGCAAGCTGGATAAGCAGATTAACCAGAAAGCATCCGATGACCAGTTCGGTACGCTCAACCTCAAGCTGGAGGAGGGCAGTTACCATCTGGTAGTGGTGGCTCATAACGGCGATGCCAACGCCACAATGACTGACCGCAGCAAGATTACTTTCCAGAACAACAACAAACGTCGTATCACTGATACATTTCTCTACAGCTCGGATATATCGGTCCAAAAGGATATGCAGCCGCTTAACCTTAATCTGGACCGTGTGGTGACCAAGGTTGAACTGCGGCTTGTGGCCGATTCCGTGCCGCCATCGGTGGAGACGGTGGAGTTTGAGATCGGATCGGGCGGAAGCTCGGGTTTGAACACGCAGAACGGATACGGTACAAGAAGTACCAAATACACTGATAAGATTAGTGTATCGCCGGGTGATACGCTGATTGAGGTCTATGCCTTTGTTTATGAGGGGGCTGAGACCACCAAGATGACCGTAACGGCTAAGGATAATGCAGGGCAGGAGGTTAAGAAGATTCTGCTTGAGAACATTCCTATTGCGCGGAACCGGATTACACGTTACAGCGGCGTGCTGTTTGGAAAGGAGAGTATAAATACCCAGACCTCAATCAGCGTTAACCGCGAATGGGCCGGACTGAATGAGTACCCCATTCCCTATTAAAAAAGCTAACTAACGGACGGTAATATGAAGGCAGGTCTGCTGTTTCTCGTACTTGACATAACAGCGGTTCTGCCTTTTCATATCATATGCCACCTCATAGAGTATCTGGCGCATCTTGTCAACCGATGCCACCTTACCCACTGTCGGGGTGTCATATGTAAAGTAGGAGATATCAAAGGTGGTGCCGTAGCAGTGGCATGAGTTCTCGGTGGAGTTTACGTTGGTGCGGCGCAGCTGGCGCACGGTCTCCTCAGTACGCAGCACGCTGGTCACGGTAAAACGGTGGTTACGGTTATAGCCGCGGTTAAAGAGAGAGTCCTGGAAGGCCTTACCCATATCCTCAAGCAGGCGGGCTGCGCGGGGTACCAGATAGGGTACGGAGTGGGTCAGTTTCTCTATGTCGTAGTAACGGTTGGGCTCAATCTTTACCAATTGGCGGTTTGTTGCGGCCTCATCGGTAGTGATGGGGTTCTTAAGGCCGTTCTTGCGGGCTGCTTCCAACTGGACATCGTTCAGGTCATTGAACAGACGGTCATACTGGCGCACGGGCTCGCGGTGGTCATGGTTGTGGTTTATCTCACCCTCGGTAAGGTACTGGTTTATATCGGCCCCTTTCTGGGATAGTGACCCTGACAGACGGTAGCCTCCTATGAACAGCATCACAATGAGCGCTATGGGTAGCAGCATTAAGAGCATGAATACAACGCTGTTTATGCTTTCCAGATGGAATATGCGTTTTATAAGGTTACCGTACCAGCGGATGAACTCCTTGGTGCCGGCCACAATCAGACATCCGGCTACGGGTATGATTGATACTGAAAAACGGTAGCCTATCAGGCCGGGGCCGCCGCTGCGGTAGAATCCGCATACGGAGAGCATATAGATAAAGAGTATGCAGTAGGCTGCTGCCGCTGTCCATTTGAGCCATGGCTTGAGGATGCGTCGCCAGCCGTAAAACAGAATGGCGCCGTTAAGTAGGCAGAGTACCCAGATGAGTATGCGGTAAAAGCCTGATACGGGGACATCGGAAGGGAGGAACCATCGGCCTATGGTATCGGATATGATGTAGAGTACTGTTGAGAGAGTTATAAAGCGTATTATCCTTATTTTCCGGTAAAGACTGCTGCTGGCGCTCTTGGGCTGCTCAGTGCTTTGTGTGTTGGCCTCTTTTTCCATATCGGCGCCAAAATTAGCATATTTCAACGTTTTGCTGAATACACTCACGTCATTTTTTGTAATTTCGCGGTTGATTAAAATATTACTGTTATGAAAGAACTTGACTGGGCCAATCTGTCATTCGGTTACATGAAGACTAACTGGAATCTCAGAATTAGCTTTAAAGACGGAAAATGGGGTGAGATAGAGGAATCTGACTCCGAGTATGTACCCATGCATATTGCCGCCACCTGCCTGCACTACGGTCAGGAGGCTTTTGAGGGTCTGAAGGCCTTTCGCGGCAAGGATGGTAAGGTACGAGTGTTCCGTATGGAAGCCAACGCCGAGCGTATGCAGAGCACCTGCCGCGCTACGATGATGCCCGAGCTGCCTACCGAAACATTCTGCAAGATGGTTAAGCGTGTCATTGAGCTCAACAAGGAGTTCATTCCTCCTTATGAGAGCGGTGCATCACTTTATATCCGTCCGCTGCTGATTGGTACAGGTGCCGAGGTAGGTGTCAAGCCTTCAAAGGAGTACATGTTCCTGATCTTTGTAATGCCGGTAGGTCCTTACTTTAAGGGCGGTTTCTCGGCCAATGCATATGCGCTGGTTCGTTCTTATGACCGTTCAGCTCCTCTGGGTATGGGTAAGTACAAGGTAGGCGGTAACTATGCTGCCAGCCTCTATGCCCACAACATAGCCCATGAGAAGGGTTACGGCAGTGAGTTCTATCTGGATGCCAAGGAGAAGAAATACATTGATGAGTGTGGTGCCGCCAACTTTATAGGCATCAAGGGCAACACCTATGTTACTCCCAAGTCGGAGTCAATCCTGCCCTCTATCACCAACAAGAGCCTGCAGCAGATTGCCAAGGATAACGGCATGACTGTTGAGTGCCGTCCTGTTCCTCTGGAGGAACTCAATGAGATGGATGAGGCCGGTGCTTGCGGTACCGCAGCCGTTATCTCACCTATCTCACGCATTGATGATATTGAGCTTGGCAAGTCATACGTTGTAGCCAAGGACGGTAAGCCGGGTCCTGTACTCACCAAACTGTACAATCAGTTGCGTGCCATCCAGTATGGTGACGCTCCCGATACCCACGGCTGGGTAACCGTTCTGGATCTCTGATATGGGTAAGGGTAAACTGGCTAAGTTTGCCGATATGCGGACCTATCCGCACGTGTTCGAGCCTGCAGGCTCGTTCCGTGAGGATGTCCCGTTTGAAATGAGGGGCTGTTGGAACAGCTCCTTCTTTCATAATGACGGGCCTATTGTACTTGAGCTGGGCTGCGGCCAGGGCGAATATACTGTGGGGCTGGCTGGCCTGTTTCCCGATAAGAACTTTATAGGCGTTGACATCAAGGGCGCACGCATGTGGACGGGTGCCAAGATGTCGCTGGAGCGCGGCATGAAGAACGTGGCGTTCCTGCGCACCGTGATTGAGCTTATTGAGCGGTTCTTTGCCCCGGCCGAGGTGAGTGAGATATGGATCACGTTCCCGGACCCGCAGATGAAGAAGGCTACCAAGCGTCTTACATCCACCTATTTTATGGAGAGGTATAGGCGTATCCTTAAGCCGGGCGGCAAGATTCACCTTAAGACCGACAGCAACTTCCTGTACACCTATACCTGCGCCATGGTTGACCACAACCGTCTGCCGGTGGAGTTTAGGACCGATGACCTCTACGCCAGCGGCGATGCCGATCACATACTCTCCATCAAGACCCATTATGAGCAGCAGTGGCTGGAGCGCGGCAAAACCATCAAGTACATCGTATTTGAATTGCCTGCCGATGGCGAGCTCTCAGAGCCCGATATCGAGATAGAGCTTGACGACTACCGCAGCTACGGCCGCACCAAGCGCAGCACCCTCCAAACGAGCAAATAGTACAATTGGGGTCTGTCCCCAATTGTATCATTTTACCAGACGGTGGTAGGTGGTGTTGAAGACCGTGATCTGGCCTTCGTGACGGAAACCGTGGCGGGTATAGAGGCGGTAGGCTACATCGTTATCCGGGTCAACTGCTATGGTGGCTAAGGCTGTCCCTGATTCATCGCGTTGGCGGAACATATCAAGGATCAGGGCCGATGCTATCCCTCTGCGGCAATATTGGGGCAGGACGGCAAGAGAGTCAAGATAGTATTCGCCGGCACAGGCCTCATCGTCCATGGATTGGTAGTCATCACCTACGTATTGTCTTATCATAGGGAATGTAACATCACGCATCTGGCGGTATCGGGCGCCGTCGTAAGCTACCATCATACCGGCCGGCACGCCGTCATACAACGCGATTGTAGCGTTACGCCAACTGTAGAGCGTATCATCGCGGCGGCATATTGTAGCCAGATATTCAATATGTTCATTCTGGGTCTCGTCAATATGCAATGCGCGCAAGACATTCTCGGCTATAAAGCGGGCATCGGCAACAGTGGCTTTCCTTATCTTAATGAGCTTGTCCATTTGGGTGCAAAGATATAAAGAGTATGTGATAAACGGAATTACTCTGCGAGTTGTAGAATAGATGCACTGGTATTTTGGATGATATTAGAATGTTTTTCTTGTTTTATGGTTTTCTTTGTTGGATGTTTCGGGTGGGTGTAACTTTGCACCAGAAACAAAAACAAAACGACAAAATACAATACGACTATGGCAATTTACAATTCCATCACTGAACTTATCGGTAAGACTCCGACAGTCAGACTTAACACATTCGCTTCAAAGAGAGGTATCAAAGGCAACCTTGTAGCCAAGGTTGAGTTCTTCAACCCGGGCGGCTCAGTTAAGGACCGCATCGCGCTGGCTATGATTGAGGATGCCGAGAAGAAGGGTATCCTTAAGAAGGGTGGTACAATAATAGAGCCCACATCGGGCAATACTGGCGTAGGCCTTTCACTGGTTGGCGCCGTAAAGGGCTACAAGGTGATACTCACCATGCCCGAGACCATGAGCATTGAGCGCCGCAAGCTGGCTGCTGCATACGGAACGGAGATTGTCCTCACTCCCGGTGCAACAGGCATGAAGGGCGCTATCGCCAAGGCTGAGGAGCTGCGTGACGCTACTCCCGGTGCAGTGATACTGCAGCAGTTCAACAACCCCAGCAACCCTGAGAAACACTACGCAACCACAGGCCCCGAGCTCATTGCCGATGCCAAGGCTGCCGGAATAACCATCGATGCATTCGTGGCAGGTGTAGGTACAGGCGGTACTCTGAGCGGCACAGGCAAGGCCATTAAGGAGGTATTCCCCAATGCTAAGGTTATTGCAGTTGAGCCGGCATCATCGGCTGTGCTGAGCGGTAACCCCAGCGGTCCCCACAAGATCCAGGGTATAGGTGCAGGATTTGTTCCCAATAACTTTGACCGCAGCGTGGTTGATGAGATCATCCCCGTACAGAATGAGGATGCGTTTGATACTGCCCGCGCCCTTGCTGCCGAGGAGGGTCTGCTGGTAGGTATCTCAAGCGGTGCTGCCGCATTCGCAGCCAGCCAGGTTGCATCACGCCCCGAGTTTGCCGGCAAGAACGTATTTGTTCTGCTGCCCGACACTGGAGAACGATATCTGTCTACGGCGTTGTTCAGCGCTGAATAAAAGAAAAGGCCGGATGTTGATTCCGGCCTTTTTTATTTGCTTGTGCTTACCGCTTTTGTGGGCGCTTGCTGATGGTTGCGGGCATCGGTAGCGATGGCTACGGACTGGGCCAGATTGCGGAAGGCTTGGCCGGTGATGGTGTCGGGGTTCAGGGCAACGGGAGTGCCGTTGTCGCCGCCTTCGCAGATGCTCTGAACGATGGGGATCTGTCCCAGCAGAGGCACACCGAGTTCTTCGGCCAGACGCTTGCAGCCCTCCTTGCCAAACAGGTAATACTTGTTCTGCGGCAGCTCCGCGGGTGTGAACCAGGCCATGTTCTCAACAAGACCCAGTATGGGAACGTTAACCTTCTCGTTGCGGAACATATCGATTCCCTTACGGGCATCGGCCAAAGCAACCTCCTGCGGGGTGCTTACAACTATTGCGCCGGTCAGACCGAGTGTCTGTACAAGGGTCAGATGGATATCGCTTGTGCCGGGAGGCATGTCAATCACAAAGTAGTCAAGTTCGCCCCAGTCAGCATCGGCAATGAGCTGCTTGAGTGCGTTGCTGGCCATGGCGCCGCGCCATAGTACGGCCTGGTCAGGGTCAACAAAGTAACCTATTGAGAGCAGCTTGATTCCATACTGCTCAACGGGTACAATCAGGTCGCGGCCGCCCTTATTCTCGGCATAGGGACGTGCGCCTTCAGTGTTGAACATCTTGGGCATTGAGGGGCCGAATATATCGGCATCCAGAAGTCCCACTTTATAGCCGATGCCGGCCAGTGCGACTGCCAGGTTTGCTGCAACGGTTGATTTGCCTACGCCGCCCTTGCCTGATGCTACGGCTATGATGTTCTTGACATGGGGCAGCAACTCCGGTCCTTCGGGACGTGGTGCCTGCTTGGTCTTGACGTTCACAATCACAGTGGTGTCCTGTCCGGCCTTGAGTTTTACAGCGGTCTCGGCGGACTTTACTATCGATTTAATGAACGGATCGGTGGGTTTCTCAAATATCAGTGAGAACGATACTGAGTTTCCGTCAATGCGGATATCGTCCTCGAGCATCTCCATGGAGATGATGTCCTTGCCGGTACCCGGATAGCGCACCGTCTGCAAGGCCTCTTTGATAAGATTAGGATATAATGCCATAATGGCTGCAAAGTTACATCATCCTCTTTATCAAAGCAAAGAATTTGTAGGGCATGTGGACTCATTGGCTATAGCTTACAACAAGCTGGATTGGGGTACGCTCTATGAGCCTGGCATAGCCAAGCAGATTGGCAAGACTAGCGGCTATCTGGCTGAGCAGTACGGCAGGCACCGCCAGTGCATCACCTTGCTCCAGGCCTTTAACCGGGCCCATCACGCCTTGCTCAATGAGATGGATAAAGGCTGGACATACACTGAATTTGCCGATGAATTCTATGAATTGAACCGTCAGGTCCTT
>Ga0265299_10001920_pt1 | contig 22330 bp, 19 predicted proteins | sample AusTroGonzalo_MG_4_FD_193485 | JGI IMG/M metagenome (GOLD analysis project Ga0265299, IMG submission 193485) | Bovine rumen microbial communities from tropical cattle in Woodstock, Queensland, Australia - Gonzalo_02 | ecosystem: Host-associated > Mammals > Digestive system > Stomach > Rumen ... | reverse complement strand
GCTTTCGGAAACATCGCTTCCTTCGATGACAGGTACGATGGGCAGGTGGAACGTCCTGGCGAAAACATAGTCACGGCTGTCGTGCGCCGGCACGGCCATGATGGCACCGGTGCCATAGCCGGCCAGGACATATTCTGAAATCCACACGGGGACCTTTTCACCCGAAACAGGATTGATGGCATAGGATCCTGTGAACACGCCGGTCGCCTTGTGGGTCTCGGCAATGCGCTCCCGTTCCGTCTTCTTCTTGGCCTGCTGCAGGTAAGCCTCCACGGCCTCTTTCTGCTCCGGTGTAGTCAGTTTCTCAACCCATTCGCTCTCTGGCGCCAACACCATGAAGGTGACGCCGAAGATCGTATCGGCACGGGTGGTGAAGATGGTCATCTCATATTCCTGCGTACCGTTGAATACGTGGAAGATCATCTCGGCACCCTGGCTCTTGCCGATCCAGTTGCGCTGCATTTCCTTGAGAGAGTCGGTCCAGTCGAGCTGGTCGAGGTCATTCAACAGGCGTTCGGCATAGGCGCTCACGCGGAGCTGCCATTGCTTCATCTTTTTCTGCTCGACAGGGAAACCGCCACGCACCGAATAGCCTTCCTTCACTTCGTCGTTGGCCAGCACGGTACCCAGCTTCGGGCACCAGTTAACCGCTGTTTCGCCCAGGTAAGCGATGCGGTACTGCATCAGCAGGTCAGACTGTTCTTTCTCGGTCAAGCCGTCCCAACGGCCTTCCTGTTTAAATTGTTCGATCAGGGTTTCGATGGGCTCCGCCTTGTCGGTGGCTGGATTGTACCAGTGGTTGAACATTTCCAGGAAAGCCCACTGCGTCCATTTGTAATAGGAGGGATCGCAAGTGCGGACTTCGCGCGACCAGTCGTACGAGAAACCGATACGGTCCATCTGCTGACGGTAGCGGGCGATGTTCTTCTCGGTGGTCTCGGCCGGATGCTGTCCGGTCTGGATGGCATACTGTTCGGCGGGAAGGCCGAAAGCATCATATCCCATCGGATGCAGCACGTTGAAGCCCTTCAGGCGTTTGTAGCGGCTGTAGATGTCGCTGGCGATGTACCCCAGCGGATGGCCTACATGCAGGCCAGCGCCCGAAGGATACGGAAACATGTCCAATACATAGTATTTGGGGCGGGAGGGATCGGTCTGGACCTCGAAAGTATGGTGCTCGGCCCAATAGGCCTGCCAGCGCTTCTCAATGTCGACGAAGTTGTATTCCATGAAAATGATGTTTTTACGCCTGATTTGAAATTTGGCGCAAAGATAGTGTTATTTTTTCAAACCTATGTCCCACTTCGACGACAAGCGGAATTCCACCGGAAGGACCATTCTCGTGCGGACTTTCTCGCCACGGATCTGGCCGGGTATCCACTTCGGGGAAATGGAGATGACGCGGACGGCCTCGTCGTCGAGCAGGTCGTCGATGCCGCTTTCCACCTCGACATTCGTCACGGAACCGTCTTTCTCGATGATGAAGCTCACCAGCACCTGTCCCTGCAGATTTCGCTCGATGGCCGCAGCCGGGTATTTGAGGTATTTGTACACCCAGCTCTGCAGGAAATGGCGTTCATTGGAATGGAAAAATTGAGGACGTATGTCACAGTCGGAGACGGCATGGACGCGCTCAGAGCGGGCCGCCCGCTTCCCGGAATCAGCGTCCGCCGTAGACAACTCGTCGATGTCGGCCGCCACCATCAGGAAATGATAGAGATAGTTGCAGTTGTTCTCCATGGACGACCAGTCGATCAGGCGCGGGGTGTCCTTGATGGTCCGGTGCTCCCGCGCCGTACCCGTCGAGAACCAGAACACGGGAATCTGGCGCTCGTAGAACGGCAGATAGTCAGAAGCTGGCAGGACGCCCCTAGCGACTTCGGGCAGATGCACAACGGGCTGTTCGGCCGTCTTGTTGAGTAGATATTGGAAATCACTGCTGCCAAGCTGGGAGTAAACGCTCAGCGGGTGGTCGAGGCCGCCGCGGCCCAGGCAGTCCAGGTCGATCATCGCCTTGACGCTGCCGATCTGCTCGAAGGCACGGTTGACGAAATACCAAGCACCGGCCGTACCCTGTTCCCCAGCACCGAAGCCCACGAAAATGACCGAGCGGCGGAAAAGGCCCTGATAGTCGGCGACCAGGCGGGCCAGCTCGATGAGCATCGCCACTCCGGAAGCATTCCGGTCCGCACCGGGATAGAGCTGGACCACCGGCTCCCCGTCCACGGTCAGCAGGTTGGTCCCCATGTGGTCGTAGTTCGCGCCTACCACTATGTATTCATCGCGAAGCAGCGGATCGGATCCCTGCACGATACCTACGATATTCTGCGAATGGACGTCGCCCTCCGGCAACTGGATGGTGAAATCCTGGCCCAGGGAATCGGTAAGCATCAGCACACCGGCCTCCTCCAAAGCTTTGTACAGGTAGGCGGCGGCAGCCCGCTCTCCCTCGCTGCCTGCAAGGCGGCCTTCCAGCGTCTCATCGCAGAGGGCCTTGATGTGCTGCCGCAGCGCGGGGGCAACAGCAAAATTCTGTGCGGCAAGACTTGCCGCACAGAATTCTAGCAGGATGAGTATGATCAGTCTTTTCTTCAATTACTTCTTATAGAACGGCATCTTCACCACGACGGCTTTCAGCAGCATGCCACGGACGTTGACGTAGATTTCCGAGCCGATCTTGTTGAACGGAACATCTACATAACCCATGCCAATCGCCTTTTTCACCGTCGGGCCCATCGTGCCGGAAGTCACGAAGCCGATCGGGTTGCCCTGGTCGTCGCAGATCCGCATCTCGTGACGGGCGATGCCACGGTCGACCATTTCAAAGCCCACGAGCTTGCGCGTCACGCCCTCGGCTTTCTGCTTGAGGAGGTATTCCTTGTCGATGAAGTCTCCCTTCACATCGTTGAACTTGGTGATCCAGCCCAGGCCGGCCTCCAGCGGAGAGGTGTTGTCGTTGATGTCGTTGCCATAGAGGCAGAAGCCCATCTCGAGGCGAAGGGTGTCGCGGGCACCCAGTCCGATCGGCTGGATGCCTTCCGGTGCACCGGCTTCGAAGACGGCGTTCCAAAGCCGGTCGCCGTACTGATTGGGCACATAGACTTCGCATCCGCCACTGCCGGTGTAACCGGTGGTGGAGAGGATGGCGTCGGGAATCCCGGCTACTTCCAGTTCCTTGAACGTATAGTATTCCATGGACATGATGTCTTCCTTGCAGAGTTTCTGCATGACTTCCATGGCCTTGGGACCCTGGATGGCAAGCTGGCAGGTCTGGTCGGAAGCGTTGACCAGGTCTTTTCCGACTTCGAGGCCGAATTTCGGCGCGACGGAGCACAGGTGGTTCCAGTCTTTCTCGATATTGGCAGCATTGACGGCCAGGAGGTATTTCTCCGTGCTGAAGCAGTAGACGATGAAGTCGTCCACGATGCCGCCTTTGCCGTTGGGGAAGCAGGTATACTGCGCTTTGCCCGGGAAGAGGACCGATGCGTCGTTGGAAGAGACATACTGGAGGAACGGGAGGGCATTCGGGCCTTTTACCCAGATCTCGCCCATGTGGGAGACGTCGAAGACGCCCACTTTTTCACGGACACAAGCGTGTTCTTCGTTGATTCCTTTGTATTGGATCGGCATATTGTAGCCGGCAAACGGAGCCATCTTCGCACCCAGCGCGATGTGCTTCTCTGTGAATACGGTATTCTTCATGTTTATTTGTGGAGTTTCTGATTCGTGTTGTAGATCCAAGGGTCTGAATCGGCCAGCTTGAGCTCCTTGAGCGTTGCCACATCCCGCTGGGCGTCTTCCAGCTTGTCATGCCCTTCCATGCAGACGACCTTCAGGCCGCTCTTGAAATCGAAAAGATGGACAGGGAGATTGTTGGCCTGGAGGATTTCAACATATTTCTGTGCGCCTTCGGGATTCTTGAAGGCCCCGGCCACGGCGTAGTAGCGCTTGAGCGGCTGCCCGGCAGAAGGCGCGGGCTGGGCTGATGGTTGCGCTGCAGGCTGGGTGGAGGGCTGGACAGTGGGTTGCGCTGCCGGCTGATTCACAGGCTGATCCGCGGGCTGGACGGCGGAATCCTGCCGGGCTTCGGCAGCCCTGACGGCGGCGATGCTGTCGCGCAAGAATTGTTCACGGGCTTTCAACTCATCGCTGATCTTGACCAGGTCGGCGGATGTAGGCTTGCCCAGGGAAGCACGGACACGATCGCATCCCGTGAAAAAGACCATCACCATGAGAAGAGATACAACCCATATTCCAACATTTTTCATATCGTTGCTATTTAATCTTACAAAGATAACATAAAATCCTGAATAACCGATTTCCGGCAGTCTACCGGCTCAGCTGGTCGTTGCCAAGGACGATTCCCGGGAGGGCGCCCGTATGGGCGCTATCTTTGATGGTGTGGACGCCGTTGACGAATACATGCGCGATGCCGGAAGGGAACTGATGCGGCTGGGCGTAGGTCGAACGGTCGGCAATGGTCGCGGGATCGAAGACCGTAATGTCGGCGGCGTAGCCCGGGACGAGCAGGCCGCGCTCCTTGAGTTTCATGCGAGAGGCAGGCAGACCGCTGCATTTCCAGATAGCTGTGGGCAGGTCGAGTACCTTGTCTTCGCGGACAAATTTCTCGAAGAAACGCGGGAAAGTGCCGTAGGAACGGGGATGGGGCAGTTCTTTGCCCAGCACTCCCTCCGGCGAGTAGACGCTGCCGTCGGAAGCCGGCATCGAGAGCGGATGCGCGTAGATCTTCTTCAAGTTGTCTTCTTTCATGGCGAAGGTGGCCTGGTTGACCTCCAGTTTTTCCGAAATCAGCAGATAGCGGATCATCTCCCATTCATCCATGCCGGAAATCTTGCAGCATTCCGCCAGGTTCTTGCCGGCGTACACGGCATTGGCCGGGTCGTTGCAGCCGGCCACGACTACCTGCTGGGGTCCGCCGAAACGTTCAAGGCGACTGTAGGCGTATTTCTTGATCTTTTCGCAAGTTGCCTTGTCGTTGAGCCGTTTGTAAATATCTTCGGATGTGCCGTCGCGGAGCTCGATGGGAATAAACGAAGTGAAGCCCGTAGAGAAGGCCGTGTAAGGGTAGCGGTCGAAGGCGATATCGATGCCTGCGGCGCGAGCGGCATCGATCTTGCCCAGCATCTCGTCGATCTTGTCGAAATTGGCCGGGTTCTGGGCCTTGAGATGCGAGATTTCCAGACGGGCGCCGGAAAGACGGGCCGCTTCGATGGCTTCATCCATGGCCTCGAGCACATGGTCGTCCTCGTTGCGCATATGGATGGTATATAGCGCATTGTGCTTTTTGACGATTTTGTTGAGCTCGACCATCTCGCGGGTATCACTGTAACAACCGGGAGCATACTCCAAGCCATAAGAGAGTCCCATGGCGCCCAGTTCCAGCTGCCTGTCGAGCTCCGCGCACATCTGTCGGAGCTGCTCGTCGGTAGCTTTGACGTTGTAGGGGCCGACAACGGCTTCGCGTACGTCCCCATGTCCCACCAAGCTGGCGTAGTTGATACCGATCTTGTTTTCGGTCAGCCGTTGGTAGAAACCGTCAATGTTGCGCCAGGCCGGTCCACCGTGGCGGGGCCGGTCCTTGCGGCTTTCCCAAGCCTCGTCGCTATAGACGAAGGGACAGTAACCGCAGTTGCCACCCAGGTCTGTGGTAATGCCTTGGAAGATGCGGCTGTCGCCCTTGGGTGCATCGAACAGATTGGTATCGGTGTGCGTATGGATGTCGATGAAACCTGGAGAGACGACCAGTCCGCCGGCATCTACCACGCTCTCTGCGCTGGTGCCGAGATCTTTCCCGATGGCAGCGATCTTTCCGTTACGGATGGCGATGTCTCCTTCAATCGGCGGCTTGCCGTCACCGGCATGGATGACGCCGTTCTTGATGATGATATCGAAGGAATGCCGGGTCGTGACCTTGCAGCCGGTCATGCTGCTCAGCCCGAGCGCAGCTGCGCCCAGCGCAGACGCCTTGAGGAAGTCTCTTCTGTTCATATCAAAGGGTTTTAAGATTCTCTGTCTGGTAGGACACCATCTCGCCGTCCCGGTCGTATACCAGCAGGCCGTCGATGTCGGCGCGAGTCTCCAGGAAATTCCTGGCGCGCTCCACGCCGATGACCATCATCCAGGTGGCATAGGCGTCGGCGGTGGTGGCATCGGAGGCGACCACGGTGGCGCTCAGCAGATTGTGGGTGACGGGCCAGCCGGTGGACGGATCGATGGTATGGGAGTATTTCTGCCCGTTCTCCATGTAATAATTGCGGTAGTTGCCCGAGGTCACGATGCCGCAGTCGCTGACATTGATGATGGCCTGCAGGTCGGCCCCTTCGTCAAAATTACCGTCGATAGGTTTATCGAGGCCGACACGCCAGGGCGTCCCGATGGCGTTGACTCCTTTGCAGAGAATCTCCCGTCCGATATCGATCAGGTAGTTGGTGCAGCCGAGCGAATCGAGGATCATGCCCACCCGGTCACAGGAGAAACCCTGCGCAACCGCGTTGAAATTGAGCTTGACGCGCGGATCTGCCTTCACGAGATGCACCCCGTCTTCGCGCTGCTCGAGTGTCAGCAGGTCCATGCCGATGAAGGCGCGGATCGAATCGATAGCCTCCTGGGTGACGGTTCCCCTATTGGAAAAGCCGAATCCCCAGAGGTCGAACAGGGGTGCAGAAGAAGGATCAAACGCGCCCCGGGACTCTTCCCAGACGCGTTTGGATCGGGTAAAGCAGTCGATGAACACATCGTTGAGCGGAATGTCTTCACCAGCGTTGAGCCTTGACAGCATCGAGCCCTTGTTGTAGCCGCTCAGCGTGAAGTCGATCTCCTGCAGGCAGGAGCCGATACGCTGCCTGAGCTGTTCTTCACTCATGCCTTTGAGCGGACTGCATGAGATGTGGAAGGTACCACCCTGGGCAAAGCCTTCGATCCGGTGGTAGGATTTGTCTTCAACGCAGCCGCACAGCAGCAGCGAAGAAATGACGAGGAAGATGAGTGAACGGTACATTTCTTGCAAATTTACGATTATTTATGCACCTTTGCAAGTTGTAATACACAGAAATCCGATGTATCTGACACAATATTTCCGTTGGTTCGGCCTGACCGCCCTTTTGCTGTTGAGCCTCTTGTCCTGCAAGAAGGCAGAGGAAGAAGAAACGACATCCGAATCCATGTCGGGCACCGTCGTCTTCAACATTCCCTACTATGTCCTGAAAGGCGAAACGGTAACGATGTCCGCGTCGGGCGTCATCTATCCCAAGGAAACCCGTTACAGATGGTATATCAACAACGTCTATGTCGATTCCTTGTACCGCCAGACCATCACGGTACAGTTCCCTGACAGCCTGGGCGTTTTCCTGGTTACGGCACAATCGTTTGCCGACGGCTTCTACTCTACCAGTACCTCGCAGAATGTGACGACCATCGACACGGCGTGGAACAGCTCGCTGACCGGCCTCAAACGCAGTGAGCATTTCATCGTGGACGACCGCGACGGCATGACTTACGGCTATGTGACCGCCGGCGACCGTGACTGGTTCTGCCAGAACCTGGCCTGGAATGGCGCGGGAGTCCCCTTCCTGGCTTCTCCGGCGACGGCAGGCATGTTCGGCAGTTTTTATACCTGGAGCGAAGCCACTTCCGGTCAGGTCTGCCCGGAAGGATGGACCGTCCCCACCCATGAAGACTGGGAATCGCTGGCAGCCGTGCTCAGCGGCGGCCGGGCGCTTCCGTTCGTCGACAACTGGGACGGCCTGGGTGCAAAAGCTTCAGCCGACGCCTATCTCAACGAGGAGCGCTTGTGGCCCTATTCTCCCGACAACGGCCATACCAACGACATTGGCTGGAACGCACTGCCCCTGGGCTATTCTTTCGCCAACACCACCCAGTTCTCAGGATTCAACAATTATGGATGCTGGTGGAGTGCGACGGAGAAAGACGAAGCCCAGGCCTTCTACCGTTACATCTGGTACGACCTGGGCGATTTTCCGATGGCCTATACGGACAAGGATGACATGCGGGCCAGCGTCAGGTGCGTTCGAATGCATCCACAATCTTTGTAACCAGCGGGTGCCGGACAATATCTTCTTTTCCGAATTCCACGATGCTGATCCCTTTGATGTCGCGGACGAGTTCCACACCGCGCATCAGGCCTGAGTCGCTCTTGTTGGGCAGGTCGATCTGTGTGGCGTCTCCTGTAACGATGAACTTGGCGTCGCAACCCATGCGCGTAAGAAACATTTTAAGCTGGCCCAGCGAAGTGTTCTGTGCCTCATCAAGAATGACGAAGGCACGGTCGAGCGTTCGTCCGCGCATGTAGGCCAGCGGCGCAATCTGGATGATGCCTTCTTCCATGAAATTCTGGAGCCTTTTGGCGGGAATCATGTCGCCCAGCGCGTCATAAAGCGGCTGGAGATACGGATCGAGTTTGTCTTTAAGGTCGCCCGGCAGGAAGCCGAGGCGCTCGCCGGCTTCTACGGCGGGGCGTGTAAGGATGATGCGCTTCACTTCCCGGTTCTTGAGCGCGCGGACAGCCAGGGCAATGGCCGTGTAGGTCTTGCCGCTACCCGCCGGCCCGATGGCGAAGATCAGGTCATTGCGGTAGTATTCACGGACCATGCGCTTCTGGTTGGGCGTGCGGGCCTTGATGGGCCTTCCTTCGTTGCTGTAGACAATGATGCTGTCGGAAGCTTCATCGGTGGGAACAGTACCGCTTTCAGCGCTGCGGTCGCTGCCTTCAAAAAGCGCCTCGACGTCGTATTCATTCAGTACGCTCTTGTGCATCCGCTTTTTGCGCAGCAACTTGATTTTTTCCTCAAAGTCGTCGAGTTCGCTTTGCGGCCCCATCAGGTAGATCTCGGCGCCGCGGGCGACGGCCTTGACCTTGGGATAATGGCTGACCAGCAGGTCGAACAATCGGTTGTTGACGCCATAGATGTCGATCGGATCGATCTCTTCGAGGAAAATAGTTTTCTCCATAAGCTGATATCAGGTTTACAGGTTGAATTTCGTTTTCAGGTCCGTCCACTCCCGCAGCATTTTGTCGTATTCGCTCTTGTCGAGCCATTCGTCGCGGCGTCCGATCCAGTCGAGGATGGGAAAGACGGTGTAATTCTTTTCGTACATGCCGTGGCGCGAACACCAGAGGTAAGTGGGGCAAAAGTCAGCAACGTGAATGCCGCCTTCGTCGCAGACGAGTGTCAGGGAGAGGAGCATGCCGATTTGCGAATAAGGGAAAGGCTGGTTCGAGATGAAATTGCCCAGCGACCATGCCACGGGCCGCCCGTCTGCCGCGAACTCCACGGGCTGGACGACATGGGTATGGGCCCCAACGATGGCATCGGCACCTTCCCGGAAGAACAGGCCGGCCCAGTTCCGCTGCGAGGCGTTGGGCGTGAGCTGGTATTCTTCGCCCCAATGAGGAAGGGCAATGAGGTATTCCGCCCCGCGTGACCGTCCCCGCGCGAGCACTTCCCTGATATGCGTGGAGTCAAGCAGATTGATGCGATAAGGCGGAGGAACGGGCATCCCGTTGGTTCCGTAGGTAAAGTTGGCCAGCGCGATGCGATGGCCCCGGATATCGACGATCAGCGGATCGTTTTCAAATTCTTCGCCTTCGGACCGGTAGAACCCGGTAAATGGGACTCCCATGCGGGAATAGTAAATATATGTGCTGTCAAGTCCAGCTAGTCCCCTGTCGCAGAGGTGGTTGTTGGCCGTCAGGAAAACCTTGACACGGCTCCGTCGTGCCTCCTCAGGAAGAGCCGGAGGTGCCGAAAAGAACGGATAACCGGAGAAAGGCTGAACGCCCACGGGAAACTCCATGTTCGCAACCACGAGGTCGGCCTCCCGGAACCAGGGGCGGACATATTGGAAATAGGAACGATAGTCGTAATCGGCCGGATTGGCGGGATTTCCGCCTGGCCGGAGCGCAGCCGTGACCTGGGGCCCGTGACTCATCACGTCGCCGATGAAAACGATGCGGATTGTGTCGGGACGGGCAGCCAGGGCAGAAAAAGCCTGGGCCAGGCACAACAGCATGAGCGGCATCTTCCGGAAAACGTCCATCAGCGAATGACAGGATTAGGAGCAGTGCCCCGTTAAAAACGCGCGCGGATGCCGGCGATGATGGATCCCTGCATACCGACACCCAGTTCCAGGAAGCCGCTGAACTGCTTGCCCACTTCGAGGCAGACGGCTGAGACCTGGCCGATTGGGTAGAATGTCTTGGTGCCGCGCTTCTCGTCGGCTGTATCGACCATCAGTCCATAGTTGACAATCCAGACGCCGGCGCCGAATTTGGAGTACATGCCGAACACGTCATTACGCGTACGGAACCAGTTGACCTGCGCCGTATGCATGATGCTGAAAAGGTTTGCCGTGAGCGGCTGGTAAGACCCGGTATTGTCGGAGACCTCGACGCTCAGGCGGTTGAATCCGACGGACGCACCGAACTGCCAGGTCTTGTTGATCGTATAACTGTAACCCAGCGTCGCGATGCCGCCAGTCCCGCCGATATGGACCCGGACTTTATCGGATTCATCCCACAGGCCGGCCAGATCGCCGAGTTTGTTGCCCAATGCCGTTACGGCCCGCACCGACATGCCCAGCAGCGACACGCCGAAACTGGTGCTGATTTCATTGGGATGCGCCTCCTTGAGGCGCTGGGCCTGCGCATACGGACCAGACGCCAGTGCGCAGAGACATGCTAACGCGATAAAAAATCTTTTCATAGGTTTAAAATCTTGCTTTAATACCGACCTGAACGATACCCTGCATGCCGGCGCCCAGTTCAAGGAAGCCGCGGAAACCGCGGCCGACTTCCAGGCCGAGCAGCGTCAGGTGCGGCGAGAAGAAAGGCTGGGTATTCTTGATATCCTCTTCCAGACCGACATCCAGGCCGATATTCAGCAGTGTCACGCCTGCACCCAGTTTGGAATAGATACCCAAACGGTCGTCACGGGTACGGAACCAGTTGACCTGCGCCGTACCCATGATGGAGTATAGATTCACCTTCAGCAACCTGAAGGATTCTTCCCCATCGGATACATGGAGAGCCACGCGGTTGAATCCGCCGGAGATGCCGAACTGGAAACGCTTGTTGATCTGGTAGGCATAGCCCAGGTTGACTACGCCTTTCGAACCGCTGGTCTTGAGATCGATGTCTTTGACATCCACTCCGATAAGTTCCTTCATGTCAACCATGCCGGAAGCCTTCTCGATTGCCTTGTCGAACATGAGGCCCAGGACCGACATGCCATAACTCGCAGAAATCTCATGGTGATACTGCACCGCTGTCTGCTGTTGCGCCCGCGATGGCGGAGCAAGCAGCAGACAGCCCAGTGACAGTAAGACAAGGAGCGGTTTCTTCATTAAAATCTAGCCCTGACACCCAGCTGGGCGATGCCCTGATTGCCAAAGCCCAATTCCATGAAGCCGCTGAATCCCCTGCCGACCTCCAGGCCGATGAGGGAAAGCTGACCGGTAGGAAGCCAGATGGTCTTGTGAAGCTCTTCCATCAGCGAGCCGCCGACGGCCATGATACCCAGGCCGACCTTCGAATACATGCCGAACATGTCGGAACGTGTACGGAACCAGTCGAACTTGCCCGTGGACATAATCGTCCAGATATTCACGGCAGCGGGCGAAATCTTCCCCGTATTGTCTTTGAGATCGACACTCAGCCTATTGAAGGCAAGGCCACCACCGATGGATATCGTCTTGTTGAGCTGATAGGAATAACCCAGGTTGATCACGCCATAGGTGCCACCGGGCTTGACGGAAATTTCACCCCCGGTAAGGTCAAGCAGATTGCTCAGCGAACCGATTACGACCGAACCGAAAGTGCTCAGCACCGAAAAGCCGTAACTGGTGGAAATCTCGTTGGGATGAATCTGTTTGTAATACAGATTCTGGGCTTTTGCCTGCCCGGAAAGGAGCAGGGAACTGATAATTAAAATGGAAACAAATAATCTTTTCATTATGAATTATGCTACGTAAAACAGTTCTTTAAAAACGGGTACGGATACCCACCTGGAAAACACCCTGGATGCCCAGACCCAGTTCTGCGAACATGCCGATCTGCCTGCCCATCTCCATGCCGATGAACGTAGCGTGCAAGGTCGGCAGCACCGTCGAACCGCCCAGCAGGAAACCCTGCATCAGGTCGCCGTGAACGAGCATCGCACCAAGGCCCAGCTTGGAGTACATCGAAAAGAAATCATTTCGGATATGGAACCAGTCGAAGCGTCCGGTCACCATGGCGAAATACATGCCGCCACGCGCCAGATGTGCCCTTGCCCCGCCTTCACGGATCAGGTCGATGCTAGCTTGATTGACGCCGAATGAGGCACCCAGCGAGAGGTAGTCATTCAACCTCCGGTCATAAGCGATATTCAAGACGCCCACCGATCCCCCGCTCCGGATGCCGAACACAGCCTCTCCGGTTTCGGGATCAGACTTGACCAGGAAGGAGAGCTTGTCGATCAACTGAATAGTGGAATTCAGCAGAGAAAAGGAATAACCCGTCGAAATATCATTTCTGTGGAGATCCCGGTAAAGCGGCTGTGCCTGTGACGGCACCACCAGCAAACCTATCGCAAACAGCGTCAAAACCAGTTTTTTCATGCAAAGACTATAGGGATTGGTACTTTTCGGTCTGTTCCCGGACCAGCTGTTCCAGCACATCGGGATCAAAATAGTTGATACGCATCGCACGCCTGACATCGGCGAGTGTTTGCGCTGCCGTGACGCGGGCCGCTGCTGTGCCTTCGCGCAACACCTCATACACGTACGGAATGTCCTGCTCCAACTCTTTGCGACGGCGGCGGATGGGTTCCAGGGTCTCATTGAGCACGGCCGTAAGGAAATTCTTGCACATCACGTCGCCCAGGCCACCGGCCCGGTACTGCGCCTTCATCTCGTCGAGGTTCTTGAAGTCGAAGCTTACCTTCTTGCCGTGGAAGCAGTCAGCATAGCGAGCAAAGTGTTCCGGACGGCAGAAGGCGTCCAGATAGGTAAAGACCGTGTTGCCTTCAACTTTACCGGGATCGCTCACCTGCAGGTGTCCCGGGTCCGTATACATGCCACGCACTTTGGCAGCCACTTCTTCCGCGCTGTCGGAGAGATAGATACAGTTGCCCAAAGACTTGCTCATCTTCGCCTTGCCGTCGGTGCCGGGCAGGCGCAGACAGGCCGCATTGTCGGGCAACAGGATTTCCGGCTCCACGAGAACGGGACCATAGGTAGCGTTGAACTTGCGCACAATCTCGCGGGTCTGCTCGATCATCGGCTCCTGGTCTTCGCCCACCGGAACGGTGGTCGCCTTGAAGGCGGTAATGTCGGCTGCCTGGCTGATCGGGTAACAGAAAAAGCCGACCGGCGTGCCGGCCTTGTTGTCGGCGCCTTCGGCGTCGTTGAAGCCGCGCATCTGGATCTCGGCCTTGACGGTCGGGTTGCGCTGCAGACGCTGGACCGTGACAAGGTTCATGTAGTAGAACGAGAGCTCTGTCAGCTCAGCTATCTGCGACTGGATCAAGATATGGCTTTTCGCCGGGTCGATGCCCGCCGAAAGGTAATCCATGGCAACTTCTATGATGTTCTGCCGTACTTTTTCAGGGTTGTCGGCATTGTCGGTGAGCGCCTGCGCGTCGGCGATCATGATGTAGATTTCGTCGAACGCTCCGGAATTCTGCAATTCCACGCGTCGGCGCAGCGAGCCCACGTAATGGCCGATGTGCAACCGCCCGGTGGGGCGGTCACCGGTCAGTATGATTTTCTTCATGCTAGTCTTTGACAGTTTTCAGTTTCTCGCGGATCTTGGCTTCAATTTCGTCGGCCAGCTGGGGATTGTCTTTCAGGAGGGCCTTGACAGCGTCACGACCCTGCGCCAGCTTGGCGTCTTCATAGCTGAACCAGGAACCGCTCTTCTTAATAATCTCGAGTTCTACGCCCAGGTCCACAATCTCGCCGATGTGGGAGATGCCTTCACCGAAGACAATGTCGAACTCGGCTTTCTTGAACGGCGGCGCCATCTTGTTCTTGACAATCTTGGCGCGGGTACGGTTGCCGGTAGCCTCGTCGCCGTCTTTCAGCTGGGTGACGCGGCGCACGTCGATACGTACGGAAGCGTAGAATTTCAAGGCGTTGCCGCCGGTCGTGGTCTCCGGGTTGCCGAAAAGGATGCCGATCTTCTCGCGAAGCTGGTTGATGAAGATACAGCAGGTATTGGTCTTGGAGATGTTGGCGGTGAGTTTGCGGAGAGCCTGGCTCATGAGGCGGGCCTGGAGGCCCACTTTGTTGTCGCCCATCTCGCCTTCGATCTCGGCTTTCGGGGTCAGGGCCGCGACGGAGTCGATGACGATGATGTCGATGGCGCCGCTGCGGATGAGGTTGTCGGCGATCTCAAGGGCCTGCTCGCCGTTGTCCGGCTGGGAAATGAGCAGGGTGTCGATGTTCACGCCCAGATTGACGGCATAGCTGCGGTCAAAGGCATGTTCCGCATCGATGATGGCGGCGATGCCGCCCTGTTTCTGCGCCTCGGCGATGGCGTGGATGGCTAGCGTGGTCTTGCCGCTCGACTCGGGACCGTAGATCTCGATGACGCGGCCGCGCGGATAACCACCGATGCCCAGGGCATGGTCGAGGGCGATGGATCCGGTCGCGATCGTAGAGACTTCCAAAGAAGGCTGGTCTCCCATCTTCATGATCGTCCCCTTGCCGAAATCCTTTTCGATTTTGGCAATGGTTGCCTGCAGTGCTTTCAACTTCTCGGCGTTCTTTCCTTCGCCTGCATTGATTTCTTCGTTTTCTTTTGCCATACTTCAGTAGTTTAAATGGTTAATGGATCGCTGACACGTTCCGTCTTTCTGCAAAGATACTATTTTTGTGGGAAAATCCTCCGTTTTGTCGTAAATTTGCAATTCCGGCATTTGTCGACATGAAAGAAGCATTATTGGGCAAGACACTGGCTGAACTTCAGCAGGTCGCTTCACAGCTCGGACTTCCCTCCTTTGCTGCGAAGCAGATGGCCCAATGGCTCTACCAGAAGCGCGTGACCAGCATCGACGCGATGACCAACCTGTCGAAAGCGGCGCGGGCTGCGCTGTCCGAACGCTATGAAACAGGCCGTGTCTTTCCCGTGGAATGTTTCACCTCGCGCGACGGGACCCGGAAGTACCTCTTCCCCACCTCCGTGCCCGACAAATTCATCGAAACGGTGATGATTCCGCAATACGAAGACGGTTCGGAAGGCGGGCTTGCTCGGGCCACGGTCTGCGTCTCCTCCCAGATCGGCTGCAAGATGGGCTGCCGCTTCTGCATGACGGGACGCGGCGGCTTCCACGGCCAGCTTTCGACGGCGGAGATCCTCTCCCAATTCCTGAGCCTGGACGAAGCGGATCAGTTGACCAATGCGGTCTTCATGGGTATGGGCGAGCCGCTCGACAACTGGGAACAGGTTTCCCGCGCCCTGGAGATCATCACGGCCGACTGGGGCTTCGGCTGGAGCCCGAAACGCGTGACGGTCTCGACCATCGGCGTACTGCCCACGCTCCGGAAGTTCCTCGACGAAAGCCGCTGCCACCTGGCTGTCAGCCTGCACAATCCCTTCCCGCAAGAACGGGAGCGAATTATGCCCGTACAGAAAGCCTGGCCGTTGAACGACGTGCTTGCGCTCATCCGCCAGTATGATTTCACAGGGCAGCGCCGCGTAAGCTTCGAATACACAATGTTCGGCGGCCTCAACGACACGCCCCGCTATGCCGATGCGCTGGCCCGCCTGCTGCAGGGCCTGGAGTGCCGAGTCAACCTGATCCGCTTCCACACCATCCCCGACAGCCCTTTCCAGACAGCCTCCGCGGCTTCGATCGCGGCCTTTCTGGAACGGCTGAACCGCGCTGGCGTCACCGCCACGCTCCGCGCCTCGCGCGGCGAAGACATCTTGGCCGCCTGCGGTTTGCTGGCGGGCAAAGGCCTGAAAAAAAATAATTAAAAATATACCCGTCATGAAACGTTTGCTGTCCGTGATCCTGCTGCTTGCCCTCTTCTCTCCGGTCTTGCTGGCCGAAGAACCCGAAACGAAAGAGCCCCAGAAAACGCGTCCCAAGGTAGGCCTCGTCTTCTCCGGTGGCGGCGCCAAGGGCCTGGCGCACATCGGTGTCCTCCAGGTCATTGAAGAAGCCGGGATTCCGGTCGATTACGTAGTGGGCACCAGTATCGGTTCAATCATCGGCGGCATCTACGCCCTGGGCTACTCGGCCGCCGACATGGACTCCCTGGTCCGTGCTCAGGACTGGAACCTGTTGATCCGCGACCAGGTGAGCCGCAGGGACATCTCCTACACGGACAAGGAGGATCGCGACCGCTATATGTTTACCCTTCCCTTCATGAACCGCGCGGGCCTGGTCGAGCAGACCCAAGCCGGCGGTACACCGAGAAGGGGTGGCGGCTTGCTGCGCAACATGCCCGGCGCGGTGGTGGAAGGGCAGAACCTCGACCAGCTTTTCACCAAGCTGTCGGTAGGCTATCAGGACGACGTCGACTTCAACCAGTTGCCCATCCCCTTCTCCTGCGTGGCAGTGGACCTCAACACCAAGGAGGAAGTCGTGTGGCACAGTGGCAGCATCGTCACGGCCATCCGCTCCAGCATGTCGATTCCGGCCTATTTCTCGCCGGTCAAAGTGGGTGACCGCTACCTGGTCGACGGCGGCATGGTCAACAACATGCCGGTCGACGTGGTCCGGGAGATGGGCGCCGACTATGTGATCTGCGTCGACCTCCATCACTTCAAGAAACCCCGCCAAGATAATGACCAGACCCTTCCAGAGATGCTCGGAACGATGCTCAGCATGATGAACGGCGAAAAATATGAGGCCGCCCGGCGCAATTCAGACATTATCATCGAGCCGAACACCAGCGATTTCGGCATCCTGTCCTTCGATGACTACAGCGTCAGTGCCCTTATTGACAGCGGCCGTGTGGCCGGCGAACGGATGCTCCCGCAGCTGCAGTCGTTGGCGCGGCACCTGCAGGAATTCCCCGACAACGCCGAGCCCCGTCCGCATAAAGCCATCGACTTGAACCAGCAGCCTGTCCGGATCTCCCAGGTGGAGATCAGCGGTGCCGACCCCAGTGAGATGAAATGGCTGCTTTCCAAGACGAAAATCGCCCCGGGCCAGATCATCACCGGTGCGGACATGGACAAGGCGATGTCTTTCTTCTACAACACGCGGGCCTTTACCAAAGTGTACTACCGCATTGCCGGCACGGAAGAGGAGGGATACCGGCTCCAGATCAATTTCGCTCCCCAGCGCATGCACCAGGCAGGCATCGGCCTTCGTTTCGACACGGAGGAGATGGCTTCCATCCTGCTGGGCGTCAGCCTCAACAAACGCAAGATCTTCGGATCGAAGCTGGATCTCGAAATGGAACTCGGCGCCAACGTCAACGGTACGCTCCGCTATGGCTACACTTTCCACAACCTGACCAAACTGAATGTTTCTGCCCATCTTCATCACTTGAGCATGGACGTCTACCACGACCTTTCCCTTTATTCGGATAAACCGACCATATACGACTACGGACTGGACCACACGGAACGCTACAATTACTTCCGTTCTGAAATCAACTACCAGATCACCGGGTGGAAGGATGCCGACATCCGCATCGGTTTCCGATACGACAACATGGACAACCGGGAATTGTCGGCCGTCAATTTTATGAACGTCCATTATAAAATGCAAGCCGTCAATGGATTCGCCAGCTGGCTATTCGATAGTTTGAACGACAATTATTTCCCCACCAGCGGCCTGCAGATCCAGCTGGAAGGCGGTGCCTATTACGGATGGGGACACTTTACCGATGATGATGGCGACACCTTCCGCTACAATGAACGCTTCTATGAGGCCCAGTTCGACCTGAAAGCCGCCATTCCGCTCGGTCGCCGGGTGACCCTGATTCCCCAGATGTGGAACCGCTGGCTGCTGGGCGGCACTCCGTTCAGCTTCTACAAGAACTATGTCGGCGGCAGCATGTACGGCCGCTATACCCAGACGCAGATTCCCTTCATCGGCATCAACCACGTCTACCTGACTTATTCGAGGTTGGACATCGCCCGCCTCGACCTGCGCGTCAACCTGTTCAAACAGCATTATGCGACGCTGTACGCCAACTATATGTTCGAATGGGACAAATTCGGTTCTGACTACGCCCTGGATCGCCACTTAGGTTTAGGCGTCGGATATTCCCTCAACACCATCATCGGACCGATTCAGCTTATCGCGCACTGGTCCAATCTGTCCAGAAGGGTCGGCGTCTATTTCTCACTGGGCTACGACTTCTAAAACCTATTTGAAATCCTTTCAGCCATGAAACGATTCCTTACCCTGCTGACGCTCCTGCTGAGCCTCACAGCCCTTGCCCAACGGCCCAAGGTCGGCGTGGTCCTGTGCGGTGGCGGCGCCAAGGGCGCGTCGCATGTGGGCGTGCTGAAAGTGCTGGAAGAGAACAATATACCCATTGATTACATCGTAGGAACCAGCATGGGAGCCATTGTCGGCGGTCTTTACTCCATTGGCTATTCCGCGGCCGAACTGGATTCCATCATCATGGTCCAGGACTGGAGCTATCTGCTGAGCGACCGAATCCCCCGCAGCAGCCGGATGTTCGAGCGCAAACAGAACCAGGACAAATTCGTGCTCCAGATTCCGTTCGGTGCAGGAGACTACAGCCGGCTCGGCCCGCGCAAACCGCGCAAACCGGACGAACCCGCCACCCTGCTGAGCAACATCCCGCTGGCCGTGGTCAACGGTCAGAATATCTACAACCTGTTCACCCACCTTTCCGTCGGCTATCAGGATTCCCTGGATTTCTCGCGCATGCCGATTCCCTTCGCCTGCGTGGCCGTTGACTTGAAAAGCAAGAAAGAAGTCGTGTTCAAGAACGGTAACTTCGTCGACGCTATCCGGGCATCGATGGCCATCCCCGGCTATTTCGCGCCGATGCGGATCGGCGACATGGTGCTGGTGGACGGCGGTGTCCTCAACAACTATCCGGCCGATGTCTGCAAAGAAATGGGGGCTGACATCATCATCGGCGTCGTCTTGCACGATGAACCGGAAGAAGAAAAAAGCATTGACAATATCGGTGATCTGGCCAGTGAGATCCTTGATCTCTACGTTTATGGCAAATTACCCGACAATCTGGCTATGACGGACCTGGCCGTTTATCCGGACACCAAAGGGTACGGCACCCTTTCCTACGACCCCGAGAGCCTTCGAAAAATCATCGACAACGGCGAAGCCGCTGCCCGGGAGCACCAGGAGGAACTGGCCGCCATCAAAGCGCGTCTCGACCAGTCCGAACAGGAATTCATCGGACCCGTGAAACAGCCGGAAAAATACCGGAAGGCCGTCCGTCTCGACCGCGATTCCATTACGCTGGGACATGTCTCGTTCAATGGCCTTTCGGCCAAGGACTACCAGTTGCTGATGCGCAAGAGCATCCTCAAACCCGGTGCACGCATCAGCGGTGTCGACCTGAACACCGAGATTGCCCGGTTCTACAACACCGCTGCCTTTGAGTCCGTAACCTACATGCTGAAAGGGCAGGATGAACCCTATGACCTGGAACTGACTTTCGTTCCCGGCCGCAAGTCGATGATCGGCGTGGGTATCCGTTTCGACAGCGAGGAAATTGCCGCCATCCTGGCTTCCGTGGGCTTTCATGAGAATACGCTCTACGGATCGAAATTTAATGTGTCGGCCAAGATTGCTTACAACCTGCAAGCACAGGCACAGTATGCCTATGTCTTCCGTTCGCTGGCTCAGTTCAAGGCGGGATACCACTTCCGGACCTCCAGTTTCAACATGAAAAACCAGGATGATCCGTTCAATATGGGCTTCGACCAGCACAGTTTCAACATAGCCTTTGCCACCCGGGCCAGGAACATTTCCATCGACCTGGGTGCACGCATGGAACTGTTCGGCTACCGGGCACAGACCAACGCCACTGATTTCCCGGGCTATGACATTGACTATTCGCGCAATGCCTTTCCTTTCGCCTATGCCCGCTTCCAGGCAGACAGCCGCAACGACCCGAACTTCCCGAGCCGCGGCACCCAACTGGATGCCGAATTCGGCTACTGCTTCAATAGCGTGCTCAAGGGAGATCAGACAGATTTCATGACGGCCCGGGTGCATTTTTCTGGGATTATCCCCATGGGCCGGCATTTCGCCCTGATCACCACTATCGACAACCGCACCCTTTTCGGCAAGCAGATCCCGATGGCCTACGCCAACGTCATGGGCGGCAGCCTGTATGGCCGGTACATGGACCAGCAACTGCCCTTCATCGGCTTCGGCCGGCCTCGCGTGTACCAGAATGTCCTGACCGATGTCACGCTGGACCTTCGCTATCAGTTCCTCAACAACAACTATGTGTTCCTGTCGGGGGCCTATGCCCGGGATTTCCAGAATTTCGACAACATCTTTGACAATGCGCCTATCATCGGTGCCAGTATCGGCTACGCCTACAATTCATTCATCGGTCCCCTGGCTTTCAACCTGTTCTGGTCGAACTACACCCGGAAGGTCGGGGCCTTCATCAGCATCGGCCATGCCTTCTGACAGCGACGAAAAGACACTGATACTGGGGCGTATGATGCGCCTGTGCGCCGGACGTGAATACTGCCGGAGCGAAATCCGCCGCAAGCTGGCGGCATTGCCGGCCACAGATGCCCAGGACATTCTCGATACCCTTTGCCGGGAAGGCTATCTTGACGATGCGCGCTACGCCCGTGCCTTCGCCCGTGACAAAAGTGCGCTCCAAGGTTGGGGAAGTCTCAAAATTAAATTAGCTTTGCAACAGAAACAGATCGATGCGGAAGCCATCGCCGCAGCGCTGGAATGTATCGACCTGCCGGCTGCAGACGCGCGCATGGAGCAGCTGCTCCGGGCCAAATGGAAAGCCCTCGCCCGCGAGGAGGATCCGGCCCGCAAGGAAGCCAAGTTTTTCCGTTACGCGCTTGGACGCGGTTACGGCTACGAAGAAATAAAACGGATTTATGATTACCTCAGACGAGATTAAAACGGTTAAACAGCGGATTGAGACGTTGGGGAGGTTTCTTTGACATCCCTGCAAAACGATCCGAATTAGCTGCAAAACAAGCAAAAACAACCGCACCTGACTTTTGGGATGACCCGAAGGCCGCCGAGGCTTTCATGAAAGAGGTCTCGGCCGTCAAGTATTGGGTCGACGGCTATGATGCCCTGGAGGAAGGTCTTTCAGACCTGGAGACGCTCTTCGATTTCGGAGAAGACGCGGCCGACGACATCGATGCTGCCTACACAGCGCTGGTCGAACGGCTCGAGGCGCTCGAGATGCGCAACATGCTGGGCGAGGAGGGCGACAACCTGGGCGCCGTGCTGACCATCAACTCCGGTGCCGGCGGCACTGAGGCGAACGACTGGTCGAGCATGCTCATGCGCATGTATACCCGCTGGGGTGAACGCAACGGCTACAAGATGACCGTCACCGAACTGCTGGAAGGCGACGAGGCCGGCATCAAGTCATGTACCATCCAGTTCGAAGGGGACTACGCCTACGGCTACCTCAAGGCCGAAAACGGCGTACATCGCCTGGTCCGCATCTCTCCCTACAACGCACAAGGCAAGCGGCAGACCACTTTTTCCTCGGTCTTCGTGTATCCGCTGGTCGACGACACGATCCAGATCGAGATCAATCCGGCTGACCTGGAATGGGATACCTTCCGTTCGTCCGGCGCCGGCGGCCAGAATGTAAACAAGGTGGAGACCGGTGTACGCGTGCGGCATATTCCTACGGGCATCACGGTCGAGAATACGGAAACACGCTCCCAGCTCGACAACCGGCAGAACGCCCTCCGCATCCTCAAGTCGCATCTATACGACCTGGAACTCAAGAAACGCCAGGAGAAACAGGCCGAGCTCGAAGGCCAGAAAAAGCGCATCGAGTGGGGCTCGCAGATACGCTCTTACGTGCTGCATCCCTACAAGATGGTCAAAGACCTGCGCACCGGCTACGAGACTTCCGACACCCAGGGTGTCCTCGACGGCGACCTCAACCCCTTCATGAAGGAGTTCCTCATGCGAAACGATTTATAAAAAAGATGCCGGGCTTCGACCCGGCATCTTTCGTCATGCCCGGCTTGACCGGGCATCTTTTTTATTTGAACTTCGCGAAGAAATCGTTCCCCTTGTCATCCACCAGGATGAAGGCAGGGAAATCTTCTACTGTAATCTTCCAGATGGCCTCCATGCCGAGCTCCGGGTACTCGACGCACTCG
>Ga0265299_10001918_pt1 | contig 22346 bp, 12 predicted proteins | sample AusTroGonzalo_MG_4_FD_193485 | JGI IMG/M metagenome (GOLD analysis project Ga0265299, IMG submission 193485) | Bovine rumen microbial communities from tropical cattle in Woodstock, Queensland, Australia - Gonzalo_02 | ecosystem: Host-associated > Mammals > Digestive system > Stomach > Rumen ... | reverse complement strand
AGCGACAACGCCGACTCCCTGAGCAGCTGCTGCCGCCTGCGCAACGAAATCCAGGACAACGGCTTCAGCTACACCCTCGGCGCGGGCGGTGTCTCCACCGGCTCCAAGAGCGTGCTCACCATCAACATCAACCGCTGCATCCAGTACGAATGTCGCAACAACATCCCGCAATTCCAGTTCGTCGGTGAGGTCATCGACCTGATGCACAAGGTCCAGATTGCCTACAACGAGAACCTTAAATACCTGCAGTCCAAGGGAATGCTCCCGCTGTTCGATGCCGGCTACATCGCCATCAACCGCCAGTACCTCACCATCGGCGTGAACGGTCTGGTGGAGGCCGCCGAGTTCCTCAGCATCCCGATTGACGACAACCCGCAGTACCAGAAGTTCGTCGAGGACATCCTCGGTCTGGTCGAGAAATACAACCACCAATACCGTTCCAAGGAGTTGCTCTTCAACTGCGAGATGATTCCCGCCGAGAACGTGGGCGTGAAGCACGCCAAGTGGGACCGCGAGGACGGTTACCGAGTGCCCCGCGACTGCTACAACAGCTACTTCTACCGCGTGGAGGACGACTCCCTGAACCTTATCGACAAGTTCCGCCTGCACGGCGCACGCTACATCGCGCACCTCACCGGCGGCTCGGCCCTGCACGCCAACCTCGAGGAGCACCTCTCGCAACCACAATACCGCCAGCTGCTCCGCGTGGCCGCGCAGGAAGGTTGTAACTACTTCACCTTCAACATCCCCAACACCGTCTGCAACGACTGCGGCCACATCGACAAGCGCTACCTCCACGAGTGCCCCGAATGTCACAGCACCAACCTCGACTACCTCACCCGCGTCATCGGCTACATGAAGCGCGTCAGCAGCTTCTCCCAAGCCCGCCAAGAGGAAGCCGAACGCCGCCATTACGAAAGGTTTAATGGTTAATGGTGATTAGTGAACTTGGAACCTTAAACTTGGAACTTGGAACTTGGAACCTGGAACTTTGAACCTGAAACCATGCTCAAGTACTACAACTACGACATCGTCTTCCAGGAGATCCCCGACGAGGTGACCCTCGCGGTGAACCTCACCAACTGCCCGCACCGCTGCGTGGGCTGCCATAGCCCGCATCTGCGCGAGGACATCGGGGATGTGCTGAATGACAAGACGTTGGATACGTTGTTGAAGAAATACGGGCAGCAAATCACCTGCGTCTGCTTCATGGGCGGCGACGGGCAACCCCAGGAGGTGGAGAAGCTGGTCAAGCACTTGCGACAACATTCGAAGCTCAAGGTGGCCTGGTACTCGGGCAACACCAACATGCCCCGCAACGCCAGCCTGTTCGACTATGTGAAGGTTGGCGGCTACCAGGAAAAGCTCGGCGGGCTCCGTTCCCGCACCACCAACCAGCGCCTTTACCGCAACACCAACGGCCAACCCGAGGACATCACCAGCCGCTTCTGGCGGTGATTAGGAGCTCCGCCATTCCTGGCGGAGTTTATTTTCGCGGCAGGAATGCCGCGGCTCCTGTGGATTTTTGCGGCAAGAATGCCGCCGCTCCTATGGCACTGCCACCGTGATTTTCCGTTTCTGAACGCAGTGGACGCCGTTGTAGGAGAAATCAGACACTCCCGTGTAGACCGTGGTGGCCGTTGGCGTGTCCGTGGTGACACCCGGGGCACTGTGAGAGGTAGTACTGAAGAATGTGCTGCCATTGCGCTCCCAGCGGTATCGGAAATCCGCGTTTCCGGGATCCATACCCAAGGCATTATAGATCATGCCATGGAAACTATTCCAGAAGGAGGGGCAACTCCGTAAACCGACAAGCAAATACATCCACACCTCCATATTTTTAGTCGTGGAGCAATCATCCGTATAGGGAAGGCCGCAAGTATTGTTGGCAATGGGAGGAATTTCCTGACAAGGGATGCCGTAGCTCGTCTGCGAGTTCCACGTCCCGACCGTCATGGTGGCCACCGCAGTGAGCGTGACCGAACCCCCTGCCGCAACATGCGTGGGGTTAGCGGAAACAGTGAAATCGGGCGCCCACATCTCGAACGAGCTCTGCGGACCAAGCACCGTGTGCGGGTCGCAACCGCCTAAGATTACGTACGGACGATAGTAGGTGACACCGCCGCAGGAGTCCATGCCCACCTTGTATGAAAGAGTGTCGCCGGTGGCACCGCCCAACGCTCCCACCACTGCCTTGTCGGCACTATACTCCGTAATGGGTTCGCGGGACAACAAGAAGCCCGCCTGAGCAACCTGATTCAGCGAAAAGTTGCCACTGCCCGAGACCTTGGCCTTGAGGATAACGCCCTCGTTCTTAAACAGGTTGACCTTGCCCATTCCGTCAGTATGACTCGCCGCCGAGAGTGTCGGAAGATTGGTGAACGGGATGCATACGAAATTGGATGAAGGACCGAAGCCAGGCTGGCTACAATAAGCCGGCACACGGTAAAACCTCGGACGGAAATACAATTTTTGGGATTCGTAGGCTGCAAAATCAGAAGCCGGGAAGGTGCAGGAAAGAAGGCCATTGGCATCGATGATGATATTCGATGAAGACTTTTGCTGATAATTGTTAGTGTCATACATATAAACCCTCGGCGGAACCTGCGTGTAAATCAAGGCTGGATTATAATCCACAATTTGATGCGTTACGGTCACACTGCCGTCGGGGTTTCGCACGGCCGTAGTCGTCGGGCTATAGGAGGGACAATGGACGACTGTGACTACATACCCTGAAGGACCGTCAATTGTGACAGGATTATCCGATACGCTATTGCAGTAGCCCGTGAGGTTGAGATGCGGTACAAAATCGTAACGGGCATTAAACGTCACTTGTGCGGAGGGAAGCGTACAGGTCATGGTCTGCGTCTGCGCGTCATACACTGCAGCGTACGAACCCGTTAATGCACCCATCTGTGTGGTATCGGTTGTGTTCACGTAAAGCGTGTAATAGAGGCTGTCTTGACCCAACACACCTGTATGGTGAATCAAGGCAGGATTGTAATGCGAGAGAGGGGTCGTGACCAGCAAAGAACCATCACCTAACTGCGTGACCTCGGTAACGGCCGTTGTGGCAAAAGAGGGGCACTCCGGAAGCGCAGCCAGCACAATCTGACCGGAAACGGAAACATTGGTACAATTTTGCGTATTGGTATTCACTGTCAGATTCGCCGTCACTGAGACCGTGAGATTGGCCGTGGAGAGGCCGAGCTGCTGCAGCTCCGCCAATGTCAAAACCTTGTAAGCGGCACTATGATTGGCCGTCCATTGGTCGAGTGCCCAGGTGACAGAAGAGGAAGAGCCTTGTGAGGTAACGGTAACTCCGATTGAGGCCACGGCAGTGCTGTAGTTCGTAACCGCCACAAAAAGGGTATCCTGTCGCTGATAGGGGTTTGAAGAAGCGTTTGATTGCAGCGAAATCGTACCCAACGTGGGACATTCAATAAACGAATGCATAAAAGAGGGACCCGTAATGGTCACAAAATTGTTCATATCGAGACCACACTTCACTTCCAATACCGGATAAAAGGTAATAGTCTTGTCTTTCCATATAAAACTTTGGTTGTATGGAAAGCCTATGCTACGGCACTCAAAATTCGAATTATAGGTAGCCGGAATAGTGATGTCCCCAGTGCCATCATTCACCACAAAATGCAGATTCTGGTACTGGAAGGCGCTGCCAAGCTGGATATAGGAAAGCATCCGGTAAGTCGTGCCGGTAATGATGGTGTCTTTCGTGTCATAGAATGCAGGACAGGGCAGCGGCACGAAGAGAGAGACCGTTTCGGTGGTAATACCGGCCGAAGAAGTAGGGTCGGTCGCATCCGCAGCATGGCAGCCCGTGATTTGAGCCGTCACATAAAGGGTCTTGCCGCGCAGATCCACCCCTTGCAGCGCCGCGTCGCCCGTAATGGCCACACCGCCCAACAATTGGGTATTGCCCGCATTAAAACTCGCATTCGTGTAGAAAGTCCCCGACATACCACTAACCGTCATCTTGAACTTCGCCTGCATATCGTCCAAGACCACTCCTCCCAAAATCGGCGTAGTAAACACCAGACGGTTCGAGTCGGTCTCCGAAAAGGCCACCGTTGGCGTACCGAGAACCGGACAAACGGGGGTCTCGCCTGTCAGGGAGTCGAGCACCGTTGGAAAATCACAGACAGTTCCTTGGGGGACATCCGGCGTCTGCGCCCAAACACTTCCCCAACAGAATATGGATACGATTATGTATGCGAAAAACTTTCTCATAGCACTTTATTTTATGTATGTAACAACCCCAAGCCCTGCTCTCCTAAAAGAAACGGGCGCCGATGACTGCGACGCCCGTCCTTTCTTAACTTATATAAGAATAATACTATTCAACAGCATAATCTTCAGATGATATATTTTTGGGATCACATTGACCATTACCACCAATTTGAAGTTGGAAATTAATTTCAGCTCCACTCAATGTTACAAGATCTTGATCACGATATTGATTGACAAATCCAATAATGTCTGGTTCAGAAACACTGACAGTTACTGTATTAGGAGAATCAGCGTTAAGTATGTCAGACATTGATAAATCATTAATTTGTAAGTCATAAGGATCATTACCAATTTGAATATTCACCGTCAAAAGGACTGACTGATTGTTCACATTTCCTGCATAACCAGCCGTACCGATGAAATACCTATCCTGGTTAATAGTCGTGGCATTAATAGTAATCGTCTGGGAGGTAAATCTGAAACAAGTATCCTCTGCTGGGACATTATTGATAGAATCCAAGTCATGTTTCAACTGGCAGAGGTTAACATCCGTCTGACAAGAATAATAGATACTATCCATAACTTGATCAACCGTTGCTTGAACATTTCCTGTTCCCGTAAAATAGTTGGCGAAATACTCGTCCATCCATCTATTGAAACAATTAATCAAAGCATCGTAAGCGCCGTTGGGGTTGGCATGAACCGCTTGATTCAGCCTTTCCACTTCTGAAACGGTAACATTCTTCAAATAATCCATCAAAACAGGAATGAGCATCGTCTTTGCATCTTCAGTCTCCAAATATCCCACGACCTTGTTCAAGATATATTGTTTGACGCTGGGATTAAGATCATTCAAAATACCATTAACGTCTGTTTCGGTCAGATGCAAAGCATAATATCTGAGAATGTCATAAACCATCTCGGTGCTGTCCTGCATGAATTTCACCATGGTATCCGTCATAACTTTCACGACAGCCTCATTACTCATCAAACTGTCATAGAGTTTTGCCACATCCTCTTTGGTGGCATGGGCTAAATAATCCATGACAACTTCCTTAGACAACTGGTAGTTCACCTTTACCGAATCAACAATGGCATTCAAAACGGATTCTTTGAGCGTCTTGGGGGTACCATGTTTCATCGCTTTTAAGATAGTATCCACATCGTCCATGGTAGTATTCGGTGAGCTAATATAATCCACAATCATCTGGGTGTTCAGCGCAGCATCCGACTGGAGAGCGTAGGGTACTGCAGGAATCCGTGAATTATCCGTCTCAACGGTGGCACCTTCAACGGTGGGGTATTCCACTTGAATCGTGGCATTTTCCCACTTCATATTATTGAAGGCAGTATTAGTTTTATCGCCAACGGACAAGATAAGAAGACCATTGTTGCTGGTCGTGCCCGTTAGATTCTCTTGCACAAACGTGTTGGTACCGTCGGTAATGGTCACTTTAGCGGTCACCTCCTTATTTACCACAAGCTTGCCTTGGTTGTCCACCACCACGGTTTGGTAGGTGAACACACCTTGTGCCATCAGAAAACCGACCGACAGCACAAACATCATTATCAATGTTATAATCTTTTTCATCTCTTTCAAATTTTAATGATAAAGTTTATGGTACGGTTTACTGAGCCTTCATTTGTTCAACATCACTCGCAATCTTACAGACATCCACAGGTTGATTTTCACCTTGGCAGGTGACTTTCTTTAGATAACCGCCAAGATCTGTACGTGCATTAACAGCATCGTTTACGGCATTCACGTCTGTATTAGCAGAAGGAATATGGGAATTATTCAAAGTCGGAAGGTAAGCGTCAAGATAGCTGTAGAAGTAATTATTAACAAATGTTTTCTTCATAGGGGAACTTTCGAACTTAAGAATAGCTTCTTGAATTTCATTTGAAGTAGCTGTTCTCAAAAAATATTCCATTGTGCTAACCACAAAGTTACGGTGTGTTTTAGCAAAATCCTGAGCATACGATTTCCAATCCGCTTGACGTGCTACTATGGCATCGTATAACGTATCCACTTCACCATTAGTCATCGCCGCAACATACTCTTGAAGGACTTGGACTGCGAATCCTTTATTCTCAAGTGCATACTGTTTCGATTTTTCCACCAGCGCATCATACACATCTTTATTATTCGTTTTCAACTCAGTATAAAGAGTAGCGAATTCATCAGCAGTGGCATGAGCAAGATAGTAAGAAGCTAAATCAAGAGACTTATCCTTGTGGGCTTTCAGATATTCCACAACTTTTGCCTTGACAGCTTGCCACAGACCGTTATCGTTGTCAACAACCGCGGCCATAATGGCTTCATAGTCATCCATGCCAATCGTGTCGTTGCTAAGATAATTCACAATCTGCTCGGTGGTGAGCTTGGATGAACCGGACTTCAGCGCGTAAGGCACTGCACAAACGGGGGAATTAATCTCAATCTGCTTGCCATTGGCCGTGATGGTCGCGCGAATGGTCGTGGCCTTTGTCCAGTCAATGTCATTGAGCGTAGTGGAACTGGAAGAGCCAGTACCCACGAGGATGCTCAACATGCCCAAGTTGTCGGTGTGCTTACCCGTCTGGGTTTCACTGTAAAGCGCATTGTCGTTCTCATCCAGCACCTGGATAGCCACATCCACCGTCGCGTTGGCCACCAGCTCGCTATCCGCCGTTGTGCGGACCACCGCCTGGTACCCAAACACGGGCGCCTGTGCGCTCACGATGCTCCAGCTACAAAGGAGCATCACAAATAGGGTTAAAATCTTTTTCATATTCTTATTTTTTTATTATTCTTGAATTGGATTCGCTTTAACCGTCAAGTGTTAAAACTTTTTCACGCAACGCACGCTGACCTTGTCTTTAATGGGAAGGATGCTCTCGAGAACGCCCTCGCAGTACCAAGCGCAGACAAAGACTTTAGCAGAGGTAATCACAGAACCTGTCTTGTAGAACGTGGTGCTCCAGAAAGAGGTCTCAGTGCCGAGGCCCTCGTAACGGGAAAGGGAGCTGTTATACTTACCAGCGGGCAGCGCGGTGAATTCCGAGCTGTTGGTGTTCTCGCTCGCGCGCGGGTCGATCCACAATGTCGTATCTCTCAAATCCTGGGTTTTCACCGTGCTGAGGGCTGCGAACTCTTCCAGTGTGGGAAGATGCCAGCCGGGAGGACAAATACCGCGGACGTAACCGTCAGCATCAGCCGTCGGCTCCTGGGTGCCGTCCGGTTTCACCTTCACGGCATCATACCACGGGTAGAGAAGACCGTATGTCACGCCATTGGCAGCCTCATTATTGTAAGAAGAGGCAGAATCGCTGGGAGTGCGCAGATTTTGCTTGGTCCAGCAGTAGCCCGCCACGGGAACCGTCTCATAGACGATGGTGTTGTCAACGGTGTCTGTGACATCTTCACCAGGACCACACGGGAGCACATGGAGAATCAGCGTGGCCAGGACATCCAGATTTCTCGGATCCTTATTCTTAGGATCACCCACGGGCACGTAAAGCGTATGCGTACCGGAGTCACGAGCCGTAATCACGGGGTTGAATTCGAAATAGCCGTCATTGTAGTAGGTGCCACCCAACACGGTCGTGTCAATGACCACCTCGATGAGCTGGGAGAAAGGCTTCTCCAGGGTGACGGTATTATCACCAGCGGTAGTGGTGCCGTAACCCACGGCAGGCATACCGAAGGAGACGTCAACGCCATTCTCCGTGCTGCCGGCACTCACGAAACCCTTCATGTGCTGCGCGGAAAGGACACCCGTCCCGAACAGCGCGATTGCTAAAATGAACAATATCTTTTTCATATCTGTATTTTTTTATTATTCTATTGATTGATAGATTCTATGAGATCTGCACGAAACCAGGATTAGTTATTATAGCGACTATCTTGGCTCTTAAGCCAACAAATGAATGCTTCAATTGTCATATTATCCATACATGAGGCATCAGGTTTCTTAACGATATGATGTCTCTGGATATAATTGTCAATGGCTGTACCAACAGTATTAGCCGTCGCATCAGTAGACATATTATTAACATAGTTATTAATATGGTTGTTGAGGATATTTTTCAAATACTGTTTAACGCCATTGTCATTTTGCGCTTTGAAGTAGGTATAGGCCATCTCAGCCTCTTGTGAGGTAATGTGCTCTATATAATAATTGCCTAAAAGATAGAGCAGGTTGCGATTAGCACCATCTTCCACAATAGCCTTCGCATAGTCTCTGAGGGCTGCTTTGGCGTCAGGATCTAATTCCAGCAACGTGGCATAAGCTCTTGCAAAGTCATTCTGTGTGGCATTCTCCAGATACCAGATGGCCAATTCTTTCGCCACCGTACGGTGATCCAGAATAAAGTCTTTCATAAGCCCTTTCACCGTGTCTTTCACTTCGGAGTTGACATTCAGCAAGTCGTATGCAGCATGAATGTCATCAACGGTAACGGAATCCGTATAGGCCTTGGCCACATCCATCATAATCGCCTTGCCGTCATCCGTCTTCAGGAAAGCCACAATAGCAACTTCAATAGCCTCTTCCAGCGTGGCGTTGTCCACCACGAGCGCATCAAGCACTTGATGTGCACCTGCCAGGCTCACCGTATCCAAATAGCCGGCAATGCGTTCGGTGGTGAGAGGAGCGGCGCCGGACATGATGGCGTAGGGCACGGGCTTCACCGACGTGGTGCTCGTAAGCGTGACATTGTCATACTGGAACTTAGCCGTGATGGTGGCCTTGCTCCAGTCGATGCGCGTGAAAATATCGGTGTTGTTACCAGGATAGATGATTTGGATGACGCCAACGTTTTGGCTGCCCTGGTCGAAAATTTGGCCACTGCCCGTGTTGTTGGTGCCGCTGTTGCTGTTGCCTTCACCCACAGTAAGGGAGAGGAAACCGTTTTTGTTGGTGGCGGTATCGAACGTCTCCGTGTAGGTGAGGGTACCATCCGTCACGGTGAGGGTGACCGTCATGGACTGGTTGTACACCAGCGTGTCGGCATTGCGCACGACCGCCTGGTAGTTGAACTTGGGTCCGCTCTGGGCAGACAGGATGCCCACAAAGGCCGCGAGCATCATCAATAGGGTTAAGTTCTTCTTCATACTTTATATTTTTAACATTATTAAATTATCAAAATATCACTATCTATCCTTCTTACTCTTCCCTCTTTATACACCGATTTGTGCATAAAAGGTTACATTTCACCCGCAAACCACAACGTCACCAGCACGCTCGTTGGGACGCATCTATCTTATTATCAAATAGTTGCAATTCGTTAAAACGATTTTACACACTATATTATTCAATCCGCAAATATAATATTTTTTTGGATTGTTCAACAAAAAGGGGGGAAATTTTGAAAAAAAAGTTTTTTTTTGCCAGCACGCCTCTTCTCCGCGCCGCTCCCGTCTATCAAAGCACCGCCATCGAAATCAGCCGCACAAGGAAGGCGGCGAGCCAGGCCACGGCAGTGGTGTAGACGGCGGTGAACGCCATCCATTTGCCGCCGGACTCCCTGTGGATGGCCGAAAGCGCGGCCACGCAGGGGAAATAGAGCAGGATGAACAGCATGAAACCGAAGGCGACCCACGGCGTGAAGACCGGCTTGCCCTTGTCAGGCCCGGACGACCAGACGTGGTTGCGCAGACTGCTCTGCAACGCCGAAGAGTTCTCGTCGGCCTCCGCGTCGCTGTGGTAGAGCACCCCCATGGAGGCCACCACAATCTCCTTCGCGGCAAATCCTGTGATGATGGAGACGCCCATCTGCCAGTCGAAACCTAACGGACGGAACACCGGCGCGATGAACTTGCCGAACTGCCCGATGTAGGAACCCTCGATCTGGCACGCCGAACGGTCGAGTTCCAACTGCGCAATGGTCTCCGCCTTCACGCTTTCGTCCAACGTCTCATCGGCCTCCACCTGCTCAATCTGCGCGGTGTAGGCGTCGATGGCCGGGCTGTGCTGCGGGAAGTACTCCAACGCCCAGATGATGACCGTGGCCACAAGAATCACCGTACCCATCTTCTTGAGGTACTGCACGCTCTTGTCCCACATGTGGATGACGGCGTTGCGGAAGGTTGGGATACGGTAGGGCGGCAGTTCCATCACGAACTGGTCGCGCTCCTTCTTGAACGCCACCTTCTTGACCAGCAGGGAGGTGATGATAGCCATCAGGATGCCGTAAAGGTAGATAGCGGTGAGTGTCAGGGCTTTATATTTGGCAAAGAAAGCCGAAATGATGAGCATGTAGAGGGGCAGCCGCGCCGAGCACGACATGAACGGCACGGTGATGATGGTGAGGATGCGGTCCTTGCGGTTCTCCAGCGTGCGCGTGGCCATCACCGCCGGCACACTGCAGCCGAACCCGATGATGTAGGGGATAAACGACTTGCCGTGCAACCCCATCCGGTGCATCAGCTTGTCCATGATGAAGGCAGCGCGCGCCATATACCCCGTGTCCTCCAATATAGAAATAAAGAAGAAGAGTATCAAAATGTTAGGCAGGAACGAACAGACACCGCCCACGCCCGCGATAATGCCGTCGACCAACAAGTCCTGGAGGATACCCTCGGGCAAAATTTGTGTGGTGACACGGCCAAGCCAGCCGAAAAAGGACTCCAACCACGCCTGCGGGTACGCGCCGAGCGTGAAGGTCATCCAGAACATAAAGAAGAGGAAGAAGAGGAGGATGGGGAATCCCAACCACTTGTTCGTCAGAATCCTGTCGACGGAATAGGCAGGCTGCTTGCTGCGGTCCTCTCCCTGCTGGAACGTCTCCAACAAGGCACCGCGCACGAAGCCGTACTTCGCGCCGGAGACGATGGTGGAGGCATCCTCGTTATAGCGTTTCTCAATGATGGCGCGCTGCTCCTCGGCCACTTTGGCGACACTGCCGTCATCGTCGAATTTGTCCACCAACTCGGTAATCACCTTGTCGCCGGCAAGCATCTCAATGGCCAGATAACGGGTGGAATAGGCGCCCGAAAGATCCAGATGCTCCCGCATCTCCTCCTTGATGATTCCAATGGACTTCTCCAAATCGGCGCCGTAGTTGATATGGATATGTTTGGTATGCTGCTCCAGATTCTCGTAGAGGTCCACAATCCGGGCCATCACCTCCTCGATACCGATGCCCCGCGAAGAGACTGTCGGCACAATCGGGAAGCCGAAAAGTTCGCTGAGGGTGTCGATGTCCAGTTTGTCGCCATTCTTTTCCAGTTCATCATACATGTTGAGGGCCATCACCATAGGCACGTTCATGTCGATGAGCTGGGTGGTGAGGAAGAGGTTGCGTTCGAGGTTCGCGGCATCGACCACGTTGAGCACCATGTCGGGCCGTTGATCCATAATATACTGGCGCACATAGAGTTCCTCCGGAGTGTATTCGGTAAGGGAGTAGGTGCCGGGCAGGTCGGCGAGGGCGATGGTGTATCCGTTGTATTTGAAATAGCCGACCTTGGAATCGACGGTGACGCCGCTGTAGTTGCCGACCTTCTCCCGCATGCCGGTGGCGTGGTTGAAGAAGGAGGTCTTGCCGCAGTTGGGGTTGCCGACGAGGGCAACGTTGATGCGCTTGCCCTCATGGCCGAGGATGCGTTCGGTTTCCTCGGTGACGGTACCGTAGAAGAGATAGTTGTTGGCGACCTCCTCGGAGACGGGCACCACCTCCACACGCTGTGCCTCCACGCGGCGCAGCGACACGTGTCCGCCCATGATCTCGTATTCGATGGGGTCGCGCAGGGGGGCGTTACGTATGACCTTCACCTTCTCGCCTCTCACGAAGCCCATCTCCATCAACCGGTGACGGAAACTCCCATGTCCCGTGATGCGCACAATCACACCGTACTCGCCTGTCTGCACATCGGCGAGCGTCAGCACTTTCCCAGTATTTTCGTCGTTTTCCATAACACACGTTTATTGAGTAGAAACGCAAATCCCGCGTCCTTACAAATCACGTGGCAAAAGTGCAAATTCACACGGAACTGCGCATCCCCATTTTTGGGGATTTTGGCAATGAAAAAAAAAATGTATTTTTGCCACCTGACAATTTTGTCAGTAATTATACTCATACCAAGACCAAATGTCTAATAACCAAAGTGATAACAAAAAGGAGGAGATCCTGAATGCGGCAGAAAAAGAGTTCATACTGCACGGATACGCGGGGGCGAGAACCGTCGCCATCGCCAAACGGGCCGGAGTGGGGCACCCCCTACTGCACTACCACTTCAAGACGAAAAAAGACCTTTTCAAATTCGTGGTGCTCCGGAAGATCGACCTGCTGCGCCAATCCGTCCTGATGTCCTGGGACGAATCGGAAAGGAGCTTCCCCGAAAAGCTCTCCGCCACCATCGGGAAGCACTTCGACTTCGTGAGGGACAACGCGGACTACCTGCGGTTCCAACTCCAGGAGATGGAGCAATACCCGGAGCTTTTCACCGACATCCGGACGAAGGCGGCCGAAGAGATGAACCCGTTTCTCGAAAAGCTGCAGGCCGAGATCGACCGCGCCGCCGGGAGAGGCGAAATCCGACCCATCGACGCCCGCCTGCTCTTTGAGGACATCATCTCCCTGAACCTGCTCATCCTCACCACCGGTCCCATCGTACAACTATTGAACCCGACCGAATGCGACGAACAGTTCTACGAACGCCGCAAATCCGAAAACATCCTTCTCGTCACCCACCGCCTCACCAAATAACCCAACCCATAAACCATAACCCACAAACCATAACCCCTAAACCTTAAACCTTAAACCAAAAAATCGTATCTTCGCGCGCTCAAATTTTTTATGGATAAAACGCTCAACATCGGAATAGACATCGGCTCCACGACCGTGAAAGTGGTGGTGCTGAATGCTGACAACCAAATCGTTTACGCCGACTACCGCCGGCACAACATGAACGTCCGGGAAACGGTCCAAGCCATCCTAGGAGGCGACGCTTCCAGCGTCGCGCTGTTTCCCGACGCTGGAAGCGCCGGCTCCTGCCGCGTGGCCGTCACCGGCAGCGTGGGCATGGGCTACGCCGAGCTTTGGGGCTTCCCCTTCGTGCAGGAGGTCATCTCCGCCGCCACGCTCGTCAAGGAGTCCTTCCCGCAGACCCGCACCTTCATCGACATCGGAGGTGAGGACAGCAAGATGATCTTCTTCGACGAGGGCCGGATGCCCGACATCCGCATGAACGGCAACTGCGCGGGCGGCACCGGTGCCTTTATCGACCAGACCGCTAGCCTGCTGAACGTCGACACCGCCGAGCTGAACACCCTGGCCGAGAAAGCCGAGCACGTCTATCCCATCGCGTCGCGCTGCGGAGTCTTCTCCAAAACCGACATCCAGAACCTGCTGGCCCGCAATGTCAGCAAAGCCGATGTCGCGCTGTCCGTCTTCCACGCGGTGTGCCTGCAAGTGCTGGGCACACTCTCCCGAGGTGTCGATGTGGAAGCGCCCGTCTTCTTCTGCGGTGGTCCCTTCGCCTTCCTGCCCAAGCTGCGGAAGGTCTTCCTCGAAAACCTGAATCTGACGGAGGACGACTGCGTGGCCGTTCCCGACGCGCGTGTGGTCCCCGCCCACGGTGCCGCCCTCATGGCCCGCACCGTCTGCTCGAAACCCATCCCCCTCACCGACTTCCTCCAGACCATCAACAGCCAGGCGATGGGCGACGAATCCCGCCTGCTGTCCAACCGCCTCGACCCGTTATTTACAGACAACCAGCATTTTGAGAAATGGAAAACGGAGAAGCAGAACTTCTTCGTGGACCGTGTCAACTGGGACGAACTCAAAAGCAACGAGGTCTTTATCGGGGTCGATTCCGGCTCCACAACCACGAAGTTAGTGGTGTTGGATGCGGAAGGCCGGCTCCTTTTCTCCGACTACAGCTCCAACAACGGCAACAGCTTCAACGCCTTCCACGAGGCGCTGAAACGGTTCGCGCAGGCCTGCAAAGACCACGACTTCGAACCGAACATCCTTAACAGCGCCGTCACTGGCTACGGTGAAAATTTGTTAAAAACAGCCTTCGGGCTGCACCACGGCGTGGTGGAGACCATGGCCCACTACTTGGGAGCGAAGAAAGTCTCCCCCGACGTCTCCTTCATTCTCGACATCGGCGGTCAGGATATGAAAGCCATCTTTGTTGAGAATCAGGCGATTAGAAGACTGGAAATCAACGAAGCCTGCTCGTCCGGATGCGGTTCGTTCATTGAGACGTTCGCCAAGATGTTGGGCTACACGGTGGCCGACTTCGCCCGTATCGCGTGCGAGGCGAAACACCCCTACGACTTGGGCACCCGCTGCACCGTCTTTATGAACTCCAAAGTGAAACAGGCTATGCGTGAGGGCACTTCCGCTGAGGACATCTCCGCCGGATTCGCCTACTCGGTGATCAAGAACTGCCTGTTCAAAGTGTTAAAATTACGAAAAATCGAGGAACTTGGCGACCATCTGGTGGTACAGGGTGGCACCTTCAAGAACCTCGCGGTGGTGCGAGCGTTGGAGCTGCTCACCAGCAAGGAGGTTCGTTTTGCCGACATTCCCGAGCTGATGGGGGCCTACGGTTGCGCCCTCTTCGCCCGCGAACAGGCCGTCACCAAGGTGCTGACCCTCGACGAACTGCTTTCCATCCAGCAATTTGAGAACAAACAGCAGGTTTGCCCCGGCTGTCCGAACCACTGCACCGTGCTGGAGTACCATTTCTCCAACGGGCAGACGTTCTATGCCGGCAACAACTGCGAGAAAATCTATACCAACCACACGGAAGTCCAGCAGAAGGGTTTCAACCAACACCACCGTCGGCTGAAAATGCTCTACCGGCGTCCGATGCTGAACGAATCGGGCGGAAAGCCGGTCATCGGCATCCCGCGCGCACTCGGCATGTTCGAGCTCTACCCCTTCTGGCACACACTCTTCCGCAGCTGCGGCATCCGCACCGTGCTCTCCTCCCCTTCCACCGTGAAGCAGTACGAGAAGGGCATCCACACGGTGATGAGCGAGAACATCTGTTTCCCCGCCAAGCTGATGCACGGCCACATCTATGACCTCGCCCGCCAGAAAGTAGACCGCATCTTCTACCCCTACATCGTGATGGAAGCGCCGTCGGACAGCGCGGCCCGCAACAGCTACAACTGCCCCATCGTGGCCGGTTACTCCGACGTCATCCGCAACGCCATCGACACAGTGGAGCGTTTCGGCATCCCCACCGATGCGCCCATCATCTCCATGAACAACGAAGACTTCCTGCGCAAAGGCTGCCGCAAGTACCTGAAAACCTTTGGCATAGACAAGAAAACGGCAGACCAGGCCATCGACAAGGCCATCACCGCACAGCAGGAATACATCGAAGAACTGCACACGGAGGCTACCGAAATCGTGGCCAAAGCAAAACAGGAGGGCCGCATGGTAGTGGTCCTCGCAGGCCGGCCCTACCACTCCGACCCGCTTATCCAGCACAAGGTCTCCGACTGCATTGCCGACATGGGCATTGACGTGGTGACGGAATTTGTGGCGGGCGATGCCGACAAGGACGTCTACCGCGAACTGATGGCTGTTACGCAGTGGACCTACCCCAACCGCGTCTTCAAAGCCGCCCACTACGTGGCCAACAGTCCCGACAACGTGCACTTTATGATGATCACCTCCTTCGGTTGCGGCCCAGATGCGTTCATTATCGACGAGACCCACGACATCCTCGACCGCAAGGGCAAGAGCTTCACGCTGCTGAAGGTGGATGACGTCAACAATATCGGGTCATTGCACCTGCGTGTGCGCTCGATGGTGGAGAGCCTCAAGTTCAGCCACCAGCAGAAAGTCGACAAACCCTTTGTCACCACCCCACCCTTCACGGTCGCCGACCGCCGTCGTACCATCCTCGCCCCCTATTTCGCGGGCGGCTACTCGGAGTTCGTCCCGACGGTCTTCAAAATGGCTGGCTACAACATGATCACGATGCCGCTTGACAACAAGGAGAGCGTGGAGTTGGGTCTGCAATACGCCAACAACGAGGTCTGCTACCCCGCCACTATCGTGGTGGGCAGTCTGTTGAAAGCCCTGAAAAGCGGTAAATACAATTTGGACGACACCGCCGTCATCATCACGCAGACAGGCGGCCAGTGCCGCGCTACCAACTACATCATGCTGATTAAGAAGGCATTGGTGGCGGCAGGATTTGAAAATGTGCCTGTATTGTCGCTCGCGTTGGGCAACACCTTGGCCAATGAACAGCCCGGATTCACGTTCAGTGCGAGAGACCTGGCATTGCCCGCCATCAACGGCATGCTCTATGCCGACTGCCTATCGCGGATTTACTATGCCTCGCGCCCGCGCGAGAAACAGCCCGGAATCGCCAAGACGCTGCATCAGAAATACATCGACAAGTGTCTGCCGCTCATAGAGGCCCGCGACTACCGCGGAATGAAGCGGTTGCTAAAAGAGGCTGTACAGGAGTTCACCGCCAACATCGAAGTGGGAAAGATTCTCCCGCGCGTCGGCGTGGTGGGCGAAATCTACATCAAGTACAACGCCTTCGGGCACCTCAACGTCCTCGACTGGCTCGCCGAACAAGGCGTGGAAGTCGTGGCCCCGTCTATTTACAACTTCTTTGTCAACAGCTTCGTAAACCGCCACATCAACAAGGAAAACCACATCAAGCCCGTGGATATGCCCCTGTTCCTGACCGACGCGGTTTACAAAATCCTCTTCCGCTACGCCAAATCGTACGACGAAGTCTGCAAGGATTTCCCGTTCTACCGCCCCTTCGCGGACATGTTCCACGAGGCGAAATTAGCTTCTCGCATCGTGAGCATGGCGGCCAACTTCGGCGAGGGCTGGCTGATTCCGGCAGAGATGTCATCGCTGGCAGAGGAGGGTGTGAAGAACATCATCAGCCTCCAGCCGTTCGCCTGCATCTCCAACCACATCATCTCCAAAGGCATCGAAAAGAAGATGCGGAAACTCTACCCCGACGTGAGCCTTCTCTTCCTCGACTTCGACGGCGGCACCTCGGAAGCGAATGTGTTCAATCGACTGCATTTCCTGATAGCGAACGAGTAGCATGGGATGGCCTATCGGCCAATCGCCCATATTACTACCCCGCCCTTCGGGCACCCCTCCTTCAAAAGGAGGGGAGTTTTGCCGTTGTCTGCTATCACCATCGCAAATCGGCAATAAAACGGTCCTCGAACAACTCCCCTTCCCTTGGGAAGGGGTGGCCGAAGGCCGGGGTAGGGTTACAACAGATTGGCCGATAGGCCATCCTTATAAAACAGTGGCCGAAAGCCGGGGTAGACACTAACAAAAAAGGGAACCCTCCCGGATTCCCTAAAAGTCTTAAGTCTTAAGTCTCAAGTCTTATCGAACAATGGTAATCGACCCGTTGAACGTAATCGTCTTCGCCTTTCCTTTGTATTGGAAGGAGTAGTAGTAGACACCGTCGGCGAGGCCGCTGCCATCGAAGACCTGCAGACCCGGATAGATCGTGCCGTCCTTGGCGTAAGTGTCGTAGTTCTTCGCATCGTACACCTTCTTACCCCAGCGGTCGAAAATTTGCAGACGGTTGTTGCGATAGCCGTCGGGATCCTCCGGATTGATATTCGTGTTCAGATTCTCAATGGCCCAAACATCATTGATACCGTCGCCGTTGGGCGTTATCACATTCGGGAAGATGAGGTCACTCTCAATGACCACCGTGTGGGTAATCTCGCTGCTACAACCTGAGTTGCTCTGCACATGCAAGGTCACGTTGTAGTCACCCCACGAGGTGAAGGTGTGCGGCTCCGCAAAGTTCACCGAATCAATGGTGCCGTCGTCGAAGTCCCAGTAGAAGCTGCCGTGCTCACCCGTCACCATGGCCTCATCAGCATAATTGATGAAGTTCACCACGCCGCCGTTCTCACTGAGCATGGAGATGGCCGGATCAGCCTCGAACTCGGCGATGGGCTGTGGGTTCACCACGATGGCATTCCAAAGATACATCGAGTCGACACAGCCGTCGGGCGTGGTCATCTTCATGATGAGGGAATAGGTACCCGGCTCCGCAAGCTGGAACACCGGATCCTCAACCGTGGAGCTGTACGTCAGATTGCTGTTCCCGAAATCGTCGGTATTGTATACATACCACACGTAGGAAGAGCCCGCCGGCGTGGAGTTGTTCTCAATACGGATGTTCAGCGGGGCGCACCCCGAGAAATCAGGTTCCACAATATCAATGACAGGCCGCTCGAATATGTCTATATTTATCGTATCGGATCCTTCGCAGGTAAGACCGGTCTCCAGGCTCGTCGTCGCAATGTCAACATAATACTGTCCAGCGGTCAGCACCTCGATGGAATCGGTCTCGTCGCCCGTGTTCCAATGGTACTCCGTCACCTGACCTTGTGCGCCAGCCTGATCATAGTTGGCGGCCAGAATGGTGATGTCACCGTAGCAGATGCTGTAGTCGGGACCGAGGTCGGGCTCGGGGTGTCCCACAACCTCCATGTAGTTGACCGTGTCATAGATACAGCCCAACTCGTCCATCACCTTGATGGTGTACTCGATGTGACCGGCCTGGTCGGGAATCACCGTCGGGCCGTTGGCGCCGGGGCCTTCCACCCATGCCGTGTCAACCAGCACCTGATAGGACCAGTCTTGCGGCAGCAACGCCGGGTCAAGGGCAATCTCCCACTCGGTCATCCAACCGTTGTCAATGGAGAAGCCGTCCAACACCTCGATACTCCAAGTACCGTTCATCGGGCATCCGATCAAGTTAGCAAAAGAGCCGTCGGGGTGATACACATTGGTCATATTGGCCACATCGGTGGAATCAACGCAGCTGTTATGTACGGAAGAGGTAGCATACACATAGCTTCCAGAAGCATACTGGTAACCCTGGTTCGTAGCATTCGACCAACAGTAGTTCCACGGAACACCCATGCGATTGCCATATTCATTGGGGTTGCACTTATTGGAGCCTTCCTCATCCACAGCAAGTCCGAAGTGGGCGCTTGAGGAGCCCGAGCCGTTCCATCCCCACTCAGAAGCCGGAATCTGACCAGAGCAAGAAGAAGAACCGCTACTATATTTTTTCATGATAGACACATACTGCTGGTTCGGGCAAGTCAGTTTAATCCAAATATCACCGATGTATGAGTGCTCGATTTTAACGCGGACAAACAGGATGTCGTTGGCGGACTGTATGGTGGCCGACGGCGAGAAGCTGGTGAACGTAACCGGAGAAACGTAGGAGCAGTATTGGAGCTGGCCAGACATCACCTGACCGTCATGGCAGGGCTGTCCGTCAGGCAGGAAGATGGTGTCACACACAGACAGAGCCGTCAACTGCTCGCTGCCCACGGTATCCACCTGCAGGGCAGAGAGAAAGTCGTAACCCACCGTCAGCTCCACCTCGGTACCCGCGCATACGGGCGGGAAGTCGAGCACGTCACGGATCGGGTTAGACGACGTGCGCACACGGAACGTGTAAGGAACGTAAGACATGCAACCTGCAGTGTCTTCGATGCTGATGGCCACGTCATAACCGCGACCTTGCGGGAAGAGATAGTCGATGGTATTGACGCCAAAGGTGTCAATCACCTCCCAACTCATATCCCAAGTGAACGTGCAAATGGCATCACTCTGGTGATAGCTGTAGTCGTTGTCAGGAAACTCGCCATGCGCTACCAAATGGATGGTGTCGTACGGGCAGACATCGAGATACAAGTAGCCATCGTCCTCCAAATGCGGGTACTTGCTGCAAGCCGCCGTATCAAGCGTCACGTTGATACGCTGGCAAGGACGCACACAGTCGGTGGTGAGGGCGAAACCGGCACCTTCGTCCTGACCGTCGGTCTTGAAACGGATAGTCAGACAACCTGATGTGTTATAGACCGTGGCCGCATACGACAGGGTCGGGGACGTGACAGAGTCCGTGATGCAGTTGGTCAGAACCGCCAATACGGGATCATTGACGGACTGTCCGTCGTAAATGAACAAGGTGTCCGAACAATCGACATCGAACGATGCCAAATCAAAGTTCACCCGCACGGAGTGATTGGTGGGATCGTTGGAGCAAATGGTGACGTAATTGTCCATGTTGGGGCTGTAATCGCCGTTCAGACCGCCGTTGTCATAGACGGACACGGAGCAGCCGGTCACGGAGGTCTGGGGGCTGACACCTAATGTGATCACCTGGGCCTGCAGCGAGACAAGGCTGCATAATACTACCAATAGGGATATTATCTTTTTCATCGTTGTGAATTTTCATTAAAACTTGTAAGAATGGATATGAGCCTGCACGCGCTCCTCAAGCACGGATTTCGGCAGTACCACCACGTATGTGCCGCTGCGATGCAGTTTGAAAATATTGTAGCGGTACTCATCCTGCGGCAGTTTCCACTTGTATATGTTTACGCAGCCCGCTTGAATGATGGACTCCTCATCGTAGGACATCCCCTTGGGGAGATATTGTTCGAGCGTGCCCATCATTTGAAGGTTGCCGTCCCACAGTTTGTAAGTGACTGTGGCGGCATTCACGATGGTGTAGTTCATCCGCATCAAACCTGCGGGATCGTTCGCACGCATCTGCTCAATCTGCGACTCCGTCATCTCTGCTTGTAGCAAATCCGAGACGACGTACTCACTCATAGGGAGTTGTCGCTGCTGTGCGAAACCAATGAGCAACGCGCCCATCATCATCATTGTCAAAATTGTTCTTTTCATATCGTTTGTTTTTTTGTCTGTTATGTCAATCGCAAAAAACGAGAATAACTTCACAGCATACGTACGTCCTACCGCACAATGGTAATCGACCCGTTGAACGTAATCGTCTTCGCTTTTCCTTTGTATTGGAAAGAGTAGTAGTAGACACCGTCGGTGAGGCCGCTGCCGTCAAAAACCTGCAAACCCGGATAAATCGTGCCGTCCTTGGCATAAGTGTCGTAGTTCTTCGCATCGTACACCTTCTTGCCATAGCGGTCGAAGATTTGCAGACGGTTGTTGCGATAGCCGTCGGGGTCCTCAGGATTGATGTTCGTGTTCAGATTCTCGATAGCCCAAACATCATTGATACCGTCGCCGTTGGGCGTAATCACATTCGGGAAGATGAGGTCACTCTCAATGACTACCGTATGGGTAATCTCGCTGCTACAGCCGGAGTTGCTCTGCACATGCAGGGTCACATTGTAGTCACCCCATGAGGTGAAAGTGTGCGGCTCCGCAAAGTTCACCGAATCAATGGTGCCGTCGTCGAAGTCCCAGTAGAAACTACCGTGCTCGCCCGTCACCATGGCCTCGTCGGCATAGTTGATGAAGTTCACCACGCCGCCGTTCTCACTGAGCATGGAGATGGCCGGATCAGCCTCGAACTCTGCGATGGGCTGCGGGTTCACCACAATGGCATTCCAAAGATACATCGAATCGACACAACCGTCGGGCGTGGTCATTTTCATAACGAGGGAGTAGGTACCCGGCTCCGCAAGCTGGAACACCGGATCCTCAACCGTGGAGCTGTATGTCAGATTGCTGTTCCCGAAATCGTCGGTATTGTAGACATACCATTCGTAGTTGGAGCCCGCCGGGGTGGAGTTGTTCTCAATACGGATGTTCAGCGGGGCGCATCCCGTGAAATCAGGTTCCTCAACATTGATGACAGGTCGTTCGAATATGTCTATATTAATGGTATCGGATCCTTCGCAGGTAAGACCAGTCTCCAAGCTCGTCGTCGCAATTTCAACATAATACTGTCCGGCGGTCAGCACCTCGATGGAATCAGTCTCGTCGCCCGTGTTCCAATGGTACTCTGTAACCTGACCTTGTGCACCAGCCTGATCGTAGTTGGCGGCCAAAACGGTGATGTCACCGTAGCAGATGCTGTAGTCGGGGCCGAGGTCGGGCTCGGGATGGCCGACAACCTCCATGTAGTTGACCGTGTCATAGATACAGCCCAATTCGTCCTGCACCTTGATGGTATACTCAATGTGACCGGCCTGGTCGGGAATCACCGTCGGGCCGTTGGCGCCGGGGCCTTCCACCCATGCCGTGTCAACTAACACCTGGTAGGACCAGTCTTGCGGCAGCAACGCCGGGTCAAGGGCAATCTCCCACTCGGTCATCCAACCGTTGTCAATGGAGAA
>Ga0265299_10001911_pt1 | contig 22394 bp, 21 predicted proteins | sample AusTroGonzalo_MG_4_FD_193485 | JGI IMG/M metagenome (GOLD analysis project Ga0265299, IMG submission 193485) | Bovine rumen microbial communities from tropical cattle in Woodstock, Queensland, Australia - Gonzalo_02 | ecosystem: Host-associated > Mammals > Digestive system > Stomach > Rumen ... | reverse complement strand
TACGTGAATACGCACAATGTGGATACGGCTGCCCTGAGATACAATTGGCTGGGGGAATGTGTGCCTGCAAGCAGCAGAGGCGAAGGCTATCTGACGGATGCGGAGATCCGTATGCACCAGTGGCAGGGCGATGCGTCGCTGAGCTATCTGCTGGGCGGACATCAGCGTTTCCTGCTGAACCATCTGGTAAGTTCGAACAAGCGCGTCAGCGATGACCGCGAACACAGGGACAACCCAATGAACGATGTGCCGCAGTACCTGACAAAGAATATTACGGGCCTCTCCTACCAGCTGAGGTACGACCGATGGAACGTGAATGTGTTCGGCAAGCTGTATAACCTGTACACATCGAGCAACAAGCTGCTGGATCAGTTCCTGGCTACGGAGCGATGGGAAACGGTCGGGGCTTCGCAAACGGACTGGGGCTATGGTGCTGCGGGCACGTATTTCTTCCAGTCCTGGCTGCAGGGTAAGGTGAGCTTTGAGCAGGCATACCGCATGCCGGAGGCAGTGGAGATGTTTGGCGACGGATTCATCCAGAAGAGCAACACCGACCTGCGCCCTGAGATGTCGAGGAACCTGAACATAGGCCTGATGATGAACAGACAGGCGGGCAAGCACAGCATAGCGGCAGAGGTGAACTACATCTACCGCAACACAAGGGACTTCATCCTGAAGGGAGTGAACCTGACAAGCGACCCGACGACCTCGTACGAGAACATCGGCAAGGCCATCACTCACGGCGTGGAAGGTTCGCTGCGCTACGACTACAAGAATACGGTTCATGCGGGCGGAAGCATTACCTATCAGGATATACGCGACAAGGAGGAGTTCATCACGAACAGGAACAGCTACGTAGGGACGGAGCCTACAGCCAACGTATCCTACGGACAGCGTATGCCCAACATCCCGTACTTCTTCCTGAATGCCAATGCGGGATACAACTGGCACAATGCCTTCCACAAGGGTAACACCCTGAGCGTGGAGTACTCGATGAACTACACATACGAGTACTACCTGGGCTTCCCCGGCCTTGGCCGCCCCAGCAGCAAGAAGATGATTCCCACGCAGACGGTGCACAACATATCCGTGGGCTACACAATGGCCGGCGGCCGATACAGCATCTTTGCCGAGTGTAACAACATCGGTAACGAAATGCTCTACGACAACTACCGACTGCAGAAACCCGGCAGAAACTTCAACGTAACCCTTCGTATTTATCTCCCTAAAATGTAAATCAAGCAATGAAAAATATTATCAATCCTATACTGACAATGTGCCTGAGTGTGGCACTTCTGACCTCTTGTGACAAGGATATGGGCAGCATGGAGGTGCCCTTCCAACCCTATGTGCTCTCGCTGGGCATCACATCGGCAGGCACTACGACCTATTATGTGGTTACGGCCGACGACCTGATGAGCAGTGAGACGATAAACGCGTATGCCAAGGGTCTGGAGCAGAACGGCTACCGCGACTACCAGAAGGCCGAGGGAACGATATTCTCGATAGGCGGAATGGGCGTGACAAGCGCTACGGGAATACGCAGGGATGCCGACGGCTATCTGCAGGAGATGGGCGACTTTGTCTTCAACAACACACCTACGGGCTTCTGCCAGGTGGACGCTGGCACAATGGCTGCACTGGAGTTGCCCTCCACGCCAGCCAAGGGACAAAACCTTACGTTCTACACCGTGAACATCCACACGATGGCAATAGAGAGAAGGGTGGAGACGACACCCGTGGCTCCACTGGACGAAATCGACTGGCCCAGCATAACGGGCATGGAATACGCCGGCGATAACATCTATGTGAGCTATGTTCCCATGAATCAGAGCACATTTGCCACTCCCGAGGTGAAGACAGCCTACGTAGCAGTGTTCAGCTACCCTGAGTTCCAGTTCAAGGGGCTAATAACGGACAAGAGAACGGGTAACATCGGCAGTTGGAATGCCTTTAACGGATTCCAGAAGGACGAAAGCGGCAACCTGTACTGCATGTCTAACACCTCTCTGACGAACGGCTTCTCGGAGACAGCAGGACACAGCGGTTTCCTTCGGATAAAAGAGGGTGAGATGAAGTTTGATGAGGATTATTTCTTCGACTACGAAGCACTGACGGGAAACAAGGTGGCACACTGGCTCTACCTGGGCGACGGCAAGGTGTATGCTGAGGTCTCTACCAACCAGAATGCCGGCGCATGGAGCGATGCTGAAGACAGGTGCGTGATTATAGACCTGAAGGCCAGAACAAGTAAACTGATAGAGGAGATTCCCCTGCACAGCGGAATGGGCGGACGCAGATTTGTTGCCCTGTGCGAGGGTGGCTATGTCTATGCCCCCGTCTCTACAGCCGACGGCCTGTGGATATACCGCACGGAGATTGCTACGGGGAAAGCCGTTCGCGGAGCCAGGATAGACGCTACGTTCGTAGGGGGATTGTTCAGATTACAATAGTAAGGACAGCCAGGAAGTGGGCCATGGCACCCAGGAGAACGAAGACATGCCAGATGGCATGGAAATTGTTCTTGCTGTCGTGAGCAAAGAAGTAGGTGCCTGAGGTGTAGAAGATACCCTCGGCCAACAGTAAGGCCATGGAGATGGGTTCGAGGCGCTCCATAACGGGCTTGAAGACCAACAAGACGCTCCACCCCATCAGCAGATAAAGTGCCAGGGATAGCTTGGGCCACTTGCCTATGGCGTATATCTTATAGAAGGTGCCGCCCAGGACAACTGCCCATAGGAAGCCGAAGACGGTCCATCCCAACCAACCCCCTACTACACCCAGGCAGATGGGAGCATAGCTACAGGCTATCATGACGTAGATGCTGATATGATCCAGCTTGCGCATAATCTGCTTTACCTTGCCTGGCTTGATCCAGTGATAGATGGTGCTGCTGAGGAACATCAGGAACATTCCCACAACAAAAAAGATAACGCCCATGGCCATCTGCCAGCCTGTCTTAACGGCAGGCCAGATAACCCAAATGGATGTGAGGGCAAAAACAGCACCTATGAGATGCGTCCAAGTATTTCCTTTTTCTCCTTTACACATTTTTTTTAGACTTTAGACCTTAGACTTTAGACTTTAGACCTTAGACCTTAGACCTTAGCCGTTGGCTAACTGAAAATTGAGGCGGCTTTGCCGCAATTGAGAATTGAAAATTAGACTTTAGCTAATCCCTAATCTCAAATCGGGCACTAAACTTCCCTCCCCCAAAGGGGGAGACGGAGGGGGCTCTTCATCGCTCTCCTTCCCCACACCACTATGAGGGCAAAGAACATGCGAGTAGCCAGAATCCAGAAGACGGAGACACCCGTCATAGCCAGAACGATGGTATCCTCGAGCATGGAGTGATTCATGATAAGGTGGTAGTTGACCTCGTTGGCATCCTCTGGGGTGATGTGCCCCTTCTCCTCCATATCCAGCATCACGGCCGACCCATAGCTGAGACCCAGCACATTGCCCACCAGCCACATATAGGCTGCCTTACGCGGCAGGCCGAAGAAGTGCATCAGAGGAGCCAGAAAGCGCGACAGCGGCTCAAGCAGGGAATAAGCCTCGATGAGACACTGCAGCACCATCAGCGTATAGATAATCAGGAAGACCATGATGGAAATCTTGATCTGGGAGAGGAACCACGTTAGCAGTACCTGACCCAGCGAACTCTCGGCCGCTGCACCTATATACAGATAGGGTTGCGACATCTCCGGCAAGACCCCATTCAGGCACATGGCTGCCACAAAGGCCATAAGGACGCGTATCAGCCCCATCTTCCAGAACGAGGAACCCGTCTTGTGATTGACCGTACACTCCATGGGCAAGGCATGGCAAATGAGAATCATGATGCCGACTATGGTGGCCTGCCTGAGCGTCAGATGCACAGACATCATGGCAGCCACACCCGCATAGGTGCCGGCAGCAGCGCCGCTGATGAAGAGAACGGCCGACTCGCCCGGCAATCCCAACAGGGAGAACAGGGGATTCAGATAACCGGCTATCCACGTCAGTACACCCCAATGCTGTAGCAGCGCTACAGCAAGGGAGATGGGTATCATGAGTTTCAGCAACCAAGAGGCGCTCTTCCATGTTCCAGGAAGGGCGCTTCTGAATGATTGCATGACCTTATCAAGCAAATCTCTGCCCGGCATGCTGTGACTTAATCCCTGAATATACGATGACGGACAAGGGGATCGCCCTCCAAGGCAGGAGAGGATGCTGCTCCGTCAGGAATCTTTTCTATTACTTTACCGTCTTGCGCAAATACAAGTACCTGCTGGTCGAAGCGTGCACGGGCCAGGAGACGCTTATGAGCCAACAGAATGCCCGCGTCTATGAGGCGCTGCATCTCGCGAACTTCATAATCTGTCATTTCTTCTTGCCCTCCTCCGGCTGATGGTATTTCTTGTACAATTTGGTATATCTCTCTTTGTCGAAGACCTCTATCTTCTCTGTCCCGAACCCACTGGCAATACGGATGGCAGGACAGTTGCTGTTGTCATAGAGCGTCCAATAGTCGCACACAGGCATGTAGAGCTGGAACAGATTCTGGAGACCAGCCTCGTACCTGCGCACGATAACATCTGAGGGGATGTTATGGCCGCCCATGCTCACACGCTGAGCCACACGACGCTGAGCCTGTTCCGAACTGCTCAGCGAGAAGAAGAGCAGCGTCACGAAATAGCCACGCTTCTTGGCCTGCTGAATCAGCTTGACGTAAGAACGGGTAGCAAGGGTTGTCTCAAAAGCGAAGGTCTCGCCATCCTTCAGCAACTGGATGATACGGTCGATCATCAGTCGACCTGCCTGAATAGCCACGCCTTCGGGGTTGAAGGGCGAGATGCCGGCTGCAATCTCATCGGCATTCACAAACTCGCGGCATTTCAGCATTTCGGGCAGCACAGTAAAGGAGGCCGTTGTCTTTCCGGCTCCGTTGCAGCCCGCAATGATGTAAAGGTTCATCTTCTTGTGTTCCATATCTCTTACTTTTTCTTCAAAAGGTCCGGACGTAATCTTTTTGTTCTCTCGAGGCTCTGCTGCAGTTCCCACTCCTTTATCTTGGCCTCATGGCCGGATAGGAGGATGTCGGGTACGCGCCCCCAGTCTTTGTATTCGGCCGGACGCGTATAGACAGGGGCTGCCAGCAGATTATCCTGGAAGCTGTCTGAAAGGGCACTCTGCTCGTCGCCGATAACACCCGGCACGATGCGCACAATGGCATCCGTCATCACGGCAGCTGCCAGCTCGCCACCCGTCAGCACATAATCGCCGATGGAAACCTCCTTGGTGATAAGATGCTCGCGGATGCGATAGTCGATGCCCTTGTAATGGCCACATAATATAATAATGTTCTCGCAAAGCGAAAGGCTGTTGGCCATAGGCTGTGAGAACTGTTCACCATCGGGGGTGGTGAAGATTATCTCGTCGTAATGGCGCTCGCTCTTGAGCTTGCTGATACAACGGTCTATGGGTTCGCACTGCATAACCATTCCGGCAAAGCCGCCAAAGGGGTAGTCGTCTACACGGCGCCACTTGTCCAGCGTGTAATCACGCAGGTTGTGGATGTGTATCTCCACCAGCCCTTTCTTCTGCGCCCTGCCAAGAATACTCTCCTGAGTAAAGCTCTGCAGCAACTCGGGCAATACGGTTATGATGTCTATTCGCATATACCTATTATATCTTTTACACTCTGGAATCCATGACGATCCAGATAAGCATTAATACCCTGAGCCACCTTAACGGTAATAGCAGGATCAAGGAAATTAGCCGTACCGATCTCTATGGCAGAGGCACCGGCAAGGAGGAATTCCACTGCATCCGTAGCACTGCTGATGCCACCCAAGCCGATAACAGGAATCTGCACGGCATGAGCCACCTGATAGACCATTCTGAGGGCAACAGGCTTAACGCATGGGCCGCTAAGACCACCCGTACCGATGCTGAGAACACGACGGCGCTTCTCTGCGTCAATGGCCATACCCATCAGCGTATTGATAAGGCTGACGGCATCAGCGCCCGCATCCTGAACGGCCAAGGCAATATCCGTAATACTGGTTACGTTGGGCGAGAGCTTCACTATCAGCGTCTTCTTATAGGCCTCCCTGACAGCCTTCACCACACTGGCAGCACCCTCTGTGGTTGTTCCGAAAGCCATACCGCCGTGCTTGACATTGGGGCAGGAGATATTCAGCTCTATGGCAGGGATATTCTCCAACTCATTGATTCGGGCGGCACAATCGGCATAATCTTCGGGGCTGTTGCCAGAGACATTCACAATCATATTAGTGCGGATATCCTTGATCTGCGGATAGATATGCTCGCAGAAATAGTCAACACCCTTGTTCTGAAGGCCTACGCAGTTGAGCATTCCCTGAGCAGTCTCTGCCATACGGGGATAGGGGTTGCCCTGACGGGGCTGCAACGTAGTACCTTTTACTATTATACCGCCAATCTCCTCCAGATTCACAAAATCCTGGAACTCCAGACCGTAGCCAAAGGTTCCGCTGGCGGTCATCACGGGGTTGCAGAGCTGCAGGCCTGCTATGTTAGTTCTTAAATCTGCCATTTCAGTTTCTTTATGTCAAATACAGGACCTTCCTTGCACACACATACATTGCCCATCTCTGTGTCTTCCACACAACACAGGCAAGCTCCCAATCCGCATGCCATCATATTCTCAAGGCTTACCTCGCAGGGCGTATCCACGCTCTTGGCATAACGGGCCACGGCCACCATCATAGGCTTAGGCCCACATACGCTGATCTGGGTGAACTTCTCCTGTTGCAAGAGGCTGTGCTGGGTAACAAAGCCTTTCTCGCCCTGAGAGCCGTCTTCTGTGGTTACGAACACACGGCCCAATGCCTGGAACCTATCCAGCTGCAGGAGATCACCTGCACTGCGGGCACCCAACAGGAAGGTGGGCTCCAGACCCTTCTCCTTCATGACGGCACCCATATACAACAAGGGCGCCACGCCTACACCGCCGCCAACCAGCAAAACACGGGCCGAGGCAGCTGTGGGCACAGTAAAGCCATTACCCAGAGGAAGAATCACATTCAGCTTGTCACCTTGCTGCATGCGGGCCAACTGGCGGGTACCGTCTCCTACCGTCTGAACAAGAAACCATACCTCGTTCTGCTTTCTATCCACATTATGTATACTGATGGGGCGGCGCAAGAATGTCTGCTTGCTGCCTTCTATCTCTAATTGGGCAAACTGACCGGGTATCATCTCGGGTAAAGGCTTCTGGGTGTCCGTGGCCTTTAACAGCACATAGCGTTCATGAAGACGCTCTACGGCGGTCAGGGTTAAGTCCAAAATATACTTCTTCATCTTGTTATTCTGCCGAAATTTTATGCGAAGGTATAAAAAAAACCTGAAACACAAGGCAGGGTTTCAGGAGTTTTTTCATTTAAGATGAAAATGTTTCGAACGTTCCGTCATCGTAAAAGACACGTATTTCTGTTATTTTTCGCTGAGGTTTGTCAATATATTTTACCACTTCCTGAATTTGTGGAGCAGATGAGGGGGTAGAAACGACATCAGCAGAAGGAGCTGTGCCAGATACAAAGAGATCTGCCTGTCCTGAAGGCGCATCCTGGGCCTGAGCGGCTGCACCATCCAGGAGCATCTCTCCCTCGCCAAACATGAGCCAATTAATACTAATATGTGGGAAGCATTCATGGATGGCATTGACTATGTTGTTAGTGGGTCGGGTCCTCCCGGTGAAGATACCCGAAAGTGTTCCTTCTGCAATACAAAGTGTAGCAGCAAACTCTTTTTGCGACATACCCTGATATTTCATCAGCTGATAAATCCTGTCCTTCATCTGTTTTATGCCTAAATTAGTAGGGGCGAACCCCTGATTTCAATATCTAAACTGAGTGCAAAGTTAGAAAAACGGATTTATATTTCCAAATTTTACAATTCAAAAATTAAAATGAACATTTTTGTGAATATTTAGAGATATAAAGATTTGCAACTTTAAATCACAAAATGAAGATTCCTAAATTTCGGCACAAAAACATGCAAATTTGCAAATTTATATTGTTGAAGTAAAGTAGTTAGATAAATAACCATAGTAGTCTGAGTCTCTATATATTATAATAGGTTAAAGACACTAAATAAATGCAAAAGGACGAAATTACGGATCACATTCAAAAGATATTACACTTTAATAAAGTGGTATAACAAAAGAAAACAGAATACTCGCTGATTTATAGGTGATTAAAACGAAATGCGATTTTTGCATATTATTCGGTTTTATGATTAAAATTGCATAATTCGAAAGTGTAAATATATCACATGGGCGTCAAATTTGCATTTGCAAATCTGAGCCAAAAGCTTAGTTTGACTTTTTAAATGTAAATACACGTACTCAATTTCTAAATGTGGTTTACAATTTCAAATTACAACTTTAAATGAGAAAATCGAGAAAAAGCCTTATTTTGACCATATTTTGAATGCTTACGGAATAGCTGCCCTGCACTATAATCGCTCGATTTTACGCGATTCTCAGCGCATGAAAAAAGGCCCTAACTTGCTATTTTACAGAAGATAGGACCCAAAATATCTTGTCAGCGCAAAACTGCAATCTAGACAAAAATCAGTGCAAAATAAAGAAAATAAGCTCCTGCAAGAGCTCCTCTTTTGGGGTTTTACAGCCCCCTACTCCCTTACCCTTGGCATCAGTTTTGCGTATTTCAGAAAGAATCTGCAAAACCTTCACTCCCCTATAGTTCCGAAAGGCGGGAATAATATCCTTTCTGGCTTGCCATTCCGGCATGTTTAACCAGGCAGCAATACCCCTATCACTCTTATCGGGTGCGTAATATGCCAACAAAACTGCAGAAAAAAATGTAAATAAATTGGAAAGTGTCTGTGGCAAGGCGAATTTCTGTTGCTGGCCTTGATAGTACTTTACTATCTGCATGCTCTTGAAAACATCCTTCACGGCTAAAGCGGAACGCAACTCAAAATCATTGAATTCCTTGCTTAATCCAGTCAGTTCCTCTACCCTGCTTGCGTTTACGCGATTCTCGCCCTCTGAGAGCGAGAGCAGTAATTTATCCATTTCGGCCGAAAGACGGCACAGATCGGCTCCTACGTGTCCGGCCAGCATCTGTACGGCCTGTGGCTCTATCGTTACCTTCTTGCGACTGAAATACTGCGTAATGAACTGAGGCAGCTGGCTGTCATACAGCCTTTTGCTCTCAAATACCACACCATTCTGCGCAATGAACTTGGTAACCGCCTTGCGGCTATCCAGCGTTCCGTGCTTATAACAGAGAATAAGCACCGTGGTGGGCGTAAGATGCTGCAGATACGCCTCCAGCGCGTCTAACGAACGCATAGATTGCGCCTCGCGCACCAATACCACACGCCGTTCGGCCATTACAGGATAGGCCCTGGCCAACTCCACCACCTTATCGGCAGTGATTTCGAGACCATACACAACATCCAGGTTAAAATCGCGCTCCTCTGGCTTCAACAATGTTTCAGTCAAGAAGTCGCTCAACTTATCGATATAATAATCCTCCGCACCCATCAAGAGATAGACGGGCTTCACCTCTCCCGCACGAACAGATTTGATAATATCCTCGTGCGAAACACCTCCTTTTGCCTGTGCCGCCATCAATAATCGAATTTCAGGTGACGAACGGTCTTCTTCTCATCCTTGATCATCTCAAGGGCCTGAATACCGATGTTTACGTGATCTTCTACGTATCTGCTTGTCACAACCCTGTCGCTCTCATCGGTCTTCACCCCTTCGGGAATCATAGGATTGTCACTGACCAGCAAGAGAGCTCCCGTGGGAATATGATTGGCAAATCCACAGGTAAAGAGGGTTGCCGTCTCCATATCCACAGCCATAGCACGTGTGGTGCGCAGATACTCCTTAAACTTGTCATCATGCTCCCAAACACGACGGTTGGTGGTAAAGACCGTTCCCGTCCAATAGTCGAACCCGTTGTCTCGGATGGTACTGGAGATGGCACGCTGCAGCATAAATGCAGGCAGAGCGGGCACCTCAGGCGGGAAGTAGTCATTGCTCGTACCTTCACCCCTGATGCCAGCAATGGGCAGAATCAGGTCGCCACGCTGCGTCTTAGCAGAGATACCGCCACACTTGCCCAAAAAGAGGCAAGCCTTAGGCTTGATGGCACTCAGCAGGTCCATGATAATTGCAGCATTGGGACTACCCATGCCAAAGTTGATGATACTAATACCATCTGCCGTTGCCGAACGCATATTAGACATATAGTCGGGTGCTTCGATGCCGAACTTCTGGCAGAAAATATCCACATAATTATTAAAATTGGTCAGCAAAATGTATTCGCCAAACTCTTCCAGCTTCTTATGCGTGTATCTGGGCAACCAATTTTCTACAATCTCTTGTTTGGTTTTCATATTTTATATAATTTTGTAGGCAAAGATACAAATTATTCTGAAATGGAGGCACTGAATCTACCAAAATCGGACCTAAAGTTACAAAGAAAGGGAAATAGAGTAACGGTTTTTGACATTTTACGCAAAAAATACGTTGCCCTTACACCTGAAGAGTGGGTTCGTCAGCACTTCATTCATTTCCTAATTGACCAAAAGGGATACAATGCCTCGTGCATCGCCAACGAGGTTGCCCTATGCCTGAACAACACACAGAAGCGTTGCGATACAGTGGTTTATGACGCACAGGCCCGTCCCATTATGATCATCGAATACAAAGCGCCTCATATCCCCATCAGTCAAAGGGTTTTTAACCAGATTAGCAGATACAACATAAAAATGCGAGTCAGATGGCTGGTTGTCAGCAACGGAATGCAACATTACTGTTGCAGAATCAATTACGAAAACGAGACCTGCGAGTTTTTGCCAGACATCCCAACGTGGGAAACACTTTGCCAGTAAAAGAAAAAAAAACGCTCACCCTTTTTCAGGATGAGCGAATATCTTTTATCTGAGAATTCTTTTCTTAATCCTCTGCCTTATCATCAGCCTTCTTGCGAGTAGCTCTTCTGCGCTTTGGCTTATCCTCCCTGCTTACCAGCTCTACACCAGCCAATTCAGGGTCAACCATAATACGACCGCAGTATTCGCAAACGATAATCTTCTTACGCATACGGATATCCAACTGGCGCTGAGGCGGAATCTTGTTGAAGCAACCACCGCAGGCATCACGCTGTACATAAACAACACCCAGACCGTTACGGCTGTTTCGACGTATACGCTTAAAAGCACCCAACAGACGAGGCTCGATAGTCAGCTCAAGGGTCTTAGCCTTCTCGCGCAACTTATCTTCGTCAGCCTTAGTCTCGGCAATAATCTCCTCCAATTCGCTACGCTTAACCTCCAAGTCGGCACGTCTGTCGTTAGCCAACAAATTGCAGCGTGTAATCTCTGCTGATTTGTTCTCGAGCATTGACTTTGCCTCGTTAATCTTCTTCTCGTTCAGCACGTTATCCAACTCAGCATACTCAATCTGCTTGCTCAGCGTATCGTATTCACGATTGTTTCTTACACTGTCCATCTGGGTCTTGAAACGTTCGATATTGCTGTTGTTAACCTCAATATCACCTTTACGCTGACTGATTTCCTGCTTCAATTCAGCCACCTCGCCAGTAATCTTCTCTACACGGGTAGCCAAACCTTCTATTTCATCTTCCAAGTCCTGAACCTCGAGAGGCAACTCGCCACGCAAAGTCTTGATCTTGTCAATTTCTGTCAGCAATTTCTGCAATTCATACAGGTTCCTCAGTTTTTCTTCCACGCTCAAATCTGCGGGATCCTTAACTTTCTCTCTTGCCATAATTATAATTTACTATTTGAATATTTTCTCTTAACTATCAACTGTCAACTAAATCAAAGATACTTAATCGGGTTTGTACAAACGGTGGTCTTAAATAATGCCAGATCAGGGAACCGGTCCCCGATTACCCCACGCAATATATCAGCCGTGTACTGTTCGCTCTGATAATGCCCCAAGACACCTATTTGAATCTGCTGAGCGTGCCCGAAGTATTGATGGTAATGCATTTCTCCCGTCAGGAAGGCATCTGCCTTCAGCCTGATAGCCTCATCCAAGAGGAAATCACCTGCTCCGCCACAGATAGCCACACACTGTATGGGTCGCTGCAGCAGTTCGTTGTGCATCAGGCATTCCACGCCGAAGGCTTGCTTTACCCTCTGCAGAAAGACCAGCGAGTCCTCTCCCTCTGTCAGATAGCCAATCACACCATTCCCAGCCAGAACCATTCTTTCTTTGGAATCAGCCTTGACAGGCACTCTCCTTTGCTGAATCAGCTCTACATCTACTAATCCCAGACGCTCGGCAATGGCGTAGTTAACACCATCTATGGAACTGTCCAAATTAGTATGAGCCGAATAGATGTTTATATCGTTCTGAACAGCCATTCTAACACATCGCTGGACCATATCGGTATCAGAGAGGGTTTTCAGGCCACGAAACAACAGAGGATGATGAGAAACAATAAGATTGCACCCCAACTCTATGGCCTCAGAAATAACTTCCTCGGTCACGTCAAGGCACAATAAAACCCCTGAGACTTCCACCTCTGTCAGTCCAACTTGCAAGCCAGCATTATCATAACTTTCCTGCAAGGGCAGAGGCGCGAAATTTTCAAGGGCGTTCATCACTTCTCGAACTGTCACGCTCATAGTAAGTATATTTGTCGGGTGCAAAGGTACGCCAAAAGAAGATAAATTCCAAATATATTTTGTTTTTTCTACCATTTGGCACAACCTTTAACCTTTGGTTTAAAGTACTCACGCTCGGATTTCCTCAAATAAATTTGGAGAATCTCTCACTTAATCGTACCTTTAACCTTTGGTTTAAAGTACTCACGCTCGGATTTCCTCAAATAAATTTGGAGAATCTCTCACTTAATCGTACCTTTGCAACCACTTTATAATATATAATAAGGAGGGAGAGCTAATGGCTATACATTTCAAACGAAACACGACAATCCCCACCGACCTGCTCTTACAGCTCAGGTACGACGAGGAACATGGCCCCGAGTTTACAGAGTTGCGCGTGACCCACTTGCCTGCCGAATGGTATCCGCAGTGCGCTGTCCAACTGACATGGCCTCATCCAGAAACTGACTGGGCACCTGTGCTGAAGGAAGTGACACGCTGCTACATTCAGATGGCTATGCAGATTGCATCACGCGAGAAACTTCTCATCGTTACTCCCGAACCAGAGCAGGTAAAGGCACTACTCACGGAGCAGTTGCCTCAGCAGGTATGCCAACAGATTATTTATTGCCAGATGCCCACCAACGACACATGGGCTCGCGACCATGGTTTCATCACCCTACTTGACGAGAAGGGCATACGTTTATTAGATTTCAAGTTCAACGGATGGGGCGAGAAATTCCCAGCCGAACTGGACAACCAGATAAACCGGAATCTCGTGCAGCAGGGTATCTTCAATGGAGAATATGAAGAACATCTGGATTTTGTTTTGGAAGGCGGAAGCATAGAGAGTGACGGCCGTGGCACCATCCTTACCACCAGTCAGTGCCTGCTGGCTCCGCACAGGAACCAGCCTCTTACACAGGCCGACATAGAGAAGCGCCTGCTTTCTTTCCTACATGCCGAGCGCATCCTGTGGCTGGATCATGGTTATCTGGCTGGCGATGATACAGACAGCCACATAGATACCCTGGCCCGTTTCTGTCCCAATGACACCATCGTCTATGTGCAGTGTAACGATACTGAGGACGAGCATTATGCCGAACTGAAACTTATGGAAGAGCAATTGCGATCCTTCCAGACGACAGACGGCAAGCCCTATAACCTCATTCCCCTGCCTATGTCACCCGAGCGCTTCGACGAGGACGGCACGCGTCTGCCAGCCACATACGCCAACTTCCTTATCATCAACAAGGCGGTACTGATGCCGACGTACGGCGATTATGAGTTGGACCGTCAGGCACACAACCAGCTGGCCAAGGCATTTCCCAAGCACGAGATTGTGGATATCGACTGCCAGACGCTCATCCTTCAGCACGGCTCTCTGCATTGCAGCGCCATGCAGTTCCCCGTGGGGGCCTTGAAAGTGAAGAGTGAAGAATGAAGAGTGAAGAATTAATCTATCGGAGTACTCGGATTAATCAGAATAATCAGAAAGAAAATGAAGATAGGAATCATACAACAAAGATGTTCAGCTGATGTAGAAGGCAATAAGCAGAAGCTGGCGCAGAATATTGCCGATGTGGCAAAGCAGGGTGCACAGCTGGTAGTGTTGCAAGAGTTGCATAACAGCCTATATTTCTGCCAGACAGAGAACGTAGATAATTTCTCTCTGGCTGAGCCCATCCCAGGCCCCAGCACTGAGTTCTATGGCAACCTGGCTCGTCAGCACAGCATTGTACTGGTGACAAGCCTCTTTGAGCGTAGAGCTGCCGGCCTGTACCATAATACGGCTGTGGTCTTTGAGAAGGACGGCTCCATTGCCGGCAAGTACCGCAAGATGCACATCCCCGACGATCCTGCATACTACGAGAAGTTCTATTTCACCCCCGGCGATCTGGGATTCCATCCCATAAAGACCAGCATAGGTGTGCTGGGCATTCAGGTCTGCTGGGATCAGTGGTACCCCGAAGGAGCCCGCCTGATGGCACTGCAGGGAGCCGAGCTACTCATCTACCCCACTGCCATCGGTTACGAGAGTAGCGACACGCCTGAGGAACAGGAGCGCCAGCGCGAAGCATGGACAACCGTTCAGCGTGGGCATGCTGTAGCCAATGGCCTGCCAGTGATAGCCGTCAACCGTGTAGGACACGAGCCAGATCCCAGCGGTCAGACCCGTGGCATTCAGTTCTGGGGAAGCAGCTTTGTAGCAGGTCCTCAGGGTGAGATACTCTATCGTGCCCCCAAGGACGAAGAAGCCGTTACCGTAGTAGAGGTAGACATGAAGCGCTCCGAGAACGTCCGCCGCTGGTGGCCCTTCCTGCGCGATCGTCGCATAGAGAATTACAACGACCTGACGCAGCGCTTTATCGATGAGAAATAGACCGCAATACCAAAATACCGTGATAACGTTATAATGCAATAACGAAAAAACGATAATAAAGAACATGTCAAGTACACTCAGATTTCAAGTAGTAAGAGGAGCTTTCAACAAGAAACCCATTTCCGTTCCCAATCGTACAGAACGTCCCAGCGAGTTCTTCGGTAAATATGTTTTCAACCGCGAGAAGATGTATCAGTACCTTCCCGCCAAGGTTTACAAGAAGATGTGCGATGTTATGGACAACGGCGACACACTGGATTTGGCAACTGCCAACATCGTAGCCGAAGGTATGAAGAAATGGGCCATGCAACTGGGCGCCACACACTGCACCCACTGGTTCCAGCCACTTACCGAAGGAACAGCCGAGAAGCACGACGGCTTCGTGGAGCACGACGGCAAGGGAGGTCTGGTAGAGGAATTTACCGGTAAGCAGCTTGTACAGCAGGAACCCGATGCCAGTTCATTCCCCAGCGGCGGTATCCGCAGTACTTTCGAGGCACGCGGCTATTCAGCATGGGACCCTGCCAGCCCCGTTTTCGTAGTAGGCGATACACTGATGATTCCCACCGTATTCATCTCTTATACCGGTGAGGCATTGGACTATAAGGCTCCACTTAAGAAATCCCTGATGGCCGTAGATAAGGCAGCCACTGCCGTTGCACGCTATTTCTATCCCGAGGTTAAGAAGGTTATCACCAATCTGGGTTGGGAGCAGGAGTACTTCTTGGTAGACGAAGACCTGTATGCTGCACGCCCCGACCTCGTAATGACGGGCCGTACCCTGATGGGACACGACAGTGCCAAGAACCAGCAGATGGACGACCATTACTTTGGATCTATCCCCGGTCGCGTAGCAGCATTTATGAAGGATCTCGAGATTAAGGCCCTGGAACTGGGTATCCCCTGTAAGACACGCCACAACGAGGTGGCTCCCAACCAGTTCGAGCTAGCTCCTATCTTCGAGGAATGCAACTTGGCTGTTGACCATAACATGCTACTGATGATGCTCATGCGCAAGGTAGCCCGCAAGCACGGCTTCCGCTGCCTCCTGCACGAGAAACCCTTCGGCGGTGTAAACGGAAGTGGCAAGCACAACAACTGGAGCCTCTCCACCGACACAGGCGTCCTTCTTCATGGCCCCGGCAAAACGCCGTTGGATAATCTGCGCTTTGTCACCTTCCTGGTAGAGAGCTTGATGGCTGTTTACCGCCACAACGGACTCCTGAAGGCCAGCATCATCTCGGCCACCAATGCTCATCGTCTGGGTGCCAACGAGGCACCGCCAGCCATCATATCCAGTTTCCTGGGTAAGCAGCTCAGCGAGTTGTTGGATCATCTGGAGAATGCAACCGACGAGGAGATCATCAATCTCAAGGGCAAACGTTCGCTTACCCTCGACATTCCCCAGATTCCCGAGCTGCTCCTGGATAATACCGATCGCAACCGCACCTCGCCCTTTGCCTTCACCGGCAACCGTTTCGAGTTCCGCGCTGCCGGTTCACAGGCTAACTGTGCCGCCTCTATGATTGTCCTCAATACCGCTATGGCCGAGGCACTGACAAACTTCCAACAGCGAGTTGAAAAACTCATTAAGGCAGGCACCGAACCTATGAAGGCCATCCTGAAGACCGTTCGCGAAGACATCAAAGCCTGCAAGCCCATCCGTTTCGACGGCAACGGCTACAGCGAGGAATGGAAGCAGGAAGCTGCCCGCCGCGGCTTGGATGTCGAGAACAGTGCTCCCCTGATGCTGGACAACTACCTGAAGCCTGACACTATCAAGATGTTTGCAGACATGCACGTCCTCACAGAAGCCGAGCTGGAGGCTCGTACTGAGATTAAGCAAGAGACCTACACCAAAAAGATTCAGATTGAGGCCCGTATCTTTGGCGACCTCTGCCTGAACCACATCATTCCCGTGGCTACCAAGTACCAGAGTCAGCTCATAGATAATGTGCACAAGGTAAAGGAAATCTTCCCCGAACAGACAGCTATGAAGGTCAGCGCCAACAACCTGGCCCTCATCGAGCGTATCAGTGAACACAGCAGCTTCATCACAGAAAACGTAGAGGCCCTCATCGAGGCCCGCCGTGTAGCCAACAAGATAGAGAGTGTCCGCCAGAAGGCCATTGCCTACCACGACACTGTGGCACCGCTTATCGAGAAGATTCGCTATCATATCGACGAGCTGGAGCTTATCGTGGACGACGAACTCTGGCCCCTACCCAAGTATCGCGAGATGCTGTTTATCCGATAATGTACTAAGCAAAGGTCACTTAAGGTGAGTTTGAAGCCTGAATTCGAGGGGTTTGAAGCCTAAATTCTCCTCGAATTCAGGCTTCTTTCTTACCCCCATTCCACTCATCTTGTCACAATCTCAGCTTCCTTACTGATTCTTCTTTCAAGGATGGACGAAGTGACTTTTTCGATGTATAGTCAATAACTTCGGCATAGGCATGGCCAAATGTCTTATATTTGACTTCTGTTCGTTCGGCCAGATATTTGCATCGAGTTTCCTTCTGATTCTACCTTGCGAAAAACGCCCTTGCCTCCGGCTGTTCGCTTCCCGCTATATAGGCACGTTAGGGACTTGCACCCATTAGAATACGTTCGTGCTGAATGAACTAAAAAAGCGAGAGTCTTGTTTGCCCTCGCTTCATTACTAATATGGCGCGCTGCCGTTAAAAGATAAAGGACTCGCCATCATACACTTTGTCGAATGTTAGGACGTACCGGTTCCGCAGACTGACAGTTAAGGCAGGGGTTGTCTTCACGTTGGTTATTGTCAGGGTTTTGCCATTCTGCTGGTAATCATACGTCACGGTAACGCTAAAAGGCATTGTCTTGGCCGTAAAGTTGCCAAAGTCCTTAAAGCTAACCATAGAGATTTTGTTGCCCTTCAGCGTCATGGAGGTGGCTGTGCGCTCTACGTTGCAGAACAACCACATACCCTCCAAGTTTACCAATACGCTGCTGCCCTTGTCGAACGTCATAGCCACTTCAATCTCCTTGGTTCCTTCGTTGGCACAGATCCAAGTACCTTCCAGGCTCTTTGGCTGTACTTCCTCCGTGCCGCCCTCATCGTTCTTGCAGCTTGTAAATCCCACACTTGCGACCATCATAGTCGTCATAGTAATCACTAAAAATAATACTTTTGTTTTCATAATTCTAGTCTTAATTTGTTGCCAATTATTCTCTTTCTATGGTTGCTTTGTTCTTGTTAAGGTTGTAAATAACACATCCTTCATTGGCGATTGATTTTAGTTCGTTATTGAAAAAGCAGAAGTTATCTTTAGCCATAATAGCTGGTTCCTTTATTTCTTTTTTCCAACTTCTGGATTAAGAAGTGATTCTATTGAAAACTCGTAAGTATAATCATTTTGAACATTTTCAATCATAATCGGCATCAATATTCTCATGGTTTTACCTATATAAGTACTTGCGCTATTAGCAAATGCTTCCCGTGATGAATAGATGCCCGGAATAAGCAACTTCTCCCTCCAACCGCCATATAGGCCTGGTATAAGATATACGTTTTCTGTAGGTACCAGAACATCCTTAATGCTAGCATCTTTTGGTATAGTTGTTGCTGGTTGGCTACTGTTTCGATCTATATATTTTACTCCCGAGTGCATCACGCGCCCTACTTTCCCATCATAATCTACATAACTGATGTCATCCCAATTGATTTTAATGGTATAATTTGACTTGTTCCTTAAATCAAAGTAAAACTTATACGCTGAGACATACCAGATTATTTCAATATAATCATCTTCATACCGATATTTATTCACCTCACCATCTTTGAAGTTCACGACTTTGGTTTCGCCAAACTGTTTCTTTGCATCAGCGGGACTCTCAACAGTAGCCAACTGCACATTGTAACTGGCGGTGTAGTAGTATGATGACTTGCAAGAAGTCATAAATATCGCAACCAACGCAAGAGTAATTAATTCCGTCTTCATGATATAAGTGCTTTATGGTTATTATTATAGCTTCTTTTCTATTTACTGTTAATCATTTGTTTTAGATATACAAAAAACGTGGACTTATTACTTCGTCTACGTCTTCTGAGGTATCGCCAAACACCCGACTATCATATACGAGTAAAAGCCCACGCCAAGCGTGAGCATCCATACTTTTACTCTTGATAGTCTCTTTAATTTGGCGAATTTCAGAAGACAAGAATCCAAGCGGACGCTATTTGTCTTTATATCTTAATCTTATTTATTTAGCTCATAGGCAATCACATTTTAATGAATAACTCGTGGCATTTCTACCAAACCACTTTGCAAAAATAATGATTTTCAGAATACGTACAAAGAAAAACAGGTGTTTTTCTGCGAGAAATGGAGTTACAGAAGTACGAATTTACGAATCCACGGAACAATTATGGTTGACTTTCCCTTTGGCTGTCGAGCTATAAACCATTTTTTGAATAAAAGTGGAGAAAGTGTACTATTAATAGTAACAATTGCAAGTATTAATAGTAGCAAGTTTTTCTATTAATAGTAGCAATATCAGACGTTTGACGTAAGACAGCTAAAGCCTGCCTGCCCTATTGATTACAGTAATTACAATTACAGTTTCTTTTTAGAGAATTCCAGGATGGCGAAAGGCAGTTTATGAAAATCAGTATTCAGTTATTCAGTATTCAGTTTTGTTTTCACGTTGACAGTTTCTTCAGTTGACAGTTGACAGTTTCTGTTTTCAACTTTTTGGCCTGATCGACCTTTGACCTCAAACAACTACTATCTATCTAATATATACTATTATATATATAATATATATATTATATAATATTATAATATAGTATATGATTAATAATAATATAATTATAATAAATAATATAATATAGTGAATAATAGTGTTAATCAGCGACACAGAACAAGACACAGCAATCTTTGTCCAATTTTCATTTTTGGAAACTGTCAACTGTCAACTGAAGAAACTGAAGACAAGAAAATGCTTTCGAGAAACTGAATAACTGAATACTGAATACGCCAAAGGGAAACTGTAATTGTAATTACTGTAATTCAAAAAAAAAGGAAATATTTTGACACTACACCACCCTATCTGAACGAAGAGCTATACTCTTTGCCGCAAGATTTTTTACTGCCACGTGTGGCGACAAAAATTTCCTAGTTAGGGAGTAAATTCTCTCTAACTAGGAAACAAAAATAATCCAAAACGAATAATAGGAAATATTTTTACATATCCCAATGATTGTTTAATACAATACAGCGCCGCTGCTGGGCTGGATGGTGATCTTTAGGTTGCCCTTCTTGTCTGGATTCATGGGCTGGAGAGCCTCATCCACTAGGAGGGTCTTTACGTTGTAATCATTAAGGTTGAGCGTAAGGTTGAGCGGCTCCTGCTGCGCATTCAAGGCAGCGATGTACCAATTGTCAGCATGACGGCGAGCCAAGACTACATACTTGCCGGGATAACCATCGATGAAGCGTGTTTCGTCCCAAGTGGTGGGGACTTGCTTCATGAAGTCAATCTCGAACTGTGGCTGCTCCGTAAGGTTGCGGGGTGTGAGGGCGAAGTTCTGACCGCTTGACTGAAAGACGATAGCGGTAGCCAACTCGAATACATCGGTAGTACGACGGGTATTACCCTTGCCTAGTTCCTTATGCAGACGTTTCTGCAGCACGGTGCCACCATATTCCATAGAACCTACAGCGTTGCGGACGAAGGGATGCAGACAGGCGTGACGTGCTTCCATATCGCAGAAACCTTGGCTGAAATAAAGGTTCTCGGAAGCCAGAACGGCCTCGGAGCTGCAATAGTTGGGATACATCTTTTCCCAACCACGAGGCAGCGTACAACCATGACAGATAACCTGAATGCCAAAATCGTTGGCATCAGAGAACAGACCTTCGTACAAGCGCATGGTCTCTTGCTTGTCGCCACCGAAGAAATCCACCTTGATACCTGCAACACCATTATCGTGCAGCCATTTCATCTCCTTCTTACGGACAATGGAGTTGTGCATACACTGGCGGGCTGTCTGAGGTGCATTGTTCCAACCGCCGTTGCTGTTGTACCATACCCAAGGGCGAACACCCTTCTCCTTGCAATAGGCAAAGAGTTTCTCCATACCATTGCGACCGATATTCTCGTACCAACCACCATCGATAAGACAGCCTTCCCAACCAAGGCTGGCAGCCAGGTCGATGAACTTCACCTGATCGTCGTAATTGATGCTGGCATCTTGCCAGAGAATCCACGACCATGTGTTGCGAGAGCCTTTGTAGTCGATGCTGGGCTCATAGAGCTGATCCACTACGTCCCATGTAATGGTAGTCTCTACGATGGGCTTCAACGTGGGGCCGAAGGTGATGGTACGATAAGGCGTCCACTGCGTCATCCAGTCGTAAGGAGAGTTCTTACAGCTTGACAATCCAATCTGTGCGCCTGTACTGCCGAAGCCATTGTTCTCACCCTCCATAGGGAAAGCAATGGTAAAGAGACCGTCGGAAGTGGCATCGCTGAGGTGACTGCCGCAGTAGCTGCTGCTGACGCCGGTTTCGGAGATGAGAACCCATCCCTTATCACCCTCATGGAAGAGGCAAGGGAACGTCCAGCCGTGACCGTAGCCAGAGCGCTTGGTGATGGGCTCGTCCCAAATGTAACCCTCCTCGTAGCTGGGTTTGGTCTGCATCCAGCCAATCATCGGGTCGCTCTGTGGACAAATAAAGGCGGTAGCATCAGTAGGCAGACGGAAGCCGCTGGCCTCGCCCGTAACTACAACTGCTGAAGTCTGGCATTCCGGCCCCTGTACAAGGCGATACGCATACGCGATATTGTTGTTAAAGATACGGAAGCCTACCCACATTACCAATTTCTTGGCCTTAGCCTCTGGATTGGTGAGAGAGAGAACAAGTGCATTCTCCTCGGAGCTAACCTTGCTCTGCTTGCCCTGACGAAGGGTATATTCGTTCGTGTAGTTCAATTTTTCCACTTCCTTCGGCAAAGGCTGATACTCCAGTCCTTTGCTCAGGTCGCCCACACTGGTATAAAGGCCAAGAGGCGAATCCAATATCATAGGCACATCCAGCGTATCGGCCACAGCGCCTTTCTTCTTGGGTTTAACAACGGTACGGTAACCAGCATTGTAGGTTAGACGGCCATCAGCCAGCTTTACATTAAGATAGGTAAGCCCGTCTGGCGAGAGAACACGAAACTCCTGCGCCATCATGCAGAAAGGCAGCATGAGGAGGAGCGAGAATGAGATAAGTTTCTTCATTTGATTTCCGTTTTAATGTAATTTTGGCAGCAAAGGTATAATTTATTTGCGATTATTTGCCATTTTCTCGCAAAAATTCCTAATTTTGCACACGCTAAAAGAAAA
>Ga0265299_10001909_pt1 | contig 22406 bp, 24 predicted proteins | sample AusTroGonzalo_MG_4_FD_193485 | JGI IMG/M metagenome (GOLD analysis project Ga0265299, IMG submission 193485) | Bovine rumen microbial communities from tropical cattle in Woodstock, Queensland, Australia - Gonzalo_02 | ecosystem: Host-associated > Mammals > Digestive system > Stomach > Rumen ... | reverse complement strand
AAAAAATAAATAAAAATGGTTGTATGTCAATAAATCCGTATCATACAGAATATTTTATATAAAAATTAAAAAATGTAAAAATTTATAAAAAAATATGTTGATTTAAACGTCCCTTTAAATCGCAAGGATTTTTAATATGAACTTAATAAAACTCTATCTGCAAACTGCTGTATAGGGGGATATTGAATTTTCTGTATTTATTTCTGTTTCTCCGCAATCCATACAATTAAACATTCTGTTTTGGCTATGGTTTTTATCCAGTATAACATTTGTGTTTTTCAAAGCATCAATTCCTTCTATTCTGGAATTAGAGCTAAAACCAAAATAAATACCACGTGTTGGACCTGTGCATTCACCAATGTCACCAGCATAACATTTTGGGTCAGTCAATTTAGATACATCAGGGATACAAAATGTATCACATGTTTCTTCATCAACAAAAACGCGTTCGCAATCAGTGCAAGAAATACTTCTAACACGCATAGTCGCCCCCCCGCCCATACTGCGACCGGTATTAACGCGTGCAATATGATCGCATTTTTTTACTTTTTTAACAGTATTTGGGTCATCTATACATTCCCATGTTAAATCATTATAATTTAATCGTGCCATCATTCCTGGGGGGCATGTCTTGTCTGCAAAAGGGTCAAGACATTCCCAAATATCTTCAACCATAACCGCAGTTTGATTATTTGCACATAACGGTTTTCTGGTTTCGTCTGGAACACATTCCATCACAGAATCATCCCAAATTGTATCACCTGTGCAAGAAACACGATAATTGTATCCAACACATTGCCAACGACCGAATCGAAACGTTTTCATAGTTCCTGCTGGGCAATTTATATTTGAACCATCAACTATTGGATAATTGATGTTTTCTTCGGGTATAGTATATTGCATAATATAAACTAATTGTCCGTTTTGCAATTTAGCTGTGTCTATGATTTTGTTTGGGATTGTGCGTCTGCTGATTGAACCAGCAGAAATCAAATCAGGTTTTACAAAAATACCAAAGGTACCAGCTTCTGGATAATATTGTTCTAATATTTCTAACATATGGTTATACTCTGATTCAGGGATAGTATAACTGGATGTTATTATAAAGTTGTATACAGGTGGTTTGCCGGTATCTGAATCGCAAGACATAATGGTATATTGTGCGTTCATACAAACATATTGGCTTTTGATATCATATCTTTCGATGCACATATCTGAAAATGTTTCGCCATACATTACTGCATTTTGTGCAGACACAACACATTCTGCCACAGAACGTAATTCGGCTTTTTTAATAGCATATTCTGTTTCCTGGGTGACAATTCGCTGAGAGGGGCTGGATATCAAATAATATCCTGCCATAAACAGTACTGATAATAACACTAAAAAAATATTCACCATTCCCTCTTGCGATTTATAAAAAGTGTAGCTAATATAACAGTAAAGTTCAACAGGAAAAAGATATGGAAAAGTTAATTTTGTTTTTAATGTTGGTTGGTTGCAGTTTTAAACCGGTATTTTCTGGTGATGATACAGACGTTTATGTCGCACCAATCAGTGGTATCAATGGTATAGAAATGCGCAATGCATTAAATGCTAAATTTGGCGGTATTCATGATGAAAATGCTAAATATAATTTAAAGGTTGATTTAAAATCTCCGACAACACAATACAAAGCTTTGGAAAGAAGTGGTGGTGCTACTTGGCAAGAAGTTAAATTGACAGCTTCATATGTATTAAAAGATGGTGACAAAGTAATAGCCAGAGGCAGAGAAACAGCATCTGAAAGTTATACATTTGTTAGTTATCTGGTTGCGGCAAATGCTGCGTATAATAATGCGGTCACAAATACAATTCGTGTTTTATCTGATAAAATTGGCATTCAAGTAATTGCTGAAACCGAAAAACAGAAACAGTGATTTAATAATGAAATGGAAAGAATCTGATTTTAATAATGGAATATTAAATATCAATGCTGTGTTGATATATGGTCCAGATGCTGGTTTGGTCGATGAATTATGTGATAAAGCGATTGAAAAACTGGAAATAGAAAAAGATAATTTATTGGCAATTGACGCAAATGAATTACGTGAAAAACAGGATGCTTTGTTTGCAGAATGTTGCAGCCCATCTATGTTTGGCGGTCGTAAAGCTGCGGTTATTGCTGGGGCAGGCGATAGTGATACAAAGATATTGTCAGATTTAGTATTGTCATCTGCTTTGTGTGCGACTGTTATTGTCACTGCTGGGGATTTACGCGTCGGTTCTTTGCGTAAATTGTTTGAAGATGGAAATAATATTGCAGCTGTAGCATGTTATACAGACGACAGTAAAACTTTGGAAGCTTTGATTCACAAAGAATTATCATCAGAAGCTGGAATTCAACAAGTGACACCAGACGCGATGTCATACATGTTGTCTCATCTTGGTGGTGACAGGGGGATTACTCGTAGTTTTTTGCAAAAAATTGCGTTATACGTTTCAGATAAACATGTTGTTGATTTAGAAGATGTTGAAAAATGTTTGCCTGATACATCCGCATCCAGTGCCGATGACTATATGTATTCGCTGACTGCGGGGCATATAAATCAAACTATGATTGCGCTGGACAGATTGTTATACGCAGGTGCAGATGCAAATATGTTGGTTCGTATGTTGTATATTCATTTTACCCGGTTATTAACAGCTGTGGTTGATGGGCAATTACCAAAATTATTTTGGAAAGTGGCTGATAAATTTAATATGGCTGTAAAAATATGGCCCGAAGTAGAAATTGTAAATGTGTTGTCTAAATTAAACGATTTAGAAAAAATGTGTAGAACAAACGGTTTGCAACCAGAAGTTTTAATTCGTGATTTTTCATTAAAACTATCCGTGCGCGGCGCGAAATTGGCTTTAAAAAGAAGGAAATAAAAATGTTGTCTTCTGTATATGCACCAAAAGATTTTAAAAGATTACGTGTTGTTGGTGATTTAGTTGCCAGATGTTTTGATTTTATCACCCCATATGTAGTTGCAGGAATTTCTACGGGGGAAATAGATAGATTGGTTGCTGAATTTTTAAAAGAAAACGGCGCTCGTTCTTCTGATTTAGGATACATGGGATATCCAAAAAGTATTTGTACATCTGTAAATGATGTGATTGTTCATGGTATTCCCAGTGACGAAGTCATATTAAAAGATGGCGATATTGTAAATATTGATTTAACAGCTGAATATCATGGTTTTCATGGTGATGCTTCGCGTATGTTCATGATTGGCAAGGTATCAAACAAGGCACGTGAATTAGTACAAACTTGTCAAGACGCATTAAATGCAGCTATTTCAATATGCGCACCAGGTGTTCCATTGTCTGAAATTGGTAAAACCATAGAATCGGTTGTTCATCCACATGGTTTTTCGATATCTCGTGATTTTGTCGGACATGGAATTGGTAAAGTAATGCACGATGACCCACAGATTTTTCATTTTTATGATAAAATGTGGGACAAAGTTAAAATGGTTCCTGGGTTGGTATTTACAATTGAACCAATGATAAATACAGGCAAACCAGATTGCAAAATAGATGCAGATGGTTGGACTGCGAGAACCATAGACGGTGGGTTGTCCGCACAGTGGGAGCATACCTTAGGTATCACAGAAGATGGTGTTATAATTTTTACTGAAAAAATGACAAATGATTAAGCAACAAGAAGATGTATCTTTGCATCAAGGACACCGAGCGCGTTTGCGTCAAAAGTTTTTGGATGGTCAGATGTCTGACTATGAGATATTGGAATTATTATTGACTTATACAATTCCAAGACGTGATGTTCGTATTTTGTCCAGACAGTTATACAAAAAATACGGTAATTTGTATCAGGTATTGTCTGCACCTGTGGAATCTTTGATGCAGAACAAAGGTGTCACAGAAAATACAGCGGTTTTCTTGAAAATAATTCGTAAATTGATGGAACTAGAATATAAATATACATTAGATAATAAACCTATATTTCATAATTATACAAAGTTAGAGAATTATTGTAAATTTGTTGTAGGTGGCAAACCCATAGAAGAATTTCATGTATTATATCTTGATACACAATTTAAATTATTGGAAGATCAATTGCACAGTACAGGTACAATAGATTGGGCAGCTGTGTATGTTCGTGAAATTGTAAAAGTTGCTTTGAATCTGAATGCAAAACATGTTGTATTATTACATAATCATCCGACACCAAATACATCTTTTTCAAGTCAAGATATACAGATTACTCAAGAACTTGAATCAGCTTTGGCTAAATTAGGAATAGGGTTATATGACCATTTATTGGTATCTGGTGATATTGTATATTCAGCGCGCAATATGCATTTATTAGATAAAAAATATTAAAATAATTTTTTCACATCACATACAGGTTTTAATGTTTTTGTTTCAGATAAACGCATTTTATTATCAGACAAAGTAAATATTTTTTTATTTGCAACAGTTGGCTGATTCCAAAAATCACCCAATTCGCGATAGATAATTTTTGCACTAAATTTTGGGTTTAATGAAAATCTTATCTGTTGTAAATCGCAATCATCACCATTTATTGTTTTTAAATCAACAGGTGTAATATCTATGTATTTGTTTCCTTGCTTTAATTCCACCTTGTATTCATAGTAAGAATGTGCATTACCAGTTTCAACAAATGTTTTTGTTATTTTGTCTGGAACGTTATCTTTGTTTATATCAATATAGTAAGTACTTTTTTGTGCAACACCCATGCCAAATTCGTCCAGTGGATAATCTATCACAGAATCTGGTTCTGGCAACCCATCAAAAAATCCAGAAGATTTAATAGTCGTATTATTATTTGATATGTATTTGCTATCCGTGCTTTCTTTGGACAGGTCTTGATTAAAATACATTTTGTATGCAAAGAAACCTGCACCACATAAAATAATGATAGATAAAAATAAAATGATGTTTTTTGATTTGTTCATTTGGTTGCCTTTTTATTTTCTACTTTCGGTTCCTGGGGTCCAGCCTTCTATGCGTTGAATTGCACGTGCGATTTTTTCTAAATCATTGTCAGACAAATCTCGGATAACAGTATCTGCTGGTAATTGAGTCATGCGTGAAACATTTTCAGAATACTTTGTTGGATTATTACCATCGCTAAATGGTGCCCATTTGTGAATTGCTGCCGATATAGTTAAACCATTATAATTTTTTGTTTTCAGTAATTTTTTTACGGCATTTAATCCTGTACGTTCATCAGGAAACACAGCCCATTTATCTGTTTCACCAATTGCGCCATTATCCATAGCAAATTTTGATTTTTTGATATTACCAGGATTATTATTACGCCATGCAACACTACCACCTGAACGCACAGTTTGATTTCCGTTGGAATCAATATAAATAGTAGTTTGATTAGCATATTGTACAAATTGAAAATTTGATGTCGTTTCAGTTGATTCAAACGTTATATCGGTGTTATTTTGTGTCGATATAGACACTGTTTCTGTAGTACCTGCATCTATGACACCAGAATCTGTGACTTCAAATATTTCGTATAGTTTATTAGTATTTTGATATTCAGGTTGTTTATCACGTTGGTTTAATAAATCTTGGACAATTGATAAAGAAACCTTTTTGGTATCACATTGTTTAGAAAATAAATTATCCCCATAAATAACATTTACAATCGGCTTTACCAAAGCAAGTATGGTTAATATCAAAAGCAGATATTTGACATTACTAAACAAAGAATCAAGTTTTATACCATTACGAATATACAATACACCCCAACCAAATAATATAATTCCAATTAAAATCAGTACAAAAATCCATGCGTAATGTAATACAATATCAAAAGCAGGAAATATACACGAAGGATCTTGAAATTCAACAAAACTATCGCCTATGCTGATTACATTCAGACCAGAATTTTTTAATAAATTTACAATATTTATTTGTTCCATACTTTATTTTTTAGATGTGGCATTTGTGAAAAAACCAGGCACAGAAAAATCTTCATCATTAGCCGCTACACCCGCCCAACCAAATAAATCACCTAAGCCTTGGTCTTTGTGTTTTGATTGTTTAAATGGTAATATATTACGTAATTTTCCGATTTTGCTTCGTGTAGATGATTTTGTTTCTGATGCAATTTTATCTTGTGCTTCTGCAAATTCTGTTGCCAATTGTTCCAAAGTAGCATCTACATCTTCTGATTGAATAGCTTCTGTGTGTTCTGGTTCTTCTTCAACAATTTGTTTGTCTTCTAAAGAATCTTCTTGCAAAGGTGTCATTGCGGACAGTAATTTTTCTAAATCTGGTTCCCCTATATTTTCCGTTTCTGGTTCGTCATCTATTTCAGTTATTATGTCTTCTTCTGCATTTGTGTCATCTTCAATGATTTCAGATGTTTCTGCTTCTTCTTGGACAATATTATCAACATCTGGTGCATCGTCAAAAGTTTCTTCTTTGCCAGCTAACACCGATAATATTGGTACAACTTTTTCATCCATAGCATCAGATTCTTGGTCAGTGTTTATTGATTCGGGTTCTGTGCGTTTGCGTGTGCGACCGCGTTTTTGTTTTGGTTTTTCGGGTTCTTGCACAACAATATGCTCTGTTTCTTCAACAGCTTCAACGATTGGTTCAGTATCTTCTATTTCTTGTGATATTTCATTAGATTCAAGTTGTGTATTTAATTCTGTTTTTGTGGAAAAACCGGCATCATCTGCATCCACAGGCACCCCAAATAAAACTGTTTCTTTATCTAATTGCAAAGCATTGCGTACTTCTTCAAAAGCAGCACGAATATCCGCTATATTAAAAATCTCATTTCCTGAAATATATATAATTTTAGTCTTCATAATACAGTTTCCTTTTTTAACAAAAACATTATATCATATTTTAGGGTTGAACGCATATAAAAAATGTCTTAAAATGACGATTATGTCAGATATAAAACAACAAATTTTTCAAGAATTAGATTCTTTGGAATCATACGCACTGCATTTACGGGCAGATGCAACTTGCGCCAGCAAACAAACTGATTTAGAGGTGGCAATTTTAACTAAACAGGTTAAAACATTGCGTGATAAGAACGAACGTGCCAAAGATTTAATTGAAAAATCTGTTTCAATCTTAGAGAAATTAAAAAAATGAGCGTTGTATCTATACCTATTGTCAATAGAAATTACCCAATGGGCTGTGAAGATGGTCAGGAAGGTCGCCTGATAGAATTGGGACGCATAGTTGATGCACGCGCACGTCAAATTCTTGATAAAATTGGACCATTACAGGAAAGTGCGTTGTTAGCGACACTTTGCATAGTATTGGTTGATGAAATTCAAAATATTCAAAATAGAACGCAAAAGCCATCTGTTTCTGAGGAAGATTTGCGTGAAATATTGGCGCGTATCCGCGAAATCAAACATAAAATTGCTTAAAAAACGCCGTTTGGCGTTTTTTATTACTTATATCAATTTACCCATTGCAACGGCTGTGTCGCACATACGGTTGGAAAATCCCCATTCATTGTCATACCAAGCACTGATATGTAAAACATTATTATCAACTACTTTGGTCAATGTTGTATCAACGATTGCACTATGCGAATCATGTGTAAAATCTATGGAAACCAAAGGCTTTTCACTGCAACCAAAAATCATAGATTGGTTTGCAATAAATGCTTTATTTACAGATTCCACCGAAACCTTTTTATTCATATTTAAAACCAATTCAATCAAAGACACATCTGGTGTTGGAACGCGTACAGAAATTCCATCCATTTTACCAGCCAATTTAGGCAAGATTAACCCGATTGTCTTTGCGGCACCTGTGCTGGTTGGTATCATAGACAGATTTGCAGCGCGTGCACGTCTGAAGTCTTTGTGGTTTTTATCTAGTAATTGTTGATCGCCAGTATATGAATGAACAGTTGTCATCCAGCCGCTTTTTATTCCGAATTTTTTATCCAAAATATTTAAAACCGGTGCCAAGCAATTTGTCGTACAAGATGCATTTGAAACAATTAAATCTTTTTTTGTTAATTTATTATCATTTACACCAAAAACTACTGTTTTATCGGCACCAACAGATGGGGCAGATACCAAAACACGTTTTGCACCGTTGTCCAAATGAACTCGCGCTTTGTCTGCATTGGTAAATAAGCCGGTGCATTCCATAACTATATCAACTTTTAATTTTTTCCATGGCAATTTGGACGGGTCGCGTTCAGATAAACATTTAATTTTTTGGTTGCCAACCAAAATATAATCATCTTTCTGTGTCACCACCATTGGTAATTTTCCATGCACAGAATCATACTGCAATAAATACACATTTTGCTCAATAGGGCTGATATCATTTATTGCAACAAATTCTATATCTTTGCGACCAGATTCCAAGGCTGCACGCAAAACCAAACGACCAATACGACCAAAACCATTTATAGCTACGCGAATTTTTTTCATAGATATTCCTTTACTTGTATTACATTTATTTTACCTTATTAGCATAAAAAATACAATTTGATTTTTTTCAATGAATTGCTTGAAAAAGTGCAGGGTGGTTTTATAATACGCATATGAAAACAAAATCTTTGATTATCGCAGGTCCCACAGCGTCAGGCAAATCTGATTTTGCCCATAAATTGGCGTTGAAAATAAATGGCGCGATTATAAATTGCGACAGCGTTCAGATTTATTGTGGTATTGAAAATATTTCTGCTTCACCTTTTGCAGGCATGAACCCAGAAACATTTGATAACATAGACGGTGTTCCATACAGATTATTTTCAATATTGCCTTTGAACGAACATCTAAGTGTTGCAGATTATTTGCGTTTGGCGACTGATGCTTTTAACGAAGTTGTTGCGATGGGCAAAACACCAATTTTTGTTGGTGGAACTGGTTATTATATAAATGTTTTAATCGATGGTATTTCATCAATTCCAGAAATCAGCCTAGAAACCAGAAAACGCGCACGTGATATGGTTAAAAATAATATCAATGAAGTTCATAAATTATTACCAAATGGTTTTATAAAAACTGACCCACAGCGTACTGCACGTGCATTAGAGGTTTTTTTGGAAACAGGTGTGCCTTTGTCACAATGGCAACAAAAACCGCGTGATGGTGCTTTGGTCAGTGACGCATATAAAATATTGGTAAATCCAAATCGTGAATTATTATTGGAAAGAATTGCTAATCGTGTGCCACAAATGGTAAAAGGTGGCGCCTTAGGTGAAGCTAAATATATTTTTGAAAATAAATTAGATGCAAAGCGTGCTATTGGTGCAGAACAGTTGTGCAGAATGTTGCGTAATGAAATAACAGAACAACAGGCAATAGAAAATTGGATTACAAAAACAAATCAATATGCCAAAAGACAGCGTACTTGGTTCAGAACACAATTCATACCAGATTACGAAATATCGCATGTTCCAACGGATTCTGATGTGGAATGTATATTACAGAAAATATCTTAATGTTTTAATTTTATGTATTCTTGGCGAATTAACGTATCTAATCCCGCTTTTAAAAGTTTAGGTGAAAAAGCTGTACAGTTTTTAAATTCTGTTTCTAAAAAGTTCCATCCAGCATATTCCCAATCTATCAAGCCAACAATTGTCATCGTTTTTGTATCTACTATCATGTTATTGCAAATATCGTTATGACCCCAGCTGTCGCCATCACCAGATTTTAAATCAACAAGAGTTTTAGGGTTATGTGTGTGCATTGCAAATATAAATTGTGCTATCTGTGTTGCCCATTTTTCACGATATTTCATAATAGTTTTTAATGAAAATTTAGTTAGATTTTTTCCGGGAATAAATTCATACCTGCAAAATATATATTTGCCGCAATGTATAATATCTATATTTGGTATTTTCAATGGTACAATTTTTGTAAAAGCATCAATTATACGTTTTTCTTTGATAATTTTGCTGATATCAGAAATATCACGATCTCTGGTTTTATATACGTATTTGTTATTAACAATAAATCCAACATTCCATCCACCATGAACCATACGAATTTTTTTAATACCTATACAGTTAATCAAAGCATTTAATCTTTTTCTACGTTCGCTTAATTTGTTTTTATATTCATCGCGTTTATAACGCATTTTCTTAGATGGAAAAACAATAGATAACAACCAATACCATGACAGTTTCATTATAATTTTATTCATAATACAATCTCCTATGCTGTTTTTGGTTAAAACAAGAAACCACCAACAAAATTGGTGGTAGGAGGTTGATTGCTATTATTATCAGGAAATAGTGTGCAGTATTTGATATATTCCCACACCCTCCTACCATAAATAGTAGGAGATTTTTTACATCATTCTCTGATGCTGATAATCGCGAGGCAATCACACCTCAATACAAGAATACCTTGTATCGCAATCAATTATATCAAAAGTCTAACCGTTTGCAACAAATATATATTTTGAACAAAATACACTTTGGTAAAATGTTTATTGAAAAATGTAAAAAAAATAGCTACTTTAAAGGTATGTTCAAAGCTGGTGACATCGTCAAAGTTCTTATACCAAATGTAATCAATACAGGTTATGATTATCGTTTAACCGAACCTGCGGATGTTGGTAATTTTGTTAGATGCTCTGTAATGAATAAGCAATATATAGGTGTTATTGTTGGAGCAGGGGACAGTAATCTTGAATTATCAAAAATAAAACCAATCATAGAAGTGTGCTTGTTGGGGCATCTGTCGCGATACGACATAGATTGGATATATAAAATGTCTGATTGGACTTTGATGACACCTGGGGCGGTGTTGCGTTTAATTGTAAATGTTCCAGATGCCTTTAATCCGCCACCAATTGAACAATTATACATGTTTAATTTTGATAATGATGCCAAAATGACAGATGCACGATTGGCTGTGTCTGATGCTTTTCAATCAAATGATAATGATGCTATGTCTATGAACGATATAAAAAATATAGCGCATGTCAGTACATCTGTTATAAAAACAATGATAAAAAACGGAATTTTAATACCCATAGAGCAACGTGAAAAAAACAAAAATTTGTTTGACTATAAATATCATGATACTGGTAGTGTTGTATTAAATGAAGAACAACAATCTGCAGCAGATACAATAGCAATCGCATTAAAAGAAAATAAATTTTCTGTACATTTATTGGATGGAATAACTGGTTCTGGAAAAACCCAGGTGTATTTTGATTCTGCTTTGCGGGCATATAATATGGGTAAATCAGTTTTGCTAATGATGCCTGAAATAGCTTTGACTGCTCAATTTATGTCGCGGTTTGAAAAGCGTTTTGGTGCGCCCCCTGTTGTGTGGCACAGTAATTTAACTGCTGCACGACGACGTGAAATTTGGCGTGGTGTCGCAAACGGTTCTATTAAAATAGTTGTTGGCACGCGCAGCGCTTTGTTTTTGCCTTGGCAAAATTTGGGTTTAATAGTCATAGACGAAGAACATGATACATCTTATAAGCAGGAAGATATGGGAAATTATCATGCACGGGATATGGCAATTTTGCGTGCAAAAATTGCGGATTTTCCTGTTGTATTGGCCAGTGCTACACCATCCATAGAAACTTTGCATAATGTTGCGCTGGGTAAATATAAACGGTTGCGTTTAATATCTCGTTTTGGTGGGGCGCAATTACCGACCATAGAAACCATAGACATGCGCATACAACGACCAGAAGCATACAAGACAGATAAAAACACAGAAAATGAAATATCTGGTAATTTATCGCCACAGTTATGTGAAGAAATCGCGAATACTTTGGCGCAACATAAACAGATAATGTTATTTATAAATCGGCGTGGTTTTGCACCGATTGTTCAGTGTAAAAAGTGTGGTTGGGTTGCACAATGTCCCGATTGTTCTGTGGGTATGAATTACCATAAAAGATTGGATAAATTATTATGTCACATGTGTGGTAAAACATTGCCATTACCAGCTAAATGTCCGCAGTGTGATGGTAATGTTTTTATGCGTGGTGTCGGGTTGGAAAAAATTCAAGAAGAAGTTTCGGTAAAGTTTCCAAATGCACGAACTGCGCTGGTTTCCAGTGATACAATAATGTCACGTGAAGCATTGGAACGCTTGGTTCATAAAATGGAAAATGGCGAAATAGATATTGTCATTGGAACACAGATTTTGGCAAAGGGACACCATTTTCCAAATCTGACCTTGGTTGGTGTTGTTGATGCAGATATGGGATTGTTCGGAACAGATTTTCGTGCAGCTGAACATACTTTTCAGCAGTTATTTCAAGTGGCAGGTCGGGCGGGACGTGGTGAATTTCCAGGTCGCGTATTACTACAAACCTATCAACCAGAACATCCTGTCATAGCGGCAATTTGTGCAGGTGACAGAGACGAATTTATTGCATCTGATATGGAATCAAGAAAAAACGCGCAAATGCCACCGTTTGGGCAATTGATTGCTGTGATAGTAGAGGCGGACAAAGAAACAACATTAAAAAAATATTGCGAACAATTATCTGTTGCTGCACCGCAATTAAACGGTGGAAAAATAATGGGACCGATTGCAGCACAAATTTATCAAATTCGCAATTGGTATCGTATGCGGTTTTTGGTTGCTGGTTCAGAACGTGCCAATTTGCAACCGATTGTGCGTGATTGGCTGAACAAGGTGAAACAACCAGCCAATGTGCGTGTTAAAATAGATGTCAATCCCCAGAACTTTATGTGAAAACAAAAAACCTGAAATAATCAGGTTTTTTGTTTTATTTAGATTCGCGACCTCTTGGGAATACATCTTGTTTGAAGCTATCAAGATAATTTAATACTTTCTTTTCTGCTTGCTCTTTGGCCTTGTTTTTATCATTTTCATATTTTTGTTCCAGAACACCCCAAAGCACACTATTAAAATTTTGGCTTGGATCATTATGCAAATGTTCTATTTGTGTCTTAAAAACGCCACTTCCACATTTTTGTATAACCAAAATTTGTGTTAGTGTTGTTGGAGATGAGATTCCCATACAAGGATCATTGTCATATGTTTCGCGCACAAACTTGAAATTCGTTATTGTTCCACTATCCGTATCAACATACCCAGGTATTACTTTAATATTCCGTTGTTCCAGTAATTCTTTGATTTTTTGTAACATCTTTCTTTCAAATACAGGCAAACCATATTCTTCTAAATCTAATATTTCTTTTCCATACTCTTTGGCAACATTGTGTTCGATTCTGCAACCACGAGCATTTCTCCAACCTGGACATGCGACAAATATATCTGCTGGTGATATAAACTTTATCGATTCACCTAAGCATTGTATATATGTCATTTCATCAGCATTTGGAATAACGGATTCAACTAGTTCGTATCCTGTATTATATTTGGTCAGTATGTATTCTTCAATTTGTTTAAAATACTCTGTTCTTTCTTGTTTTATTTGCTGTTCGTTTTTGTCCGCCATAGGCATTGACATGAATACTGTTTTCATTTTTGTTTTCCTTTTGTGTATTGAATTTTTATTGTTTTAGCGAATATTTTGGTTGTTTTTATAATCTTTGGCACGTTTTGCTTTTGCGTTTTGTATATGATTGTATATGAAATTTACAGATACACCTAAAATATAAAGCACGATAAACAAGTCAAAGCCTTCTTCCAGTATGTCTATCCATTGTACAGGTAGCTCAAATAATTTGCTGAATACCGCTAATCCAACAATATACGTACCTGTAAGCTTCATGGAAACATTAAATATCTTATCATACTGAATCACTGGTTTTTCCGACATTTTACGCACCCTTTGTTCTGTCGCTAGCTAATATAGCACAAAAAAGCTAAATGTCAAGTGTGCGCAATAGAAAAATTACACAACCTCTGTTACGGCACGCAAAGCACCATCGCGTGATAATTGGACAACACGGATTTTCTTTTTCATTTCTGCAATTAAATCTGTGCGATTATATGCCGGTTGAGTGTGCAAAATTCTGTCAGCAAATGCTGCATAGGCAGCTTCTGCTGATTCTGCATGAATCGTGGTGTAAAAATGGTCGTGACCCGTTCCCAACATTTCCCATAACACAGATGCGTTATCAGTTGATATTTCACCGCCAATAATCACATCAGGTGTCATACGAACAACCAAATCTAGCAATCGTGCATAATTAAAGTCATTGTTTTGTTCTGTTCTGGATAAAATAAAATGCACCCGATTTTTTTGTGGTACATGTATTTCACGTGCATCTTCAACAGTAATAACACGACTGTTTTGGTCAATCAAAGTCAGCATATGATTTAAAAATGTTGTTTTACCAGTTGCGGTTGCACCACTGATTAAAATAGGACTGCCATCATTTATTGCGGACATCAATCTGTCGTATGGGTCATCAGGTCGAATCGATTCGCGGGGTTTGACTTTTAATAACTTTTTGCCTTTTTCCAGGTGATAATTTTCAAAACTTGTATTTTGAACACCCCCACCACGAATGTTTAATGCAACGCCACCAGTCACGTCACGTTCATCATATTGAACATTTGGTCCAGCAATAGCAGTAAAACGGTGGTTTCCAGGCAAAGTAGCATATACCACAGGGATACCTTGGGTTGGGTTAAAGGGGCGTTCGTAAATGTTTGCCACAGTATGAATTAAATCCACTAGATATTGTTTAGATAAAATTTCTGAATTATAAGCAACCCATGGAACGCGTGCGCCGTGTAATCGTAACCACACTTCGCCAGCATGATTTATAGCGATTTCTTCAACGAACGAAGGAGTATAAAACTCTTCCAAAGGTTTTAATAAAGATTCTAGAACTACATTCGACATATTTTCATTTTATCATAAATCGCAACTTGAATCCAGATGCTTTATTTGATAAAATAGAAAAAAAGAGAGAAGGAAAAAATGAAAAAATATATACCTTATGTTCTTGGTGCAACCTTAATGTTGGTTGGTTGTGGTTCTGGGAATCGTGATTATTACGGCAATGATGGCAATAAAGATGTTGCGTACAGCGAAAAAACTAATAAATACATTTCTGAAAAAAATGAATTTGCAGAAATCGATTCGTATCGTCCAAGGACTATGGCAGAAAGAGAAGCGTCATCTGCACGTTGGGATACTGCTCGCAAAGAAACCAGATGGCAAGAATACAAGGGCACAATGGTGCGTGTCGAAATTTTGCTGGGTGATACGGATGTTCGTCACATGCGTTTGCGTTTAATGCAAAATGCCGCGGGGACAGATATTGATGCGGATATTAAAACAGTTTTGGGGCGTGTCGCAGATTATGAAATGAAACGGGTCTGTGGTCGTAATGCAGAAAGTATTGTCATGATTTATGATGAACCTTCGTTTGAAGTTATGCGTCCTACTTCGTTTTTTGAATACAGGGTTGAAGCCGAAGGTGTCACAATGCGTGAATACGGTTTCAGATGTGTATATAACAAATAATTAAAACCAAAGGAATACAAGATGAAAAAGATGATGTCTGCAGCAATTGCAGTTTGTGGTGCGGTAATGGTTGGTGCGTGTGAACAGCCTGCGAAACAAGGTGATGTTGTTGTAATAGATTTTGCTGGATTTTTGAATGGTGAACAGTTTCAAGGTGGCACATCTACAGATTATATGTTAAGATTGGGTTCTGGACAATTTATTCCCGGATTTGAAGATCAATTAATTGGCGCAAAGAAGGGCGAAACACGCGAGATAAAGGTTACTTTCCCAGCGGATTATCATGCGCCTCAGTTGGCCGGACAAGAAACAATATTTAAGGTCACAATCAAGAATATTGTGAAGTAAAAAAGCGAAACAAAATAAAAACCCTCTTTGTGACGTTTTTTTTTATATTCATTTGCGTTTTTTGTATTTTTATATATTATATGTCTTTGTGTAAAAGGGAGGCAGGAGGAAAAATACAAAAGAAAAGGATAAAAAATGTCTGAAAAGCAAATATCAATAATAAAAGTAAACAAATGTTTAAAGTGCGACAGTTGTATGTTTGACGAATATAAAAAAGTCACATGCAAAGACGGCAAAACAGGTTTTTGGATTGGACACTCTACAAAAAGATTGTTTGATTTGATAAATTCTTGTCCAGGTAAAGTGATGTTGGGAAACACAACCAAAGAACACAGACAAAACTCTGGCAGATAAATTTAAAAAACCCTGAGATTCAGGGTTTTTTATTTTTTATATTATATTGCCTTAATAAATATTTTGGCCTTGTTAGCGGCATCCAGAACCGCTTTCTTGTCAATAACAAAACATGTCTTTGAATTTACGATTATTCCATGTAATTTTGCTGCTTTGACTGCCTTGATAGTGTCAATACCAATTGCAGGGATATCAATACGTAAATCTTGACCTGGTTTAGTCATTTTTGCAAATACGCCCCCGGTTTTTCTGCGATTTTTACGCATTTCAACAACCCGTTCCAACATGCGTGCAGTTCCTTCGGCTGCTTCCACAGCAACAACTTGTTTATCAACAACCACAGATGCACCAATGTCTTCACGTCCAATTGTTTGAGATACCTGAATAGCCCGTTCTATATCACGTTCATCAGATTTAGCGGGTTTAACCTTGGTCTGAATTCCAGGTTTATCAAATACTAATTCTGGTGCTAAATCCTGAGCAGCAACAATTTCATATCCGCGTTTTTCCAACGCTTTATTAAAAGCAACAGCCATCGAATCATACCCCCGTTGATGTTTTAAAACACTTAACAGCACAGATATAGACCAAAAATCAGGTCTGATATCGTATAAATTGACATGTCCCAACGCGCCAACAAATACCAATTTGTGAATACCACGTTTTTTACATTCGCGTGCAGCAGTTCCGCCACCACCCAATCTGATAACCAAATCAGGATTTAATTTTGGGTCATAAAAATTCTTTAATCCGATAACAAATACCTCCCACCCATTTTTTTTCAACGCATCACGCGCCAAAAACGGTAGCGACAAAGCACCAGCAAACAAAGCAATTTTTTTATCTGTATTTTTCATAATACTTATATAATAATTTCAAAACAGATTGGAATCAAGATAGTTTTTATGTTAAAATCGCAAAAGATACAAAGGTGATTTATGAAAACGTGTCCGTTCTTTAATATATGTGGTGGGTGTCAGTACGATTTTTCAGCCGAAAATTATAAATCTGAAAAATTGTCTGTATTGCCAAAAATGCCTTTCACTGATGCGCCAATATGGGGCAGTGTGGGGGTTCGTCGTCGTGCAGATTTTGCTTTTATGGACGGGCATTTTGGTTTTTATAAATCACATTCCAAAGATGTTATAGACATAAATAAATGTCCAAATTTATTACCAGAAATAAACGCAATATTACCAGATGTTGAAAAATTACCATGGGCTGGTTCTGGCAGCGTTTTAATTACGCAATGCGAAAAGGGTATAGATATAAACATAAATTCTGTGGTTGCGTTTTGCAGTGCTGATTTTAGAAACGCGGTTGCAAAATTGCCTGCGTCAATTATACGCGTCACATGGAACGGTAAGGAAATCAGAAAATACGCAGAACCAGAAATAAAATTTGATAATAAAATCGTGCGTTATCAGTCTGGCGCTTTTTTACAGCCCAGCGTCGAAACAGAAAAAACTTTGCGTGATTTGGTTGTGAAATATGTTGGTGGCGCCAAAAAGGTTGCAGATTTATTCTGTGGTATCGGCAATTTTACTTTCGCAACAAACGCTACGGGTTTTGATGTTTTTGGTAATGGCATAGAGCGTGATTTGTTTAAAAAGCCGTTATCTGTAAAAAATTTAAATCAATACGAAGTTGTTATAATGGACCCACCACGTGCAGGGGCCATGGCACAATCTAAAGAACTTGCTAAATCGAACGTAAAACGAATTATATATGTATCTTGTAATCCAAATACTTTTTTGCGGGATAAAAAAATACTAGAAAGTGCTGCATATAAACTGACAACCGCGATACCGGTTGATCAATTTGTCGGTTCGTCGCATTGGGAAATATTCAGCGTTTTTGTAAAATAATCTAAAAACAAGCAAACCCAGCAAAAGAAAAACCCTGACATTATCAGGGTTTTATATTGGTTTAATGATTTTGCTCGTTCCCTTTAACACGATTTAGTAATTTGGCTCTTCTGTCGTGCAGCTTTTGCCACTGAGCTTCATTTCTGTTTTTCCATTCCTTTTCACGGCATTCTGTGCAAGATAGTGCTAATTTGTAGAGCATTTCCTCACATTTATCATTTAACTTGTTTTTACTTACGTTTTTTAATGGGAATTTCAACATAAAATATTGTGGTGTATTTTCTACGATTTCTGAATTACTTGGAAACCAATTTTGTTTGTTAGTGTATATAACATAATTCATTCTACATTGTTTTTGTTTGCTTTTAAATTCTTTTATATCAAGCGATATGTTATCTCTGATTGCTTTTGGACAATCTGTTTTGTTAATTTTGATGTAAACGTCACAAGATACCATTTCGCGCATATCTTCCAGTTTATACCAATACATATCTCCCCATGATAGAGTTTCATTTGTGTTCGTAATCACCCTATTCAAATCTACATTATTCTTTATTAAATATACTGCTTCTGAAAAAAACATCTGTGTCTCTTTTTTTATTCAGAATTCTCTGGCTGCACCAATAGTACCATCGTTTAGTGCAAAATCAAGATAAAGATTCAAATATTTGGTTTGTGTATCATTAACCAACACTAAAAAGATATATCATTTAGGTTTGCGCCTAATCTTGTGTTATAGCAAATAAAAAAACGCCGCTGGATTCAGCGGCATTTTTTTCGGATGCCTTGAAAGGAAGGAAAGGAGAAAAAGAAATAGGCATCCTAAACTGTTGTTTGGGCCCAAAGTCCAGAGGAGAGAGAATGTAGGAGGGAGTCTGAAAACCCTGGGCCCTATGGTCAAATGAAAGAATTCTTCCTTTGACGAATCGTAATATAATACACAAAAAGTGGTTTGTCAAGTAAATTGTCAAAAATTTTTTTTGGTATTTTATTTTGTGTGCTTTTTTGGTTTTTTTAGCGCTAATTTTCTATGGATTTGTAAATAGATTTAGATAAATTTGTACTAGAGGTTGCAAAATGTCCAGAACAACGTTGCGCACAACCACTTTGTGTTGTTCCGTAACGGGTACATTCTGCGGCATCGGCATAACCATAGCTGCTATCATATACCCATGCAGATACAGCGGGATGTAATAATTTACACCAACAGTGGTTACCATTTGCTTCACCACCTGTGACTACTGCGCCATTATCTGTCAAAGTACCACCGTTATCCGTGTATATACCATAAGAACCTAAGCCGTAATTACTGCTTAAACAGGCGGCAATTCCGCGAACCACACCATAAGAAAACGAAGCATTCCATGTTTGATTGGTATTATCATAATTATTGCTACTGCCTCCGCTACCACCAATACTAGAATTTAAAACTATGGATACTGTATCATTTGGCAGGCACATTTCCCGTGAAAATGCTAAATTCGGTATATTTATGCACAATATTATAATAATTTTGATGTATTTCTTCATTTTATATGCCTACATTTATTGCGGATTTCCGATATTTCCCGATATCTGAATTCTTCCACAAAGGTACGTTTTCGGACGAAATGGAAAATGATAAAAATTAAGAAAAATAAAAATATGATAAAAATAGCTGTATGACACAGAATCTGCACAACACAATAGATTTTATATAAAAATTAAAAAATGTAAAAATTTATGAAAAAATATGTTGATTTAAACGTACCATTAAATTGACATAGTTAATGCAAAAAATCACCGTCAAAACTGACGGTGTTTTTTATAACTTTTATATAATTATTTGCCACAGCTACCAATCCATTTAGAAATAGAGATATCTTTGTGAAACAAGAAATCATATTCACAATTGCCAGATTTATAGGAACCTGTGCAAGCAGCCAATGTCAAAACAGCAAACAATGCCAATAATACTTTTTTCATATTTTCTCCTTTTAGGTTTTACCCGACACATATTATGATATAATTCCCATAGTTTTTCAAGTTTTTATTTTTTTAATATATCGGAAGACTTGATATATTCAGGAGAGTCTTTTTTTGCTTTTTTGCGTGCCAATTTAGCATATTTTTTAGCATTTTTTTCATCATTATTCATTTTATAAAATTCCGCCATTGCCCAATCAGATGTTGCACCATCTGATACACGTGCCAAAATCCAATAAGCCAATGGTGATGGTTCGTTCAAAATTACGTGTCTGCATAATTCATTTGCTTGTTCTTTGTCGCCTTCTTTGTTGCGTTCTGCCAATACTACTGCCAAAGCGGTTTCAATTTGTGGTGCATTGTTTGACAATTGCAAACTGGCTTTGTATGCATCAACACTATCATCGTAATGCCCGTATTGATATTCTATATCGCCCAAGACTTCATAGAAATAGGGTGATTTTGGATGTCGTTTTATCAATGTTTGAATCCCTGTTTTTGCAGTGTCCAGATTACCAGCACGCATATTTGCAATTGCACGAGCATAAATCGCAGCATCAGATTTATCTTTGTATGGATACAAAGTTATCACAGTTTTATCATTATCCAGATATCCAACCAATTTAGCACGTAAAATACCATAATCTGAATTTTCTTTGTCGATTTGTTGTTTAGATTTTTTGGTAATATCTTTTATTTTGGATATTTTATTTTTTGCGTTATTTAATCTTTCATTGGTCAAAGGATGGTTGATTTTGTTTGGATTTATACGTGTTTCAAAGGCACCATTTAAATCTTGCATTTGTTCAAAAACTTCTATCAATCCATTTGGATTTTCTTTGGCATTAACCATTAAATCAACCGCTAAATCATCAGCCATACGCTCTTCATCACGTGAAAAAGATAACATAGATTGTTGGGCTATGCCGGCTGAACCAGCCAAAACGCCAGCCCCAGCAGATGGATTCCCGCCAGCAACCATTAGACCGATTCCCAAAGCTTGAATAATCATTGTACGTATCATTTCAGCTTGCATTTTATCGGCAATTTGAATCATATGCCCACCGATTGTATGACCTAGTTCATGCGCTATCACAGCACGCAAAGCATTTGGTGATTTTATTTGTTTTAACAAACCTGTATAAATAAATATGTCTTCGCCACCACGAACAAAAGCATTGAAACTGTCATCTTTGACTAAATATATTTTTAATCTGTCTTCTGGAATTTTTGCAGCTTTGGCGATTGGTTTAACAAGTTCTTTGATTCCATATTCTATTTCTGTATCATTGATAAGAGTTGCTGCATTTGCACAGAATCCGATAAATAAAGTAAATAAAAATATAAATATGCGTTTCATTTATGCACCTGCAATTATAGAACAATCAAAAATGGTACGCAATTGCGCAGCCCAAATTTTATCTTCTTCATTATTATTCATAGTGGCAGTTTGTGCCAATTTGAATAAATCCCTGTGTTCGCGGTAATTTACAAAATGATATTGTATCCAGCCACTTTGCTTTGTGCCTAATAATTCACCAACACCGCGCATCATTAAATCTTGTTCTGCGATTACGAAACCATCTTCGGTTTCACACAATACATCCAGCCTTTTTAATCCGTCTGGTGTCACGTTATTTCCATACAACAATATACAAAAAGATTGCTTTGAACCACGTCCGACACGACCACGTAATTGATGCAAAGCTGCCAGTCCAAATCTTTCTGCGTTTTCTATGACCATTATGGTTGCAGATGGAACGTCTATGCCAACTTCTATCACAGTAGTAGAAACCAGAATACGCATTTTGGATTCTGTATCTGCAAATTGTGCCATAACTTTGTCACGTTCTGTTTTATCCATTTGACCATGACACAGACCAACATTAGAAAATTTTTTGTTTAATTCTTCAAATCTTGATTGTGCAGCGGTCATATCAGAAATTTCTGATTCAGAAACCAATGGGCACACCCAAAACACTTTCGCACCGTTTTCAATTTGTGGCGCAATTCTTTCAATCAAAGCATTTGTTCGGGATATTGGAATTTTAGACGTTTTAATTGGAATACGACCAGCAGGTTTTTCATTTATAATAGATATATCCATATCACCATAAATTGTCATAGACAAAGTACGTGGAATAGGGGTCGCAGATAATGCCAACATATCTGGATTATTGCCTTTTGTGCGCATAGTAGTTCGCTGTGCAACGCCAAATCTGTGTTGTTCATCAATAATGACCAACCCTAAGTCTTTATATTCTACATCGTCTGAAAACAAAGCATGTGTTCCGATTGCTAATTTAGTGCGTCCAGATTTTAGCGAAATCAATTTTTCATTGCGTAATTTGCCTTTGTCTCGACCAGTTAAAATATCGCACACTAGTCCCAGTTTTGCACATATTGGTGCCAGTTTTGTAAAATGTTGTTGTGCCAAAGTATCTG
>Ga0265299_10001902_pt1 | contig 22452 bp, 26 predicted proteins | sample AusTroGonzalo_MG_4_FD_193485 | JGI IMG/M metagenome (GOLD analysis project Ga0265299, IMG submission 193485) | Bovine rumen microbial communities from tropical cattle in Woodstock, Queensland, Australia - Gonzalo_02 | ecosystem: Host-associated > Mammals > Digestive system > Stomach > Rumen ... | reverse complement strand
CAAATATCATTACCGATAGCCAGAAAATGCAAAATAAGGGGTAAATTTTAAGGCTGAGAGCCTTTTTTTAGGTCAGAATGTAAGAAAAAAACTTGCAATTAGACAAAATTGTAAGAATAATATATAATATCAAGTAAAGGTGGGAAGGATGCTGTTTGCTGAAATCAATGCAGAGGTTGAAAAGTACCGTGTAAAATCGTTTACCGGTCATCTCAAATTCGGAATTGAAAAATCGTCAATAGTTTCAATGACTGTTAATTCCAGACTTGAAAAGTCAGACCGTGACAATGACAACTATGACAAATTGCTTATGGAGTTATGTTCTGCTCCAAACTTTTTTGGCAGCATCGAGTTTGATCTGATTTTAGGTGAAGTTCAAAGACTGAATTATTGCGTAAGTTATAACGGCCAAAGTCTTAAAGACAAATTGGGAGGGAACTGATGCAGAAGTGCCTGAATTGTGGAAAAGAAATCCGGTTTATTGCAACAAGTCCAAATAAAAGTGTGGTTTGTGATGCTGAGAAATTGGCTTTTGTTACTGAAAACGGCAGACAGGTTTTTGGTTATTTGCTTCATAACTGTAATAAAACGGAGGATGAGCATGAGAGCTCCGGTAAAGAAAACAACAACTAAAAAAAAGACGGTAAAGAAAGCTCCTGTAAAAAAGGCTGTCAAAAAAGTTGACCGTCATACATTTGGATTGCCATCCAAAGACGAAATTAAAGAAATTCTCCAATTGCCAAAAAATAAAGAAGGTGACGAAAAACTTGAAAAAATGCTTGGAGCTTTTGGAACTGAGTTTACGGCAAAAGAAAGGCTTTTTATTTTATTCTTTACATTTCCAACATCTCTTGTTTGTGGAAAAGTAAACAAAGCCGGAGAAATGGCAGGTGGTGCATGGCATGCTTATGGCTCTTGGGCTATGCAACAGCCTCATATCAAGAAAAGAATTGATGACCTTATGACATCTACATCAATCGAACAACTTGAAGAAATTTTCCGTGAGGACATAGAGTTTAACAGGCAGGTTCTTCTCTGTGACAGGACTTCTTACAAGAAAGACAATCACATTTTTCTTGCTGATAAAGATATTGATTTCGATACCATTGAAGATAAAAAGATTTCTGAACTTACAGAGAATCAGAGAAAAATGGTGTCCGGTTTTGAATACGATAAAAACGGCCGTGTTCATTATGCCGTTGAAACCAGACAGTCGGCCAGACAAGCTCTTTTGACTTATCACAAATTACTCAAAGAAAAAAGAGCCGGAACTGATAACAAGGTAACTGAAACTGTCGTAACTCTTGAAGGCATCCGTGATAAAGCTGCAGCCAAAATATCAATAATTCAGCATAACAATCAGGAAGCTGAAAAAGCCGGTGAGTTTATCGAAACTATGAAAGATCTCGATGAGGAAGCATGATGTTATGGGTTTGGCTTGTTCTTTTCGTTCTGGTTCTTTCAGTTTCAGCCGTTACTCTGAACATCTTTCTGAAAAACAGAAAGAAAAAATAATTTTGGCCGGTGGTTGAACATGGAAGAATATACTTGTGGATCTTGTGGATTATGCGTAAAAGGGGAAGGAAAGCCTTATTGTATTGCAAAAGGTTTAACTGTAGAAGTTAAGTTGACTGATGCATGTACTGAAAAGGATTCTAAAGGACGGCTCATGTACGTCAAAGAAATGGGGTGGAAAAAGTGATATTAAAGGACTTTACTCTTAAAGAACTTACCAACAAATTACAGGAATTGTGCCATGAAGGGTATGCTCTCTCAGAAGTAATTGTTGACATTGAAGGTTTTTCTACAGCCCTTATCGAAAAGGTTGAAGTAGTAAAGGAATCAGACAGGGTTCTGTTAAAGGTTGCTATATAGGGGGATTTATGGACTTTGCAACAATTACAATTCCAACGGTTTATAAAAAAGGCAATAAAAAACTTGATGTTGAGCATAAAGAAAGTTTTGAACGGTTTCAAGGCTTGCTGAATAAAGGTTTTAAGATTACTCATGTTACATCTGCTGCAATGCGTAATATCCTTTTTGTTACTTATGTTTTGGAGAAGGCTTAATGAAACAGGAAACAAAACATTTGATTGATTGGATTAAAATGTTGTTAAAAAAGGAAAGGGCAAGCCATATCTATGCAAATGAAAAAACTGTAGAGACTGACTGTGATAGAGCCATAGAATTTCTCGACACTTTGCCGGAGATTGAATCAAAACTTTGTCAGGGTGGATATATTAAGGACGAGAACGGAACACCTTGCTGTCATGGGGATAAAATCATTGTCGATATGTTCGGCAAAAAGGTTTACACCTTGGAATGGAATCCAAAACAAAGATGTTTCTGTTTTGTAAGACCTTTTGATAATGGCTATAAGTCTATGCATACTTTGGGTGAAAACTTTTTTACAAAGGTGGAGTAAATGTTTACCAAAGATGAACGGCTTTTATTTGCATACACTTATATGCAATTCCAACAGAAAGATTTACTTCTCGATTTTTGGCAGGATGCATACATTAAATCTTTTGCCAGGTTCATTGCTATCGTTAAGTCAAGACGTGTTGGATGGTCTTTCATCTGCAGCCTTAAAGGGCTGATAAAGGCAATGGATCCCGATAGGGTAGGATATACAAAACAGTTCGTTTCTTACAACGAAGAAGATGCCCTTGAAAAAATCTCTTATGCCAAACAGTTCTATGATTCTATGCCTGAGTGTGATGCAAAGAAAAAGCTCGTAACTGATAATAAATCCATGCTCTGCTTTCAGGATAAAAACGGTATTACTCAGTCCAGACTCATCTCTATCCCATGCCGTCCACCTCGTGGTAAAGGTGGTGATATTTCTCTTGATGAGTTTGCCATTTACAATGCCAAAATGCAGAAACTTGTCTATGATGCAGCTTTACCGGTTATTTCTCGTGGTGGAACTATTGAAATGGGTTCTTCTCCTCTTGGAAAAATAGGACAGTTTTATGACATTTTAGTTGACAAAGAACGTTATGATTATGAAAGATACAACATTCCTTGGTGGTTCTGCCGTGATTTGTGTGTTGATGTTCCAACGGCTGTAAAGGTTGCTCCATCACTTTCAACTGTAGAACGTGTAGAAACTTTCGGTACAAAAATTATCAGACAGATTTTTCAGAACAACGATTTTGATACATTCCGTCAGGAATATGAATGTGATTTCATAGACTCATCTGAATCATACATTCCACTTGATTTGATTTATTCAAACACACCAGGAAAAAGGGAATCTGATATTGATTTGTCTGCATGTGAAAGCATGAGTGATGAAGAATATTGGGAGTATAACCGTGGGATTGATTTTCAGGCATATAAAGATATTGATACGGCAATACTTAATTACAGACCTGAATATCACGGAGAAACTTTGTTCCTTGGTTTTGATGTCGGTAGAACTCATGATGCTACAGCCATTCATATTATTGGAAAAATGCCTGACGGAAAGAAAAGGGATTTTGCAAGAATCGAGTTAAGGAATGTAGACTTTGAATCTCAGCAGAATGTAATCTTACAGGCTTATAAGGAATTGCCGGTTTATCGTGGTCGTATGGATATGACCGGAATAGGCAGACCGGTTTATGAAGCTCTGCATAAAAAGTTGGGAGATCGTCTTGAAGGTGTGGTATTTACACCAGAAGAAAAAGAAATAATGGCAATTGATGTAAAGCGTGGATTGGAGCAGAGAGAATTCCTACTGAGTAATGATAAGGAATTCCACAGACAGATACACAGCATCAAGAGAACTTCCAACGGTGGAAAATATTTCAGATATGATGCAGAACGAAATGAAAAAGGACATGCCGATAGTTTTTGGGCATGGGCCTTAGCAAATTCGGCTGTAGTCAGCACTGATAATAAGAGCATGAATTTCTATGCTCAGAGAAAGCAGAAGAAAATGGACCTCCAGGATAGTTTGCTTTCAAAGACCGAGAAAATAAAAAAAGAATTGGCTGCAAAGGAAGAACAGTATAAGGACATCTCGGCCAAGATGTACATTGAAACTAACAGCAGCTCATCAGTAATTACAAAGGGAAAATCACTCAAACAAATTAACAATGCCTTTGGATTTGATAAGCCGGATAAGGATAATTGGTAGAAAAATTATGTAAGAAATATGTTTACTTTTTTGTTGACAAACCGTTAGAAATGACGCTATAATAAATTAAGAACGTTAGAAATAGCGTTAAGAGTCTATAGCAGAGAGCATGACCTTTGCTATAGGTTTTTAGGGTAACTGGAAGAACCTTGTGCCCTGTCGGTAGTCATGCATCGGCAGGGCACTTTTTTTTGGAGGTAGAAACATGAAAAAAATTATCTTTGTTTTGAGTACGGTTTTGGTATTGGCACTTACAGGATGTGCAGATCCTGTGAACTACAATGATGAGCAGATTTTGTCTGCAGCAACAACTACTCAGGAATCAGAAGAAGTTGAAGTTGCAGAAGTTCCGTTGATGCTCCGTGCAATAGAGACTACAGAAACTGAGCCTGTTGAAGAAACTCCTGAACTCATAGTTGAAATGCCGGAAGAAGAAGTTACTGTTACAGAACCTACCGAGCCTACAGAACCTGTTGTAACAGAACTTGATGATACTTATGAATTGGAAGTAACGGACGAACAGCAGAGAGTAATAGACAAAAGAGTTCTTGAATGTCTTGCAAAACTTTATGGCAAGACAAGTCCAAAGTACAGTCTTTCTTGGCTCTGTCAGTATGAAGGTGTCGTTATATTCAGCAGATCCGGAGAAAACACGAATCATATTAAATGCACAATGGGTAATCTTAAAAAGGCAGCTGATGTGTTGGGTGTATCGGCTGACTATTTGATTACAGGAGAAAAATAAACAATACATTTTTGTCAAAAAAAAGAGGGGTATAGCATGACAAAGTATGAAGAACTGATGAACAAAAGCGATGAAGCTTGCAAAAAGGCCATTGAGTACAAAAAGAATGGTGAAGAATCAATGGCAAACTTTTGGAAGAATGCATCGGAAGGGTTCAAAGAAAAAGCTCGTGAACTGAAAGTGGAAAAGTAAAATTTACGATATATTCATCTAAATTTTAGTGAAGTCAGGATGTGTGTAAAGGTTCGTAGAAAAGCATGTTGAATGATTTTACTCTGCTTGGCCGGGCGGTCTGTATGACAGCATTTTATAACGATTTTCCCTACCCGGTGTGGTGTATAAAATGTGTTCCAAATGACAGATAAAGGCCATCTTTTTTGGGCTGAATTTTTATGCCGGTGATGAAACCGGTTTTTTTGGAGTGAAGTATGATAAAACTGAGAAACATTCTGATTAATTTGGTTTTAACCGTTGTATTTATGAGTTTGATTATGCTTTTCATGATTCTTTGTAATAAGTATAACGAAACTCATTTTTATGCTTCCAGAGCCTACAATGAAATGAAGGCAAGTGAATATAAAATGTTGACTGCACAATATCAGATGCAGACAGCTAAGCTAAAACTTGATGTTGAAGAAGCCAGACTACAGGTTTTTCTTAGTGCTTATGGAGATAAAAAGAAATGATTAAATTAGGTGTTTATGAACCCGAAGATACTAAGACGATAAGAATGTTTTCATGGTGGATTCAGTGGATTGGTACAAAATCGAAGAATACATATTCAGTCTGCCGGAAAAACATGTTGTAATTAAATAATCCGGAGAATATTTATGAGTGAAATTGACAAGTTAAAGCATGACGTTAAACACAAAAAACTTGCAGTCAGGAACAGAAAAGTAACAATCAAAGAACTTAAAAAAGATAAGGACATGCTCAAAGCAGACCTTAACAATGCTTATATTACCGTAGGAAATCAGTCAAGAGAAATTGAACGTCAGGCAGATGTAATCAAGGAACTTGAAGCACAGATTGAGAAAATGAAATCTTGTACAAATTGCATAAATAATTATTTTCTGGCGACAGAGGAACCTTGTTCTTCTTGTACAAGATGTTATGCGAGTACAACAAAGAAAACTTCTGATAAATGGGAGATTAAAGAAAATGACTAAAGAAGAAAAGAGCAAAATTAAATACAGAATGAAATGTCTTGCTAGAAAATTTTGCAAAAAAAATGATGTTTACAGAAGTTTTGATAGTAGCGTAGGAGAACTGATTGAAAAAGCGTATTTCTCTGCTTATCTTTTAAGCTTGCACGAAAACAAAAATAAAATTGCAGACCTTGAAAAAGAAAATGCGAAACTGAAAACAGAATATAAAGTTCTTAGTTGCTCTGTTGGGGATTTTGGAGAGTTGCAGGACAAACTTGAAGAAGAACAAAGAAAGAATAACGGGCTTTCTGATAATCTCACCAAAGCAAAAGAAATAATAAAGGGTCTATTAGACACTCAAAGACGGTTAGACCCATACAGGGATATATTCAAAGACAGGATATTAAAAGCAGAGCAATTTTTAAAGGATAGCGAGGTAGAGAAATGAAAGACGAAGAAATGGCAGAAGAAGAATATAAACTTGCAGAAGAAGTGATAAAACCTATTTATCGCAATGCAATACAAAATGACGAATCTTTTGCAAAATATGGTGTAAATTGCTATCTTGCAGGACTTAAAGCAGGTAGACCACAATGGTACAAAGTCGCTGACGGAGATTTGCCTACTACCGTTGGGAGAAGGTTTTTAGTGTCTAACAGATTTTGCACAATGGTGGGCTATTGGAATGGCAAAACTTTTGTAAGTGCAGATGAAGATACCACAGAAATTGCAAGTCCTATTGCTTGGTGTGAATTACCAAAACCACCAGAATTTCCAAAGGAGATTGAATAAATGAGTATTCAAGAATTACAAAGAAAATTGGCAGAGAGTAAAATGGACAATGTATGTAAGTTTGTTTTTAATGAACTTGCAACTTTTGTAGATTGGTATGCAGTAAGCAAAGAACAGAATGAACACTATTTGAATAACCTTCTGTTGTTGGTGAATAAAATGGCAGAACTTACAAAGGAGATTGAATGAAAATAATTCAGAAAATCTTATGGTATCTTTCACCTTGCAGAAAGTGTAAGGAAAAAGATTCAGAAGGACTTGTTGCATGTGGCTGTACAAAAGGTTTATTTGTAAAGAAAAACAAAAATAGCGAGGTGGAGAAATGATTAAAGCCTTGGAAAAACATCAATGTAATAAATGTCAGAAATGTCCTGTTGCTTGGTATGACGGTTGGAACTCTGAAAGCGGTTGCCATATAGAAGAAGGCAGATATGGTAAGTTTTGGTATAAATTGCAAGAGAAGTTTACTTCTGAAAATTACAGTGGTTGTTTTCTTCCTTTGTGGCTAACAAAAATAATATGCTTTGTTGAAGATGTTAAACTTAATAATTATCTAAAGAGAAACGGAGTTGAGGTGGAGGAATGAAAGAAATTGTTTTACCAAAGGAGATTGAATAAATGAAAAATAAAAATGTAGAAAAATGCTGTGCAGATTGCAAGCATCATTTATCCAGATATTATACGATGGGAAAGAAGAATTTCTATTGCAAACTTTCTGGAAGAAAAGACAGGGTAACCGGTGAAATGAATTATGAATCCTGTTATTTCTGTATAGACACAAAAAAGTGTCAGTTTGAAAAGTCATATTTCTATCATGTTTTTGGCTTTAATTTGTGCTGTTTCCATAGTTGTTACAAGCATAATTTATTTTTTTGAGGGGTAAATAACGATGAGCATTTTAGCCATGTTAGGAATCATGTCAGGAACATGTATTGCCGGAGTTTTAATAAGCTGCATCATAGACTGTATACCAGGAGAGAGATAAATTATGCTGATGACTAGAGAAGAAGCAAAGAAATTTCTGCCGATCATTAAGGCTTTTGCAGAAGGTAAACAGGTAGAATCAAAGACAGATAAAGGTGAGTGGAAAAACTTTGGGGATTATCTTGATATTGCAAGTCCGTTCAGCCTTTACGAACCGGAAGATTTCAGAATCGTTGAAAAATAAACTAATGACAATAAAACCATTATGGTGTAAAATATAAGCAATATTCAGGTATGTTGAGAAATTAGCAGCCGGTTATTGTTGAAAAAAAACAATGGCCGGCTTTTTTATTTTTAAATTTCCTATCGGGAGGAATCGGATATATGGCAAGAGAAACTATTGATGTTGATAAACTTATCAGACAGAGAAAGGCTTTTGACAGGAATTCTAAGGGAGTTGCATACAATGAACTTCTGAAAGCAAAGGAAAACAGCAAGAACATCTTCAACACATATTTCTTTCAGGATAAGGGCCGTGAACATGGAGCTGATTCAGTTTTCTATGATCCGTACTTTGTATCTTCTCAGTGCTTTGAAAACATAAGGACTATTTCAAGGGTTCAGTACGGTGGAATCATGTGCCGTACATTAAGGGCCGTAGCTTCTAAGGCATGGATAATCAATACATGCATCAATCACATCTCACGAAAAATAAAACCGTTCTTAAAGCCGGTTACAAGCCGTAATGAACGTGGTTTTATCATTCACAAAAAATTTGACAACCTTATTACAAAGAACAAGAAAGAAGATAAGGAATGTGATAGAATCCGTGATTTTATCTGTGCAACGGGTAATTATGATGATCCAAGCCGTGATGATTTTGTAATTTACTTTACAAAACTTCTCAGGGATGAGCTTACCTTAGACCAGATTGCAACGGAGATTCAGTATAACAAAAAGGGTGAACCTGTTGCATTTTTCGCCGTTGATGCAGCAACAATTGAAAGGGTTATTCCTGAGAAAGAAAACGAAACTACTTTCAGATACTTGCAGATTGTAGACGGTATGCCGGCAGCAGGTTATACAAATGAAAATATGGTTTTTGCCTTTGAAAATCCAAGGACAGATATTTACCACTCGATGTACGGTTATTCACTTGTAGAACAGGCGGTAGACCTTATTACATCGGTTATCAATACATTCATTTACAATGCCGGAAACTTTACTGAGAACAGACTTCCTAAAGGTATGTTACTTCTTAATGCAGATGCAAACTCAGATGTAATTGACGAAATGGAAGATTACATTACAGAAATCATGTCTGGTGGCCCGTTGAATCAGTGGAGAATTCCAATCATTCCATCAGGTGATAAAGATGCAAAACTTGAGTGGAAAGCAATCAATACTAACCGTGAAATGGAATTTCAGGCATGGATTGATTACCTTATTTCAGGTGTTTTGGCTTTGTTTGGCTGTTCTTCTGATGAATTGGGAATGTCCGTTCAGAAATCTCAGCCGGTTGTAGACAGTTCAAGCGGAGACAGGATGTCGGCTGCAAAGAGTTCTTTACTCGGTGATTTGCTTGTGTTCTTTGAATCGTACATGAATAAAATCATTGCAAAAATCAATTCTGAATATGTTCTTGAATTCGTAGGTTACGAAAAAGACAATCCAAATACCGTAGCAGATTTGGATGAAAAGGAAGTAAGAACCTGGAAATCTGTAAACGAAAAGAGAGCAGAAAAAGGACTTGATCCGCTTATCTTAGACGAGATAAAAAATCCGGCTGATTTACCTATGAATGTTCAGCTTGTACAGTTGTTTCAGTCTCAGAATGCAGAAGATGGCATGGGTATGGATGGTGGAATGGGTGATTTTGGTGGTGAAGAAGGTGGAGAAGAAACCGAATTCAACGAAACTACTGAAATGGACGAACAGTTACCATCAGAAATGGATGAACAGCTGCCGGAAGATATGAATAAATCAATTCAGAAATCTATGCTGATTATTTAGAAGTTTATTTGACTGATTTTGCATAATAATTGCAATAGGTTAAATAAATGGGCAAATAAAACTACGTTGGAGAAAAAAAAACTATGAGATTTTTATGGCTTGATACGGAAACTACAGGACTTGAAGTTGATGATTCTGCAACTTTTGAACTTGCTTTCATTCTTGTACAGAATGGTCAGGTGATATGTGAGAGAGATTTCTTTCTTAATCCGTTATCAGAAAAAATCAAATACCATGAAGAAGCCGGAAAGGTTCACGGATATACAGAGGAACAAATCAGAGCTTTTCCACCTGAGAAAGAACAGATGCAGAAAGTTGCTGAGTTCCTTAAAAATGCCGTGGAACTTTTCAAGGAAGATGGCAGTAGAACTGAGAAGTTAGTTATTGCCGGTTATAACGTGAACTTTGACAAGAAACATTTAAGGGCCTTATTGGAACGGAACGGATTCAACTTTGATGATTATTTTGTTTCTGATATTGCAGATGTTTTTGAACAGGTTAAAAGAGCCGGATTCCAGAAAGCATTGCCTTATCTTCCTGACAGAAAACTTGGAACTGTTGCAAAGCATTTAGGTGTGAACCTTGAAAATGCTCATAATGCGATGGCTGATATAAAGGCAACAAGAGAAGTTGCAAAAAAACTTTACGAACTGAAAGTAAATCTTGTGTAGGGGTGGTTTATGGTATTGACCGTTGGAGATTTTGACAGAATTGAAAAGTTAAGGAATAAGTTCAGACAGCGTGCAGGTGTTCACAGAAAAAAACTTTTTGAACTTAAAGAAAACGGATTGGCTTTTGTATTTAACAGACTTTCAATAAATAAAATCGGCTGTATAAAGTCCATCATGAACTCAATTAAAAACGGTTTTACTCCGGAAGATCACTTCAAGGCTGCTGAAAGAATCAAGGAACTGTTTGAACATTCCATCGTGATTGAACAGCATTATGAAACAAAAAAAATCAGGACTGAAACACACTATCTGTGTCTGAGCAAGACAGAAGATAACGTTTATGTTTATATGCCGGTCGTAACATGGGGTAAAGGTGAAGGCTATATAGACCTGTATTTAAGCAAGGATGGTGAATAATGGCTAAGATTAAAGTTAGAAAAGATGTTGCAGAAGAAGTAACAAATAAGTTGCAGGGAAACAAGAATATATTTACTCGTGGTGATTTTGATGAATATAAAATCAGTGATGAAGAACTGAAAAAATTATATATAGGTTTACCAGAGGATATACAGAAATCAAATCCTTATCCTAGACAAGAAGGTGGAAGATGGGGATTTAAGCCTGATTTAGTTGTGAGAAATCATTTAACTAAAGCGGCAGATAAAGCCAATGTTGATTTAGATAATTTACCAATTTGTAAACAAAAGGAATTCGATAAACAGGTAGATTATTTATATAATAACAATTATTCAAAAATAAATGAAATAACTCGATTACCGAATTTAAATCAACGTCTTGCAAAACAGATGGGGCTTGGCTCGATTAAATGTTTTTATACAAAAAAACAGATGATACATAGTAGACCAACAAGAAAAGCTGCTTACAATCAAGATTTAAGAATGGATGAATTTAAACGTATTCCAATTATTATTCATAATAGTAATTTATTGTATTGGGATAAAAGAAATAAAAATTTCTTTATTCCTTTTATGGATAGACAGGATAGTAGCAAGGTTAATAAAATTGTTTTTTATAAAGATGTATCTGGAAATTATGCTGTAACAGTAGGTAAAGTCGATATAACATCAATGGTTAATAAAGATCTAATAAAAGTAGGGGTGGGAGTTGCACCCACAATACATAAGTCGAATATTTCAACCTATCCGATTACTCGTTTATCGGTATCTCCTACTGATTCAAATATAGCACATTGTAATAATTTGTCAAGTAAAAATGTTAAAAAATCTCTTGTTCCTGACTATAACGGTGAAAACCGAAAAGGCCAGACTTTTGACATAAATATCACTGATATTACAGAAAACAACAAGCAGCAGAAACTTGAACAGTTCAGTAAAGCTCTTAATGCAATTGCTGATAATAAGCCGTTTATGATTAAGCATATTCCGGCTGATGGTTCTGCAAATTACGGTAATCTTATGGTCAGAATAACGAATTTTGACCGTAACAAGATTGAAAAGGCCGTCCACAACGTTGCTTTGTCATTGGATGCAGATATAAGTGGAGCAAGCAAGGGAGAAACCTTTGTTTATGAATCTCAGAAAGAATTGACTGAAAAGTTTTTCAAAGAGTTTACGAACAGGACAAGAGCAGTCTATAACTTTGTAATCAGTTACTTTGATCTTCCTGACATCAGAATTGTAAGCAAAGCCGGTGAATTAAGGCATAAAGGCAAGATTCTTTATAATCCGTCCACAGGACTTCCAATAAAGGAATCTGATTGGAAAAAGTTTGTTACGGAACTTGAAAAATACCTTAACAGAAATTACACCGGAATAGGTGAAAAGATAGTTTTATCTGCTGAAAGTCTTGGAATAATTCTCGACAGATTATCTAAAACAAACAGCATGGAAGCAATAAGGAAAATGAGTCTTGCTCAGTTAAAAGCCAAAAGATATGACGTTGATTGGATAAGTGAATCCGTTAAAAACATGAAGGATAAATTCGGGGATGCCATAAGCCGTGAACGTCAGGCAAGAATTCAGATTGCTCAGGACTCTGCAGCTCAGAGAGTTACAAGGGTAAAGGACGACATAAGAAATAACATACAGCAGATAATCATTGACGGCATAAGGGATAAGCAGAGTAAATCTGTAGTTGCTCAAAATCTTTTTGATAAGTGTGCAAGCCTTAACCGAGATATGCAGAGAATTGCTGATTCAGAAGTTCAGATGGCTGCAACCAATGCTTACATCAAGGAAGAAGTCTATAATACACCAAAGGACGAAAAGATTTACTTCAAACGTTTTGAAATGATAGACGATAACACATGTAAGAAGTGTAAGAAAATTAACGGAACTGTTGTCTTATGGTCTGATGTTCCGTTGCCGGATGAACATATAAAAGATCCGTATGCAAAAATCGCTATATGGGAAGGCAAGACAGACGGTGAATATCCTGAATCTATCGTACACAGTTGGTGTAGAGGAACCTGGGTAAGATATTATCCTGATGTCTAAAATTATACATTGTTAATTACGGTTTATACGTAATTAGGCATGAATTTTAGACAGAATTAGGTAAAAATACTTAGTTAATTACGGGAATTCTGTAAATAAACAAAAAGTCATATTTAATATGAAAAGCTAGATATTATAAAACAATTGATTTTCAAGTGATACTGTTATAAAATAACATAAACAAAACACATATAATTTGTTCTGAAAAGGGCAGTTATCAATTTACAGAAGTAACATTCTGTCGGTTGGTAGCTGCCTTTTTTTGTTTTTCTGGGAGGAAAAGAGAATGGCTAAATTAGTAATTTTGAAATCAGTATTGGAAAAGTATTATGATGACATGATTGAAAAATCGACTTCACATAAGTATATCCGTAGAGTGCCTAAAGGTTCAGGCAAGGGATATAACTATTTTTATCCAGAGGACTTCAAAAGACCTATGAAAGCTCTTGATTCCTTTTTTGGGCTGAAAGAAGAAAAGGTTGACAATGCCTATAAGACAAACAATATTTCAGAAGCCTATGGAGTTACAAAGCAGAGTTTTGCTCAGCATATTCTTGAATACCTTACAAACAGAAAGACTTGGAATACTTTCTTTGCAAACAAATCAAACAGAGACAGATATAAGACTCCGGAAAAACCTGTAAAGGAAACTGAGACAGTAAAGGTTACTGAAAAAGAAATTGTCGGTGGAAAGACGACAGAAAAACTTACTGTTGAAGAAAAAGAAACGAAAGAAAAGAACTTCAAATCAACTTGGAATCGTTCATTGATGCGAAAAATATACTCAATGTATAACTCAGTGCCGGAAGATAAAACAGAAAATAAACCTGGAATCGACACAATTAGAGTCGGTGATAAAGTAAGTTACAACGGCCGTACAGGTGAAGTAACGAAAGATTTTGAAAACGGAATGGTGTTCATTAAGTTTGAAAACGGTGGAATGGGAAGATTCTTTGTTAAGGACTTGCAGAAAATGAATCCTACAGCTGCAGAAGTTACAGAAAGTGCTACTGAAAATGCAGAAGCTCAGGACGTAAACGGAACAAATGAAGCAAAGAAAGAAACTCTTGAAGATTATTATGCCGGTGGTGTAGTTGAATCAACAAGAGAAAAACTTGCAACAGAAAAGCAGTATACACCTTATGATGTTGAGTTCTATATGAACCGTTCAGAAGATGAAATTAAGGCTGATTTGGAAAGGGAAAAATCAAGAAAAAATCCGAATTCAAGATTGATTGCAGCCTTGGAAGGTGCTTTGTCATGGCATCAGATTCCTGATGAAACTGTAAAAGAAAATCCATACAATTCTGTTGGTGCTGATATTGTAAAGGACTATACAGAAAAACTTGATAAAGTAAGAAATGCTGATGAACTTACAGACAAACAGAAGATTGCTGTTATCAGAGATACTTACATTTCTGAATTCGTAAAGATTTCTGTAGATGTTGCAAATAAAACATCAGATACAAAAGAACAGGCTGCAGAAAAAGCAAGACAGATTCTTGATGCAATTAAAAACAATATGCCAGAAAGTGAACAGGCTTTATTCAGGAGTGATTACAATTTTGACAGACTTGTTGATTTAAGATGGGATAAAAAGAAACCTTCGATGGAAGAACTGAGAGTAAGAGTTGCAGATGAATTTGTTGAGGGAAAGAAAAAGTATCTTAATGCAGTTCCTTTAGCTTCTAACAATGCAAGAATTATGTTCAATAAGGTCTGGGATAATCTCAAAGATAAGACAAGAAACGAGCAGATCAGAGGTCTTTATAATGTCGTAAAAGACACTTACCCTATGTCTTGGAGTGATAGCCTGAAATACAGAGAGCAGGGTTATACTGATGAACAAATCCGTTTTGGTTATATCAATGATTTCCTTAGTACACATTCAGCAGCAGAAGAACATGAAAACCGTTCTCAGGCCATGATGGGAAATCAGAACGCAAGAAAATATGGTAATCTCAGTGATGAAGCAAATGAAGTTATTGCAAGGCAGAATCTTAATGTAAATGAAGAAGGTGTTGTTCAGCCTAGTGAAGAAGAAGTAAAGGCTAGTGCTGAATTCTGGAACAGAAACAAAGCAAAGAATTACAGATTCCAGAAAGACCAATATGGCAATACTTATATGATTATGGATGGCCTTGACGGTTATTTTTGGGATAAAGATGGTAAACGTGTAGATGGTGCTGAAATGGTACATGAAAGAACTTATCATGATGAAGATATTCCACAGGAACCTCATATTATAATCAGACACAATGGTGGTATGTATGAATATATTTATCTTACACCAGATATGAAAGCTGATTTAGAGTTAGGAAATACAGATTATCAGCCGGTTGATTCAACTTATGTAAAGCCTGAAAAAGATACAATCAGAGAAGATTATATTAGTTTACAGGATGAAAAGACACAGGATAAACTTAAAAATAATACTTATCAGATGAATAAACTCTATGATATGGCAAAGAAAACCGGTATTCAGATTATGGAATATACCGGTGGAATGATGTCAAATCACGGAAAAATTACTCATGTAGTTTTACCGATTGGAGTAAATGACCAGAATTCAGAACAGGGAATGTTTATCGATAAGACAGATAAGGTTCTTGTTGATTATGCAAAATACCTTTCTGAGAATGTAGAGCCTACAGAAAAGAAAGAGAGCTCGCTTCAATCCAGTTCCGCTGAAAACAGCAAGAAATCTGGGCGATCTCTCGATTCTTCTATACTCCAAAATAATCTAAATGTCAAGGAAAATAAACAAACTTTTTCAAAAGAAGATTTGGAATCCGGCAGAATATCTGTGAAGGACATCTACAGAGAGCTTGATAACAACGGAGACAACTACAGTAGAGAAGAAAGACTTGCAATGCAGAAACTTGTAAAGGATTATGTTGATTCTCATGCTGATGAATTCAAAACTTCTCATGGCTATCTTGAAACTACTGATGATTGGTATGTTACTGAAATTTTGGATCAGAGAAGAAAATATAAGTCTGTTATCAGTAATTCAGAAGATATGGATGCTACAAAACAGGAATTCATTAACTATGCTGAATTCAAGTCAGACAAGGCATTAAAAAACATTAACTTGAATGATGCAGGTGTAATAGATTCTGAAATAGAGAGAATCAAAGAAGATACGGCAAGAGCATTAAAAGATAAAGAATCATCTGATGAAAGAATAAGCGTAAAGGGTGAGCTTGATTCTATTGCAAATGCAATGCTTTATAAAAAACTTCTTGAGGCTAAAGAAAAGGTCGGAACAGTAAGCAAGAATGATGCCATTTCTTATTACGTTTCAGGCGATGGAATGTGGATTAACAAATATCTGAGAAATCCTGAGCAGTTTGAAAAGGAAAACGGAAAAATCTCTGATGACGAAAAACAAGCTATTGCAGACCTGGATAAAGAAACAACTTCTACACCTGTTACAGACAGAAAACTTTACAGATCGGTCGATGCAAGTGCAATCTTTGGAGATATTTCTGATGGTGATTTTGATGATTTAATTGCTCATATTGTTTATGGCAATAATGAAAAACTGATTGCAAATAATGCCAGTGTATTGATTAATCGTGCTGAAAACAAGCAGATTACTGAAAAAGGCTTTATGTCTACAACTAAGGATAAGGAAATTGCAGAAAATTGGGATGGCTTTACCGGTTCAAACAAAGAAGTTATCCTTGAACTTGATATTCCAGACGGAATGACAGGTAAAGACCTTGCTGCATACGATGTAGAAGGTGAGGAACAGAGAGAAGTTTTACTTCCTCGAAATACTGATTACTTTATTAAGAAAATTACTCAGGGTGAAAACGGAAAGATTCTTGTTCAGGCTCAGGTTCTTGGTCAGCATGGAAATCATATTGCTATGCTTGGAAATCAAAATGCTCGTAAATATGGACTTTCAGAAGAAGATGAACTTGAATATAACAAACAGTACAATTGGTATAAAGATACCTATGTAGACGGAACTAGAAGAAATAATCCATATTCAAATGAAGAAGAAACAATTGAAGGTATTCTCAAAGATGAAGCTGATACACGTTTCAAAACTTACGGTGAAAATGATGTAGCCTACATTGCTTTGAAAGATTTGTATATTGATACAACCGGAAAGCCTTATACTCCACCAAAAGTTGAAAATGAAGTAAAACCACAGACTGAAAAGGCCATGAAGAAAGAAGAAAAGAAACTTGAAAAGGCCAGGGTTGATGCCGGATTGCCGAAACCACAGATGTTTGAAAGAACTTCTACAATTGATGATTCTACATGGGATCCAAATTCTAAAAATTATCGTTTCCGTGATACAGGTTATATTGCCGGAGCAAGAAAGGAACAGGCTGCTTTATTCATTACTCGTAGTGCTAAAGAAGGTGTTAGAGTTAATGCAAAGGAAATAGATTGGAACGGAATTGAAGAAAACCCTAGAACGGCTGAAAAACTCATTGTAAAATCTAATATCTTTGGTGATGTTGATTGGAACAGCCTTAGAGAAAAAGGAATGAGTGGAAGTGCGGCTTTCCTAATTGACAGAATCTATGCTAGTGCCGGTGCAAAGCCTGATGAAAACAATGCTGATGCAAGACATAACTATGTTATTGCTTTGAACGGCCTTAGAGACAGATTTGAAGATTGTAAGACTGTTGAAGATGTTCTTAATACTCTTAGTGAGATTAAGGATGAAATCAACGGTGAATACATGGAAATTAAGGAATCTCCAAAATATAATGAACTCAGAGATAAAATGAAAGCTCAGAGAGATATTGTTTATGCAAAAAAGGCAGAACTTGATGGATTAAGTGAACAGGGCCGTAAAAATTACGATGTTGCTTACCAAAAAGTTGTAGAGAAGTTCATTGAGAAAGGTAAAAAAGAAAAAAAATTAAGATGGAATACTCGTGTTTCTAGGTATAACATTCCAAAAGAATACGAAGATGCTTTTGGTAAAGAAACAAAGGATTTGTATAAAAATGCTTATGCTCCTTGGGAAAAGGGTGTTGCTGATTTTAAGGTAGAACTGAAAGCAAGGGGAGTTCCAGAAGAAGATTTTTATGAAACAAATTTCAACGGCCAGAAACATGAAGTTAGTTGGTATGACTTATGGCGATTAATGCCAGAAATGAAAGAATACCATAGACTTGGTAAAGAACTTGATGATTATGTAGAAGGTGCTAAAGTTGTGGTTGCAAAGAAGAATCCATTGCTTGAAGCCTGGAAAACACTTGGTTCAAAGTTTATGAATATTACTCGTTCTGATACTTTTGCACAGCATAGATATGACTGTAAGAAAGGTAAGTATGATGATTGGTCTTGGGCTGAAAAAGAAGTAACTGTAAAAGTTAAGAAACAGTCTAAAGAAAAGAAAGTATTTAATTTCTTAGTTGCAGAAGAAATAGAACGTAAAGGTGGAAGAAATATTGATGTTTCATCTACAGCAGATTTGAAGAAAGCATTTAATCTCCGTGATGTTCAGTCAGGAAATTGGGTATTAAAAGATCCTGAAAGTGCAGATTTCCATGTAAGAAATGCCGCCAGAGCATTTGCTGATTTGGCTGATATTACCGGAATTCCTGATGATAAAATCTCACTTAATGGCCGTTTGGCAATGGCTTTTGGTGCAAGAGGAACAGGAAATGCCGGTGGTTCTACAGCAATGGCTCATTATGAACATGAAGAAAGAGTTATCAACCTTACTAAGTTCAAAGGTGGTGGATGTTTAGGCCATGAGTGGTTTCATGCTTTTGATAATCTTATTACTTGTGCAATGAACGGTGATAATGCATCTGATATTTTCCTTACTAACAGATACAGTAATCTTACACCGGCAACAAAAGCCTTGGTTCTGGAATATCTCAAATACAAAGATGCATCTGATTATATGGGTACATATCGCAGAGGACAACTTGCAAGAAAATTAAAGGCTAAAAACTTTGATGTTGCAGAACTTAATAAACCACAGTCAGGTTTGCAGCTTAAAGTTCAAAATGCTTTTGATGAACTTGTAAAAGCAATGACTACCGGAACTACAGAAATAAAATCTGCTGTTGTTTACTCAGATAAAGATTATAAAGATATGCTTTATAACTTTAAGGAAGAAAAACTGAAACAGTGGAGAGATTACGACAAGATGTATAGCCGTAGTAAACCTACAATGCAAGTTGCTATTGCTGATGCCGGAAATCTCAATGATGCCGTAAAGATGATTAATGCTCGTTATGGTGATATAAGTGATCCAAAAACATTACGTCAGAAAGGTGAATGGATAAGACTTGCAGCGGCTTACTATGACAGAAACCCTAGTGGTAATAAATTAGGAAATCGTTTGATTGTTGATTCTGGTAAAACAGGAAGTCAGTTCTTGGCTGATGCTTTTGACTTGGATGAAAACGGTGAACATAAGGACTATTGGAGTACAACACATGAAATGGCTGCAAGAGCTTTCAGTGCATACATTGAAGATACACTTGCAGAACAGGGTAGAAAGAATGATTATCTTTCTTATAAATCAGACAACAAATATTACGATGATGGTAAACCTTATCCAGAAGGTGAAGAACGTAAGAAAATCAATGCAGCTTTCAAGAAACTGTTTGAAGTAGTAAGAGAAAACAATGCAATTGAAAAGGCTGTTGCTATTGTTGATGCTCCAGACTTTATTATAAAGAACGGCAGATTTCTTATCCGTAGATAAATAGTTTTAACTCGGTATATTAAGTTAGGTTTATTTCTAACTTAATATACTTGTTATAAAAGTTTCAGGGAGTGATTTAATGAAATTACTTGTAAGAAAAGATATATTTGATAGTATTTGTGATACTTTTGGAATTGAGAAGTCTCATAAATATATAAGACGATATAAGAAAGCCGGTAAAAATAATTGGTTTTATGTTTATCCAGGGAATAAGGTTGATAATTCTGGTAAACCTAGAACACAAGAAAAGTTACAAATTGCCTTAAAATCACCTGTTATAAAAAATATTAAACCTCTTTCAAATCCAACTTTAAGTGATATTAAAAAAGAATTTTCTAAACTTACGCAGTTATCGAAAAATGGAAATCTGAAAGTAAAAGCCTATGGAAATTTTCCAATAATCATAAATAAAAAATCTTATGATCATTTATTAAAGGCCAAAGGCAAACCTAGATTACCAAATGTAATTAGAGACAGAGCAGAGTTGTTGCCTTTTGTTCCTGAAATATTAAATAACACAGGTGTGTTGGGTGAGAAATCAGCGAGAAGGACTTCTACAGCCTATGGGATATTAGGAAGATGTGATGTAAACGGTGTTATTAAAACAGTTGAAATTTCATTAGCTTATGATAAAAGTTCAAGATTATTCTTTTTATCAGATTATGAAATAAAAAAAGCATTATCCTTAACGACCATCATGGAGAATGGATCTCTAGGTCAGCTCGATAATGCTCTTTCATTTATAAGAATATTATGATAATTATTATTTGTCAAGTAAAACTAGGAGGAAATTACATGAAATTTTGCATTAAAAATGACATAGAAATGAGTGAATTATTAAAATCCTATGGAGTAAAAAACTTTGCAAAATTACGAAAAGTGCCGATAGTAGATAAGAACGGACACACAAGAATGGTTTATAAAAAGACGGGTGAGGATATAAAGACTCCAAAATCGAAGGCACTATCTATAAAAGATGGTTTGACCGAAACATCAGAAATTGCAGATTATTTAAGAAATACAATCTCCAGAATGGGATATAAAATATCAGATCATCATAGTGGATTATCTGATTCTGAGTATATCACTATTGAAAATGCCGGCCATTTATTTGGAAAAGATAAAACTGATAATATCGAAATTAGAATTGCAACACATAATTTACCACCTACTTATGATAAACAATATCAGGGAGATTTTGATATAAGAAGTGGAGCTGATAAATATAGAATGGGTTCTAATGCAGATGCAATGAATTATGATGATTTACTTTCCATTTTGGCTAAGAAAAAAGGCATTGCTACACCTAATTATGATGAAAAACAGAAAAGAATAGAACAAGAGCATAAAGAGAGAGAATGGCGTAATATTGCAAAATATAAACAGCAAGAAGATGCTGCAGATAATAGGATAAAGGCCTTGGAATATGTAAAAAATAACATGCCAGAAAAATATAAAGAAGTTCAAGATTTATATTCAAAGGCTGATACTGTAACAGGAGATAAACGAAAACAACTAAGGAAACAAGCAAACAAAATATTAAATGAAATTGCTGAGAAGTATTTATAAAAAAAGGCTGCCAGAAAGCAGCCTACTGATTAATTAATGCGGTTCTGCAACTTGTGTAAAACTCACATCGACTTAATTATACTTTAACAAAATATTATGTCAAGTAAAATATATCATAAATAAAAATATTGATTATTTGGCAATTATGTAACATAATAAAATAAACACACAAAGATATGTCTATAAAGGGCAGTCGGTTACTTTATTTTAAGTAGTCGGCTGCCTTATTTTTTTAAATTTATTTCCTTGGGAGGATTTGGAAAATGGCAAGATTCATGGTAAAGGCTAGTGAATACAAGAATGTTTGTAAGGCTGTTAATGACAGAAAATTGGCAGAGCTTAAAAAAGAGATTATTGAAATCCTGAAAAAACAGGATGAAAAAGAAGTCAAGAAAGCAGTTGATTATTTTGACTCTCAGGAACTTCATTATACACATCTTGAAAAATCAATTACAGGCAAGTGGATTAAAAAGGCCGGTTATGGTGTCGGAACTGTAAGAATCTGGAAAGGAAAGAAATACAAGAAAATTGCTCCTGGTAAATGGGCAAGAGTTTTTGACAAGGAAGGTCATGGAACAAATGTTGCCATTGGCAGGCTTATTGCTCAGGTAAATAAAATTGACAATGCAGAAGATTTGGAAAAATTCGTAGCTGCTAATAAGCAGAGATTTGTTGATGAAAACGGAAAGGATTTGCCGGTAGTTGAAAAACTCAAGGCTGCAGTCGGTTCTCGTGGTGGTAGTGTTGGAAGTAAGGGAACATCAGAAAACAAAGATTTGGATAGATACAAAACCGATGCCAAAAACATGGCTACAGAGCAGCTTGAATATTACGTTGAAGATTTGGAAAACGGAACAGGCAATATTGGAACGGAATATCTTGAAGAAAGAAAAAAGATTTACGGTGATGAATTAAAGAACCGTAAAAAATCGAAAGAACTGCCAACAGATAAGGACATTCACGAACAGTTAAAAGAATATGGATTTAAAGCCGGTGATAAAGTGTCTTTTAATGGCGATAAATGGGAAGTTGTCGGTGCTAATTTAGATTATGAAGGTAATTTTAACGGTGTTTATTTAACACCTGATAGAGCTGCCGGAAATTTGAAAAGTAGTAATGTAACCGTATTTGATATTGATAAAATAAAAAAAGAATCAGCAAAGAAAGAAGATAAAAAGACTTTCAAGCAGGAAATGAATGAGCTTTATGATGCTCAGGACAAAGCATGGGAAGGATTTGAAAGCGTTTCTGAAATCAAATCTACTCCGGAAAATTCTAAGAAGTTCT
>Ga0265299_10001900_pt1 | contig 22470 bp, 8 predicted proteins | sample AusTroGonzalo_MG_4_FD_193485 | JGI IMG/M metagenome (GOLD analysis project Ga0265299, IMG submission 193485) | Bovine rumen microbial communities from tropical cattle in Woodstock, Queensland, Australia - Gonzalo_02 | ecosystem: Host-associated > Mammals > Digestive system > Stomach > Rumen ... | reverse complement strand
CTTCAACCTCAAGACCAGCTACGAAGCCCTTCGTGCCAAAGTGGCGCTCATGACGGAAATGGGAAGCACAGCCACATCTACGGAGCAAAAGGCTATCTGTCACACACTCAACAAAGAAATAGAAAGCTATCCCTACCAACTCTCATGGCGTCATGCTGAGGAGCTGATGGACATGACCAACGAGCTTGCCAATAATCTGCCTGACGACCTGAAGAAACAGGTCAGATTTGCTCAGTCCAACATTGAAACTATGCGCAACGAGACCGAGGAGAACGACAGTCTGAGTATCAACGACCAGGAATACCTGAACCGTAACCATTGGAAGCTCACCCACGAGCCAGTGGAATACAAACACTTGGATATGTTCACAGGCCGTGGCGAGCACTACAGCGCCGACGAACAAACGAGTTATATCCATATGGATAGCGGTGACTACAGCGGTGGCGTCTGCTTTGAGAATACTCTCAAAAATCTGCGTCCAGGCCGCTATCGTGTCTCTGCCGTCGTACGTGCCGGTGCAACTAAGAGCGGACACTCTTCCATGCTCGTCTTTGCTCAGGTGGGCGATAAGACCGTCAAGAAGGAGATTCCTGCCGATGGCGATACTGGTGGCAACGTGTGGTTCTCAGCCCTCAGCCGCTTCTCACGCATGGCCAACGCCCACGAAGGTGTACTGGCACTCGATATGAACAAGGCTACTGCTCACGGTGGTCAGGGCTACGGCTGGAACCGCATCTACCTCGACGACATCATTATTACCGATGATATTGCCAACCACGCACTCACCTATGGCGTCACCCTCGATCGCAGCATCGCTTTGAAATATGGCGAAGGCAGCAACTGGTTCTCAGCCTGCGACTTCATCGTGGAAAGGATAGAAGACTAAGTGTAAGGCATCAGGCCATCAGCTACCTTTGATGTAGTCGCCTGGCTTGATGCCAAACTGTTTCTGGAAGCACTTGGTGAAGTAGGAGGGATTAGAGAAACCTACCATATAACCCACCTCGCTGACCAGGTATTTTCCTTCACGCAGGAGTTTGGCTGCTCGCTTCAGTCGCACCACTTGAATCATCTCGTTAGGCGTGATGTCGGCCAGTGTCTTGATCTTGGCAAAGAGTCCGCTGCGGCTGATGCCCAACTGCTCGGCCAGGAAATTGACCGACAGGTCGCTGTTGGCGATGTTTTCCTCAATAATCTGAGTCATCTGCGTGAGGAATCTGTCATCGGTGGGATTGCTGGCAATCTCGGTGACAGGTGCAGTGGGCTCGCTTGAGAACTTCTCTATCAACTTGCGCCTCAGGGCAATGATATTACGGATGCACGCTTCCAGATACTGTACGGAGAATGGCTTCTCTATGTAAGCATCAGCACCAATGTCCATGCCTTCCACCTTCGACTGTTCATCGGTCTTTGCCGTGAGCAGGATGAAGGGAATATGACTGGTAAGAGGATTACTGCGTACTTGTTTGCAGAACTCGGCACCATCCATGCGAGGCATCATCCAGTCGCTGATAATCAGGTCGAACTGTTGTTTGGATACTAGGTCGAGCGCCTCGATACCATCATGGGCGGTAGCTATCTGATATTGCTGGTCGAGGCTGCTGGATAGGAATTCCAGCATATCGTCTGAGTCATCGACAATGAGAAGAGAGGGTAGTTGAGAACTGAGAGTTGAGAACTGGGAGGTATGATAAGTCTCACTATTCTCGTTTTTCGAAATCTGCTCGTCCTGAAGGTAATCATACCTCTCAGTCTTCAACTCTCCGTTATCAGTTATCTGCTGATTCACAGGCAGGCAGATGGTAAAGGTGCTGCCTTGACCTACTTCCGACTCTATGCTGATGGTACCGTGATGCAAATCTACGATGCTCTTCACGATATTCAAGCCGATACCTGTGCCAGGCTTGTTGTTCTGTGCTTGGAAGAAAGGCTCGAAGATATGCTCTCGGTCTTCAGGACGAATGCCCACACCATCATCGCTGACGGTGATGCGGAAATGCTCCTCGTCAGGTTCCAGGATACAACTCAGCGTGACGCAGGTCTTACTGTATTTATTAGCATTAGTAAGCAGGTTGCTCACCACCTTTGTGATAGCTTCGCCATCAACGATAGCAGTAAAGTGCTCGTCAGGATAGTTCACCGTGAACTGCATTCCGTTTTGTTTGAAGGTGGGCGCAAAGCGTTCGCAGACGGCCTGAAGTAGTTCCTTGATATTCCGAGGGGAGAAGTTGTTGACTAACATGTGCTGTTCCACCTTGCGGAAATCCAACAACTGATTGACCAGTTCCAACAGGCGATGGGCATTGCGGTCGATGATACGCAGTTCCTCATTCTCGGCCTTAATCTTTTCCAGTGGACCGATAATGAGTGAAACTGGGGTGCGTATCTCGTGAGCTACCATCGTAAAGAAGTTCAGTCGTGCCTCGCGGGCCTCCTTTTCTTTCTGCTCCTGAAGTCGTTGCAACTCGTTCTGATGACGTTTCTCAGCCTGTTTCAGACGGACGCGGACATAATACCAGATGCAGAACACGATAAGCAGCACGTAGAAGATCTTTGCATACCACGTCCACCAGAAAGGTGGTGGCACCACAATGCTGATTGTTGCCTCGTTCTCAGACCAGATACCGTCATTATTGGTGGCTTTCACACGGAAGGTGTAAGTGCCTGCAGGCAGGTTGGTATAGGTGGCGCGTGTCTGATTGCCCACGTAGTTCCAGTCCTTGTCATATCCCTCAAGCATATAGGCATACTGGTTCTTTTCAGGTGAACAGTAACTGAGTGCCACAAATGAGAAAACCATTTGGTTGTTTGTCTCCTGAGCCGATATATAGACGGGAGGTATCGTATGGTTCACTTTTATCTGGTAAGGGAAGAAGGCATTGAAACCGTTCACCGTACCGAAATAGATGCGTCCGTCGCTGGCCTTGATGCCGGCATTGGGCTGGAACTGTTCACAGACCAGTCCGTCGTGACGTGTGAAACGCTGGGTGCTGAGGTCTGAAGTTTGGGATTTCTTGTGTCCCTCCGGTAGCAAGCGTCCTTCGGCCGAGCGGAGATTTGAGGTCTGGGGCTCGTATTTTACGATGCCATGCTCGGTAGATATCCATAGTGCACCTTGATCTTCAATGATGCTCATGATATTACCTGTCTCAACCGATAGCTCTACCTTGTTGAAATGGCCCTTGCTGCTGTCGTAGTAGCAGAGCCCATCCAGTGTTCCTATCCAAAGTCGTCCACTTGCATCCACGGTGGCGCAGTTTACCTGATCACTGGGTAGTGAGTATTCATCGTCGTCATTGTGGACGTATTGCTTGAATTCTTTCTTGTCAGGTGAGTAGCACCACATTCCCGCACCCTGTGTAGACAGCCATATACGGTGTTTGCTATCCTCATCGATATCAATGGTAAGGGCATTGGTGGCTCCGATACGCTGGAATTTGTCGGTCTCGGGAATATAGAGATTAAAGCCTTCCATCGTGCCTACCCAAGTACGTCCTTTGCTATCGTGGCAGATGGCATAGGAACTGGCATCTCTCAGGCTTCTATAGTCATAGTTACGCAGTTGTCCTGTAGTAGTGTTTAATACAAAAACACCTCGCGTATAGGTACCAATCCATAACTCAGCCCCCTTTACTGCAAGGGCATGGGCGTTTACGCTGCTCAGTTCGTCTTGGTGGGTATAATTGATGAATGCTTGCTGCTTGGGAGAATAGCATATGATACCACCATCGTCACTGGCAATCCATATGTTACCTTGCCCGTCTTCACAGAAGCGGGAAATGACGTTTCCTCCCAGGCCGTTATCTGTCGTAAAACTGTCGAATCTCTTGCCAATAGGTGACACATAATAGACGCCTCCATAGAATGTGCCTATCCAGAGGCCTCCTTCATTGTCATTGGTAATCGCATATACAAAACGGTCGCGCTGTGTCTGCTGCTGCCATAGGCGGCTCCATTGACGGGTATTGGGATTAAAGCATATCAGTCCGTCGTCACAACCAATGCAGATGGTGTTGTCTGGGCGTTCGAAGAGGGTATGGATATGAGTGGCAATACCATCAGGAAGCATTTGTTCCAAATGTCCGTCGCTATGGATGAGCAAAAGACCGTGCTCCCAAGTGCCAAGCCACAGCTGTTCGTCATGTGTCTGAAGCATACATAGCGAGTTATATGGGACAGGTGATTTGAAGTCCATTCTCTCGAATTTTGCATGCAAACGGTTCAGACGACTCAAGCCGTACGTTCCCCAATTGGTAACGGCCCAAATCTGATTGGTGTTATCCACGAGCACCTGTGCCACATAACCATTCGTCTGAAGGAAGTCATAATGGCGCACTTCTTTCTTGTTGCTATTCATGGTGTAGCACCAGATACCTTGTGCGTTGGTTGAAATCCAGAGATTGTCTTCCTTGTCAAATGACAAAGAGGTTACGGCAGAATGGATGGACAGAGGCAGACGCTCGTACTGTTCGGTGTCGAATCTGAACAGGAAGACGCCTTTCTCGGTGCCAACAAGGATGCCCTCGTCAGTAGGGAGTAGGGCGGAGATATACTGATTGCTTTTGTTTTCGGCAATACGGTAGGGTTGTACCTTGATGCCGTCATAACGACATAAGCCGTTGTCGGTGCCAAACCAAATGTATCCATATTTGTCCTGGGCAATATGGCGTACGGTATTCGCAGCCAAACCGTCCTCCATACCGATATGCCGATATTGAAAATCGTTGATGCCCCAGCTTTTGGTAAGTGCGCACAGGGTAAAGATGAGAACAAAGAGTAGTTTTTGTAACATCAGTTTTATTGATTTTAGAAATTGTTGGGCAAAATTACGATTTTCCCTTTTTATTTGCAAGTAAAAGCGTTTCAATTTTTTCCTGTTATGCTTTTTTTGTTTATGAGGTCTGACAATATCATCCAAATGATAGAAATATTGTCCAAATGCTTTAATTTAATACGTTTTTTGTATTGCTGATTAAAAATAAAATGTATCTTTGCCCGTGGTTTTGAGACTAAATAAAACGCTATAATTACAAACTAACAAATTTATTAATGGTATGATTACTACTCATCTTAGAAAACTGCTTGCAGTCATCGTTTGTCTTTTGACAGGATTGACAGCTCAGGCACAGTTCAAGGGGGCTGTAGAACAGTATCCAACAAACAACTATGCTTCTACGCCTATCAATTTTAATCTGACTGAGGTAGCAACGGCATTGTCAACCGATACCGCTACACTGGGTACTGTTTTGAAAACCTACATTGCGGCACAGACGCCGACTCCGTTGTTCTTTGTTCAGCAGCCTGATAACACAGAGAGTTCAGAGCCTTCTGCTGATGCTAATGGCTTCTGGTTGTCTGCTGATGGTGCTCGTGTAACATGGGGAGAAAGTAGCGCATTTTATGCCAGCCCTGATGTTGACGTAGAAAATGATGTGTTTGCTTTCTATGTAGGCCAAATGCCTGATGTCATGAAAGCAGGTGATAAGGCCAGTGCAAAGATCGCACTGAAATATAATGAGAAAAGTGTCACTTTTGAGATTGAACTCAATGTAATAGAAAAGCCTGTCGTTGATATTCCTGAGCCAGAGTTGGCATGGGGCAAGCTCACTATCGTAGATGAAATCACAAAGGATGTAACGCAGAAACCTCGTGCTGGTTATGATGCCGATAAGGTTGAAGTGGACCTTACTGAGGCTCTTTCAAAACTTGGTATCAACGGAAGTCTTGTACAGGAAGAACTGGCTCAGCTTTTGTATGCAAAGATTGCCTATGTAACAGAGGATGCTGTGATGGGTGCTCAGATGAGTGACTCTTTGACTAACGAATCATCAGCAGGTGCCCCTGGCTTCTGGTTGCGCAACTTCAGCGATGCCGAGGGTAATCCTACTTTCGAATGTGGACGTTTTGCTTATAATGGTGATGACTGTTTCTTTGCAGAATCTTTTGCCTTCAATGCAGAGACAGGTATCCTTTCTTGTAATCTTGGTCAGATGCCTAACAAGTTGAAAGGTGGTAATACCTACTATGCTGATATCTTTATCGTTTATGGTGATAAGGCTATCAAGATTCGTTATAATCTGATTCTCCCAGAGGTAAAGGTGGGTACATTGGAAGACTATGAAAAGGCAGGTGAGGATACGATAAAGGTAGAAATGGAGCCTGCAGAAAGTTATGATACCAAGAACTTCTCTATTGATATTGAGGCCATGACCACCGCTTTGGGTTGTAATGTCGGTGAGATTGATGATTTCTATATGCTTGATAGTGAGATAGACTTCGCTAGTAAGAATCAGGAAGGCGTAGGCTATTGGGTCAGCATGGAAGGAAAGGTCATTGGCTGGGGCAATGATGCCATGTTCTACGTAACACCAAAGGCTGATGACTACTCGAAGTTTGGTATTGGTCAGTATCCTGGCCATATGAATGTAGGTGATTCTGCCCGTGCAACGCTTTATTTCGTAGCAGGTAGCAAGTATTATCAGTTGCATATTGACCTGAAGATTGTAGAACCAAAACAGGCTGATGTCGTATTTGAGAGTGTGGCTCAGCGTGCGATCGAAGTGCAGCAGGTGCCTGTAGCATATACATGGGCATCTCGTGTTGAGATTCCTGAGGCATGGGTTGAGCAGCAGCTCGGTACAAGTGACTGGGTGCTCTACGCCTTGGCACCACTGAATGATGATGGTAGTGAAAAAGAGGGTAATGCCAAATACTCAAAGAGCTATTCTATTTCAGAAAGTCCTGGTTTCTGGATGGATGGCGAGGGTCATAACATCGGATGGAATGGCAATGCCCGTGTAGGTGTTTCTATCTCTCAGCCTTCAGGACATTTCGCACTGATGCAGTATGAAAACAGCATTAACCTTGGCGATGTGTTCCGCTTCCCGCTCTTCCTGGTCAACGAGGAAAATGGTAAGATGGTAACCTTCAACTTCACCTATAGTATCGTGGAGTCGGTTGTTGCAATTGAGGAAGTTGGCTCAACGGATATTGTTTTGCCTGTATCAGTTGACGAGTATGGTGCTTCAACGACTGTTGATTTGTCTGACGTCTTGACAGCTTTCAATATCACTTTGGATGCATTAGCCAATGGACAATACCTGCATGGTATCACTGCCGATGGCACTTATGGTTCTGGTGTATCTCTGTATGACGGTCTGGCATTTACGGATAAGGGTGTTTGTGTACAGGAGGATCCGTTTATGTTCTTTGATGCTGAATTGAATGAAGATGGCAAGTCTATTACAGTGACATCCTATGCTATTTCTGAGGTAGCTGAAGACTTCAGCGCAATCGGTACTATCTGCTTCCTCTTAGATGGTAAGCGTTATGTGATAAATGTGAAGTTTGTCTCTGAAGCCATCTTCACTGGAATCACTGAGCATCACTCAGTACCTCACACTTCTCAGTCAGCCGTTTATGATCTGCAGGGTCGTAAGGTGGTGAAGACACAGCGTGGTCTGTACATCCAGAACGGACGTAAATATATGGTTAAGTAAGCCATCGATAGACAATAATTAAGGAATCCACCTCGTTTTATAGCGAGGTGGATTCAATTAAAATGCAAAATGAAAAAATTTACTACATTAGTTTTCCTGATGACATTGGCTTCTGTTGCTTTCGCACAGAAGACCGTCTATATCCCTAATGAATGGCGTAATCCGTGGCCATCTGACTCGCTGCTCTACAAGGAGAGCGATCCGGATAATAAGTACACATGGTCGAAAAGTCGCTCTGTGGAGAGCGATAACGTGATTATCTTCTGGGATAAAAACTACGGAAACAAGAAACCCAACGAACTGGCTACTAGCGATTGGAATTACGTAGATATACCTGACCTTTTGAATAAATGTGAGGCTTTCTACGATTTGGAAATTAACAAACTGGGCTTTGTTGACCCAGTGAAGAGTAACCACAGCAAGTATAAGATGATGGTGCTCATGAACTATTCAAAACCAGGCGACTGGGCATGCTACGGTGGTGGCTACGATTTCGTCATCTCTGCTTTATGGCTGAACTCTGCTACTTGTAAGCCCGTAGGCCATTCTGTGGCTCATGAGGTAGGTCACTCTTTCCATTATATGTGCTATGCCGAACATAGCGGGCATCAGGATTCCAATACTGATAATACGGGTTTCCACTTGGCGTGCGGCAATGGTCAGGCTATCTGGGAACAGACAGCTCAATGGCAGGCTGCACAGTCATACCCCAATCTGATGTTTGATCAAAGCATCAGCGTGTTCCGTCGCTCTCATAACTATGCTTTCTCGCACGAGTGGCATCGCTATCAGTCATATTGGTTCCATTATTATCTGTGCCAGTATTACAATGATATTACGACTGTTGCTCAGGTATGGAATCAGCCTATGACAGGGCAGAGCAGGGGTAATGGAACTGATTTCAATCAGGCGCTGATGGCGTTGAAGGGACTGGATGCTACTGGACTGTTCCGCCTTTATTATGATTATGCTGCCCGTTGTGCTACATGGGATATTGACGCATGTCGTTCCTACGGAAAGAACTATATTGGTGATTTCGATTACCGTTGCGTCCTGGTGGGCGATACTGCATATCAGGTGGCTCTGGCCTCTGTGCCACAGGCTTCAGGCTTTAATATTATTCCATTGACAGTGCCTGCTGCAGGTACAAAGGTGACAACGCATTTCACGGCTTTGGCAAGGTATTCCAAACTGGCTGCAGGCGATCCTGCTGAGATGATGACAGGTGAAACGCAGTGGGGTAAGACCTCGCGCACCTCGTATGTGAGTGCTTCAAACTATAAAGATCGTGGTTTCCGTCTGGGCTATGTGGCATTGATGAATGACGGCACGCGTCAGTATTTCAATGCTGATTCCGTGTATTGTGAGGGACAAGCACAGAAAACCTGCGAAGTAAGCATGACAGTACCTGAGAATGTGAAGCAAATGTGGCTTGTTGTAGTGCCTGCTCCCAAGAGCTATATCCAGCATAAATGGGACGAGAAGGCTGATAATGATGATATGTGGCCTTACCGCTTCCGTTTGGAAGGTGCTGAACTGGGTTCGAAAGCTCAGGTCTATGTGGCTTCTACAATCGATGATCGTGATGTGGCCGATATCACTTTTACTTACGATGTAAATCTGCCCCGTTTGAACTCTTATGACGCTGTGACTGTCAACGTTTCTGGCAAGGCACAGGCCATGTTGGGTACAGCCTTTCAGATGAACACGTCTGATATCGCAGATAAGATGCAAACATGGACCTCCAGTGGTCCGTCGGAAGGTAAGGTGATGTTTTATCCTCTGAATCCTAAGACATCGGCACGCGTTAATCGTGGCAGTACAGCCAACGGCTATGGTCATTGGTTTAATGCGTCAGGAGCTGTTGACTCTTATTCCAATGGCTACCTTTATAGTGAGTTCTCGCCTACGGGACTTTCCTTTAACGTAGGACAGTATCCCAACCGTTTGGTTGTTGGTAATGACTATACCATTGGTCAGGCTCTTCGCTATAAGCAATCAGCAGACAAAGAGGCTACCGCCCGTTTCATTTTCCGCGTCCATGTGACAAGCAGCGATTATGGTGCCGAACTGGCCAGTGTAGAATATACCGACCCGCGCACCACAGGTATCGAGGAAACAAAAACTCAAACCTCAAATCTCAAACCTCAAATCATCTATGACCTGCAGGGACGTCGACTGTCTAAGCCCCAAAAGGGCATCAATATCATCAATGGACATAAAGTTGTAGTTAGTAATAAATGATTAAAAGATTCATCATCGTTGTGCTGTATGCTGCTACACTCTTGCAGCCCCTGCAAGCACAACAAACAGGAAGCCCGCTCTGGAACGCACCAGGTGCGGGCAATCCGTTTATACCGGGCTATTTCGCTGACCCAACAATACGTAAGTTTGGTGACACTTACTACCTCTATGCCACCACCGATGGTACTGGTAATGGCTATGGCCCTGCGCAGGTATGGGTAAGTAAGGACTTCGTCAATTGGAAGAACATCATTATGAACTGGCCCACGACGGAAGTGGTATGGGCGCCCGATGTGATGCAGGCTCCAGATGGCACCTATCGTTATTTCTATTGTGAACCATGTGTGCTCCACGAGGGTATTGGCGATTCCCCTATAGGACCATGGAAAAACGTGTTAGGCAAGACTGATGCCGTGCTTGTGCCCGACCGTTTCGTTCATAATGCGATTACGCTGGATGGTCAGACCTTTGTGGATGATGATGGTTCTACCTATCTCTATTTCGGCACTTGGGGCATCTATAAGGGCTTTGGCTGTGGTGTAGCCCGCCTGAATAGTGATCTCAAGTCTTTCGCAGAGAAGAAATTGATCCCGAATACGGAGATAACCGATTTCTTCGAGGCACCTTATGTCTTTAAGAAAAATGGCATCTACTATTTTACCTATAGCAGTGGCTCTTGCCATGATGATACCTATCGGGTGCAGTATGCAACGTCAACAGCAGGTCCGATGGGACCGTATGAATATAAAGGCTGTATCCTGAAGACCAACGAAGATCAGACCGTTCATGGTCCTGGTCACCACAGTATTCTGGAGCATGACGGTAAATACTATATCATATATCATCGTCATAACCTGCCTCGTAGTGTGCATGGCTTCAACCGTCAGGTATGTATCGATGAACTGGGATTCGACTCCGACGGGAATATCCTGCCCGTTGTTCCCACTCACCTCTCGCCACTCACCTCTCAGTTCTCACCTCTCAGTTCTCAAAGGAACCTCGCCTTTGGTGCCAAGGTGACCGCCTCATCGTATTACGACGAATGGTTTAAACCTGAATATGCTGTCGATGATAACAATGCAACGCTGTGGAAGGCTGCTAATACCAATTGGGGCAACGGGAAACATCAGGATGAGTGGCTACAGATTGACTTGGGTAAAGTCAAGAAGTTCAGCGAGGTGTGGACACAGTTCGAATATGCCACTTTCTTCTATCAGTACAAGGTGGAGACCTCGGTCGATGGCAAACACTGGACACTCTTTGCCGATCGAACCAACAATACTATGCAGGGTTCGCCGATGATAGATAAATCTCAAACCATAAAAGCCCGTTACCTGCGTATCACCATTACTGATACACAGAAGAATGGTCATATGCCTGCTATCTGGAATGTGAAGGTGTGGGATAAAGCGCCGGAACTACCAGAGGTCAGTGTTGAGTCTAATGAGGGCTATCCTGGCATGCATCAGAAAGATGTGGAGGCTGACCAAAGAACAGTTGCCCCCATTGTACTCAATACTGAGACGCTGGGGATTAAGAACGGCAGGAAACCTTTCGATGTGAGTGAGGTCGTGTGTGGCAACGAGCAGCATCCTTCTATGATCTTCAAGGCCAACAAGCCCATTCGGGCTCGTGTGAAAGACGGACGTTGGGCGCTCTTCTTTAACGGAACCCAGAAGTTGGAAAGTCAGCAGGCGTTACCACAGTGTTATCGCTATAATGCCCCTTATTCTATTTCTGCATGGGTGCTGAGTACCAAGGTGGGTCCAGTCTCTACGGTAGTGTCGCTCTCCACTTCGCGTGCCGACCTAGCCACTACAGAATTTCGATTGGGTACTGACCCCGCAACAGGTCTCATCAATCATAATGGTTCTTTCGAAAGTTGTGGCGCGCCAGACGCGATTAAAGCGGGTGAGGGTAAGTGGCACCATTGGGTTGTCACCTTCGACGGTTGGAAGGAACGTGTCTATCTGGACGGACAGCAAATCAGGGAGCAGAACAACTTCCTGATGATACGTCCCGAGGGCCATATCACCATAGGTGCCGATGGTACTGGCGCCAATAACTTCATGGGTTATATCAGTGATGTGTGTATCTATCCCTATGCGATGTCGGCAGAGGTGACTCAGTTCCTCTATAAGTCGCTCGCCACAGAGAACACCCCCTCGCTGGGCGATGATGACTTCGAAGAAGTGGATCCCGACAGCAAGTTTACGCTTTCGCCTGCGGCCAAACCCGTATTTGAAAAGAAAGATGCCTTTACGTTGAGTGCCAAGACTGCCGATTTCAATGCTGCCCCACTTTCGAATGGTGGGCAGATGTTTAAGGAAATGGAGGGCGACTTCGTGGTCATGGCTCGCGTCAGCGATATGGAAGGACTCAGTGAGCATCGTGTGAAGGGCTATAACGAAGGTGGCATCCTTGTCAGCGATGGTAAGGGAACCTACTACCAGCTCGGTGCCTTTCCTCTCTACAACTGCGGTAATATGCTGACGGTATTAAGTTCTCGCGGTCGTCCGCAGTTCCCTAACTATAAAAGCTACGAATTCGACCCCATTATCCAGTTTGAACGTCGTGGCAACTTACTCTTTGCCCGTACAAGCAAAGATGGACTGACGTGGAACAATATGCCGGGATCGCCTATAGAGGTCACGGCGCCCAAACTGTCCGTTGGCGCCTATCAAACCACCTATTCCGATACCTCCTCGTGGGTGAAACTCAGTGATTTCGTGATCTACCAATAATTAAGGGCAATAGTGAATTGCACTTCAACGTTGACTTTCAGTATTGTACCTTCGTGAGGATATTGGTATTGCATGGTAACGGTATGTGTATTGTCCCAGCATACATCCTGGTGCAAGCCACAGTTCCAGTTCCATAAATCGTTGAATACTTCTATATATACGTGACCCTCGCTGAAATAGCCTGGGTCACCTTTTTCGTTGAACCATCCGCCGAAGGTGCCATTGGTGTGGTTCCCGCCTTCGCTGCCGTCAGCGTTCAGGGGCACGATGGCGAGGTTGGCTTCTTGAAACTCACTGGCCGATAGTCCCATCAACTGTAGCACCTTCTGCTTGCTTACCTGGATTTGGTTGCTTTGAGAGTAGCCTTTACTCCAGTCCATGGCGACATCGGTTTTAATCGTACCACAGACCTTTTCGCCCGTAACAGGCGTCACATCGACTTCTGGTATGCCGTTGATGAGGTAGGTCATGTGTGTGGCACGGTTGTTGAGCCATGTATGCATCTTCTCCAGTTCGGTATTAAAACGCTTACCGCTGATGGGCCATTTCTGGAACTCACGGTCCAGAGCACCACTCTCTTGTAGTTGTGCCACATATTTCTCGCATTCCTGCCAAGGGCGCAGCACAACAGAGTCTTTCACGGATGCCCATTGCGCCTTATAAGCCTTGACAAAATCCTTGCAGGCAAACAGGTCGGTGAAGAACTGTGGCACATAGCTGTAGTTGCCGTTGCGCTTTAGCGGGTTGGTGCCCATGACGGTTTCTGTATAGTCTTTGAAGAACGTATGTCCTGTATACATATTGCTCCAGTCAAAGTCATAGCCGGCATCAAAATCCCATAGTGGTCCCATCACCCATTTTCCGTCGCCATCCTTATGCATGTATATCGAACGGGGGGCAGAGAGCTCCACATTATATATAAACTCCTGAATTTGCAGGTATTTGATAAATGAAGGGATGTCGAACAATTGATCCACCAAAGCATAATCATGTGACTTGATGGCATTTTCCAGTATGCCCAGTTCGTGTTTCACCGAATCAACTGTGTTCTTTGTGAAATACTCATCATCCGGATATTTCACGCATACAGGCATTCCGTACACTTCCGACCAGAAATTATCAGAGGCATTGGGACTTTCTGCTGGGCCGTCGTCTACATCGAGTGAAATCAGAATGCCTCTGTCTTCACTGATGTTGACACGGTTTTTGTTCTGTTGAATCTGTTCTGTCAGCTGATAGATGCCTTTGTATTCACCATTCAGAAACAGCTCTACGTATCGTGTATGGTTGGTATATGGGAGTCCCAACCATCGTCCGAGTTCAAAGACGTACGTGTTCATCATATCCGTCACGTCACGATAGTTGGCCAGCAGCACCCAACTCTTGGCCTTACTGATTCCTAATATCTTGTGTTTCTCATTTAGCTTGATGCGATAAGGCTTTTTGTCGTACCAGAGGAACGAGCTGTTGCCCCGACCACGTATCTGCGCGTTCATCGAGAGATTGGAAAAAGACTTCTGTGCATTCAGTGATAAGTGACAGTCGGTATATACCTCTTTAGATGTAATATCACTTCCGTCTTTTGTCGTGATATACAGTTGAAAGACTTGATAAGGGTCTTTGGATTCTGTGAATAGCTCTTCTTCAAAGGTCAGACTGTCGATATGGTTCACGTCGAAAGCTACCGTCAGGTCGCCTGTGACGCTCATGAACATCTGTCGTTGGGATTTGTCAAAAGATATCTCGTTGAGGCTATCTGCCACGATGGGGAAATTCCATTTACCTCCCATCTGATTCATATAGATGTGAGCCTGCTGTTGTGCCATAAGTGGTACCATGAAGAGTAGCATCAAGAGTGCAATAGATAGTAGTCGTTTCATCCTTTTCTGTTTTAGTGATGCAAAGATACACATTTTATCTGCAATACCTTTGTCAGAATAGTCCAAAATGATGCAAAAAGCGTCTAAATGCGGGCTTTCTGATGATTTGGACTATTTTTTCAAACACTTTAGACTATAGTGACATAACACTGCAAAATAATGTCATATCTTTGCACCATGATTAATGCAAAATCCTTTATGAACAAAAGACAAATAATGGTAATAGCCATCATGTCTGTGTTATTGTTTGCTGACGCATCGGCTATTAACTATCGAAGCATTGTTAACGTCAAAAACATCAGCTTGAATGCTCCTGTTGGCAACGCTCCACGACTGCCCTATCAGTTGTGGGTGGAATATGCTGACGGCAAAGGAGAGTATCGGCAGGTGAGATGGCTGAACTCTTCGGAGGCTACAGAACAGGCCGAGGCTAATCCGGCCATCAATCCCGTTGGTACAGTATATAAGGTACGTGGATTTATCATCGGTGATAATACGACGCCTAACGGTTTCCCTGTATGGGCAGAGGTGAAGGTGGTTGAAAATGATTTGCGTGGGGTGAGAAATGGTAGCCCTGTGGCAGAGACATTGCCTCTGAATAAGGTGAGTATTGACGGCGAGAACCGATTGACATGGAATCGCAATCTTGATATCGACCAGTTGATTAGTCTGCCTGTAAAACAACAGCTATATAACTATCGTGATACTTATGGTCTTTCTACTGAAGGGTATCCTGAGGCCGATGGTTGGGACTCTCCAACCACAAAGTTGAAGGGACATGGTTCTGGTCACTATATGTCGGCTATGGCTATGGCTTTCGCCAGCTGTCAGGATGAGGCCAAGAAGGATATACTTCGCAATAATATCACGGAGATGGTCAACGAACTGCGTAAATATCAGGAGATGACCTTTGTGTGGAACGAACAGTTGGGCCGTTACTGGGAAGCTCGTGATTTCGCTCCAGAAGAGGAGTTGAAAGCAATGAAAGGAACCTGGGCCGATTTTGATCGCTATAAGAAGGATTATCAGAAATACGGTTATGGCTATTTGAATGCTATTCCAGCCCAGCACTGCGTCCTCATTGAGAAGTATGCCCCTTATAACAACGAGAGTGGGGTGTGGGCACCTTATTACTCCGTACATAAGCAATTGGCTGGTCTTATCGATATTGCCACATATATCGATGACAAGGCTGTAGCTGCCAAAGCCCTGTTGATTGCGAAGGATATGGGACTTTGGGTATGGAATCGTCTGCACTATCGCACTTATGTCAAAAGCGAGGGGCGTCAAGACGAACGTCGTGCCAAACCTGGTAACCGCTATGAGATGTGGAACATGTATATCGCCGGTGAGGTGGGTGGCATGGCTGAATCGCTATCACGCCTGTCTGAGATGACGGGAACAGCCGAAGAGAAAGCCCATCTGATAGAAGCTGCTAACTATTTCGACAGCCCGGCCTTCTTTGATCCATTAGCCAAAAACGTGGATGCCATCCGTACGCGTCATGCTAACCAGCATATACCGATGGTGGTAGGTGCACTTCGCTCTTTCCGTGGAAATAATAATCCTTATTACTATAACTTGGCGCAGAACTTCTGGACAATGATTCAGGGACGCTACCGTTATGCGATGGGTGGCGTAGGCAATGGGGAGATGTTCCGTCAGCCCTACTCGCAGATCACCTCTATGTGTACTAATGTTAGCAGTTGGGGTGGGCGAGAGTTGCGCCCCGAGCCAACGATCAACGAGACCTGTTGTGCCTATAATCTTGCTAAGCTCACCAAGGATCTGAACTGTTTCAATCCTGATGATGCGCAATACATGGATTACTATGAACGGGTGCTCTATAATCAGATAGTGGGTTCTGTGAATCCACGCCAATATCAGACCACATACCAATATGCCGTGGGACTGGATGCCTCAAAACCTTGGGGCAACGAAACACCACAGGCTACTTGTTGTGGCGGTACGGGTGTAGAGAACCACGTGAAATATCAGGAGGCTGCCTATTTCGTGAATGATAATACTATTTGGGTAGCTCTTTACATGCCTACTACCGCTCATTGGGAGAAGAAGGGTGTTGTCATCAAGCAGGAATGCCAATGGCCCGCCGAAAAGAGTGTCATTACCGTTTCTCCTCTCAATGGTCAACGCTCAACGGTCAATGGTCAACGGTCAACGGTCAATGGTAAATGGTCAATGAAACTGCGTGTGCCTTACTGGGCTACTGAGGGTTTCGACGTGAAACTCAATGGCAAGAGCATTGCCAAGACCTACAAGCCTTCGAGCTACGTGGAGATTCCCGCCCGTAGATGGACAGAGAAAGATGTTGTTGAGGTGGTGATGCCGTTCACCAAGCACATCGACTTCGGCCCAGACAAGTATGAAGGGATGTGGGTTGGTGCCTTTATGCACGGACCGCTGGTGATGGCAACGACCGGTATCAAGAGCTGGGATGAGGCTACCATTGATGTGGCACCCGACCTGAGTGATGTGACAGCCAAGGATTTGACGCTTACCTATGGAGGCCGCACTTTTATTCCTGACTATGACGGCGACAGACATCTGACCCACTATTTCCGTATGAATATCCCTGTTGATCCCAATGCCGCTCCTGTCAGCAGTGGTATAGAAGGCGTGGATAAATCACAGTTGCGTGAACTGCTGCTGATTGCCAAGAGCCGAACAGAAGAACAACAGGCATGGAACGCTCTCGTGGTGAAAGTGCCGGAATATGCGCCTTGGGCCGTTCATGGTTTTGCACGCATGGAAGAGCAATACGCTAAGGCGAAGCCCTATATGGACGCACCGGCCGACCGCTACACGCAGGAGGAAATAGACAATGTGACTTCGGTACTGAATGCTGTTGTCAATACGATGCGGCCAGGCAACCTGCCAGAACTGGAAGATCTGGACGAACTGCAACAGTTGCTTGAAAAGGCAAAACAGCTGCCAAATGATCATGAAAAGGCCAATCGTGCCATCGCTTATGCGGGAATGGTTATCCGCTATGTCAGTGATGGTAGTGGTACGATGGACATGATTCAGCGGGCTACCAAACAATTGAAGGACGTACTCGGACAGTAAAGGAATCAGATATGAAGAAACTCGCTTTATTCTTTATTGTTTTTTCTTTATTTTATAGCCACGCAGTGGCGCAAAAGCGCATCTACATACCAGATGATCTGAAGAAAATGAATCTGGAAGCCGACACCTCGCAATGGTGTTGGAAACGGTCAGCAGAAACCCGTGACTGCATCTTTATGTGGGAGCGGGGCTTTGGTAATGACCTGCAAGACCCGCCACAACTGGACGGCAAACCCATGTCGTTCAATCTCTCTGTATTGATGGAACGTGTGCAGTCGTTCTACACCTTCTTCCACGATTCATTGGAATTTGTACGTCCTAGATCCAAAACCGACCGATACAAAATGATGGTCATGGTGATGTATTCGCTCGACGGTACAGCATACGGTGGCACATACGATAACTTTATCGGTGGACTGTGGGTAGCTCCTAACCGTATTCAAGATAAAACGATGAACTGCATGGCCCATGAATTGGGTCATTCTTTCCAATTGCAGATTCCTGCCGACTCAGTAGGCGATGCATGGGGAGGTTCTGGTTTTTATGAAATGACTTCACAATGGATGCTGTGGCAGGTAAACCCTTGGTGGCTGCGCGATGAGAACTACCATTTCGAGGCCTTCAAAAAGCTTACCCATAAAGCATTCTTGTCCATGGAGAATATCTACCACTCGCCATACGTCATCCAGTGGTGGAGCGACCTTCATGGGAGGAAGTCCATTGCAGAACTCTATCGTCAGGGCCGCAGGGGTGAAGATCCGGTGATGACCTATAAGCGGATGTACAAGATGTCACAACAGCAGTTCTGTGAGGAAATGCTAGAGGGCTATAAACATTTGGTGAACTTCAACTTCAAGCATGCTCATAAAGAAACTCGTCCTTATGCCTGCACTTGGAGCACACCGCTCGACACACTGAAAGGTGGTTGGTTTCAGGCTAAGACGACACTCGAGGACTATGGCTTCCATATCATTCCACTCCCTAAGACAAAGCGTATTCCCAATATCCAAGTTAAGGGTGATTGCTTGCTTTGGGATCTGGTTGCCGTTGAAGGAAAAAACTACCTCGTTGTTATGGGAGCCCCCAAGGAACATCAGATGCTGACCGGCATTCCGCGGACCTACCCTTATAAGTTCCGAGTAATCTTTTAGAATTGTTTTGTACAACTTTACGAAAAACTTTTGTATCTTTGTGCAGTAAAACGAAATAGAACGAATGAAACGCTTAAACATATCCATGCTTGTCGTGACTCTTCTTGCCTGTAGTATGCTATCGGCAAAAAACTATATGGTGAAGTCGCCCAACGGGAAAAACCTTGTGACAACAGAAAATGGTACGGTGCTTCGCATTATCCATAATGGTCAGCCACTGACTACGGTTACTGCAAGTATGTTTGATTCTAAAGGTGTCCGTTCGTCTAAAACATCGGTCATCAAAGAGACTATAGTGGCACCTTTCTATCGTCAGAAGTGTTTTGAAAGTACAGCAAACCAGTTGGACCTAAAACTTGGTAGGGACTTTGGCTTGCAGATTCGAGCCTACGATGAGGGCGTGGCTTATCGATTCTATACCACTCAAAAGGGTGAGTATGTCATTATGAACGAGAAGGCCGACTTTGAGTTCCCCGAAAGGCCACGAGTAGGCGCTTTAGCGGGAATGGAAACAAAGGCATGGTTGTCATATTCCACCAATCCAAAAAAACCATTTGCAATGGCTTTTCAAAACACCTATCATGAGACATTATTGAGAGATGCCCGACCATTGCCTGCATTTTTGCCAGCAACGGTGGACTGTGGTGGCGTGAAGGTGACAATCTTGGAGAGCGATCTGCGTAGCTATCCTGGTATGTTCCTCAAGGCCGACGGTGATAATCTGACAGCATGTTTTGCTCCTTATCCCAAGACAATGGATTACTACAAGTGGCGTGGTATGTCGTATGTGGCTGAAACAGAAAACTATATTGCTAAAAGCACAGGTCCTCGCACCTTCCCTTGGCGTGTCTTGGCTATCACAGAAGACGATACACAGATGCCAGTCAATAATCTTGTCTATGCGCTGGCTACCCCTAATCAGATAGGCAGCACCGACTGGATTAAGCCCGGCAAGGTGGCTTGGGACTGGTGGAACGACTGGAACCTGAAAGGTGTCGATTTCAAGGCAGGTATCAACACGCGTACCTATCAGTATTATATTGACTTCGCAGCCAAGAACAAAATCCCTTACATTGTTCTCGACGAAGGATGGTATGACTCCAATAAGGCCGACATCATGAACCCTATCGCCGATATTGACTTGCAAGGTCTGGTTGACTATGGTCGCGAACGGGGTGTCAGCATCGTACTCTGGACCGTATTCAACGTGCTCGATGAACATCTCAATGAAGCTTGCGAGAAATACGCAAAGATAGGCATCAAGGGCTTTAAGATAGACTTTCTGGATCGTAACGACCAGACAGCAGTGGAGATGGCTGAACGATTGGCGAAGACCTGCGCCCAATATAAGCTCTTTGTCGACTATCATGGCTTCTATGCGCCAACGGGCATGAGTCGCACCTATCCCAATATTCTGAACTACGAAGGTGTGTTTGGTATGGAGGAATGTCGCTGGGCGAAGAAAACCACCGATATGCCCCTTTACAATGTCACTTTCCCCTTTATACGTTTGATGGCTGGTCAGGTGGATTTTACACCAGGTGCCATGCGAAACGGTACGAAGGAGAACTGGGTGGAATGCTATCAGAATCCTGTATCAATGGGTACCCGCTGTCACCAGGCAGCCTGTTACGTCATACATGACTCTCCGTTTACCATGCTCTGTGATGCTCCTACTAACTACGAGCAGGAACCTGATTACACGAGTTTCATTGCTGCCATCCCTGATGAATGGGACGAGACACGCATTTTGCAGGGTGAGATAGGGAAGTATATCATCACTGCACGCCGAAAGGGCGATATATGGTATGTAGGAGGTCAGACCAACTGGGACGAACGTACTATACAGTTGTCGCTCAGTTTCCTTGGTGAGGGGTCTTTCGTTGCCACGATGCTTGTTGATGGCATGAATGCTAATCACAATGCCGAGGACTATCGCCTTGAACGCAAAAGTCTCCGTAACGGCGAGACACTTACCATCCCTATGGCCTCTGGTGGAGGCTTTGTCTTGAAATTTGGAAAAAAGTGAAACCCCAATGATAACATTAAAACTATAAAGATATGAAAAAGCTCCTGATTAGTTTAGCATGCATCCTCAGTCCTTTCTCCTTTAGCGTAGCGCAGAAAGGCTATCCCATCACTCCCGTGCCCTTCACCGCCGTGAAGGTAGCGCCCGGCACCTTCTGGGGCCAGCGTTTGGAAGCCAGTCGTAACACAACCGTGCCCTTGGCCTTCTCCAAGTGCGAGAGCGAAGGCCGCTACAAGAATTTCGACCATGCCGCCGCCCATCTGAAAGACCCCTCAAAGGTATTCAAGGTGAATGGCGTGGGCTATTCGTTCGACGATACCGACCCCTACAAAACGCTGGAGGGTGCTGCCTATATCCTGCAGACCTATCCCGACAAGAAACTCGAGGCCTATTGCGACTCGGTCATCGACATTATCGCATCGGCACAAGAGCCCGACGGCTACCTCTATACCGCTCGTACACAGAATCCTGCCGACCCTCACCACTGGGCTGGCGACCGCCGTTGGGTGAAGGAAGAAGACCTCTCCCACGAGCTGTATAACCTGGGCCACATGGTCGAGGGTGCCGTAGCCTACTGGCAGGCCACTGGCAAGCGCAAGTTCCTCGACATCGCCTGTCGCTATGCCGATGTGGCCTGCAAGGAGGTAGGACCCAATCCCGGTCAGATGTGCGTGGTGCCTGGTCACCAGATTGCCGAGATGGCTATGGCCCGTCTCTACCTGGCTACTGGTCAGCAGCGCTATCTCGACTTTGCCAAGTTCCTGCTCGACTATCGTGGCAAGACCCATATCAAGCAGGAGTATTCGCAGAGCCATCAGCCTGTAGTCATGCAGGACGAGGCGGTAGGTCATGCCGTGCGCGCCGCTTATATGTATGCCGGTATGGCCGATGTGGCTGCCCTCACGGGCGATGAAGGCTATGTCCGTGCCATCGACAATATTTGGAACAATATCGTGACCAAGAAACTCTATATCACCGGCGGTATCGGTGCTACCAGCAGTGGCGAGGCCTTTGGCAAGAATTACGAGCTGCCCAATATGAGCGCCTACTGTGAGACCTGTGCCGCCATTGGCAATGTCTACGTGAACTACCGTCTGTTCCTGCTGCATGGCGAGTCGAAATACTACGACGTGCTGGAGCGCACCCTGTACAACGGTCTGATCAGCGGTGTGTCGCTGCAGGGCAACGGCTTCTTCTATCCCAACCCCTTGGAGTCGATGGGCCAGCACCAGCGTCAGGCTTGGTTCGGCTGCGCCTGCTGTCCATCCAATATCTGCCGCTTCATCCCCTCGCTGCCTGGCTATATTTATGCCGTGAAAGACAAGAACCTCTATGTGAACCTCTTCCTTTCCAATAGCTCTACCTTACAGGTAGGAGGCAAGAAAGTGCAGCTGAGTCAAACCACCGATTATCCTTGGACTGGCGATATCACCCTGACCATCGAGAAGAACGCTGCTGGTCAGTTTGCCCTGAAAATCCGCATCCCCGGCTGGCTTAAGAACCAGGCCGTGCCCTCCGATCTCTATCGCTATACCGACAACAAGCGCCTGGGCTACACCGTGACTGTCAACAACTCTCAACTCTCAACGCTCGACGCTCAACTAACAGAGGATGGCTACTTCACCATCGACCGCAAATGGAAGAAAGGCGACAAGGTGCAGATCCATTTCGATATGGAACCGCGCACCGTGCGGGCAAATAACAAGGTGGAGGCCGACCGCGGCATGGTGGCTGTAGAGCGCGGACCGCTGGTGTATTGCGCTGAGCATCCCGACAACCAGTTTGATGTGTTCTCGGCCCTCGTCAATCAAGAGCCGGTCTTCAGCGTGAAGAATG
>Ga0265299_10001898_pt1 | contig 22488 bp, 24 predicted proteins | sample AusTroGonzalo_MG_4_FD_193485 | JGI IMG/M metagenome (GOLD analysis project Ga0265299, IMG submission 193485) | Bovine rumen microbial communities from tropical cattle in Woodstock, Queensland, Australia - Gonzalo_02 | ecosystem: Host-associated > Mammals > Digestive system > Stomach > Rumen ... | reverse complement strand
GATGTTAACGTCCTCACCAGAAGCAATCACGTGGTCGAGACCGCCGTAACCGATGTCGTAAGAAGCACCGTCACCACCGATGATCCATTGGCTGCGCTTTACGAGGTAGTGATCCAGAGTCTGGAGTTCCTTGCAAACTGGGCAGCCCTTAGCGGCGCTCTCAGCGATGCAAGCACGAAGCTTTGGAGCAATCTCCTTAGTCTTCTCAGCATCCTCCTTGTTGTCAATCCACTCCTGAGCGAGAGCCTTGTACTCGTCGCTGGCATTGCCGTCAATCATCTCCTGCAGCAGCTTAGCTACGCGCTCCTTCATCTTCTTGTTACCAAGAGCCATACCCAGACCGAACTCGCAGAAGTCCTCGAACAGAGAGTTGTTGAATACAGGACCCTGACCCTTCTCGTTCTTAGTATAAGGTGTAGAAGGAATAGAAGCAGAGTAGATAGAAGAACAACCAGTAGCGTTGGCAATCATCTGACGGTCACCGAAGAGCTGAGAAATCAGCTTCACGTAAGGAGTCTCACCGCAACCAGAGCAAGCGCCAGAGAACTCGAACAGAGGCTGAGCGAACTGAGAGTTCTTCACATTGCTCTTGATGTCAACGAGGTTCTGCTTAGAAGGCACCTTCACCAGCTTGTCCCAATCGGCAGCCATCTTCTTCATGTCAGCTGCATCTGGGTTGAATGGAACCATCGTGAGGGCCTTGCCGAGCTTAGGATTACCTGGGCAGATGTCAGCACAGTTACCGCAACCTAAGCAGTCGAGTACTGAAGGCTCGATAACGAAGTGCATGCCCTTCATAGCGGAGGAGCCTTCATCTCGAGAGTCTCGAGACCGTCGAACTGAGCGAGTTCGTCGTCAGTAAGAACGAACGGACGGATGGCAGCGTGAGGACAGATGTAAGCACACTGGTTACACTGGATACAGTTGTCCTTGTTCCAAGAGAGGAATCCAAGAGAAATAAACATTGCAGTATTTGTTGGCGTTTTCATCGATCATTCGTGCCATATATTATTATTAAGGTGAAATTATTAGCCAAAATAAATAAACTTTTATATGGAAATGGTGGTAATATCATGGAAAAGTTGTATCTTTGCACTCAAAAATAAGAATCATATAGGTATGAAATTAGAAAGAGTTGTTATTAATAAGTTTTGGGGTAAGTACAATCTTGACTTGCACCTTGATCCTGATGTTAATATTTTGACAGGAGCAAATGGAAGTGGTAAGACAACTATTCTTGATATTGTAGCAACTCTATTGCTAAATAATACAAATCTATATTGTCATCAATTGTATGATAACGCATCTTTGTATCTTTCAGGGAATACTGAAATTAGATCAATTAGCAAAAATGGAAAAAAAGTAGTTTCAGTCTATATTAATGGGAAATTGAAAAAATATAGTGATTTAGATAATGATTTGGCGATGCAATCAGTTTCAACGTTTGATTCTCCGATGATGCCAGTTGAGGCAATCCAAAAGTTGAAAGAAAATCACAAATGGTTACGTTCAGAATTGGACTTAGAACTTAATGAAAATCTGAATAACTATAATAAATTTAAAGCATCATTATTAGGTCAGGTTACAGAATTAATGGAAGGAGAGAAACCAGATCTTAAAAAAATGCGTGATTTAACTGCTATTTTAAAGAGACTTAATGATACCATTAATGACTTGTTTGCTCCTAAAAAGACTTTTAATGATAAAGTAGGAGAGGTGTTTTTTACCTTGAATGATAATGATAAAACAAAAATTACACTTGGACAATTATCTTCAGGAGAAAAACAGTTGCTTATTCTTCTTTTCTCAACAATAATAGAAGACAATGATGACTATATCACATTTTGGGATGAACCAGAAGTTTCTCTTCATATTGAATGGCAGCGTAAACTGATTCGCGTTATTCGTCAATTGAATCCAAATATGCAGCTGATTATCGCTACACATTCTCCTTCAATACTATTTGAAGGATGGGAAGAAAGGGCATTGAATATTGAAGACTATTTGAAGGATGAGTAAGGTAATATTAGATACTGACGAGATAAGACTATCTAAATATTTCTATAAAGGTAAGCAGAAGTCTGACTTGTTAGTCTTGGTTGAAGACAAAGACGATATTCCTTTCTGGCAAAGGATGTTCAGTTGTGTTTCTAATAAATATCGTCAAATAGAAGTTCACTCGTTACATTCCGCCCCGAAACAATATAGCAAAGATGGTTCTCTTTTGACAGCTACTGGAAAAGGTGCTTTGATGAAAATTGAAGAAAGTACATTGGGCAAAAATAAGATGATTGCTGTTGATGCTGATTATGACCTAATTATTAATACTCATTATACAAATAGGTTACAAGCGGGAAAATTTATAGTTCATACGACATATTATTCTATAGAAAACCATTTAATCAATGATAAGAACTTGGCAAATCTAGAGGTTTGGAATCAAATAGGGGGCGTAGTTCATCCATGGAAAAGCATTCTAAATGAATTCGCAAATTCCGTTTGCCCTTTTGTAAAGTTGTGTATATCATCATTGGATTATACTATAAAAGAGATTGCTGCAGGGCGTACTCCTTCAAAATGTCTCGAAATAAATACATTGCATCAAGAAGTAAATACTTTATCTTTTTGCTCTGCAACATTCAATGTGGATGATGAATCTTGGAAAAAAAATATGGAATTAAAATATGGCAGTATTAAGGCCATATGCCCCAAAGAGTACGCTGTAATTTATAAAACGGTGACAGAATCTACAGCTCTCCATTTCCTTCAAGGACATACATTATATGACTATATTAGTAAGGTCGTAAAAAACTATATTACAGAAGATTTACGTTCTTCAGTATCAAAGATTAATACTAACACATCCTTACTAAGAGAGGAAAAAGTAAGACAAATTCAAACATTATTGGCAAAGGTCTATAATGGTAAACCAAGGGTGGATTATGTCCATGACTCCATTTATAATGCGACAGCCTTAGATATGAATGATACTGGTATTACAAGCATCCAAAGTCAGATAAAATCACTTTGTTAGTTGTCTATTCAAGTTTTTTTACTTTGGTGGCTCAGATTCATTACTTCTTCATATTCTGCAGGATCCTGTATCATGTGAAGCGGATGACTTCTTGGGTGATGCCCATGATGCGGCGGACGTCCTTGTCTTCCATGCCCATCTCGTAGAGAATGAGGAAGATTGCGAAGCCACACTCTATACCTTCAGGTTAGAGAAGGTGTTGTGGGGGGTATTGGGAGCGTATTTCTTCTGGATGCGGCAGAAAGAGGGGAAGTCGATGGCCTTATAGTAGTCGATGAAGCATTTGTAGTCGTCGTTCGACCAACCCGAGATGGTGCCGTCTTTTTTGATTTCATCGTATAGCATCTTGCCCCTGACAAGGCGCGGTGAATTCTGTTCCACCAGTTCACGAATCTTGCCGTTCAGTTCCTCTATCTGTTCTGCGACATTAGTATTGTCTTGTTGGCTCTTCAACTAGGCAATTTCGCTGATATTGTTGGTAATGAACACCTGCCAGGTGATCGTAATATTCTTTTCTTTCGTATATTTTGAATTTTAACCATATTTTTCTTACGGGAGGTGTGGTAATGGTACTTCTAAAATGAATAGAAACAGCTTTTCCCTATAACCACAGTATAACAAGAAATATCTAAAGCAGACTGCCTTTTATTTCTAATCTAAACTTCTTTCATCAAAGAAAACAGCAGTTTGTCTAGTACATTATAAGGATTCCTATTGGCACGCTTGAGTTGAATCATCTCCATTAATTCACTATCAGAAAGACATAGGACAAGTTTGCCTTCTCGAAAAAGTCTTAATTGTTCAGTATGACCTGAATCACTTACACCTTTTCGTGAAAAAACAAGAACGAAACAACCTATGAAATTAGACATATATTTTGTAACATTGAATAGGCAATCCGAATCAATGCCATCGCTATAGTTTTTGAAATCTACTATAATCATATTACATCCATATTGCATGTGCATTCTGCCCCAGAAGGATGTTTGGTCTTTGTAATTATTGTTGACAACAAGGTCTCTTCGTTGAATTTTGTCATTTGTTGTCGACTGAAGTTTTGATTGATAATCAAGGAACTCTTCTTTGAATAGATAATCGAAAATATCAGCCCCAATCAATTCGAATTCGTGCCAATATATTTTTCCACACTTACAATTGTTTAGTCTCTCGATTAGAAGATTTCCCCCCTTCTCTACATGAATACCGTTCAGTTCCATCAGATTATTTCGAATAAACCAATGAACCATATTGGCATTCTCATTATTTATCATTTGTCGACCATAATCTGAAACACATGACCATGGCACATCTTTACTTTTAAGATAATCGACAATTGATGAAGATGGACGATTTGTAAAAAGGAAATGAACATTTGAAGTAGTTTGCTGGAAATTTTTGATTTTTTCAAATGAAACATTCTCCTCACAAAGTAGTATCTTTGTGTCTGCACATTGCAGTATGTCATCAGTTAGGACTTTTATTGGTTTTAGCTGTCCTCTTAAAAAATAGCATGCGTATTCACAAAGAACTTTTGGTTTAGCATATTTTACGAATAACTCATTTACCTGATGATATATAGAAGAAACATCCGTAAAATTGAAAATCTTATCATCACTCATAAAAATACTTATAATTCCGCTAACGGGCTGTTCTTTGAACTCCTCAATATTGCAGAAACGATACGCTAAATCTACATAATTGGGGAAAACACTTATACAACGGTCGTTTGCTCTATAATAATTTGCAAGAACAAAATCCACCTTAGGTTTTTCCTTACTTACATCGTAACTACAAAGGTATATGCGCAAATGCATGTTGTATTCCAAAAAAAGATCTTTAATCTCAGGATAAAGCACCTCTATACTATTGCAGTATTCATTGTAATATTTACGATAATAAGATTCTACATCTTTTAGAATTCTGTCTGGTATAGCTTTTTCCATGGGACAATTAGGTATTGTCTTTTCACGCAATTTCTTTCCATATTCATCGTATTCATCTTTTGACCTATGAAGGAAACGCGTATCACGATTAATAGCAAAAAAGAATCCTTCATGAGAGAAGTTCATGTTTTCGACAAATTCCTTACCCCATTCATTGGCTATTTCATAAGGAAGGCTTGTTCTTGCATATTCAAGCATGTAGTCAAAATACGCCCTGTTATATATATTTGAAGCTTCAAAACGAAACAACAGAGTCGCTAATGCTATGTATAACTGACGGCACAATTCGTTTCTATCAGTCTGCCAATCCTGAATTGGCGTTTTCAACGAGTCAACGAATTCACGATTCAAATCCAAGGGAAAGAACCTATATTCATCCACTTTATGTAAAATTATCCCCAATTGTTTTACACTATCTAAAAAATCAATAGAATTATTTACTTGGCATAATTGACCAAGGATCTTTGTTAAATCTAAATATGATTGTAAAGCTGCATTCATTTTTTATGGATAACTAAAATAAGTCAGAGATAGTAAAAATGATATTCTAATTATTTTATGCAAAGATACAAAATATTCTTCAATTTGATACTGAAGGATGGGTGAATTTATGTCTTTTTTACAATTTCGGATAATTTGTGGTTTATCTTTGTTGCTCATTCTTGCATCCCTTTGGTGGCAAGCATACTACGGCCATGCGGATTCTTGACTTCCTCCTGTAACTTTTTCGCTTTCTACCTACTATAAAATAGGAAAGAAATAACTATCTTGCTATTCTTTACCTTTCCCTTCCTTTAATCCTCGACCTCATGCTTCTTACTGAGGTGCGCTTGACGTTGAGGGCAGCGGCGATGGCCTCGTCATCGTAGTGGAGGTCATCCTGCATGATGAGGAAGATGTACTGCGCGGTGGAGAGGCCGCTGTACTTGCGCTCCCACTCCTGCCAGCGCTTCGGGCGCAGTTGGGCGAAGTAATCCACCAGACATTGCTGCTCCTTGGCGGTGGCCTCGGCGATGCACTGGCACTGCTGCAACTGGCTGTACATCTGTGTGCCAATCAAAAGTGTGCCCGATATGCGCTCCATGCGGCTCTCCAGTTCCTCCTTCAGCCGCGCTATCTCCTGCCCGTTCTCTGCCCCGCTCTTCTCCAGCAGTTCTATTTTTGTGCGCAATTCGCTGATGCGCCGTGCGTCCTCGTCCAGCCGGAAACTCAGCCTCCGCACCTTCCTTCGGTGCCACCACGTGCCTACGGCGATGCTCAGTGCCACCACCACGGCCAGCGCGATGATCAGTCCCAGCATCCACGATGTGCGGCGGTAGAACTCCTTCGCCTGCCGTTCCTCGTCGTACTGCTGCTGCCACTGCGCCATGCGCTGCGAGTCGTTGGCCTTCACCAGCGAGTCCGATATCTCGTCGTGCCGCAGCCTCATGGCGTAGGCCCGCTCATAGTCGCCCCGCTTCTCATACAGTTGCGCCAGATGCGAGCACACCAGCATCTGATACATCGCCTGCTTCATCTCCTGCAGCGCATTCTTCAGCAGACTCTCCGCCTCGTCCATCCTGCCTTGCGCCATGCGGATGTCGGCCAATGTCAATGTACCGGTCTTGTTCAGCGATCTCGACAGCACCTCGTCCGTCAGATACTGCTCTGCCCGCTGCAAGTCCTTCTGCTGCTGATACATGTCTGCCACGGCTGCCATCATGTTGCTCCGTGTCCTTTCGTCTGCGCCGTCTATCCATTGCAGGCCCCTCAGCAGATACACGAATGCGCTGTCCTTCTCGTCCAACTGCTCATAACTCGACGCTACCATCTGGTGCGCCCTCACCACCATCGACGAGTCGTTCAGCATCCTCGCATCCCTTAGGAACTTCTGCGAGTACTCCAAAGTCAGCACGACATTCTGGCTGAAGTAGTTGGTAAACGCCAACTGCTCGTCTATCTTGCTCTTCAACTGCCAGTCGTCCAGACCCTCTGCCAGACCTTCCGCCGTCTTATAGTCTTTGATGGCTTCCGGCACATTTTTCATCATGTGACGCTTCACTCCACCCCGATAGTAGTAGGCCGAAGCCCGATGCCACTTGTCGCCGTGACGGTCGTAGTAGTCGATGCTCCTGGAAATCAGCGAGTCGTTGATGGAATAGTTCGCCTTCTTATACTCAGCCATCGTCCACAGCAGACCATAAAGGGCCGTTTCTTCCTCGGTCATCCCCGTAGTCACCACCTGACTCAGCAGCCCCGCCGCCGAGTCGGGATGTTCCTCCACCACGTCCTCAGCCTGTTGCAGCCTCCGCATCGTGTCCGTACTGCCACCGCCACAGGCCATCAGCAGTCCCACTGCCATCACCGTAAACATCAGTCTTTTCATACCTATACGTTTTGCGTGCAAAATTACAGCCTTTTCGTCACATTTCCAAGCATTTTTTCCTATTTTCTTGTTTTCTGCCCGTCCCTCTCAGCCACTTTTTTCTTTGCCTATTTTCGTTTATCCATCTAATTATCAGTATTTTATCCTCAAAAATCATGCAACACCCCCTTTTGCAGTTTTTCCGCCTTTTCCTTGTGCGTACCAAATAATAAACATAACTTTGCACAAAATATAAGTTGGTATCTATGTTAGCATTTGAGATAAGAATAAACAATGCCGCGCCAATGATAGTTGCTGCGGATAATCACGTTATTGCTGATTTTATCTATGGCGTTATGGCAGTAAACCCCAACAGCGTTCTAATTGCAGGATTTGATGACTTCCACAGATATGTCTGGCTTGACTGGGAAATACATCATAATGATGAAGTCCATATCCGCGTTGTCGATGTCGACAAGGAGAAAGTATCTGTTCCGTTAAAGACAACCAAAGAGAGTCTGGAACGATTAAAAGAGAATTATGGAAAACTCCAACAGGAACTAAAACACAAGGGTCTGATATGAAAGGTATAATTGTAAAAAGCCGCGTGGCGGGAAAAGATGATATTACAAAGGTCGCAATTCCAAACGGGGTCGCAACCGCTGCGCTGACAATGTCATGCAATGACGAGGTTACCTGGGGAATAGCTGCAATGACGATGCCTGAAGGCAAAAGCCTCTCTTGGAACGGAGGAAGAATGAATGTCGGCGACAGTATCACGCTTCAGTTCACGGATGTCGACGAGCCGAGCCAACCGCTAAGCCAAGAGTTCGCTGCTTATTGTATGAAGAAGGCTGCCACGGAAGGTGACGACACCAGAGAATGGGATTTCAAACTTGAACGTTACCATCGATTAAAGGCATTTCTTGAGGCCGAAAATGTGATTTAGATGAAAAACGAAATGAATATGAAGAAAACCATCATCACCGTCCTCCTCGCCCTCGTCGTAATGGCGGGACAGGGGCAGACTATAGAAGCTGAATTGGCAGACACCTACTGGCGAAACGAAACAACTGGCGACTGGGAGATAGGCTTTACAGACAGCTGCGCCATCTATGATTGTCAACTATGGAAGTACAGTCATGTAAAGGAGAAGGGTGGAAAGTTCCTCCTAACAATTAACAATGGCAATAAAACGCTTAGTTTGAATGTGGGCAAGCCGAAAGACGACAAGCGCCAGATGACTATTGGCAACGGTAAGAAACAGACATACAGCAACATTACCACAAGGAGGCTGCCCCTTTATCCGCAGCCAGACCCGACTCCATTTAAGGACAATGGTTTTCGCGAAGGTGATTCCGCAACGGTCATCGGATGGATAAAGGACCATCCTGAATTGGCTGGGAAGAGCATCAATCTTGAGGTTCAGTATGGTGGATTCCTAACTGGATACAGGTCATCCTTCATAGAGGAAACAGACGCAAACGGATTCTTTACTATAAAGGTTCCGATAGAAAACACCCAGACAGTTTTTATTTCGGGGGCAAATGGAATATATATGGATCCCATTGTGGAACCTGGAGACACCTGTTTTATACTGCATGACGAAAAGAACGACAAAATATTGTATATGGGCAGGAATGCCCGTGTCATGAATGAGTTTTTGGCAGGACAGTTCGAGATGGTATTTAATAACAATCCCTTTAGGGAAGACCGCACTGCAGAGGAAATTCTGGCATTTGCAGACCAATGCAAAGAGGTTTACCGACAGAACGAAGCCAAACTTGACTCTGTGCTGGCCAAGCACTCGACGCTCTCACGCAAATACGAGGACTGCTTCCGTATGCTGAACCTCACCAGAAGGTCCTTCGAGTTATTGATGGCCTGCACTAATTCTGACAACAAATTGCCTCAGGCAGAGATTGACAGTATGCTGGCAGTAGTGAGGAAAAACATTCGTAAGCCCTATTCCCTGTGGTATGAATTCAATGACTTTCCCGGGGGCTATCTACAATATGCCATATTCACCACTCCCCGGAATCATGGTTCCATTACCCTCAACAAGGATTTCTTCCTGCAACTGGAAAAGGAAGGATGGCTGACATTAAGCGAGGAGATGCTTGACAAGATAGAAAAGGAGGAATTTCGCATACTGTTTAGGTCTGATGCTATCAGAAAAGCATTGAATGACAAGGTTATGGCTGAAGGAATCAAGTGGGACTTTAACTTGGCCGATTCCATTTTCACCGACCCTGTGCTGCGAGAATGTGCCAAAGCCAACCGTGTCTATGGCATGTTAGATGCAACAAATCAGCCCCTCAACAAATACTACTTGGAGGCTGCCAACAACATTCAACTGTCTGCCGCCAGAAACACCGTATTAGCCAAGAACGAGGCAATCATTGCCCTACAGAACAAGCCTATGAAATTTACAGGTTTGCGTCCATCTTCTGATGGGGCTGACATGACCGACGGCGAGAAGATTCTGCGCAAACTTATCGAGCCATACAAGGGCAAATACATTCTGCTTGACATCTGGGGGACGTGGTGCGGCCCATGTAAGGCGGCACTCGCTCATAGTCAGGATGAATACGAGCGGCTAAAAGACTACAACCTCGTTTATCTTTATCTGGCAAATAACAGCAGCGATGATTCGTGGAAGAACGTCATCAAAATGTACGATGTCACAGGCGACAATGTAGTGCATTACAACCTGCCCCGTGACCAGCAGAGTGTCGTAGAGCAATACCTGAATGTACAAGCATTTCCATACTATAAACTCATTGGCCGAGACGGCACAATCCTTGATGCTGATGCTGACCCGCGTAACCTCGATAAATTAGCACATCTATTGGAACAACTGAAAAACAAGCAAGAACAATGAACAAGAAAACCATCATCACCGCACTGTTTGCCCTCGTCACAATGACGGGGCATGGGCAAGTACACTATCGACTGGAAGGGAATATCGGCGATTCTACCATAACAGGAAAGGCGGTAGTTCGAGACCAGTACGTCCATAGCGGAGAAGTCATTGATACCGTCAACATCATCAAAGGCATCATAGAGCCAGTGGAGGGCGAACTGTCCGACACAACCATCTGTATGCTGGTTATCGGCGATATGCCCGAGGGCAAAAGAATCAATTTCGCCAGCATCCTATATCCTGTATTCTTGGGCGGTGGTACAACGGTGTTTGACGGGAGAACCATGCGCCATCCTTTTCTCAAAGGCACCACGATATGCGAAGACTACACTATGTTCCATAGGACAGAGAGTGAAGTCACTACTAAATGGATGATAGAAAGAATGCGGAAAGCTAATGGAGGTCCGATGAAAATCACCACGGCAGATATGGGACGGGAACAAACCGAACAGATTGAAAAGACGGCGATAGACATCATCAGCCGCCATACGTCAGACATACTCGGCATTTACCTCCTGCGCGAAGGGGCCATTAACTACCTACCTCCTTCCACATGGTTAGAACTCTTCAGCAAGATGGAGCCTTGGATGAAGACAAAACCTACTGTTTACAACATGTCATATTTCAAGTCAATGATGGAAAAGAACGTGAAAACAAGCGAAGGCACGATATTCGTTGACATGAAATCCGAAGTTGACGGCAACACCTGCCGCTTGTCCGACTATGTGGGCAAAGGCCGCTACGTTCTGGCCGACTTTTGGCAATCGACATGCGCGCCCTGCCTTACACAGATACCCATGATGAAAAGCATTTACCGAAGCTATAATGAACGTGGGCTGACCGTATTGGGCATTGCCGTCTCTGAAGATGCTGAGAAGTCGCGTCGTGCTATCGAGAAACACGGCATCACCTATCCCCAACTGCTGAACACTCAGGATCAGTCTTCCGATGCATACGGCATTCAAGCCATCCCATACAGCATTCTCTTCGCTCCCGACGGCACCATCCTCGCCCGTGGGTTACGCGGTGAGGAAATAGAGAAGAAACTTGAAGAGATATTTAATGACAAATGAGAAGAATAGACGAATTATTTGAAATGTTGAACCCTTTAAACCCTGAAATTGGTATGAGTCCGTAAGATAATCAGTAAAAAGTATCGGAATATGCAAAATTTATAGTAAATTTGCAACCGAATACATATTGTAAAGCAATAGCAGCTTTCTTTGCAATCTTCTCGAACCGCTAATTCAAAAAGATAATTTGCAGAAAGATCGCTGCCTGCTCACGCATTCCATAACGGAGGCGTGGGCATTGGCAGTCTAAACATTCTGCAAATGGGCATAGCGGGCCCCGAGAAGAAATGTTATATACTTCCAATACCACCCACGTCCTCCGTTTCTTTCTCTCCCGCCTTTGCGGCGTGTTATATGTGTTCAACAATCAAAGAAAAGAAAACGGAAACGAAAAATGAATTTCGATAACGACGAGGATGCCCTCGAATTCATCAACCGTCTGCTTGAGCGGCTGCACCAGGCAGACTTTACCAACCACGGCAGCAAAATAGAAGTAGTGTATGTCGCCTCTGGCGGACAGCATGTAGATACCATCCAGTCGCAGAACATCTACACCTATAAACGACAAAATACGAGTGAGGAAACGACCTCAGTTATTCCACCGCCTGAGGTGATGGCAAGGGCTGTAGAGCGGACGATGGCGCAAGGCTACTGGTGGGCGAGTACGGCATGGGCCGTAGTGTACCGCGTCTATCAGATGAAGGGATATTCGAGCGGCATCCGCCAGTTCGTGCGCGAGGTGGAAGAATGGCCCTGGCAGAAAGCACTGGCATTTCCCTGTACCTACGACAGCGTTCAGAAACCAATAGTCGGCGGGAAACTCATGCGCACCATAGACAAATGGAAGGATGATGGCGCAATGGAACAGATGCAAAAACTTGGGCAGGCACTGTTTGACCTTCTAAACTGACTCCTGAAGATTCTAAAAAACATTCTAAACCTTCTAATAATGCTTCTAAGGCTCCGACATTAATTGCCGGAGTTCTTTTTTATGCGTACCTTTATCCTGTGAAAAAAGAACCTAAAAAAGTTACGACTATGGATGATAAGGTAATGAGCCAGTTGGATGTGGAACTGGCACATGCGGGAGAGGAAACAACGCTGAGTCCGAAGATGCTGCTGTTGGAGAAGATGCGCATCACGCCGGAGAAGCAGTTGGAACCGATGGAGTTTCTGTTCAGGCTGTTCGGCAGACCGTGTTTCCCACGACGCGAACTGGTGGCAATAACGGGTAAGGCAAAGAGCGGAAAGACGTTCGTCACGAGTATGCTAATGGCGTGCTGCAACATGCGCGACGTGCTCTCGTTTCATCGTGAGCATGAGCCACCGCTACGGGTGCTGTGGTACGATACGGAGCAGAGTGACGAATCGACGCAGGACATTCTGAAAAACAGGGTGTTCAGGATGGTAGCCCCTGCCCCGGACCTCTTCTCTCAAAGGAGCGGGGAACTGTTCGACGTGTTCAATGTCCGTGCCGTGGAGTGGAAGGAGCGGCGCAGTCTGCTGAAAGAGGCGGTGGAGCGATATGGGCCAGACTTGGTGATTGTCGATGGTATCCGCGACCTGGTGAACGACATCAACGACGGTGTGCTGGCGCAGGAGGTGATGGAGGAACTGATGCACCTGGCTACGCAAAAGAATTGCTGCATCGTCTGTGTGCTGCACCAGAACAAAGGTTCGGAAGACCATAACCTGAGGGGATGGATCGGTACGGAACTGATGAACAAGGCGTTCGAAGTGTATGCCTGTGAGAAGATGATGCCGCAGCGGGTGTTCAAACTGGAGCAGACGTTGACGCGCAAGTACGACATCGAGCAGACGCTCTATTTCGAGGTGAACGAACAGGGACTGCCGCAGTCGTCGGTTGGCCCTACGGAGGGCATGGCTACAACGAAGACGGAGCGACTGCCGTCGATTAACCGTGATTACATCGTGCATGAAGACGATGGCAGTTGGCGGTTCGACGTACACAGACTGTTCCTTGCAGCCTTCCAGAATGCGGACGAATTGCAGGGCAGCGTATTGCGCGAGCGTGTGATGCAGTTGTCGGGTATCGTCATACCTTTCAAGTATAACCAACTGCTGCATCAGGCACTGGAGCAGAAGGTTATCGAGAAATCACAGCGCGACGGTCTCACCGTCTATCAGCCGGCCCCCTTCTGAAGTCTCGTCCCCCCCTCTTATATCTGTCCCCCTATGGGGGACTTAGATATGAGGGGGAGACTTCCAAAACCCCCGTTTTAGAAGTGAGAGGTAAGATGAAGATTGACGAAGTATTCTGCCATACGTTCAAGGCATTGGCGCACGAACTGGGACACGACCAGCCACGGGATACGAGGCCGATGTGGCAGCGCAGACTCTCGACGGCATCGGAGTTCTGTCGGGCACTGGTGGCCTGTGGTTATCTGTCGGAGGAACAGATGCAGCGGGCGGCACAGCGCTACCGTCTGGGGGCGAGCCGCGACAGCGGGGTTATCTTCTGGCAGATAGACGAGCATGAGGTACTGCGCGACGGCAAGATCATGCACTATCGCCCCGACTGTCACCGCGACCACGACCGCAAACCCTCGTGGGTGAGTTATCACCTACGCCGTAGCGGCCTGCTGCCCGAGGACTGGAAATCAGAGCACTGCCTGTTCGGACTGCACCTGTTGAAGACCCCCTCTAACTCCCCCTGTTTAGGGGGAGAACACAAGTCCTCCCTAAGCAGGGAGGATTTAGGAGGGTCTGCTGTTGCGGTAGTCGAGGCGGAGAAGACGGCAGTGATCATGTCGGAGGTGAAACCCGATTATATCTGGTTGGCTACTGGTGGTAAGACGGAAATGAACGTCGCCCGACTGAAACCGCTGGCAGGCCAAAGGGTGATTCTCTTTCCCGATACTGACGAGACGGGTGAGACCTACCGCGAATGGTATGAAGTAGCCGAGGCCGCCACAGACGTCTTCGGTCGTCCCTTCACGGTCAGCAGCATCTTGGAGCAACAAGCCACCAAGGCACAGAAGGCCGCAAAGATCGACATAGTAGATTTAGTCTTCAATAAGCCATAGGTTTAGCCCTCGTAAGTATGGCACTTAGCCATTGAAAGTATGATATTTATGAAGTGAAAACATCGAAATTTTTATGAAAGCAATGAGTAAATCTGAACTGGCCCAATGTGCAGGGGTGACGGTACGGACGCTGTTTAATTGGTGCAGACCTTACCGCAAGGAACTGGCGCGAATGGGATTGAAGCCAGGCATGAGGGTGCTGCCACCCCATATTGTGAAATGGATAGCAGACAGGTTCTGTATCGATTTGGAAACGTAGTCACACTATTGGCTACGTTTTTTTGTGTCTTTATCGTTCGTTATCCTGCATTATCTGTACGAGCCTGCGCCAAGCGGAAATCGGGGTTCCCAGATGTTGTACCTTTGCCAATGCATTTGATCAATTGCATTATGTCTAACCAACACAAAAACTAAACGATTATGATTTTGTATGTATTGAAACAGAACAAGAACCGGAAGTCTCCGGCGTTCGGCAAATGGTTTGCCTTCCCCGTGATCGAGGAGACCATCGACCTGGATGCGCTGGCCGAACACATGTCGAACCACAACACACCTTACTCGAAGGGAGCCATCAAGGGCATGCTCACCGATATGGTGTCATGTATCAAGGAACTGCTGCTGGAGGGTAAGAACGTGAAGATTGCCGACCTCGCCATCTTCTCGCTGGGTATCAAGAACAACGGTGGTGCTGTGTCTGAAGAGGCATTCACTGTGTCGAAAAACATCAAGGGCGTGAAACTGCGTGCCCGTGCCACCGGCGAACTGATTGCCAAGAGCCTGAATCTGGAGGCACAGTTGAAGAAGGCCAGTGCCACAACGAAGACCATCGGCAACGGCGGTACGACTGGCGGAGGAAACAACGGTGGCAGTGACAACCAGGGCGGCACAGGGTCTATCACGGGCGGCAATAGCGGTAGCGGATCGAACACAGGTTCAGGTACCAACACAGGCGGAAACAGTGGATCAGGTAGCAACACGGGCGGTAACAACAGTGGTTCGCAGAGCGGTAGCGGTGAGAGTGGTGTAGCGGGTAACTACCGTCTGGTCATCTACAAGTACGGTAGCGGTACGTCAACTGTGACCGACGACAGCGAGCAGGAGATCAACAACAACGACAACATTGCCTCTGGCTCTAACGTGAACATCAGCGTCGTGCCCGCTGAGGGTAAGGAGCCTTTGGCCAAGGTTAACGGTATCCGCATTGGCCTGACGGAGAACGACGGGACCTACACTGGCTCGTTCGTGATGCCTACGAAGGGTACTGTGCTGGAGATCAACTCTGAGCCTAGCGAATGGGACTTCGCTGATGAGGAATAATATTCACTTTTAACGATTGACGACTATGAAATTTCTTAAGGACATGAAACGCTGGAAGACCATCATCCAGTTCATCATCACAGTACTCACGGCTATCATTAGCTCATTCTTCGTACAGTCATGCGCCACATCGATCTGATTGTGATTCATTGTTCGGCCACGCGCTGTAACCGACGCTTTCCCGTGACAGCACTCATCCGCTGTCACGCGGATCGCTTCGGATTCACGGGCTACCACTACTACATCACACGCGATGGCCGGACCTACCAGACGCGCCACGAACAGTTGGTCGGTGCCCACGCCGTGGGCTACAACCAGCACTCCTTAGGCGTGTGCTACGAGGGCGGTCTGAACGAGCACGGCAACGCCGATGATACCCGCACACCGAGGCAGAAACGCGCCCTGCTGCGCCTGCTCCGTCGCCTGAAGAAAGCCCACCCTGATGCCCGCATCCTCGGCCATCGCGACCTCCCCAACGTCCACAAGGACTGCCCGTGCTTCGATGCCAAAGAAGAATACAAGAATCTCTAAACCATCAACATTGTCAAATCCTCAAAAACCAACGATTATGCATTACATCAGAGATCAACAAAAAAAACAGCGCATCCATTTCGGGTGCGCTTTAATTATAAAACAAAGGGTAATAAAGGTTAACCACGAACTTCTCGAAATTGTAAAAAAGAAATAAAATTGTTTGTTCTTTCACCTGAAATTGAATTTTATTTTGTATTTTTGCAGATTAAGAATTATAAATTATTGTAGTTTCTTATTTAGAAGTATATAAAAAGACAGGAAATTTGCAAGGATATGAATATAAATAACAACCCATTCGGACCGTATTGTGCTGGTGCTTTCAGAGCGGCAATTGCATCTTCTTTTATTGGTGGAAAGATTTCTGAACAGCAGATTGATTTCGTTAAAGAAACCCTATCAAGGTTCAGAGAGACAGAAATAGATCAATCTGCATTTTTTAATACTGAGAAAGAAGAAATGAAGTCCCAGTGGAAGCAATGGCTAGATGCTACAACCCATGGAATTAAGGATGAGTTGAGAGCGGAAGGAAAGTTGGGATTATAGTAACATAGCACGAATAGTGTGTTTGAAGAAAAGCAGAAAGCGAAGTAAATGAATTGTACTTTAGAACAACTATATCAGCAGTACGAAGAGAAAGGTCATGCTATTATGGTGGACTTCAGAAGTCTTGTCCCTGAAATAGGAAAACCTGATCGCTATACTCATTTGATACATCCCTATCCGGCAAAACTACTAGCTAGCATTCCTTATTATATACTTCATACAGAACGATTTTGCCCCAATGGAGGAGTCGTGCTTGACCCTTTTTGTGGTGCAGGTACTGTGTTGCTTGAAGCAATATTATGTGGTAAAAACGCTTTGGGTGCAGACGCTAATCCCATAGCAAGATTAATAAGTGAGGCAAAAACTCAATATGTCCCTGCCAATGATCTAAAAAAAGAATTAGATAGAATTCTCAGAAAGATTGAGAAAAATAGCAATTGTATAATACCAGATTTTCCGAATAAGGATTTTTGGTTTTCTCAGCATGTGCAAGAACAACTTTCGCATTTGTTGCATATCATCCAAAAGCTAAAAGATAAGAAACATAAAGTGTTCTTCATGGTTTGCTTCTCGAATATCATCAAGAAGGTCAGTTATGCAGATCCCAGGATATATGTACCAGTAAGGATGAATCCAGACAGGTTCACCGATAAACCAGACTTGTATCAGAAACTACGCATTAAGTTAGATTCGCTGAGGGATATTAATGTTTATGAGAAGTTCAGGCAGGTGAGTATGGAGAATATCCAGCGTATGGAATTACTACGTGGATTGGATGACAGCAGTTGTACATCTCGAGTGATTTCAAAGGATGCAAGAAAACTAACTATTAGAATTGGGTCTAAAGAATTGTTAGGAGATGAATCGGTGGACTTAGTCCTGACATCACCACCTTATGCAGGTGCTCAGAAATATATCCGTTCCTCAAGATTAAGTCTGAACTGGTTTGGTATGGGAGATCCTGATTCTATTAGATGTTTAGAAAAGAGTAATATAGGTCGAGAAGATTTTGCACAGAAAGACCGCATTATATCATTGACAGGTATTGATGAAGCAGATAAATTGATTGCTAAAATTGCATTGAAAGATATAACGAGAGCTTGTATAGTTTCCACTTATCTTAATGAGATGAGTGTAGCATTGAAAGAGTCTGTCCGAGTACTGAAAAAAGGTGGTTATATGGTGCTTGTCGTTGGACCAAATAAAGTGAGTGGCTATGATTTTGATACGCCCAATTTCCTTCGGCTGATAGCAGAAAGATATGGTATGCATACCGAATTGCTGTTAATTGATTCTATAAAAAATTACGGACTGTTAACAATGAGGAATAAAACAGCAGGAATGATTATGGTGGAACATGTAATTGTGATGAAGAAATGATGGAAAAACAATCACTTCAATCTCACATAATATATTTGCGAGACAAAATAGAATGTTTGAATAATGTTCTATGGGAAAAGAGATTATCTGGCGAAAAGATTGATGAGTGGCTTGCTAATTTCAAAGATGAGAATGAAAAGAATGCCGCCTTGTATTTGTTGTCAAGATTCATTTTCTTTAATGAGAGGTGCATTAATATGCTAGTAAAGTCTTTATACCGAGATTTGTACCGATATCCTATAGTTGCATCAATTAGAAAGAATAATGGTAATACTTTAGATGATGGTTTAATTGAATCAGAATACGATAAGGTTTTAAATCAGACTCTCTTTGCTTGTGTTGGAAATAGTTCTGAGAGCAGTGCTCATTTACAATATCAACTTAGGAAGCAAGGTCGGGTTGCAAAGCATTTATTTGAATACTATGTATATGACCCACTTACTAAGAGTAGATTCATTAATCGTAATATTTTAAGGTGCGTGTTTGTGGATGATTTTTGTGGAACAGGCCGACAGGTTTCAAAAGATAAAAAGGTCGTAGAGGTTATTGATGAGGTAAAATCTGTTTTCCCGTCAGCAAAAATAAGTTATTATACTCTTGTTGCAACCTTTGATGGACTTGACCATGCAAGAAATAGTTGTGTGTTTGATGAGGTCGAATCCGTCATTGAAATGGATGATTCATTTAAGTGTTTCTCTGATATTTCTCGATTATTTGGTGCAGACTCCCCATTTGATAAGATTAATGTTGAAAAAATATGTAGAGAGCATGGAGAAGAGTTAATGAAACACTTTTATACTTATGTTGAAGATTTGACGACAAATCCAACTGCTTTTAACAAATATGTGAATAAGAACGCATTAGGATTTCTTGATTGTCAGTTGCTAGTTGGGTTTCATCATAATACACCAGATAATACTCTTCCAATAATATGGTATGCAGAGGATTCCAAATTGTGGACTCCAATTTTTCCAAGAGATAACAAAATTTATTAATATGATTACAAATCCTTTCGATATAACAAAAGCTGTTGATTTCTCAGACGAAGACATCAATCGGTTCTGGACAAATATTCCTGGAGAAGAGGGGTTTATGGGTTTGCTAAAACCAAATTCTTTGATGCCAATTATCATTAAAGGCAGCAAAGGAAGTGGAAAAACTCATGTGATGCGCTATTTCTCTTATGAATTACAAAAAATCAGATATGGAAACCATCTAAAAGAAGGTTTAGATAAAGATCTATTTTTGGGCGTGTATATACGTTGTAGTGGTTTTAATGCAAATAAATTTTCAGGAAAAGGTATTCCTGATGAACAGTGGGAGTTGGTATATCATTCATTCTGGGAGTATTGGATAGGAGAGCGTGTATGTCATTATTTGTGTGATTTAAAAAATGAAGATATTATATCTGCAGAAGATGATATAACAATAACTAAAGAAATTATCAAATTGCTTCCTCCAATAAAAAAATGGGAGGCTACTAATCTTAATGACTTGTGTTCCTTATTTAAAGAGTTCCAGAAGAAAATAGATTATGAAGTTCAGAATTTTTTATTTAGGGAAGATAAATCTCTTCATTTTGATTTTCTTATTAACTCTCCTTCACTTACATATGGTATTCCAGAAATTTTGCATAGTAATGTAGAATTTTTTAAGAACAAATATGTGTTGTACCTAATTGATGAACTTGAGAATTTTTCAGAGAAACAACAGGAACTGATACAGATCCTTATTAGGGAAAAACCTACGTCTTGTACAGTAAGAATAGGAACAAGACCATATGGTATAAGAACGCATTATATATTAAATGCCATAGAAGAGAATCGAATAGGGTCAGAATTTGATTTAATTATACTTGACGAGTTTCTTAGGGATTCAGATAACTATAAAGATTATCTTAAGGAAATCTGTAATAAAAGACTTGAAAGTTTGGATATTCCAAAATTGTCGAATATTAGTGATGTCATTGAGAATGTCTCGACAGAAGATGTTTTGAATAGAATTAGTGGGAAGACTGAACCGCTAAGCCGGGGATGTTTTTCTAATCTCAGAAAGAATCTAAAGAAAATTAGTTTAGAAAAGGATGATATTAGTAAGATAATAGAAGCCCTATGTTTCCCCCAAGATCTTATTATTGAACGGACAAATGTTTTATTGTTTTATAGGAGATGGAGTGGAGCTAAAAAAAAGAAATTAAGAGCGATAGCAGAAGATATTAAAACTGAGGCAGAGAAATACGCATCAACTAAGTCCATTGAATTGGAACACGGAAAAATACTTGACAAATTCAGGGCGGATATTATTGACGCAATCTGTAAAGAAAACAACGAGCCTCTGCCTTATTGGGGATTTGATAGATTGGCATTACTCTCTTGTGGAACCCCAAGAATTATTCTCAACATATTAAAACATTCTTATATTCACGAATGCTTCAGTAAAGGTCAATCTCCTTTTGAGTATGGGGGAATTATCAGTGTGGAATCCCAATTGGTCGGTATAAGGAAAACGTTAGATTGGTTTTATCATGAGAATAGAATTCCTTCTGCTTCTTGTTTGAGAATGACAGACTCTGTGACGAGGATTGGTAAATATCTACAAAGTCTTCGTTTTTCTGATATGCCTCCTCAGTGTTCGATAAATATATTTAGTTTAAGACCGGAATTTCTGAATGAATCTGCAAAGCATTCATTTGAAACACTGATTAATTATTCTTATATTATAAGAGTTAAAGATCGTAAAATAAAGAATACTCTTAATAATGGTGGCGTGTATCAGATAAACACTGCTATTATGCCTAGATGGGAACTGGCTATGGGGAGAAGAGGTCTTGTTCAAATTGAAGATGGTCTAGCAAATGTGATATTTGATTTAGAGCAGAATGATAATTACGATATGGCTGTAAAGAGCAAATTAAGACAATATAATGCTCCTTTTACAGCAGAGACAATGCAGGAACTTCAATTTGGAGAAGATAAATGAACTATACTTATTTTTATAAATACTGTTATTATAAACCGGATGACCTAACTAGCGCAGGTCATTACGACGTGCTGATATCTGCATATTGTCATGACGTCAGGGTTGAAATTCCATGGTTACAAATTGATGCAGACAGGAAAATCTGGATCGTGGACCCGAGCAATTCGAATTTGATATTCAAACCATCAGGTGAAGATTATGTGGTTAATGATGTTACAGATTTATTAGGTGTTTTGGATTTTGTTGGGATAGTTGGTCTTGACAAAAATGCAAGAATATGCATTGATTCTACAGGTTTCATTATTCCAATACTTTATGTATTAATAAGAAGTCTACAGAAATATGGTATACTGAATTTTGATGTTATTTATTCTGAGCCACAAAAATATATTATGGCGGAGAATACTTCGTTCTCAGATTTCTATTTTGATACGAAACAAGTTTTAGGATATGGTGGTATGCATTCATCTGAAATGAATAATGATATATTAATTGTCGCATCAGGTTATGACGATCAGAGGATTTCTGATATTGCCAATTTTAAGAAAAGTGTTAAGAGGAAAATTCAGATATTAGGTTTTCCTCCATTGCAAGCTGATATGTTTCAGGAAAATATAGTGAAAGCATATAATGCAGAGTCTGCCCTTGGCTCACAATGCTTTGACAAAATGGAGGACAACATTTTTGCACCTGCTTACGATCCCTTTGTAACAGCGCAAAATATAAAAGAGTATTTGGTGGAAAAACAGCAAAAGACTTTATTTACTAATATATATTTTTCTCCTCTTAGCTCTAAGCCTCTTGCTCTTGGAATTGCCTTATTTTATATTTGGGAGCAGGGGCATCATCAAGCAATGAGTATTATCTATCCTCAATGTAAGAATTATATAACGGAAAATTCTGAAGGCATTGGTTGCATATGGAGATATGAATTTCAAATTCCACCATATAAATAATGATTGGATATAGGTTTTGGTTTTATGGAAATGACCATACGCCCATTCACAATCATGTGAAGAAGGGCAGTGCTGTGGAAAAAGATAACATTTAATTATGTAAAAGGAGCACCCGATAAGGATGCTCCTTTGATTGTTATTAGGAGTAGGGGATTGTTCATCCCCTACAACGTTTCAGAGAAATTAATCCTCCCAGTTCTCCTGAGACTTGCGGATGTAAGTCTTGTAGCGGAGCTGAGCCATCTTCTGGGCCTCGGCGAAGAGTTCCTCGGCCTCGTTAGGATAAGCCTTCTTGACTGACAGGTAACGAACCTCACCGAGCAGGAAGTCGTGGAAGTTCTCCCAGTTAGGCTCCTTAGAGTCGAGAGAGAATGGGTTCTTGCCTTCCTCAGCCAGAGCGGGGTTGTAGCGC
>Ga0265299_10001897_pt1 | contig 22498 bp, 17 predicted proteins | sample AusTroGonzalo_MG_4_FD_193485 | JGI IMG/M metagenome (GOLD analysis project Ga0265299, IMG submission 193485) | Bovine rumen microbial communities from tropical cattle in Woodstock, Queensland, Australia - Gonzalo_02 | ecosystem: Host-associated > Mammals > Digestive system > Stomach > Rumen ... | reverse complement strand
GTGGTGCCAGCCGACGTTGACACGGATTGGGTCGATGGGTGTCCACTGTGCACCGAGAGCCAGCTGTGCAGGAGCGTCCTCGTTAATCTCCTCGCCGTCACGGAACTTGTTGACAGCGGCAATCTCACTGGCCTCGAAGACCGTCGACTCGTTCTTCATGCGAATCTGCGTCTTGAACTCGTACTTGGCAGCGAAATTGAAACGGCCGGCCTTGTAGTCGGCACCGATGACGGGGGCAATGCCAACCGATGACTGGTTACAGAGGAGGTTCACACCCTGTGAATATTTCTGCAAGGCGTTGAGGCTCTGCTTTGTGCCTTCGAGCTGTGCTTTCGTGCCTTCGAGCTGATTCTTCTGGGCTATCAGGGCTTCGGGAGCTGTGGCACCGGCAGCCTCATACTGGGCAATGCCTGCATTGACCTGTGTGAGTCCTGCATTGACCTGACTCAGTCCACCGTCGATGGTCGTTTCTGCCGACTGCAGGAAACCACCGAATGCCATGTAGCGGTCTTCGCCGACGTTCACCATGATATTGCTGATCTTGGCTTTGTAGGTGGCAGTGCCGTAAAGCAGGCGCAGACCACCATAGACAGAGAGATTGTCCATAATCTTGTAGGCGGTACCCAGCTGGAAGCCGAAGTAGTACTGGCGTCCCTGCATGTAGCCGTCCATGTCGTAACCTTGAGCACCGAGGGGCTGCAGCTGGTTGGCAATGTTGCCGACAACGCTCTCGAACGAGCCCAGGCCGTCGGCAAACTCACACTTGCCGCCACCGCCAGGTACTGAGAAATTGAACTGCCACGACCAGTTGCCTGTGTTGTAGGCTGCCTGAATGCTGGGGATGCAGGGGGCATCGGCCACGCCTTCGAAGGTCTTGGTGGTTGCACCATTGTTCTTCTTGCCGAGGGCGAAGAAGGGACTCTTAGACTCGATGGTACGTGTCTGATGGGCATATTGCCAGTTGAAACCGAAGTGAAAACCTTCAGGCAGGAAGGCAACACCGGCAGGGTTTGAATATACACCGTCCAGGCCGATGGCAGCATCGCGGGCTGGGTTGCGCAAGAAGTCTATGCTCTGATTGGTGTTGGTTAAGATGCCACCGGCTGTTGCGGTGGTGGTTGCGGCCAGCATCATGCCGACCAGAATTGCTTGTACTTTCATATCCTAAAAACTTGGTTGTTTTGAAATTGGCTGCAAAGGTAGGCTAATTGTTCTGAAGTGCGGTGTTTGCGGCCACATTGTTAACGAAGTTTAACGGAAAATGCACACAAATGTGCACACTTGTGCAATTTTGTGCAGAAAATTACACAAAACATGGTACAAGTGTGCAAGTTTTTACTTTTTCAGTTCGGGGTAACTGATGCGGGTGTGGTAAGTCGTCTTCAGTTTCTCGATGAGTACGGTCTTGGCATACTGGATGTCGCGGAAGGTGATAGGACAGTCGCGGAAGTAGCCTTCGCTGACCTGTGAGTCGATGATATGTTCCACCAGTTCGCGGATGGCTTTCTCGGTATAGTCCGGCAGTGAGCGCGATGCAGCTTCCACGGAGTCGGCCATCATCAGGATGGCTTGCTCCTTTGTGGTGGGGTTGGGACCAGGGTAGGTGAAGAGCAGGTCATCGACGGGCTCGTCAGGGAACTCGTTCTTTTGTTTTACGAAGAAATACTTGGCCTTTCCCTGTCCGTGGTGTGTGCTGATAAAGTCGCGGATGACATCGGGTAGGTTGTATTTGTCGGCCAGTTTGAGGCCTTCGGTGACGTGGCTGACAATCATCTGTGCGCTCTCGATATAGGTCATTCCGTCGTGTGGGTTATAGCCCGACTGGTTCTCGGTGAAGTAAATGGGGTTCGAGATTTTTCCGATGTCGTGGTAGAGGGCACCCGTACGGACGAGCTGGCTTTTTGCTCCGATTTTATTGGCCACCTCGGCAGCCAGGTTGCCTACCTGTATGGAGTGCTGGAAAGTGCCGGGGGCTATCTCACTCATACGGCGTAGCAGGTCTTTGTTCATGTCGCTAAGCTCAATGAGGGTGATGTTCGACGTGAAGCCGAAGGTCTTCTCGATAATGTAGAGTAGGGGGTAGGAGCAGAAGAGCATGATTCCGCTTAGCAACAGGTAGTTATAGTCGCTAAAGTCAATCACGGTTATGGTATTGGCATTGATGAGCTCCAGCGATAGGTAGGTGGCTATGGCAACAGCGGTGACAATGATGGCTGTCCAAAACAATTGCGAGCGACTGCTCAACTCGCGCAACGTGAAGATGGCCACCAGTCCGGCTGTGACCTCAACAGCCACAAACTCAAGCGGGTGCTGGAGTATGCATGCACAGATGAGTACCAGCGTGAGGTGTGCCATGAAAGCCGTCCGGGAATCTACGAACACACGGATGAAGATGGGTACCATGGCAAAGGGGATGATGAAGACGTGCAGCAGGCTGTGACTGACGAGTAAGGAGGCTAGGACGGCGAAGAGGATGATGAACGAATAGATCATCGTCATGGAACGGATCTTCTCGAAGTAGTCGTTGCGGAAGATGGAGAGGAAAATAGTGAATCCGACCATCAGCAGACTGACATAGACAATCTGTCCGAGCAGTGTACGGCTGAGTTGCTTGTCGTCTTTATGGCGCCGTTCGTTCTCTTTGAGGAACGACTGCAGGGTGTTGTAGGCCTTCTCGTCGACGATGCCGCCACGGTCAATAATCTTCTGTCCGCGCTGTACAACACCAGTGGCAAGAGGAATGCTGCTCAGGAGGTCACGGTGGCTGGTTTCGCTACGTGCTTTGTCGTAGATGAGGTTTGCCACGATGTAATCGTTCAGGTTACACTTCTTCAGCTGCTCTTCGTGGCTGGCTATTGTCGGATCAGCAAAAAGCATCTCATAGGCTTTGACCGTTGACAGCACTTTCTGAATGGACACGCTGACGGCATTCTTTCCTTGAATGACACGTATCATCGCTGTCGTGTCGCGACTTAGCCTTTGGTAGTCGTCGGTATTCATGATGCCCTGAGCATACATCTGATGCAGGCGGTTGGCGATAATGCTGATGAAGTCCTGAGGCAGGTCGGGAATGCCTTGGCTGTACTCCTTGGTAAACTGCCGGATGGACTTGTTCTCCTGTTCTTGTACGTACGTATAGTATGGCTCGTACTGCCGTAATATGCTGTCTTGCTCGGCCTTCACCAATGCATCGCTCTTGTAGATGGGGAAATCGAATGGCGCAGTGAAATCGGCATGCCGCCAGGGCTTTCCTTGCTCTATTTTGAAGTTGACGCCATTGTCGCGTGGCATGGTGATTACGATAATGGCAACAGAGACAATGACTAGTGCGGCACGAATCAGAAAATCGCGCCAATTCAAGGGGCCAGACTGCTTCAGAGTACTCATTTTTGTCCGTATTTCTTATTTCCGACGCGAAAATACAAAAAAAAGCCGTAAATATCAAAAAAATGTTGTACTTTTGCAGAAAAATAACAAAACACACATGTCAGAGAGAAAAGTTCGGGTGCGTTTTGCACCCAGCCCGACGGGCGCTTTACATATCGGCGGCGTACGTACTGCCTTGTATAATTACCTTTTTGCACGCCAGCACGGAGGCGACTTGGTGTTCCGTATTGAGGACACCGACTCCAACCGTTTCGTACCTGGCGCAGAGGAGTATATCATTGAGTCGTTCAAGTGGCTCGGCATTAAGTTCGACGAGGGTGTCAGCTTTGGTGGCGACAAAGGTCCGTATCGCCAGAGCGAGCGTCGCGATATCTATAAGAAGTATGTCAAGCAGCTGCTTGATGCTGATAAGGCCTACATCGCTTTCGATACCCCTGAGGAGTTGGAGGCGAAGCGTGCTGAGATTCAGAATTTCCAATATGACTCGAAGACTCGCGGCATGATGCGCAACTCGCTGACCCTTCCGAAGGAGGAGGTTGAGCGCCTTATCGCCGACGGTTGCCAGTATGTTGTCCGTTTTAAGATAGAACCTGGACAGGAAGTGCTGGTCGATGACCTCATCCGTGGTGAGGTGCGTGTGAAGAGCGATATCATCGATGACAAGGTGCTCTACAAGAGCGCCGATGAGCTGCCTACCTACCATCTGGCCAATATCGTTGACGACCACCTGATGGAGATTACCCACGTCATCCGTGGCGAGGAGTGGCTGCCTTCAGCACCGCTGCATGTGCTGCTGTATGAGGCTTTTGGCTGGGCCGATACGATGCCTCGCTTTGCTCATCTGCCGCTGCTGCTGAAGCCCGACGGCAAGGGTAAGCTCTCAAAGCGTGATGGTGACCGTCTGGGCTTCCCCGTATTCCCCCTGGAGTGGCATGACCCGAAGACCGGTGATGTCTCGCGTGGCTATCGTGAAGACGGCTACTTCCCTGAGGCTGTCATTAACTTCCTTGCCCTGCTGGGTTGGAATCCCGGTACGGAGCAGGAGATGTTCACACTCGATGAACTGGTGCCTCTGTTCGATATTACGAAGTGTTCGAAAGCCGGTGCTAAGTTTGCCTATGAGAAGGGAATCTGGTTCAATCATGAGTATATCCTGAAGAAATCCAATGAGGAAATCGCACAGCTTTGGCTGCCTGAAGTGCAGCAGCACTGCCCGGATGCCACATTGGAGCGTGTGACGAAGGTCTGCGAGATGATGAAGGACCGTGTGTCGTTTGTCAAGGAGCTATGGCCTCTCTGCTCTTTCTTCTTTGAAGCTCCCACGGAGTACGATGAGAAGACGGCTAAGAAGCGCTGGAAGGAAGACTCAGCTCAGCAGCTCACTGAGCTCATCGCTGTTCTTGAGGGTATCGATGACTTCTCGCTGGAGAATCAGGAGCAGATTGTCCACCAATGGATAGAGCAGAAGGAATATAAACTGGGCAACATCATGAACGCCTGGCGCCTGACACTCGTCGGCGAGGGCAAGGGGCCTGGTATGTTTGACATCTCTGCTTTCTTGGGTAAGGAAGAGACGGTTAGCAGAATGAAGCGTGCTATTTCAGTACTTGGCTAATGATATATAACCTTATTATCTATCTCTACCTTTACGGCGTTGCCGTCTATAGTCTCTTCAATAAGAAGGTGCGTAAGATGTGGCGTGGCGAGCGTGCTGCTTTCAGTGTGCTCAAAGAAAAGGTAGATCCGTCGGCCAAATATGTGTGGTTCCATGCCGCCTCACTCGGTGAGTTTGAGCAGGGACGCCCGCTGATGGAGCGGTTGCGTCGGGAACATCCTGAATACAAGATTCTCCTGACCTTCTTCTCGCCCTCGGGCTACGAGGTGCGCAAGAACTACGAGGGAGCTGACATCATCTGCTACCTGCCTCTCGACACTCCCATCAATGCCATCCGCTTCCTTCGCACGGTGCGTCCGGTGATGGCGTTCTTCATTAAGTACGAGTTCTGGTACAACTATCTGCATATTCTGAAGCACCGCCATGTACCCGTCTATAGCGTGTCAAGCATCTTCCGTCCTGATCAGGTGTTCTTCCGCTGGTATGGCCGTCAGTATGGTCATGTGCTTAACTGCTTCACCCGCTTCTTTGTACAGAACGAGCAGAGCAAAGAATTGCTGGCAAAGATAGGTATACGCTGCGTCACCGTTGCTGGTGATACCCGTTTCGACCGTGTGCTGCAGATTAAGGACGAGGCGAAGCAACTGCCTATAGTGGAAAGCCTCACCCCTAACCCATCTCTGAAGGGCGAGGGGAGTAAGGTTTTCGTTGCAGGCAGCAGCTGGCCGCCTGACGAGGAAATCTTTATTCCGTGGTTTAAGGAGCATCCGGAGTGGAAGCTCATCATTGCGCCCCATGTCATCGGCGAGGACCACCTGCAGCAGATTGAGAAACAACTCGATGCAATAGGCTTTAGTCATGCCCGTTACACAAAACTTGCAGCCCAGAGTGGTGCTACTTTCCTCGAGCCCGAGAGAGGTCGGGAGAGCGGGGGGAAGGCTTTGATCATCGATTGTTTTGGTCTGCTCTCGAGCATCTACCGCTATGGCACCGTCACCTACATCGGTGGTGGCTTCGGTGTGGGTATCCACAATACCGTTGAGGCTGCCGTCTGGGGCGTCCCCGTTATTTTCGGTCCCAACAACGAGAAGTTCCGTGAGGCGCAGGCGCTGAAGGCTTGTGGTGGTGGCATTGAGATTGGTAGCTACGATGACTTCTGCCGCGTGATGGACGGCTTCGCAACAAATGCCGACAGCCTCCGCCAATCAGGAGAGGCAGCCGGCAATTATGTCATGCAGCAGTCGGGCGCTTCGGCTAAAGTGCTTGAAGCTGTCACCCTATAGTCTTTTCTAGATATTATGGTTTTTCTAGTGCAACTAGAGAAACTACTCTTCGTTCAGGTAGTACTTGGAATATTCCACATAGTGCTTGGCGTTGTCCGTCTGTCCGGGACGTACAGGCTTGATATACTTTGCCGGTACGCCACCCCAGATCTCTCCAGCAGGAATCTTCGTGTTCTGTAGTACGAGGGCTCCGGCAGCCACGATGGCGCCTTCGCCCACCTCGCAGCCGTCGAGTAGGGTAGAGCCCATGCCGATGAGGGCGTTGTCATGGATGGTGCAGGCGTGGACAGTGACGTTATGGCCTATGGTGACAAATGAACCGATGTGCGTCGGTCCGGTCTCATGAGTCACGTGTACACACGAACCATCTTGTATGTTCGTGCAGTTGCCGATAGTGATAGGAGCGACATCGCCGCGGACGACGGCATTGAACCATACAGAGCACTCGTCGCCCATCGTTACGTCGCCCACAATCGTTGCGTTCTCACTAAAATAACAGTCTCGCCCCCATTTGGGAGCGAGACCGCAATAACTTTTGATAAGAGCCATATTTTCTTGATTTCTTATCGGATAAATCCGACAATTCTAATCTCTCACATCTAGCTTCTCACCTCTCACCTCTATTAGAGGTTCGGATTGATCTTGCTCCACTCAGAGATGGGGGGTACGATGTTCAGCGTTACCAGCTCATCGCGCATCTTGCACAGGTGCTCGTAGCTCTGATCCAACTTGGCGTTCTCCTCGGCAGTGCCCTGGGGAACCTCAAACTTAGCGCCCTCATTTGTCATGGTGGTCTTCATGGCCATCATGATGTGGTCGTACTTGTCGGTCTTCACGTATGTGCCAACGGGGAAGCGGAAGGCCTCACCGCCCATGGCAGCACGAATCATCTCGACGCTCAGGTAGGCAGGGCTCTGGAATGAGCTGCGGCCACGGAGCTCGATGATCTTGGCACCACCCTTCGTCACGTCAACCTTCATCTGCTCCCACTCCTCTGCGGGGAACTCGGCTGTGCCGATGATGTCGGTCAGCTTGCGACCCTTGATCTCTACGTGGCTGCCGAAGACGGCCATCTGCTCGCCGTGACCACCATAGGTAGCGCAACCGGTAATCTCATTCTGCATCACACCGAACTTCTTGGCCAGTGCGCTCTGCAGACGAGTGGTGTCCAGACCAGCCAGAGTTGTTACCTGACCAGGCTTCAGACCGCTATACAGCAGTGTTACCAGACCGGTGAGGTCTGCGGGGTTGAAGATGATGACGACGTGCTTCACGTCGGGGCAGTATTTCTTGATGTTCTGACCCAGCTCCTCGGCAATCTTACAGTTGCCAGCCAACAGATCCTCGCGCGTCATGCCAGCCTTACGGGGGGCACCGCCAGAAGAAATGATGTACTTAGCATTGGTGAAAGCCTCCTTTACGTCGGTGGTTGCCACGATGTTCACGTCATCGAAACCGCTCTGACGCATCTCCTCGGCCACGCCCTCAACAGCATTGGCGGCGAAGGGAATATCATATAAACAGATTTCGCTTGTCAGACCCATCATCAGGGCAGTCTGAACCATGTTAGAACCGATAGCGCCTGCTGCGCCAACGATAACCAGTTTGTCGTTTGTTAATGTTGCCATAATCTTGTTGTGTTTTGTTTTTGAATTTCGTGGCGCAAAGTTACATAAAAAACTCCATAGAAATTACGTATTAACAGAGTTTAATTGTTTCCCTGTCTGCTTTGTAAAGTCGAGGTGACAAAAGTAAATCTGCTAGGGCGCGACGTGAATTGAAAAACACATGGGATATGTGCTAATGATACATGATTCATAAAACAATTCCCCATCAAAATTTGTAGAATCCGATATTTTGTGTTATCTTTGTGAGCAATATGGATAGACAAGAAAAAATTAGTGTACGACTGTTGGCGCTGCGTGAGGAAATGCGGCGTGAGGGTTTGGGGGCGTTCATTTTCCCCAGTACCGACCCTCACCAGAGTGAATATGTGGCCGACTGCTGGAAAGGTCGCGAATGGATCAGCGGCTTCGACGGTTCTGCAGGTACAGCCGTGGTGACGCTGACAAGCGCTGTCCTGTGGACGGATTCGCGTTACTTCTTGGCAGCAGAGGAACAGCTGAAGGGTACGGAGTTCCAACTGATGAGGCTGAAGGTAGAGGGAACGCCGACGATAGCTCAGTGGCTCCATAGCCAATTGTCAACCACCGACTGCCCATTTACGGAAGTGGGCATTGACGGTTTCTGCTGTTCGGCGGCTGAGGTGAAAGGGCTCATCGCCGATTTACGTAAGCAGGGGGGGCTGACGCTCAGGACGAATCTGGATATCCTTGCACGTATTTGGGTGGACCGCCCGAAAATGCCAGAGAATAAGGTGGAGGTCTATCCGTTGGAGTTTGCAGGAGAACCGGCACACGAGAAGATCCGACGTGTCAGACTGGCATTGCGCGAGAAACATGCCGATGGCATGCTGATGGCAGCTCTCGACGATATTGCCTGGACACTGAACCTGCGCGGCACTGATGTCCACTGCACTCCGGTGTTCGTCAGCTACTTGCTGATATCGGGGCAGAAAACCACTCTCTATATAAACAAAGTAAAACTGTCGCCAGAGGTGGAAGCTTACCTCCATGCAGAAGGGGTAGAGGTGGATAGCTACGAGAATATAACGAAGGGACTGGAGGACTACTTCGAGTATAACATCCTGCTGGACCCCGATGGTGTTAACTACACGCTCTATAGCAGCGTCAAACGTGAGGTGGTGGAAGCCGAGTCGCCAGTGGCACGGATGAAGACGGTGAAGAACGAGGCAGAGATTGCCGGCATGCGACAGGCTATGTTGAAGGATGGCATCGCGATGGTGAAGTTCTTGAAGTGGTTGTCCGGAAATACCGGAAAGTCCGGAATATCCGGTGAGACGGAGCTTTCCATAGACCGTAAGCTCACTGCACTGCGTGCAGAGCAGCCGCTGTTCCGCGGACTGTCATTCGACACCATTGCCGCCTATCAGGAACACGGCGCCATCGTGCACTATGAGGCAACGCCCGAGACGGATATCCCGTTGAAACCCGAGGGGCTGCTTTTGCTCGACAGTGGAGCGCAGTATCTGGATGGTACGACGGATATCACACGTACCATTGCCCTTGGTCCTGTGACTGAAGAACAGAAAAAGGTGTACACGCTGGTGCTGAAAGGACACATACAAGTGGAGCTTTGCAAGTTCCCCAGCGGAGCCAGTGGCACCCAACTCGACATCTTGGCACGACAGGCTATGTGGCGCGAGGGACTGAACTATCTGCACGGCACGGGCCACGGCGTAGGTTCCTATCTCAGTGTCCATGAAGGCCCTCACCAGTTGCGTATGGAGTGGAAACCGGCTCCTTTTGTGGCTGGCATGACGGTGACCGACGAGCCAGGCATCTATTTGGCAGGACGCTTCGGTGTCCGCATAGAGAACACGTTGCTTATCCTTCCTTACAAGGAAACAGAGTTTGGCAGGTTCTTGCAGTTCGAGCCGCTGACGCTTTGTCCCATCGATAAGGCCCCGATTATGTTGGATATGCTGACAGATGAGGAGCTCCGATGGCTGAACGATTATCATCAAACGGTGTATGAACGGCTGGCACCCCATCTGGATGGTGAGGAATGCCAGTGGCTGCACAATGCCTGCTCACCGCTAACACGCTAAAAACAGGATGGCGATAGATGTTAATATGATTAAGGGGTATGTGCGCTACCTGAAGCTGCAGCGCAATTTCTCGAAGAACACGTTGGAGGCTTACCAGCGTGACTTGGAGAAGTTGTTGGCTTTCCTGAAACGTGAGGAGAAGGATGTGAAGGATGTGCGACTGGAGGATTTGCAAACCTTTGCCGCCGGACTTCATGATATCGGCATCGGTCCGCGTTCGCAGTGCCGCATACTGAGTGGTGTCCGTGCCTTTTTTCGTTACTTGCAGCTCGATGGCTATCGCGATGATGACCCCACGGAACTGCTGGAGTCGCCACAGATAGGCGAACATCTGCCTGAGGTGCTGACGACAGCTGAGGTGGATAGCCTGGAGGATTCTATTGACCTCTCGAAATGGGAGGGCCATCGCAATCGTGCTATTATCGAGGTGCTTTTCTCCTGTGGCTTGCGTGTCTCAGAACTCGTCAATCTGCGCCTTACCGACCTTTATATCGAGGAACAATATGTACGGGTGATGGGAAAGGGTTCGAAGGAACGCTTGGTACCTATATCGCAGAAAGCTATCGATGAGCTTGACAATTGGTTCGTCGTGCGCCGGGAGATGAAGATCAAGCCCGGCGAGGAGGACTACGTGTTCTTGAACCGTCGTGGTGCCCATCTGACGCGAACGATGATACTCATCATGATTAAGCAGCAGGCTGCTGAGGCTAAAATTAAAAAGACCATCTCGCCCCACACGCTGCGCCACTCCTTTGCCACAGCCCTGTTGGAGGGTGGCGCCGACTTGCGTGTCATCCAGGCCTTGTTGGGGCATGAGTCGATAGGTACGACCGAAATCTACACACACATCGATACTACCACGCTGAGACGTGAGATTCTGGAGCATCATCCGAGGAATATGAAGAGGGGATGACGGCTTAAAAGAAAAAAAGGTGTAAAGAGATGTCGTTTTTGGCGCTTGACTGCGTCTAATTAAGAAAAAATCAGTAACTTTGCACCCAAATTAGCAACAATTAAATTTTAATGGATATGAAGAAAATCCTCATGACATTCGCACTGGCCCTTGTCGGTGTGTTGACGATGACGGCTCAAGAGATGCCGTCGATTCCTGTTGATCCCGCTGTACGTATCGGTAAATTGGACAACGGACTGACTTACTACATCCGTCACAACGCGTGGCCAGAGCAGCGCGCTGAGTTCTATATCGCCCAGAAAGTAGGCTCTATTCAGGAGGACGATGATCAGCGTGGTCTGGCTCACTTTCTGGAGCACATGGCCTTTAATGGCTCGAAGCACTTCAAGGGCAACGAACTGCTGCGCTGGTGTGAGAGCGTCGGCGTGAAGTTTGGTACTGACCTGAATGCCTATACCAGCATCGACCAGACGGTTTATAACATTTCGAACGTGCCTACCACCCGCGAGGGTATCGTTGACTCCTGTCTGATGATTCTGTGGGACTGGGCCGACGGTCTGCTGCTGGAGCAGGATGAGATTGAGAAGGAACGTGGCGTTATCCATGAAGAGTGGCGTCTGCGTAGCAGTGCCCAGCAGCGTATGCTGGAGCGCGACCTGCCGAAGCTCTATCCCAACTCTAAGTATGGCTACCGCATGCCTATCGGTCTGATGGAGATTATCGACAACTTCGAGCGTCCGTTCCTCCAGTCGTACTACGAGAAGTGGTACCGTCCCGATAATCAGGCTATCATCGTTGTTGGTGATGTGGACGTGAATCAGATTGAGCAGAAGATTAAGACCATGTTCTCGCAGATTGCCGCTCCAGCAGCCGATGCCGCCAAGGTGATTGCCGAGCCCGTGCCCGATAATGCAGAACCTATCGTTGTTATCGACAAGGACAAGGAGCAGCGAATCAATCTGGTTGAGGTGCTGATAAAGCATGACGCAGTGCCCGACTCGATGAAGACCTCAATGGTTTACCTCATTGCCAATTACCTGAAGGGTTGCGCCTTTGGTATGCTGAACGCCCGTCTTGGTGAGATTGCTCAGCAGCCCGATTGCCCCTATCTGCAGGCTCAGGTGGGTGACGGCACCTATCTGCTGTCGAGAACGAAGGATGCTCTTGAGATTGCAGTCGTTCCCAAGGACGGTCAGATGAACGAGGCACTGAAGCGCGTCTATGAAGAGGTGCGCCGTGCTGCTGAGTTCGGCTTTACTGCTACGGAGTATGGCCGTTCGAAGGCTAACACGCTGAGTGCTCTCGATAAGCAGTATTCGAACAAGGACAAGCGTTACAACTCACAGTTCGTCAGTGAGTATGTGCAGAACTTCCTTGCTAACGAGCCTATCCCTAGCCTTGATGACTACTATCAGCTGATGAAGCAGGTGGTGCCCGCTCTGCCGTTGGAGAATATTAATATGCTGATGAAGGAACTTGTGCCTGCCAACGACTCTAATATGGTGGTGCTGAACTTCAATCAGGAGAAGGACAATGCCGTCTATCCTACGGAGGAAGGTCTGCTGGGTGCCATCCATGATGCCCGCAATTCAAAGTTGGAGGCATACGTTGATAATGTGAAGGATGAACCCCTGATGACAACCCTGCCCAAGAAAGGATCTATCAAGAAAGAGGTGAAGAACGACCTCTTTGGTTATACTGAACTGACGCTGTCGAATGGCGCAAAGGTTATCCTGAAGAAGACCGACCTGAAGAAGGACCAGGTGCTTCTGACCGGCGAGGGTTGGGGCGGTTCTGCTCTCTATGGCTTGAACGACTACGCTAACATCCAGCTCTTTGATGACGTTGTGGAAGCCAGTGGTCTGGCAGGCTTCTCACACACGGAGCTTACAAAGGCTTTGGCTGGTAAGATTGCCGGTGCCACGCTGTCGATGAGTCAGCAGCGTACGAACGTCAACGGCTCTTCAACGCCTAATGATGTGGAGACGATGCTGCAGCTTGTGTATCTCTATATGACAGGCGACATCAAGAAGGACCAGCAGAGTGTGGACCAGCTGATGCAGACAATGGAGGTGCAGTTGAAGAACCGTCTGCTGCAGCCCGAGGCTGTTTTCAGCGACTCTCTGAATGCCACTATCACCTGCCACAACAAGCGCTTCAAGAATATTGATGTGGAAGATCTGAAGGACGTCAACTACGATCGCATCCTGGCGATGGCCAAGGAGCGCACGGCCAACGCCGCAGCTTTTACCTTCACCATCATCGGTAACTTTGATGAGGCTACCATCCGTCCGCTCATCGAGCAGTATATTGCCTCGCTGCCTTCGCAGAAGAAGATTGTGAAGGGCAAGGACGTCTCCACCGACTTCACGGGTACCGTTGTCAATAATTTCAAGCATAAGGCCGAGACGCCGAAGTGCATTGGCGTGATTGTGTGGAACTCGAAGAAACTGCCCTACACACTGGAGAACAGTATCCAGGCTTCGATGGCAGGACAGATTCTGTCAATGGAGTATCTGAAGAAGATTCGTGAGGACGCCAGCGCTGCCTACACCGTGGGTTGCAGCGGTAGCATGAGTCGTGACGACTTCAACAGCGAGTCAACAATCTACGTCTATTGCCCCATGAAGCCCGAGAAGGCCGACACCGCCCTGATGATTATGCGTGGCGAGGTGGAGGCTATCACCAAGGGCTGCGACCCCGACAAGCTGCAGAAGGTGAAGGAGTATATGTTGAAGAACCTCTCCGACCAGCAGAAGCAGAACAGCTACTGGATGGGTCGTATCAACATCTGGCGAAAGTGGGGTCTTGACTTCCATACCGATTACGAGAAGATTGTCAACGCTCAGACACCGGAGACCATCGGTGCCTTCGTACAGAAGGTGATTGATGCCGGCAACCGTGCAGAGGTTGTCATGATGCCCGCAGAGTAGTGATAGTAAATCGTTAAATTGTAAATTGTCAAATCGTAAAAAAGATGAGTTATCTGTTTTCATCAGAGTCAGTATCTGAGGGCCATCCCGACAAGGTGGCGGATCAGATTAGTGACGCTATATTAGACCAGTTCCTGGCTTACGACCCCCATGCTCGTGTGGCATGTGAGTCGTTTGTCACCACAGGACAAGTTGTCTTGATGGGTGAGGTGAGCAGCGATGTGTATATTGACCTGCAAACCATTGCCCGCAAGACCATCAAGCGCATTGGCTACACCAAGGCTGAGTATCAGTTTGACGGTGACTCCTGCGGCATCCTCAGTGCCATCCATGAGCAGAGTCAGGACATCAACCGTGGTGTTGACCGTGCTGACGAGGAAGAGCAGGGTGCCGGCGATCAGGGTATGATGTTTGGCTACGCCACCAATGAGACGGAGTCGTATATGCCCGTATCGCTCGACTTGGCTCACCTCATTATGCGCACACTGGCCGACATCCGCAAGGAGGGTAAGGTGATGACCTACCTCCGCCCGGACTCTAAGAGTCAGGTGACGGTACAGTACAGCGACGAGGGTGTGCCTGAGCGTATTGATACCATAGTTGTCTCAACACAGCACGATGAGTTTGCCGACGACGAGACGATGCTGGCAAAGATCAAGGATGATGTTATCAACATCCTCATCCCTCGTGTCAAGCAGCAGATTCACAGCCAGAAGGTGCTCGACCTCTTTGGCCTCGATATCAAGTACTACGTGAACCCCACGGGTAAGTTCGTTATCGGTGGCCCTCACGGCGACACAGGCCTGACAGGTCGTAAGATCATTGTCGATACTTATGGTGGCAAGGGCGCTCACGGTGGTGGTGCCTTCTCGGGTAAGGACTCTTCGAAGGTGGACCGCTCGGCTGCCTACGCTGCACGCCACATTGCCAAGAATATGGTGGCTGCTGGCATTGCCGACGAGATGCTGGTACAGGTAGCCTATGCCATCGGTATGGCGCGTCCGATGAATATCTATGTCAATACCTATGGCCGTTCGCGTGTCCAGATGAGCGACAGCGAGATAGCCCGTAAGATAGAACAGCTGTTCGACCTCCGTCCGAAGGCCATTGAGCGCACACTGAAGCTGCGCCAGCCGATGTACGTCGAGACGGCTGCCTACGGACATATGGGACGTAAGTCGGAGGTGGTGAAGAAAGTGTTCACCAGCCACTATCATGAGACAAAGGAGATGGATGTCGAGTTGTTTACGTGGGAGAAACTCGACCGCGTGGACGATATCAAGAAGGCTTTCGGACTTTAGTCGATGGACGTGCATCTGCCACAGTTCTCACAAGAGACATTCTTCGCCAAGGATTCTTTGCTGCACGTTGACTCGTGCAGCAATGGCTTTGGCGTGGCAGGTGAAGCCATTCCCGAGATTATTCGTAACGACAACCTGATTTCTGGCGCGCTCTTGCTGTGCTTCGTGTTGACTCTGGTTGTCTATTCCTTTTTTAGGATATATCTTGTGCAACAATACCGTGGACTGCTCCATGTTCCACGCTCAGACAGAGACTTGCCGGGGGAGACTACGCGGGAGCTACGGCTCAAGCTGCTGCTGGCATTTCAGACCTGTCTGCTTTTCGGCATAGCCATCTACTTTTTTTCGAAGACGTATGTCTCTGACAGTTTTATTGTAGAGTCTGACTATCTGCTAATCCTATTCTTCCTGGCGGTAGTGATTGCCTATGCGCTATTAAAAGGTATTCTATATACAATCGTCAACGCAGTCTTCTTCGGAGGTAAAAGAAACAAACATTTGCTGCGCTCACTATTGTTGATTTCGGCCTCCCAAGGAGTGCTTATGTACCCAGCGGTGCTTTTGCTCGTTTATTTCGATTTACCGTTGGATATTGTGCTCTATTACTTCATTTTTGTTGTTGTTTTGGGCAAAATATTGGCCTTTTATAAGAGCTATGTTATCTTTTTTCGTCAAAAAGGCGGTTTTTTGCAGATTATTTTGTACTTTTGTGCCCTCGAAATCGTGCCTTTAACTGTTCTTGTGGGAACATGGATGGCATTGCTCGATGTACTGATAGTAAAATTTTAGGACAACATAAAGATGATTAAGAAGATTCTGGTCTCGCAACCGAAACCTGCCAGCGAAAAATCACCCTACTACGACATTGCTGAGAAGTTCGATGTCGAGTTAGTATTCCGTCCCTTTATTAAAGTAGAAGGTATGACGGCAAAGGAATTCCGTACGCAGAGAGTGAACATTCTGGACTATACTGCCGTTGTGTTCACCTCACGTCATGCTATTGACCACTTCTTTACTTTGGCCAAGGAGCTAAGAGTGACGATTCCAGAGGACATGAAGTACTTCTGTGTGACGGAGACCATCGCACTCTATATCCAGAAGTATGTGCAGTACCGTAAGCGTAAGGTGTTCTTTGGCTCGACAGGAAAGGTCGATGACCTGCTCCCGACGATGGTGAAGCATAAGACCGAGAAGTATCTTGTGCCGATGAGCGATGTGCATAACGACTCATTGACACAGTTGCTCGACTCTAAAAAGTTGATTCACAAGGAGTGTGTCATGTATAAGACCGTGAGCAATGACTTTACACCGGAAGAGATTAAGACGTTCGATTACGATATGCTGATTTTCTTCAGCCCTGCCGGTATTGAGTCGCTGACCAAGAATTTCCCCGACTTCAAGCAGGATAAGATTGCCATCGCAACATTTGGTCCTTCGACTGCCAAGGCTGCTAAGGACGCAGGTCTGCGTCTTGATTTGGAGGCACCGTCAGAGAAGTATCCTTCAATGACAGGCGCTCTGCAGCACTATCTGGTGATGCAGGACGACTAATATATATAAATAAGGTGGAAGGTGTTCGCGCCACATTCAACAAACGGGAGCGCCTCGTCAGCCAACGACTGATAGACATGCTCTTCGGACCGTCAGCGAGTCATTCGCTGGCAGCCTTTCCGCTGAGAGTCGTCTATCATATCCGTGAGCGTCAGGAAAACGATGAACCGGTGCAAATGCTGGTCAGCGTGCCGAAGAAGAGATTTCACCATGCCGTTGACCGTAACCGCGTGAAGCGTCAGGTTCGTGAGGCTTACCGTCATCACAAACAGCTGCTCTACGACGTGCTGCCTGCCGATAAGGCTCTTTTGGTGGCGTTTGTGTGGCTCTCAGACCGACATCTGCCGACGGAGGAGGTGACTGGCAGGGTGAAGACTTTGGTACAACGGCTCTCTGAACGCTTATGAAACAGCTGTCGCGTATCCTCTCTTGGATTTTGGTGTTGCCCATACGGTTCTACCAGACTTGTATCAGCCCCTTTACACCACCGTCTTGCCGTTTTACACCGACGTGCAGCCAATATGCGAAGGAAGCTATCATGAAGCACGGCCCTATTAAGGGTTTGGGACTCGCCATCTGGCGCATCCTCCGCTGTAATCCATGGGGTGGGAGTGGCTATGATCCGGTACCGTGATAGTTAAGAGTGAATAATTAAGAGTTAAGAAAAAGATATGAAGAACTTTGTTGAAGAACTGAAATGGCGCGGTATGCTGGCACAGATGATGCCTGGTACCGAGGAACTCTTGCAGAAAGAGATGGTGACGGCCTATTTGGGTACCGACCCTACGGCTGATTCACTGCATATCGGTCACCTCTGTGGCATTATGATGCTGCGTCACCTGCAGCACTGTGGCCACCGTCCCGTTATTCTTGTGGGTGGTGCTACAGGTATGATTGGTGACCCTAGTGGTAAGTCACAGGAGCGTAATCTGCTGAACGACGAAACGTTGCGTCACAATCAGGAGTGCATCAAGGCCCAGGTGTCTAAGTTTCTGGACTTTGAGTCGAAGGAGCCTAATGCTGCCATCATGGTCAATAACTATGACTGGATGAAGGATTTCACGTTCCTTGATTTTGCCCGTGAGGTGGGTAAGCATATCACCGTTAATTACATGATGGCTAAGGAGAGTGTCCAGCAGCGTCTGAACGGTACGGCTCGCGACGGTCTGTCATTCACGGAGTTTACTTATCAGCTGCTTCAGGGCTACGACTTCCTCTATCTCTATCAGCACTATGGTGTGAAGCTGCAGCTCGGTGGTAACGACCAGTGGGGCAATATGACCACAGGTACGGAGCTGATCCGCCGCACGCTGGGCAATGAGGTGGAGACTTTCGCACTGACCTGTCCGCTCATCACCAAGAGCGACGGTAAGAAGTTCGGTAAGACCGAGAGCGGAAACATCTGGCTCGACCCGAAGCGCACCACGCCTTATCGTTTCTATCAGTTCTGGCTCAATGTCAGCGACGACGATGCCGAGCGTTACATCAAGATCTTCACGTCGTTGGAGAAGGATGTTATCGACGCCCTCATCGAAGAGCACAAGCAGGATCCCGGTCGTCGTGTCCTGCAGAAACGTCTGGCTGAGGAGACAACGGTTCTCGTTCACTCAAAGGAGGCCCTCGATATGGCTATTGAGGCTTCAAACATCCTCTTCGGTAAGTCAACGAAGGAGGCTCTGGAGAAGCTCGACGAGCAGACGTTCCTCGATGTGTTCGACGGTGTCGAGAAGCACGAGATTTCTAAGGACCAGCTGGGACTGCCCGCTGTGGAGCTGCTGACTACCGTAGCCCCCGTGTTCCCCTCAAAGGGTGAGATGCGTAAGATGGTGCAGGGTGGTGGTGTTTCTCTGAACAAGGAGAAGCTGACCGATCAGAATCGTCCCATCACAGCTGAGGATCTTATTGATGGTAAGTACATCCTGGCCCAGAAGGGTAAGAAGAATTACTACTTGCTTATCGTGAAATAAAGATAAATTGGGAAAATTTTGGCAGTCTGCCAAAATTTTCCTACCTTTGCAGCCGCAAACAAGCTGATTGGACGATGGTGTAATGGTAACACTACAGGTTTTGGTTCTGTCATTCCCGGTTCGAATCCGAGTCGTCCAACTACTAAAACAACCTCTAAAAACAATCACATGATGACAAATCCATTTTCATTAGAAGGCAAGAATGCCTGGATTACCGGCGCATCGTACGGTATCGGTTTTAACATTGCCAAGGCTTTCGTGGCTGCAGGCATTAAGAACATTATCTTTAACGACATCAATGAGGAAGCACTGAAACGTGGTCTCGACAACTATAAGGAAGCTGGCATCGACAACGTGAAGGGCTATGTCTGCGACGTTACTGATGAGAATGCAGTGAAGAACCTTGTGGCTAAAATCCACGAGGAGGTAGGACAGATTGATATTCTGGTGAATAATGCCGGTATCATCAAGCGTATTCCCATGCACGAGATGAAACGTGCTGAGTTCCAGCAGGTCATCGATGTCGATCTCGTTGCACCGTACATCTGCAGCGCAGCTGTTATCCCTGAGATGATGGAGCGCCGTGAAGGTAAGATTATCAACATCTGCTCGATGATGTCTGAGCTTGGTCGTGAGACTGTCAGCGCCTATGCTGCTGCCAAGGGAGGCTTGAAGATGCTGACTCGTAACATCTGCTCAGAGTATGGTGAATACAATATCCAGTGTAATGGCATTGGTCCGGGTTACATTGCTACACCTCAGACGGCTCCTCTGCGTGAGCGTCAGGCTGATGGTAGCCGTCATCCGTTCGACTCGTTCATCTGCGCTAAGACACCCGCAGGTCGCTGGCTTGATCCTTCAGAACTTGGTGGTCCCGCTGTGTTCCTGGCTTCGCATGCTTCTGATGCTGTCAATGGACATGTGCTCTATGTTGATGGCGGCATTCTGGCTTACATCGGTAAGCAGCCTAAGTAAAAAAGATGCTGGGTGATGCTCGCCCTACATACATATAACAAGAAAGGCTTCCCCGATGGGAAGCCTTTCTTCATTTTTCTTTACAACCAGATTAGTTGATAGCGTCAGCCAGCTCAGCACCAGCCTTGAACTTTGCAACCTTCTTGGCAGCGATCTTAATCTTCTGCTTGGTGGCGGGGTTGATACCCTCACGAGCGGGGCGCTCATTAACACTGAAAGTACCGAAACCAACAAGAGCAATCTTGTCACCAGCAACGAGTGCGTCCTTAATAGCTGCAACTGTAGCGTCAAGAGCCTTCTTTGCGTCAACCTTAGAGATGCCAGCACCTGCTGCAATCTTCTCTACCAATTCTGTTTTGTTCATAATAGTGTTTAAAATTAAGTGATTATTTTATGTTAATAACTCTATTTGTTTCAAATTCCTCCGCAAATATAGGTGAAAGTATTCAGAAAAACAACAAAAAATCGGAAAATTTTGCTTTTTTATTGAAAAAAAGTTGTGATACGCCCGAAATCCTACCTAAAAACGGATATTTTTCGTAATTTTGCAGCGTAAAAGTGTAAGAACGGCATCTATGCTTGACGGCGATTGATGCCATCTTAAAGCGTAATAAAACAAAATGTTTCGGAATATACCAATAGTAACAAAGAATCTGCTCCTCGTCAACGTGCTGATTTTCATCGCGACGTGGCTACTCGAGCAGCAAAGTATTAGTCTTGCAGAACTTGGCGGTCTCCATTTCTTTATGGCCAGTCACTTCCATCTCTATCAGTTTCTGACTTATCAGTTCCTGCATGCCAATTTGACGCATCTGTTCTTTAATATGTTTGCGTTGTGGATGTTTGGCTGCGTGGTCGAGAACGTGTGGGGTGCGAAGAAATTCCTTTTTTATTACATTTCGTGTGGTATCGGTGCCGGCGTTATGCAGGAGATAGTGCAGTTCGTGGACTTCTATCTGAGGGTCACGAATCAGGATCCGTCCATTGCCTTCTGGCAGTTGTTTGAAGTTGGTCGGCAGTTGAGCACCCAACTCAACACATGGACAACGGTTGGTGCATCGGGCGCTATCTATGCCATCCTGTTGGCCTTTGGTATGATCTTCCCCAACGAGCGTATCTTCATCTTCCCGTTGCCAGTGCCCATCAAGGCCAAGTGGTTCGTTATGGGCTATGCTGCTATCGAGCTGATTGAGACGTTTGTGTCGTCGGCTGACGGTGTGGCCCACATGGCTCACTTGGGTGGTATGCTTTTCGGCTTCCTCATGATTCGCTACTGGAACCGTCATCCTGATGCTCATTTCAATCGTTCCAACGGTAAGGACTTCTTCCAACGCTGGAACAGCAGAAATACAGGTAACGTCAGACGTTCCGGTCAATCCAGACAGACCAGAACAGAAGGCTCCACCTTTACAGCATCGACTAATGAGGCCGATATGGAGTATAATGCCCGTAAGCGTCAGAATCAAGAAGAGATAGATGCCATTCTCGATAAGATTCGTAAGAGCGGTTACGACAGTCTGACCAAGGAAGAGAAGCGACGGCTGTTTGATGCCAGTCAGAACCGATGATTAAGCAGCTGAAGCAGATTACCGTCAACTTGGTGGCAGGTGCCAACGTGGCGACGATACTACTGATGTTGGCGACGGGCTATTCCGATCGTCTCAGCCCCGTCAGCCATCCGCAGTTGTCCTCTATTGGTATGACTTTTCCGTTCTTCCTGCTGGCTAATCTGCTGTTCCTCTTTTTCTGGCTGCTGTTCAAGTGGCGCCGTGCGTGGATTCCTGTCGTGGGATATCTTCTCGCGTATGTACCTATTTCTATATATATACCGCTGAATCGTCCTGGCGATACGTCAGAGGCCACCTTGAAACTGTTGTCGTGGAATGTGTGTGCCTATGGTGGTAATTATAAGTACGAAAATGGCTTTGAAGTGGTTCTTGACTACCTGAAGCAACAGGATGCCGATATCGTGTGCCTGCAGGAGGATGTGGACAGTTGGCGTAAATATGTTTTTCAGAAGTATCGGGAAATCTATCCTTATAACGATACGACACTTTTCACAAACTGTGAGGCCTCGATGAATGGTGTGGGCATACACAGCCGTTTCCCCATTCTGCGCAAGGAGCGTATTGCTTATGAGTCGTTTGCCAACGGCTCCGTGGCCTATTTCCTGAAAGTCGGCAATGACACGCTTGTCGTTGTCAATAACCATTTGGAGGGAACACACTTGTCGGAGACGGAACGCAGTCGCTATAAGGATCTGCTCAAGGGAAATATGGAGCGCGATACGGCTCGTGCTGAGTCAAAGTACCTGGTCGAGAAATTGGGACGGGCATCGGCCAGCCGAGCCTTACAGGCAGAGGCTGTCCATCGGTATGTGGCCAGCCATAGCCATTATTCCGTCATCGTCTGCGGTGATTTCAACGATAATCCCATTTCCTATTCCCGTCATACGATTGCTAACGGTCTCACTGACTGTTTCGTAGCGAAGGGCAATGGGCTTGGTTTGTCATATAATCAGAAAGGTTTTAACTTCCGTATAGATCATATTATGTGCTCAGAAGACTATAAACCGTTAAAGTGCGTTGTTGACTCAAAAATAGACTGTAGCGACCATTATCCGATAGCTTGTTGGCTCAAAAAGCGGTAAAAACCCTTAATTTTGTACGAAAATGCCCGAATTATTTTCACAAGTGCGGAAAAATGTATATATTTGCAGGCTTAATTGTGCAAAGTAACAAATAAATAACATAAAAAACCAAAATGCAAAACAAAGGAATTGTAAAGTTTATCGCACTGTTGCTGATACTCGTTTGCTGCTTCTACCTTTCCTTCTCGTTTGTGACGCGCCACTACGAAAGTAAGGCTGCTGCCATGGGTGA
>Ga0265299_10001895_pt1 | contig 22504 bp, 21 predicted proteins | sample AusTroGonzalo_MG_4_FD_193485 | JGI IMG/M metagenome (GOLD analysis project Ga0265299, IMG submission 193485) | Bovine rumen microbial communities from tropical cattle in Woodstock, Queensland, Australia - Gonzalo_02 | ecosystem: Host-associated > Mammals > Digestive system > Stomach > Rumen ... | reverse complement strand
AACATCCAGTCGAATGAGGAGTAGGGTGCCATTATCGAAGCGGAGTAGTAGGTGTTGCCTGTATATCCGCTGTTTGCAGTGACATAGAGATAGTCCTGATAATCGGCGGCGAAGGCGCTGCGGTTGTCTTTAAAGGAGTAGTTCCGGCCTTTTTCGTCAATCATCGATCCTGATATAAAATAGGGATATTCGTCATCGGCAAGATTGTAACTGTCCGGCATGCTCTGAAGCAGCGGCGCTGCGATTTTCAACGCAAAGCCCTTGTTGGGTTCAAGAAACGAGTCGTCGAGACCTGAAACGATCTCGTCGAACAACGAAGCGTCCTGCCTTGTATCGCCGTCGTTGTCGCTGACTTCACCGTCGTCCGCATCATCCGATATACCGCTGTCGGTATCATCGTCGTTGTCCGCATCATCCGATATATCGCTGTCGGTTGAAGTGTCCGTGTCTACCGAATCCTTATTTTTGCCCGATCCGCCGCAGGCGCATACAAATAAAAGCGCCAGAGCAAGGATAACTGACATAATTCTTTTTTTCATTTTGTAACTCCTTATTCCTTTTAAAAGACCTCGGATAGTGTATGGGCGCAGGAAGCAATGTCAAGCGGAAAATTGGAAATATTGCGGGAAAAAGCTGCTTCGGAAATGTTATATCGGTCAGAAAAATTTAAGTGGACAATTTTCCTCTATTGGTGTAAAAAACCGCGTTTTGATTTTGTTGGATCGTTTTTAATAGGAGAAAAAAATGAGTGAAAAAATCAGAGTTCTTATCGCAAAACCGGGTCTTGACGGTCACGACAGAGGTGCAAAATTCGTTGCCAGAGCATTGAGAGATGCCGGAATGGAGGTTATTTACACAGGTCTCAGGCAGACTCCTGAAGCAATTGCAAACGCAGCGATCCAGGAAGACGTTGACGCTGTCGGTCTTTCGATTCTCAGTGGTGCGCATAATACTCTTCTTCCGAAAGTTGCGGAACTTCTTAAAGAAAAGAACGCTCCTGATATTCTTGTTTTCGGCGGCGGAGTTATCCCGGAAAGCGATATTCCCTTCCTCAAGGAAAACGGCATAAAGGCGGTTTTCACTCCAGGAACTACTTCGGAACAGATCGTCACATTCCTTACCGACAATATCAAAAAGTAGTCTGACAAAACGTACAGACTGTTTTTTCCAGTTTTTCCTCTATTTTGTGATTTGACTAAATTTGCAACCAAGGTTAAAGTTAGGGGTTTTTTTGTCGGGAGGTTGATATGGTATTGAAAGTCGGTGTTGTTTCTGCCGGAAGCTGGGGTACGGCGCTGGCCGGAATGCTTGCGGAAAAGCAGTATGAAACCGTTATCTGGGCTAGGGAACCTGAAATTGTTGAATCCGTAAATTCTGAACATGAGAACAAACTATTCCTTCCTGAAATAAAATTACCGGAATCATTGAAGGCTGTTGCCGACATCAAGGACGCTGTCATTGGCAAAGATCTTGTAGTTGTCGCGACTCCGGCACAGCACATCAGAAAGTCAATTGAGCAGATCGCCGGAATGATTTCGGAAAAAACTTTCATTGTTCTTGCTTCGAAAGGAATTGAAAATTCAACTCTCAAAATGATGTATCAGATTGCAGAGGAGATTCTTCCGCCTGCGCTTTACAAAAATATTTTCGTAATTTCTGGGCCGACTTTTGCCCGCGAGCTTGCGATGAAAATGCCGACATGCGCGGTCGTTGCAGGTAAAAACTCGGAGGATATCGGCAAAATCCAGAGCTTTTTCAATTCGCCGTATATGAGAATCTATACTTCACGAGATGTTGTCGGAGTCGAACTTGGTGGTTCGCTGAAAAATATTTTTGCAGTGGCTATCGGTGTTCTCGAAGGGCTTAAAATGGGCAAAAACACGCAGGCTGCCGTCATTACGCGCTCAATTGCCGAAATGACGCGACTTGTTGTGGCAATGGGAGGAAACCCTAGAACTATTGCTGGGTTAAGCGGAGTAGGCGACCTTGTTCTCACCTGCACAGGAGATCTCAGCCGTAACAGACAGGTCGGAATCAGGCTTGGTCAGGGTGAGAAAATAAAGGATATTCTTGATTCGATGATCATGGTTGCTGAAGGTGTCCCGACGACCGCTTCGGTTCACGATCTCGCGGCAAAAATGAATGTTGAAATGCCGATTATGGAAACGCTTTACGATGTGCTTTACAAAGATGCCGACATTAAGGAAACTATTAAAAAACTTATGTCGAGAAGCCTCAAAGACGAGTTGCTTTCATACGGAGGCGACAATGATTAAAATTCTTTTGAGCGGTGCTGCCGGCAGAATGGGAAAGGCCATTGCCGAAGCTGCGGAAAACTATCCCGATATAAAAATCACTCACAAAGTCGATGTTGTTCAAGGTTTTGAAAATATTGATGAAATTTCTGGTGGCGACGTTGATATCGCAGTCGATTTAAGTTCCCGCGAAGGTTTTAAAAAGGCTCTTTTGTGGGCTGGAAATTACAAAAAACCGCTTGTAGTCGGAACTACAGGACTCACGGAAGATGACCACGCCGCAATAGACAGGGCTGCAAAAGAGATTCCTGTGCTTCAGGCGTCGAATCTGAGCAAAGGTGTCAACATAATGTTCGAGATTTTGAGAACTGCTGCAAAATTCACGCATGATGCCGACATTGAAATTGTCGAAATGCACCACAATAAAAAGAAAGATGCTCCGAGCGGAACCGCTCTCGAAATGGGCAAGATAATTTCCGAAATACAGTCGGAACGTGCTCTTTCGAGGCGTGACGGAAGAAGCGGAATGGTCGGTGCCAGAGTTGCAAACGAAATAGGCTACCACGCTCTGCGCTGCGGTGATGTTGTAGGTGAGCATACCGCGATTTTCGGTTTCGCAGGTGAAAGAATCGAAATCTCGCACAAAGCCGCAAGCAGGACGATTCTTGCGGAAGGAGCTTTGAGCGCAGTTCGTTTCCTTTGCGGAAAAAAGCCGGGAAGATATTCGATGCGCGATGTCGTAACTAAGGGAGAATAATGGAAAACGAGATTGTAAAAATAGAGTATAAGAAATTTTCAAGTTTCCTTAAGGACTGCATAAAAAGTTTCAGCCGTGGATATTTGTTCCTGATTTCCGACGAAGAACATTCCTTGGGAGAAACTTTTGCTTTTTCAATCACAGCAGCAACTTTGGATAAGCCGCTTTCTGCCGAAGGAAAGGTGGTCTCGGTCGGTGAAAACGAGTCCGGGGAAAAAGGGATTGGACTTGAGTTCGTTTTCGATGAAGAAAGCAAAAAATTTATAGACGAAAACTTGAAAGAAATAGTTATAAGCAAATACGGAAGTGTGTGGGGAACCAGACTTTCTGCATTGTTTTAATTGGAGAACCGTATGTTGAAAGGAACTTATTGTGTTCTTGATGACGAGCAGGATTTTCTTACTGTTGCGGCAGGTGAATTCAAGAAATTTCTGCCCGATATGAAAGGTGTTTTTACAACTGACCCAGATGAGGCAATTACTCTTGCGAGAAAGGATAAACCGGTCATTTTCATAATTGATATTGTGCTCGGCGGAAAGAAGGGAATGGAAATTTACCAAAGAATTTCGGCCATCTCAAAAAAAGTCAGAGTTATTTTTATCACTGGTGACGAGAATTTTATCAACAACGACGATATCAGGAACCAGATTCTTCTTGAAGGTAGTATCGACCTGATGCAGAAACCGATAAAATGGCACGAACTTGCGATAAAGGTCAAAAACAATATGCAGCTTCTCCTTTACCAGTGCAATCTCGAGGATATTATCGCAGAGCGCACCCAGCAGCTTATACATGCTGACAGGCTCGCAACTGTAGGAACAATGGTAAGTTCTATAATTCACGAGATAAGTTCTCCGCTTACATTCATCAAAGCCAATCAGGAAATGTGCAAATATGCCGTGGGTAACGCTAAAAAAGTTACCGAAAACAAAGAAGTGCTTTCAATATTCGACCGTCTTATTATACCGAGTGTCGATGAGTCGATGAAAGGTGTCGAGCGCATTGAGGAGTTGCTTAATTCATTCAGGCGTTTTTACAAACGTGACGATTTGGTGAGTGAAGTCGATTTTACGGAACTTATTGCCGAAGTTAAAAACCTTACTTACTACAACATCAAGCGTAGCAACATAAACTTTATTATTGAGGTGGCTAAAAGCACTCCTAAAAAGATAACCTGTAAAAAGCAGGAGCTGATTCAGGTCATCACGAATGTTGTCAACAACGCTGTAGACGCTTTTGATGAAAAAGCTGTTTTCAATGGGGAGAAGGAATTGAAGATAGTTGTTTCAGGAAGCGACTCCACAGTGAATATCGTTGTCTCAAACAATGGCCCCGAGATTCCGAAATATGTTGTGGAGAGAATATTCGAGCCGTTTTTCACCACCAAAACAGCTGAAAAGGGAACTGGACTCGGGCTTGCGATATCCAGGCAGATACTCAAATTTATGGGTGGAACGATTTATGTCGAAAATAAAAGTAAAAAACATCCGACAGTCGATTTTATCATAACGATTCCGATTAATTACAATGCATAGAGAGGCGGCATGAACATTGAAGCTATCATCCTTGCGGCAGGCAAGGGAACAAGAATGAAGTCAGATCTTCCGAAAGTTATGCACAATGTTGCGGGTAAACCGATGATTGCATGGATTATTGAGGCACTGAAACCGGTCTGTAATGTGCTTAACGTCGTTACAGGTCACGGACGCGGCATTGTCGAAGACTACATCTCCCAGAACTTTCCCGATGTGAAATTTTCGTTTCAGGCAGTTCAGAACGGTACCGGCGGTGCTGTCAGAGCGGCTATACCGAATGTTTCGGGAAATATTGACGCCGTTCTTATCTGCAACGGCGATATTCCGCTTGTAAAAACAGAAACTTTTGAGAGAGCGGTCAAATTTTTTGAAGAAAGCGGTTCCGATTTGCTTTTAGTAAGTACAATTCTTGATGATGCAGGTCAGTACGGAAGGATAGAGCGTAAAGAAAACGGCGATGTTGCAGGAATAGTCGAATTTTTTGACGCCGATGAAACGCAGCTGAAATTGAAAGAGATAAATGTCGGAATTTATTTAGTAAAAAAGCCTTTTCTTATCGAGGCTATATACAAACTCAAAGACAACAACGCGAAGCGCGAATACTACCTTACCGACATTGTAAAAATTGCTGTAAATATGCACAAAAAAGTCACTGCTTACGTAGAAAAAGATTATACTTCTCTTGCAGGCATAAACAACAAGGAAGAGCTTGCTTCAGCAGAAAAAGTTCTTGCCGGCCGCATATAAAACCATGTATCTTTCTGACACAATTCAAGTTGTTGAATTTCTTGATAAATTCGCAAGTAATTCTCTTGTCACCGCTGTTTATAAATCGCGCGGCGGAACGTTAATTAAACTTTACGGAACTTCAGAAATTTCAGGTTTTTTATTCCATTTGAAAGAGAAAATCATAATTCCTGTAAAAAACCTCGGCGCTTTTCCGAAAGAGCCGCTTTCGAGACTTGAAGAAGGGCTGAGAAGCAATTTTTTCGGCAAAATAACAGCATTTTCCGTTATGAAGGAATACGGAAAAGTTGTGAGAGTTGAAACCGAAAACCTAAATCTGATCATTCCTCTTTTTGCCGGAAAATCGGTCGTTGTTCAGGATAAATCTGGGAAGGAAATCTGGCGTGACAAGAAAGACAACGGTTTGAATTTACTTGAAAAACCGATGAAGGATTTCCCACTCACGTTTGAAAATCCGCTTTTCTGGGAATCGTGGTTCGTCGAAAGATCGAATAAAGAGCATGCAGAGGAAAAAAAGAAAAAACTTGAAGAAAAACGGAACAAAATTCTTTCCGCGATAAATATTGTGAAGGATGATATAAAAAAACACGAGGAAAATCTTGCGAAATTCACTGATTTCGCGGCGCTTCTCAAGGCAAATTTATGGAAATTCGATTCATCTGAACATAAAAATTCAGTAATTCTCACTGATTACGAAAATAACGAAAAAGAGATAAATCTCGACCCGGCAAAAACTATTCTGCAGAACATGGAACGCTTTTTTGCAAATATAAAAAAGGCAAAAAACGGCATTGAAAATTCGGGAAAAAGGCTTGAAAACCTGAACGAAGAACTTGAAAAACTCGCTCTTTCAGACGAACTTCCCGCAGAGCCGAAAAGTGTTCTGAAACAGCCGAAAAAGCAGGCTTCTCATGTCCCGTATCACGAATTCCACGCAAAAAACGGACGAGTTTTCCTTGTCGGAAAAGAGGAAAAGGATAACGACGAACTCACTTTCAAAGTCGCTCTTCCGCACGACTTATGGTTCCATGCGAAAGACTATCACGGAAGCCACGTCATCATGCGGATGAAAAAAGGCGAAGAACCCAAACAGCAGGATATTCTGACTGCCTGCGCGCTCGCTATTCTTTACAGCAAGGCGAAGAAGGGGAGCTGCGGCGAAGTGTGGTATACCGCGAGGAAAAACGTGACCAAACACAAAGGAATGGCCGCAGGACTCGTCAATTTCAAGAATGCGAAAGTCATCTACATGAAAGATGCAGTCATGCCGGAAGGACTCGTGAAAGTGTGATCGGACCTCACCCGGACCCCTCAAGCGCTTGCGGCAGCTCCCCTGATTCAGGGGCGCCGAGAAGCAGTTGAATATCCAATCCCTTTCCAGTGTGGCGAGGGCTGAAATCAGATACAAATTTGACAATATGTTATTTAATTGTAAGAATATGCGGCTATTTTTTTCGGATAGCGGGCTATTATGAACTGTTTACGGAGGTCGAGTTGGACGCGTTCCCTACATTTCAAGTAGTGGGAGTTATTATCTGCATTATCATGAGTGCCTATTTCAGCGGCACGGAGACAGCACTTACAGCACTTTCGGAAGTCAAATCGGAGATAATGAAAGATAAGTATCCTTTTGTTGCGCCTGTTCTTAAAAAATGGAAAGAGAATCCGAGCCTTATTCTCTCGGCGCTGCTCGTCGGAAACAACATCGTGAACATTCTCGGCGCGGTTCTTGCGGGAAAAATCGCATCGTTTGCCCTTGCAAGTCACGGTCAGGCTGTGGCTGATGCGGTTGCAGTCGCTGTGATGACTCTCTTTGTTCTGATTTTCGGCGAAGTAACTCCGAAGACTTTCGCGAAACTTATGCCTGAGCGCTGGCTTTTTCCGGCACTTCTCCTTTTCAGGATATTCAGCTGGATACTTCTTCCGTTTGCGTTCGTTCTTTCGAAATTCGCGAGCTGGGTCGTCAAATTCATGGGCGGCGAGAGCGAATACTCCGAAATGACGCAGAACGAGATCGAATACATGATCCAGAAAGGAAGCGACGAAGGCGTTTTCGAGCAGGAAGAGCAGGGCGAGCTTCTTACAAGCGTGATCGAGTTCAAGGATACTCTCGTCAAGGAGATAATGACCCCGAGAACCGACTCCAATTTCCTCGAAGTCAGCACAACGATCGCCGAAGCGATGGAAAAAATAGAAGAGTGGGGGCACAGCAGAATTCCGGTTTACGAGGATTCGGTTGACAACATTAAAGGAATTCTCTATGTCAAAGACCTTGCGATGCTCATCACGAAAGATAAATCGGTACTTGACGACAACGTTCTCTCAGTTGCGAGACCTGGCGTTTTTTATGTTCCCGAAACCCAGAAAATAAACGAGACTCTGAAGAAAATGAGAGCTGAAGGAAACCATCTCGGCATCGTTGTCGATGAATTCGGCGGAACTTCCGGCATAATTACTCTTGAAGACGTTCTGGAAGAGCTTGTAGGAGAGATCCGCGATGAAAACGACAAGGATGAGAAACAGTTCGAAAAGATTGAAGAAAATATCATTCTTGTCGATGCACATATTTCAATAAGCGACCTCGAAGAAGAACTCGATATCAAAATTCCGGATGACGGCGAATACAACAGTCTCGGCGGTTTTATCGTCAGCGAAGTAGGCGAAGTGCCGCAGACGGGATTTGTTCTCAACTATGAAAACTATGAGTTCAAAGTAGTAGAGAGCAACGAAAAGAACATTCTGAAAGTCGAAATCAAAATACTCGATACTGCAACCGAACCGGTTGAACCTGAAAAATCATAAATCCAACGAAATTGTAGAGACGTTTCCTGAAACGTCTTATTCGGCGTCATTCTGAGCGTAGCGAAGAATCTTAGAGATGTTTCACATTCGTTCAACATGACGAAAAAGATGTGAGATTAGGAAAATGTAATGATTAATCAACGAAAAGGATCGAGCAGCCGGAATCTTCGCCTTCTTCTTCCTGTTTTTCTTCAGGTTTGAGGCGGCAGTCGGGATCGTCCTCTTTGCAGGAATATTTAAAGTTGTCGGTTCTTACTGGTGTTCCGGCTATTTTTTGCCTTGTTTTTAATGTTACATCAGTATCGTTGATATAGAAAGAAGCATTCTGATCTTTGTAAAAATCCATATCGGCTTTTACGACGAGGAATGTTTCCTCTCCTTCATTAAGCTGAACTTTTCCTGCCGGAATCTGAAACAGAGCCGCCGGCTGTGGAATTGCGAAATCGGAAAGTTCAGAAATGATTTCGTCGCATTTGCCGTCGTTGTTGGGATCTGTGCATAGAGAGATTTTTTTGACGCCGTTTCCGAATGAAACTGCTGAACCTGAAATTTCTATTTTCAAAGTCGAAAGTTCATTCGCTCCGTCAAGCGCTTTTAATCTGAGATGCATGATTTCCTGCTCTTTGTTTATATCTTTCCATGTGGGAGCTGCGGGAAAGTGTTTGCCTGAAGTAAAAAGGAAGTAACCTTTTCCCGGTTCAAATGCAAACGACGGGAATGCTATCGGATCGGTTTTAGCGATATCGCATTCGCCTTTGTAAGTTTTTGTGACAATGTAGTTATTTTTAACTGTTGCATTGAATTTTGAAGAATCGGTGATTTCCTGATCGGTGGAAAAGGAGCCGATGATAAGTAAGTTCTCGACCGTATTCATTTTGAAAGCTGAATATCTCTGGTCAAGTTCAAACTTTATGCCGAAACCTTCTGCGACACCTTCTGCAACGATTCTTTCAGAAGGATCTGCAATACCGTTTCCGTTTGCATCATAGACAAGTTTGAAATTCTCGAATTTTATTGAACTTGGATATACGGCAAGATCAGCCGAGAGTTCTTTAATAAAGTAAAGTTTGCCTTCACCATCACCGGCATAAGATTGTATGGCAAGCTGTCCCACAACAAGATCGTTTGATGGATTTTGAACGAAAATCCTGCCTGAACCGCGTGAATTGGGATTGTTTTCACCCAAAGAAAGGGTTATTGCTGCATAATCGGCAATTTTTCCTTTTGTCATTAAACATGTGCCGGCGGAAGAGTCGCAAGTTGTTCCTTCAGGACAGTCTCCGTCACCGGAGCATTCCCATGAAGCAGCTGTTAAAAAAGAAACGAAACAAATTAAAAACAATGGAACCAAAAGTAATTTTTTCATCGTTGTCTCCTGTTAAACCAACAAAACGGCGGATACTACATTCCAAGCCTCGTTTTGTCAAAAAAAGATAACTTGAAAAAAAACGGGCTTTGACTAATCTTTTTCGACTTTTTTAGGGAGGTGACGATGCTGTATAAAAGAGTGTTGCTCAAAGTGAGCGGCGAAGCGATGCTTGCCAAAGACGGAAAACCGATTGATTCAGAATTCCTTTCTTTCCTTGCAAACGAGATAAAACCTGCGGTCGAAGCTGGTGCACAGATCGGAATCGTTGTCGGCGGCGGCAACATTTTCAGAGGTCTTTCGGCAAATACCGAAACCGGGCTTGACCGCGTGACGGGCGACAACATGGGAATGCTCGCGACGATGATAAATTCGCTCGCGCTTAAGGCGGCATTCGAAGCTCACGGAATGCCGACGACAGTCATGTCGGCAGTCGAAATCAACAAAGTCGCCGAATATTTTGTCCGTGAAAACGCGGTGAAACACCTTGAAAACGGAAGAATTGTCGTTTTCGGCGCCGGAACAGGCAATCCTTTCTTTACGACCGACACCGCGGCAGCTCTGCGCGCAGTCGAAATCGGTGCAGATGTTCTCGTAAAAGCGACTAAAGTTGACGGACTTTACGACAAGGATCCGAAAAAATTCGCTGACGCGGTATTTATCAAACAGACCACTTATCAGGACGCGATTGCGAGAAAGCTCAAAGTTATGGACATGACGGCAATAACTCTCTGCGAAGAGAACAAATTGCCTGTCAAAATCATAAATGTTTTTGAAAAAGGCAATATTTTCAAAGCCTTGAATAGTGATGAAATCGGTAGTTTAGTTACATATTAGGAGAGAAAAATGTTTGAACAGAAAGCTTTTTTTGACAATTTGAAGTCAAATTACGACAAATCGATCGATTCCTACAAAAACGAGATCGGACAGTACAGAACGGGAAAGGCTTCCCCGAAACTGCTTGACAGCATTTTTGTAGATTACTACGGAACAAAAACCCCGCTCAACCAGATGGCTTCGGTCACGACTCCCGATGCAAGACTCATCGTCGTCCAGCCGTACGACCGCTCGGCTTTGAACAAAATCGAAACAGCTATCAGAAACGCGAACATCGGCTTCAACCCGAGCAATGATGGCATCGTCGTAAAAGTTCCGGTTCCAGCTCTCACGCAGGAAAGAAGAAAAGAGCTCGTAAAACAGCTGAGCCAGCTTTCGGAAAAGTTCAAAGTCAGCCTGAGAAACATCCGCCGCGATGCGCTCGACGAGATCAAACGCGCTCAGAAAGACAAAGAGATCACCGAAGACGACGAAAAGAAATTCACCGATAAGATCCAGAAAGACCTCAACGACTACATCAAAAAACTCGAAGACATCACGAAGGCTAAAGAAAAAGAGATCCTCGAAGGATAATCTTTTAGAGACTTGACCTGACACGTCTCATTTACGGAAATCACTGTAATCCGATAAAGTGGTATATGTTTAAAAAATTGCGTTGCCTTTAATAATACCTATAATTCCGCGTTTTTTTGTTTGATTTGTAGAGACGTGACCTGACACGTCTCAACGGAGTAAAAAATGAAAAAAATCGTTGTTTTTCTGCTGTTTTTGCTGGCTTTCAGCACACTTTCGGCTTGGGACGAGTTCAACCAGTATTCGATTGCCGACGAGCTGAAAAAGCCCGGAGTAAAGCTGGTGGCGGTCGATTTTTATGCGACCTGGTGCGAGCCGTGCAACGCAGCGATTCCGAAATGGAAAAAACTGCAGGAAAAATATGGTGATAAAGGTTTCAAACTTATAGTTGTTTCGGTTCAGTCGGAAGGAAACTGTTCTCAGCCTCCGCAGTGGAATCCCGATAAAATCGTCTGCGACTACGACGGCAATATTGCCAACGCATGGCATGCAAATAACCTTCCGCAGGCGTTTCTCTGGAGCTGGCAGGGGAATCTGCTTGTCGCGCACGGCGGAGTTGACAATGTAGCAGCTGCGATCGAGAAATATTTCAAGAAAATTCCGCGGGTTTTAGTTGAAGAAGGTGCAGACAAAAATATTTATAAGCTTGTCAGATCGAAACTTCGTGAGAATTCCAAAATCGAAATTATTGCAAGCGATGCTGAGCGCAAGGCATTGGCTGAACTCCGCAAAAAAAGCACGAATTTGAATTATGATACCAAGCTGCAGTGCAAACTGGGTGAAGAAATCAGCGCGAATTCGCGCCTTGTGATTTCAAAGCAGAAACGCGGCAAAAAAGATGCACTTGTTCTGGAACTTTTCTCAGTCGAAAAGGGTTGTCTCACGGCAAGCGGCTCAGCTTTGATGCGAGGGAACATTGAAACAGAAGTAGCGGAAGCGGTTTACAATCTGCTGAAAAATCTGCTTGGCGATGTCAAAATGCCGGGTGAAGGCGGAAAACCGGCAAAAGTTCAGAAACAGGCGGCTCAAAGTTCAAATTTTCATGATGTGCTTGCATGTGAACAGGCAAGGAGCGAAGCAAAAGATTTTGCGTGGAAAGCTTATTTAAAGAGCTTTCCGAATGGCGAATGTTCGGCTGAAGCAAAAGAAGAATTGGACAAAACCGCCTGCTCAAAAGCGGAACAAAAGAATTCTATTGACGGATGGAAAGAATATCTCAAAGAGTTTCCTAATGGAAAATGTGCGGCAAAAGCAAAAGACGAGTTTGATAAAACCGCCTGCAGAGCTGCCGAAAAAAAGAACTCTGCTGACGGATGGAAAGAGTATCTTAAAGAATATCCTAAAGGAAAATGCGCTGATCAGGCTAAGACAGCAATTCAGAAACTGGAAGCTAAGAAATCAGAAAAAGCTCTTGAAAAAAAGGCGGAACAATCATCTGAAAAAGTATCGGAAAACACTTGCCGCCCCTATAAAACAGCCGGAATATCGCTTATCGCAGCGGGTGCAGCCGTTGCTGTTGCGGGTATTGCAGGATTCCACGTTGCTTCCGACAAAGAGTTCAATAAGTACAAAAACATGAGAGATTCAGGTGCTGCGCAGGATGCTGTTTCCGAAGGTCTGACTTATGACCAGTATATGGATAAGGCCAGAAAACATAAAGACAAATCAAATACCTACAGGATTCTTGAAATCACGAGCGGAGCTGTAGGAGGAGCGGCTTTAGTGACAGGCATCGTTTTGACAGTAATCAAAAAGAAAAAAACGGATGAAAAAGTTTCGCTTGAAAATATTTCGTTTTCCCCTTCAAACGACGGTTTTTATGCAGCTGTCGGTTTCAATTTTTAGGAGGAACTTATGAATAAATCGATCTCGATTCTTTGTTTAGTCTGTCTCTTCCTTTTATCGTGCGGAAGGCCGGACTACGATGATGAAATCGGTGCAGCTTACCTGGAAGCAACAGGTAAAACTGGTTTAATCTATGGTGTTGTCACCGACATGGCTACGGGTGAATCAGTAATCGGTGCCGGAGTTGAGCTTCAGCCGGTCGGTTTGACAACCTTTACAGGTAGTGACGGTATGTTCGAGTTTAATGAACTTGCAATTGGTACTTATACTCTTTATGTAACAAAAACAGGTTACAGCGATAGAAGCATAGACATCACCGTTGAATCAGGCAAACAGTTGAGAGTTGATGTTCAGTTGGAAAAACTTTCTGATGCTTTGATGATACTCGATAACGAAGGAAATGAAATCGCCGGACTCTATTTCGGGATTGCCGATGTTTCGCGTCAGTTTAACATTTTTAACGGTGGTTCCGAAAATCTTGAATGGGAAATATCATTTTCTGCAGGCTGGATCGAATCAGTCAGCAAGGAATCGGGCGAACTTAAAGCCGGAGGCACGCAGGGTGTAATCGTGAACATTGACCGCAGTAAGTTGGAAAGCGGTGAGAACGTAACAATGATGTATGTTACATCCAGTAACGGAAACAAACAGCTTACGGTTGAAGCGACAAATGCCACAGAGGAAACCGATACCGAACCAACTAACGACGATGAAGATCCTGTACCTGATGATTCAGATTCAGAGACAAAACCTGATGATGACACGGATGCTGACATGTCTGACACAACCGACACGACTGACACAAGTGACACAGTTGATACAACTGATACAACGGATACGGCTGACACGACCGACACAGACGAGCCGTCCTCATATAGTGGTGTTGCCTTGGGTAACATCTGCACAGGTCAGGATAAGTGCTACAACGCTTCTTCTGTGATGGAAGAGTGTCCGGCATCAGAAGAAGATTTCTTCGGTCAGGATGCGCAGTACACGAGCAAATGCACAGCACAAAGTTTCTCGTCTACATCGAATGTGGTCATAGACAACAACACCGGGCTCACCTGGGAGAAATCGCCCTCTGAAAACACCTACACTTGGGATAATGCATCTAACCACTGTAATGAATTGAACAGCTCGAATTACGGCGGAATCAAAACTTGGCGAGTTCCGAATCCTCTGGAACTGCTCACGATCGTTGACAACAGCAAATACAACCCGGCAACGAACTCCAATTTCACGAATATGCCATCAGACGACAGTGTTCTGTTCTGGACATCTGCAGAATACAAAGGCAATACGAGTTGTGCTTATGCATTTAATCCTTATTCTGGATACTGTTACTATTCAGATCCATACTTGAAAACCAAAACTTATAAGGTTCTTTGCGTCAGCGGGGATGAGATGCAGCCTGCTACATCGGCAAATTTCATGACTCAGACAATAAGCGGCAAAGTTGTTGTTACCGATTCAAAGACCGGTCTCATGTGGCAGAAAGAGTATGCAATACTCAAAACATGGCAGCAGGCTCTGAAATACTGCGAAGATTTGACTTATGCAGGATATTCGGACTGGCGTCTGCCCAACAAGAACGAACTTTCTTCTCTGATAAACTATGAAAAATCAGGCTCGCCGTCTTCATATTTCCCGGATATGCCGGACAGTTTTTTCTGGTCTTCCTCTACCTACGTCGGCAATGCAAACAACGCGTGGAGCGTGGATTTCAGCAACGGGGGCGTGTACAACCACAGTAAGACACACAGCAGCGATGTTCGTTGTGTGAGGTAAGTATCCGTGACCGCATTTTACGAGCGCAGCGAGCAATTTTGCCCGCCGGTTTCAGAGAGGCGGGCACTTGGCTCCCTCTTCGGGGGAGCTGGCGCGAAGCGTCTGAGAGGGTTCCCCGCCGTTAGGCGAGTCGAGATTTTTTCCCTCTCCGTCACTATGTGACACCTCTCCCGAAGGGCGAGGCAAGAATTAGTTGCGGGCGAGCAGACATAAGCTCCCAGATGTTTCACAAATTCTTCAAAATCTCTTTGATCCACACAGAATCAAGCACCTCGAATGCAAAACACTTTTTGCCTAGATCTTTTAAGGATGCGCCTATGTGGTAAAGCGTGCTATTATCAATTATCAGAAAACGATCGTGTACTTTCGATGTGTGTTTTATCGCAAGTTGCGGATATTGTTCGTTAAATTTTAGAATATCCTGTTCGTTTAATTTAGTTTTAGGATCTGTGTAAATAGTGACTTTCACATCTTTTTGTTTTTTAGTGAGCCTTTCCAGAACAGACAGATCAACATAGTTGTCAATGATAACGATTTCTTTTTCCGCGCTTTGAATAAATGATTCAAACTTTGCGTAAGCATCGAAAATCTGCCCTTGGAAAAAGATTCCCTGCTTGTCTTCGATTTTGTATCTGTCCATTTTGTCAAAAAGCTCGTCTATGCGTTTTTCGGATTCTATTTGACGAACTTCCGTTGTTATTTGTCTCTTTTCAATAAAATCCAAACGCTGAAAAAGAGCCGAGTTTTTCTGCAAAAAATGACGCATTGCAACGAAAGCGTTCATTATTCTGATGCTTACCTGAACAGCAGTTTTACTTTTTAGAACAGAGGCAAGCATAGCAACACCCTGTTCAGTAAAGACATAAGGCAGATACTGACGACCGCCTCTGGTTTCTATTTTTGAGGTCGCAAATTGCGACCTCAAAAACTCAAATTCCTCATGGTTTAGTTGGAACATAAAATTTGCAGGAAATCTTTCAATATTTCTTCTCACTTGCTCGTTTAATCTTTTTGTTCCCACGCCGTAAAGCTCTGCCAAATCACAGTCGAGCATCACTTGTATTCCGCGAATTACTAAGATTTTGTCTTCAATTTTTATTTCAGGCAACAAAATTTCATTTTCCATTTCAAACCTAAAAGAAAAACTTTTCGAGAAATAAAATAAAAATTCAGATAATAAATCAAGTTTTATTTTAACTGTAAAGAAGGTGAAATTTGATCAGATCTTAATCTTCAGCCACTTTTTCTGTCTGTACAAAATACAGAAAATCCCGTTTGTAAGAAGCATGGTAAGGGCGATTGTGAGCCAGACTCCGTTTGCGCCGAGCCCGAGTTTGACCGCAAGAAACCACGAAAGGGGGATGCGGGCGAAAATTATCGGCATGGCGACATAAAACGACGGTTTTGTGTAGCCTGAACCGGCGAAAGTGCCGTTTTCAAAGACGATTCCGCCGCACTGGATTATTTCAGCCGGCATTACGAACCAGAGGTAGCGCACTCCATGGTGCAGAAGGTCAGGGTCGGTGTTGAATATACCGACAAATTCTTTAGCGAAAATGATCGAAACAAGCGAAAAAAGCGCGGTCACGAGGCATACCGCCTTGAATGAGAATATCGAGGCTTCGAAAGTCCTTTCCTCCAGTTTTGCGCCGATGTTCCTGCCGACGAAGGTCGAAAGACCTGACGCGAAACCGTGGGCGATGAAGTAGGTGAAAGATTCGATTTTGTGGCCGATCCCCATCGCGCCTATTGCACCGGAACCGAAATTTGCGGTGACTTTGGCTATGAAAAAATAGATGAACGAAAAGAACATGCTCGAAAGTGCGACGGGGCATCCGAGCGTGATGTAGCGGAACAGTCTGATCTCGTCTCCCGTTCTTGCAAGGCGTATCCATCTGTTTCTGACGATTATGCCGAGGTAGAGGAGTGATGCGATTATGTAGCATATTATCGTCGCGATCGCGGCTCCCTGAGTCTCAAGTCTCGGGACCGGACCGTAGCCGAACATGAGGAGGGGGCTCAGCACGATATTGAAAATAAACGTAATTATTTCAACGATTACCGGTGTTCTGGTGTCTCCCCAAGCGATGAGGATGGAGTGGAGCGAAAACATCATGAATGCGACAAACGAAGTCCCGATCATTATTTGGAGATACTCGATTCCTGCGGTTCTGGCTGTCGATTCGAGTTTTATCATGTCAACTAGCGGATTTATAAGCGGAAAAAGAAAGATAGAGCATGCCGCGCCGAGCAGGAATGTGAGTTCCAGTGCCCTCATGCAGTTGCTTTTCGCCGTTTCGAGCCTCCCTTCGCCGATATTTCTCGAAACTCCGGCGACGATGCCGACCGTAACGAGCGAGGTGAGGCCGTTTACAGCCCAGACCATGAAAACCGATGCGCTTACTCCTGCGAGAAAATCCTTTCCGAGTCTGCCGAGCCAGAACATATCGACGATGTTGAAGCCGCCTTTTAAGATGTTGAGCAGGATTATCGGGATCGAGAGCGAAAGAATCGCCTTTGAAGGCTTGTCTTTAAGCAAATCGACCGCTTTTTTTGTCATAAACTCTCCAAAATTGTGGGATAAACAGAAGAATGGTGGAGCAAACCGGATTCGGACCGGCGACCTCGTACATGCGAAGCACGCGCTCTCCCAGCTGAGCTATTGCCCCACGCGGCGGGAACTATAGACATAAAAACTCATCTTGCAAGAAAAATCTGAAAATTTATATGTGTTTATCAAAGTTCTTTTTCCGACAATTCGATATATTCTTCAAACATAGAGTCGTATTTTGACTTGAGTTCGCTGTATTTCGCGGAAAGTTCGGCCATGTTGCTCTTGTTTTCTTCGTAATTGGCCATCTTTTTCTCGATTTCTGCGATTTTTTCTTCGGTTTCGGGAATGAGTTTTTCGAGTTCGGCGAGTCTGATGCGCTGGGAGTAGGTGAGTTTGGGGGCATCTGTCTGCAAACTTCTCGGTTTTACTGGCTCGTCTTTTAGTTTGGCCGCTTTTTTCTGCTCGATTTGCCTGTTTTTGCGGCTCATTTCAATCCATTCCGAAGCCTTTCCGACAAAACTTTCGATAATGCCGTTCCCCTTGAAAATAAGCAGGGTATCGACTGTTCTGTCGAGGAAATAGCGGTCGTGGCTTACGACTACAATCGGCCCGTTGAAAGAAGAGAGGAAGTCCTCAAGAACGGAAAGCGTTTTGATGTCGAGATCGTTTGTCGGCTCGTCGAGGACGATGAAATTGGGGTTGTTCATAAGTATCGCGACGAGATAGAGCCTTCTTTTTTCGCCGCCTGAAAGTTTTTCGATTCTTGTGTAGTGGATCGAGGGTTCGAACAGAAATCTTTCAAGCATCTGCGCCGCCGAAAGTTTGGAGCCGTCGGCAAGAATTATGTTTTCACCTTTCGATTTTACGAAATCAATGAGGCGCATATCAGCCGGAAGTTCGCGTGAAACTTGGTCAAAGTATGAAAATTCGGTGTTGATGCCGAGGTCGTATTCGCCGCTTTTTGGTTGCAGTCTGCCGGTCAAGATGTCGAGAAAAGTTGTTTTTCCGCTTCCGTTGTTTCCGATGATGCCTAAGCGCGTGTCCTTTTTGAAAGCGAAGTTAAAGTCTTTGATTATCGTTTCGCCGTTCCAGTCGAAAGAGATATCCTTCATTTCGAGGATCTTTTTGCCGAGCCTTTTGCCGACTATTGAAAGTTCGATATTTTTCTCTTCTTCAGGCTTTTCGCGCTGCATCATTTTCTGGATGTTTTCAATGCGGTCTTTCGATTTCGTGGCTCTTGCTCTGGGACCTCTGGCAAGCCATGCAAGTTCGCGCCTTAAAATTGTCCGAACTCTCTCTTCATTTGCAACAAGTGAGTGAAAATATTCAGATTTTTTTTCAAGATAGTAGTCGTAGCACCCTTTGTAGTGAAATAAATCGGAGCCTTCGATCTCGTAGATCGAGCTGCAGACAGAATCCAAGAAATAGCGGTCGTGCGTGACCATGATGACCGCCTTTTTTGTCTCGCGGAGATAGTCCTCAAGCCAGACGATCGTATCGATATCGAGGTGGTTTGTAGGCTCATCGAGCAGAAGCAGTCCCGAATCCTTGACGATGCACTGCGCCAGAGCCACTTTTTTCACCATTCCGCCAGAAAGTTCGCCCATTTTGAGGGTGAGATCGCTTATTCCGAGGCGGGTGAGAATGGATTTGATCTCAGATTCGTAGCTTCTCACGTTCAGAGTGTCGATTTTTTCGGCAAGTTCCGCCGCATCTTCAGTGCCAAATCCGCTGCATGCGATCTCGTAACGCTTGATGAGGTTCAGTTTTTCGTCATTTCCTGAGAAAATGTGGTCGGCGATCGTTTCGTCAGGATTTATTTCGGGAATCTGGCTCAAAAAAGCGACCGCAGCCGACTTGTTTATCGCCACAGTTCCGCTTTCAGGCTCTTCAAAACCCGCGATTATTTTGAGCAGAGTCGATTTTCCGCAGCCATTAACGCCGATGAGTGCAACTTTTTCGCCGCTTTCGACCCCGAAAGAAATATCTTTGAAAAGGACCCGCTCCGCTTTGATGCAGGTCACGCCAGAAACTGAAACTATGTTAGGCATGGTTTGTCTGCTCCACTTTCAAACAATCTAATTTCATATCAAAGCTTTTGAAAAATCTCTGCCGCCGTACATGATGCGAACGATGTTCACGGTTTTCTCTTTTTCTTTTGGCTGATACCAGACAAGATAATTGTCTATCGGAAAAAATCTGATTTGCTGGCTTTTCAGCGGTTCATCAGGAAAAACAGGATGCATGAGCGGCATTTTGTCGAGATTTTTTATAGAATCCATTATCCGCTTGACCTGTTGTGATGCGGTGTTTGGCACACATAGTTCAAAAGCGATGTATTCGTATATCGCCCTTAAATCGTTGAAAGCTTTTTCTGAATAATTTATCGTCCAGTTCATAGGTTATAAAGCCGTTTCATTTCTTCCAAAACCTGTTCCTCGGAATAAACATTGCCGTTCTCGATGTCCGCAAGACCTTTTGCGATTTCGCGGTTGAGTTCCTCCTTGCTGAGATCTCCGGCAAAAAGCGGTCTTTCAGCCGCCAGCTTCAGCTCAAAAGGGATTCCGCGGTGAATTACGACCTGCCTTAAAAACATGTCAACGGCATTCGACATAGGAATTCCAAGCTTGCTGAGCACCATTTCCGCCTGTTCTTTCACACCGGGTTCGATTCTTGCAAAAACGTTTGAAGTTCTTCCCATAGTATTACCTCCGCAACCAAAACGCAATCTATTAGTATGCTATTAGCTTGCGAAAGTCAAGATAAATTTGGATTTACATTACCGGCGGCTGACCGGTTTCTTCGAGGACGGAGAGCCAGAGCGGACCGTTGATGTCGATTTTTTTGCGTTTTGATGTCGCAAGATCCATAGGGATGTGGATGAACTGACCGTTGAGGTATCCGACGACCATTCCGGTCCTGCCGCTCATTCCGGCATGGACTGCCATCTGGGCGAGCTGCGAGCAGAAAATCGAATCGTTCGGGGTAGGCGGGCAGGAGCGGATGATGTAGCTCGGATCGATGTATTTGATGCCGAAAAGCATTCCTTTCGCTTTGAGGTAGCTTTTTATCTTGTCTTTGATGAAAATGCCGATGTCGCCCAGTTTTGCGTTGCCCGAAGCGTCGTATTCGATTTTTTCAGGGTCTCTGACATATTCTTGTCCTGCGCCTTCCGCTACTACGATGACACAAAATTTTTTGCGGCGGAGCCTCTTTTCGACTGAATCGAGGAAGCCTCCTTCGCCCGTCATTCTGAAATCCATTTCGGGGATGAGGCAGAAATCGACCTGGTTCGTCGCAAGCGTCGCATTTGCCGCGATGAAGCCCGATTCGCGCCCCATGAGTTTGACGATGCCGATGCCGTTGTGGATCGAAGTCGCCTCGGTGTAGGCCGAATTTATCGATTCGCACGCTTCGGAAAATGCCGTTTCGGTTCCGAAAGAGCGTTCTATGTAGTTGATGTCGTTGTCGATCGTCTTGGGGATGCCGATGACCGAGATCTTGAGATTCCTCTTTTCGATCTCGTTGATGAGCGAAATTGCGCCACGCTGCGTACCGTCACCGCCTATCGTGTAGAGGATGTTGACTCCGAGTTCGTCAAGCCTGTCCACCATTTTTTCGGCATCCTGATTGCCGCGGCTCGTTCCGATGAAGGTGCCGCCCTGAAGCTGCTTGTTTTCGACCATCGCCGGAGTCAAGTGCTTGATTTCATAGCCTAATTCTTTGATTAAACCTGCGTAGCCGTAGTTTATTCCGAGCGTTCTCTGGTTGTTGTAGCGGTAGTAGTTCATGACGACGATTCCGCGGATGACGGCATTGAGGCCGGGGCATATTCCACCGCATGTTACTACTGCAGAAGTTGTTTCTCCCGGCTCGAAAAAGAGTTTCGTTCGCGGGCCAGCCTTTTCGAACGACGGAACCTTGAATCCCTGGCTCTGTATTGATTCGACCACGCTTTTGTCGATAAATGCCAGAACTCTTTCGTCTTCTGGAATCATCTGGGATTCATATATTTTTTTATTCGATGTAAGAGGCGAAACAAAGTTCTGCTCTCCAAGTTTTTTTATTTCCATGTCGTGTCTGAAAAGCTCGTAATCCTCTTCGTAAAGCCCTTTGATGTTGGGAATTTCGACCATTTTTCGCTCCTAAAAAAAGTTCAAAACAAACAAAAACGGGAAATTATAGTAATTTTTCAGAAAATAGCGATTTTTAGGTGACTTTTTGACTTTTGCGCTTTGAACTATAATATTTTCCGTTTTTTCGGAGGTAAAGATGGAAAAGAAAAACTCACTTGCGCTAAAGATGAAAAGACTTGAGGAAATCGTCGAAAAACTCAATGAAAATCCCGAAATAGAAGAAGCTGTGAAACTTTACGAAGAGGGTGTCAAACTCTCGCTTTCGATAAAAACCTATCTCGAGGATGCCCAGACAAAAATCAGAGTTCTCACCGAGGAAGGGGAGAAAACGGTCGATGCCGACAAACTCGGAAGGAAAGATTTCGAATGATATCCTACGGCTTCATAAAAGAGCGCGACGCAAAGGCAGAAATCCGGCAGATCGAGGCTGAACTTAAACAAAAGTTCGGTTTAAGCACGCTCTGGCGGCCCCATCAGATCCACAGCGACACGATTTTTGTCGACGGTGACGGCGATGGTGACGGGATAATCATCACAAAACCTTCGATCGCCCTTATCAGAACAGCCGACTGCATCCCGGTCGTCCTTTTTGATAAAACTGCAAATATAGCAGGAGTTTTCCACAGCGGCTGGCGTGGAACAGAGCAGAAAATCGTTTCGAAAGGGGCAAAAATGATGGCTGAAATGGGCTGCCGCAATATCGAAGCTGTAATCTTCCCTGGAATAGGACTCTGCTGCTTCGAAATAGGCGAAGAACTTCGAGAAAGATTCGAAAACGCAGAAATTCCAATGAATTATGTTAAAGGAAAACTCCATGCCGATTTAAAAACCGCGATAAAAAACGAACTCAAAAAATCCGGGATCACGAAAATCACCGATGATTCCGAGTGCACTTTCTGCGGAGAAGGCTACTTCTCATACAGACGTGACAAAACCGAAAAACGGCACGCCACTTTTGCGGCTATATCTTAAAATTCTTTAAAAAATTTTTCACTTGGGCATTATACGCCCAACCTCTCGGGTATAATTTGCCCGTTTTTGTTGTTTTAGGAGGAAAAAATGTCAAATCTTGAAAGAGTCGTTTACATCAACCACGCGATCAAAACCAAAGGTTTCGTCACAAGAAAAGAGGTCTCCGACCGTTTTGAGGTGCATATCGACACTGTGAAGCGCGATATCGAGTATATGCGTGATTTTCTTTCGGCGCCGATAAAATACAGGCAGAGTGTCGGCGGATATGTCTATGAAACACCGTTCGACATGCTTTTCGATTCGCTTGAAGATGCAGTCCTTTACTACATTTTCGTAA
>Ga0265299_10001894_pt1 | contig 22513 bp, 20 predicted proteins | sample AusTroGonzalo_MG_4_FD_193485 | JGI IMG/M metagenome (GOLD analysis project Ga0265299, IMG submission 193485) | Bovine rumen microbial communities from tropical cattle in Woodstock, Queensland, Australia - Gonzalo_02 | ecosystem: Host-associated > Mammals > Digestive system > Stomach > Rumen ... | reverse complement strand
TACCCGTGGTGGTGAAGTCTGCGGTGATGGTCTGGGCTATGTCTCCCTTGGTGTTTTCGTTAATCTGAGCCGTAAAGCCGCTCATCAGTTTCTCCCAGTCGGCATCCTCAGAGAGCAGATCCTTGTCTGACTGCACCACCAAGTCCATCTTACCATCGTGGCTCACCAGTTGATGGCGCATCTGTTCAGAATGGGCATTAACATAGCGGGCGAAGCCCTGACTGACGAGCACCCACATCATGTCGGGCGAGAGCACCAGCGAACGATGCTCGGCATAGGCCCTCACAACAGTTTGGAAGAACACATCCTTGCCTTTGAGGGTGTAGAACTTCTCGTCGTCGGCAAAACTCCAGGCTATCGTGGCGTGAGTGTCACCAGGTACGCCCTCGTCGCTAAAGATACCCCTGATAGCCTTGTCTCCACTACTCAGATAACTTTCCATAGGATATTTTTTTTCTATGGGCGCGAGGTTCTCGTCGACCACAAACGTGACGCCCTCTTGGGCAGAGGCCATGCTGGCCATGATCACCATGATGGTGATGGCTAAAAATTTTCTCATAAGTTTATGGGTTTTTAATATTTGGTTTCTAATGTACCGTCAAAACTGATGGGGTCGCGGTTCAGCGAGCGCACACGGATATACGCTTCGCCAGAGTCGTAGATGTCAATCACATAGTGATAAGTGTCCTCCTTGGTCTTCACGTCGATGTCAATCTGCGTGTATTTCCCCTTCGGACGACTCTCCTGATACTGGCGCACGCGCTCCTCGAAGTTCAGACCCATGGTGGGCGACAGCGAGGGAGAGACCTGCGCCTGTCCCAGATAAGGCAGATAACTGCGCAGGGTGTCGCCACTGAGTTCCAGGAAGAAGTCGGTAGAAACCGTTCTCGACCCATAGCGCATGGTGTTCATCGAGGTGATGTCGATATGCCAGCGCTTGTCGCTGATGGCACCAATCACCGCCATCTGTTTCCTTTCCTTCTTTGTGAGGTCACGGTGTATGATTTGTCCATTGCTCCAACTCTTCAAGTCTTTCCATCCCTCTGGCACCCCACCTTTGTCCTTGATAGCATGCAGGTTCAGACCATCGTCCTCGCCATCTTCAGAAGCGGTAGAGGTGGCAAAGCCGATATCATAACTTCTGTTGACAACCATGTTTGATGTAGAGGCAAGGAACAACTCGCCTCTGGGCGATGTGATGTTGGGGATAGCCTGCGGATTATTGTGACGTGGACGCTCGGCCTTATTCGTTAGCGCAGGGGCAGTTTCCTGAGGCTCGGGAGCTGTCTCACCTTGTTGCATCACCGGCTGCTGTATCATGGGTTGCTCGCTGGTCTCCATCTCCGGTTGCGGTTCCTCAACAACAGGTTCCGACAGGGCCGGCGATGGGGCGACCTCGGTCTGCTGCGCCAGGAGGGGAGCCTCATCAGACGATGTCTGCGAGAATTTGAACAGCACCAACAGAAGCATGCTGGCAGCAATAGCCACAGCACCATAAAGCCACTTGCGCTTTAGTTTCCTCTCTTTTTCGAGAGGACGGGAGGTGAGGCGCCCCATCAACCTTTCGTTCAGGTCGGCAGACATCGGCTCCAGCTGCTGCTCGCGCCTGTTGACGGCCTCTTGCAGGTTCATATCATTTCTGATGTCGTTCATACTTCAACTTGTTTTAATCATTCTGTAGAGTTTCTTGCGTATTCGGCTCAGTTGCGAGCCGATGGTAGAGGTGTTTGAGCCAGTGACAAAGGCAATGTCGGCCAGACTCATATTATCATAGTAGAACATGCTCACCACGGCCTGTTCATGGGGCGGCAGCCTGTCCAGCGCCTGTTCCAGTTGCTGAATGGTCTGTTCGTTCTGCAAAGCATCATCAGGCTCATCCATCGTATCAATGCCCAGACAGTTGTCGTCCATCGACACGATGTAGGGTCTTTTACCCCTGACAAAGTTGAGCGACTCGTGATAGGCAATGCTCTTCAGCCATGTGGCGAGCGACGAGTGGCTGCTGTTGAAGCCCTCAATGCCACGCAAGGCCTTGACAAACACGTCCTGATAGACCTCCTCAACATCCTCGCGACACGTCACGATACGCTGTATCATGCGATAAACCACAGGGCCATAGGTCTTTAGAAGCCATTGGCAGGCAGCAGGCTGGTGATGTTGCAGGTCGCGAATCAGGTTTTCGGTTACTTGTTCCATTTCTTTTGACGTCTTCTACTTATATATACACACAAATCCTGAAATTATTGCAATCATTCTCATCTTTTGTGTAAAAAATGATAGAAGAAGCAAGATACATGATACGGGATGTGTGTCAAAAAATGGCATTCATTTATGTTAATCTTCGAAAAAAATGATTGTTTTTCCAACAATTTTATTATCTTTGCGCCTCAAAAACTAAATAATTGTAAGTTTATGTCCAATTGTAACACATTTGTCGGTTCCAAAATTAAGGGACTCAGAGAGACCAAAAATCTCTCACTCGAAGAGATTGCAGAACGTAGCGGCCTTACCGTCGAACAGATAACATCTATTGAAAACGACCAGAACCTACCCTCACTAGGTCCGCTAATCAAGATTGCACGTGCACTGGGTGTACGACTGGGTACTTTCATGGACGACAATGACGCACTGGGACCTATCGTTACTCGTGCGAAGGATCGCGAGAAAGATAGCTGCATCAGCTTCAGCAATGGTGCTACCGATGCCCGCAAGCATATGGAGTATCATCCCCTGGCTCAGCAGAAGGCTGGTCGCCACATGGAGCCATTCGTGATTGACATCAATCCCGAGGACAGCCCCGAGTTCCAACTCTCAGCCCACGAAGGTGAGGAGTTTATCTATGTGATGGAGGGTGAGATAGAGATTGTCTACGGTAAGGAGACTTACAACCTGAAAGAGGGTGACTCTATTTTCTACGACAGCATCGTGAACCATCACGTACACGGCGCTCCCGGCAAGTCTGCAAAGATTCTCGCAGTAGTTTACATCCCATTCTAACGTTATCACGTGATAACAAAATAATGATATAACGTAATAACGAAAAGAAGATGAGCAACGTGAAATTAGATATGGCGGGCCGTCCGCTTCCAAATAGAACATATCCTGCTGAGACGGGTAGTGAGGGTTACCAATTGTGGGAACGCACACTCGGAGAATGGCTGGAATACTGGGCTGAGACAACTCCAGATAAAGAATATATTGTATACTCAGACCGCGACCTGCGCTTCACCTGGTCGCAGTTCAACGAGCGCGTGGACAACCTGGCAAAGGGTTTGATATCCATCGGCGTGAAGAAAGGTTCGAACGTGGGTATCTGGGCCACCAATGTGCCCGACTGGCTTACCTTTCTCTATGCTACGGCGAAGATTGGCGCTGTGCTCGTAACGGTGAACACCAACTATAAGCAGAACGAGCTGGAGTATCTGTGTAAGGACTCTGACATGGAGGTGCTCTGCATCACCGACGGCACATGGGATTGTAACTATGTGGATATGACATACACCATGCTGCCTGAACTGAAAACCTGCGAGCGCGGCCACCTGAACAGCAAGCAGTTCCCCTACCTGAAGAACGTGGTTTACATCGGTATGGAGAAATATCGCGGCATGTACAACACCGCCGAGTTGCTGCTCCTTGGACAGAACGTGGAGGATGAAACGCTCAATGAGATGAAAAAGGACGTCAGCTGCCACGACGTGTGCAACATGCAGTACACCAGCGGTACCACGGGCTTCCCCAAGGGCGTCATGCTGACCCACTACGGCATCTCCAACGACGGTTACTTCACGGGCGAGAACATGGGCTTCACCCAGGACGACAAGCTCTGCGTCTGCGTGCCCCTGTTCCACTGCTTCGGCGTGGTGCTCGCCACGATGAACTGTCTGACCCACGGCTGCACGGAGGTGATGGTCGAGAAGTTCGACCCCCTCGTGGTGCTCGCCTCTATCCACAAGGAACGCTGCACGGCCGTCTATGGCGTGCCCACCATGTTTATTGCCGAGCTCAACCACCCCATGTTCTCTATGTTCGACCTCAGTTGTCTGCGCACGGGTATCATGGCAGGCTCACTCTGTCCTGTGGAACTGATGAAGCAGGTCAGCGAGAAGATGTTCATGACAATCACCAGCGTCTATGGCCTCACCGAGTCGTCGCCCGGCATGACGCAGACCTGCCTGAACGACACCTTCGAACAGCGCTGCACCACCGTAGGCCGCGACTTCCCCTTTGTCGATGTGAAGGTGCTCGACCCCGATACCGGCGAGGAATGTCCCGTCGGCGTGCAGGGCGAGATGTGCTGCAAGGGCTTCAACGTGATGAAGGGCTACTACAAGAACCCCACCGCCACTGCCGAGGTTATCGATAAAAACGGCTATCTCCACTCAGGCGACCTGGGCGTGAAAGACGAGCAGGGCTTCTACAAGATTACAGGCCGTATCAAGGATATGATTATCCGTGGTGGTGAGAATATCTACCCCCGCGAGATCGAGGAGTTCCTCTACCACATGCCAGGCATCCGCGACGTGCAGGTAGCAGCCGTGCCTTCCAAGAAATATGGCGAGGCCGTAGGTGCCTTCATCATCCTGGAAGAGGGTGCCAAGATGACTGCCGAGGACGTGCAGCTCTTCTGCCGCGGCAAGATAGCCCGCTATAAGATTCCCAAGTACGTCTTCTTCATAGACCAATTCCCCCTCACCGGCTCTGGCAAGATTCAGAAGTTCAAACTCAAGGAAATGAGTCTGAAGCTCTGCGAAGAGCAAGGCATCGAGGTAGTATGAAGAAAATCCTCCTGTCTACACTTTTCCTCGTCCTGGCCGCACTTACAGCAGAGGCACAAATTGACCTCATCGGCTCATGGACGGGCAAACTTGATCTGGGCGTTGGCAAACTGACGCTGGTGTTCCATCTGAAGCAGGCCGGCGGCCGTGTGAACGTGACGATGGACAGTCCCGACCAGAGCGCCAATGGCATACCGTGCAGCAACGATTTCCTGTCGTACGACTCGCTGGCAGTAAGTGTCAGAGGCATCAACGCTTCTTACAGCGGACGCCTGAAGGACGGCAAGATTGTGGGCACGTTCAAGCAGAACGGCATGTCGCTGCCGCTGGTGCTCACCAAGAGTACGGAGGAACTCAAACGTCCGCAGAATCCACAGCCGCCATTCCCATATACTACCGAGGAAGTAACGTTCCGCAACGAGCGCGACGGTGCCACGCTGGCGGGAACGCTGACATGGCCCGTAGGCTATAATCCCAAGTCGAAAAAGCAGCCCCTAGTTGTCCTGTTTGTCACGGGCAGCGGTCAGGAGAACCGCGACGAGGAAATCTACGAACACAAGCCTTTCCTGGTCATTGCCGACTATCTGGCACGCCAGGGCATCGCCTCATTGCGCTACGACGACCGTGCCACGGGAGCCTCCAAGGGCGGCGACGTAAGGAATGCCACCACCGAGGACTTCGCCCGCGATGCCGCCGCCGGACTGACATATCTGCGCAGCCGCAAGGCCTTCGCCAAGGTCGGCATCATCGGTCACAGCGAAGGTGGTGCTATCGCCTTCATCCTTGGCGCACAGGGAAAGACCGACTTCCTGGTCTCTCTGGCAGGTCCTGGAGTAAAGGGCGACACGCTGGGCGCATCGCAGCAAAACAAAGTATTGGAGATGTCGGGGCTGCCAGCAACCGTCACGGCAGAGCAAATCCGAAAAGATCCCAAAATCCAGGATATCCCCTGGTTCCAATGGTTCAACAACTATGACCCCTCTGCCGACATTGCCACCACGCGCTGCCCTGTCTTCGCCCTCAATGGCGACCGCGACTGGCAGGTCATTTCCTCGCTCAATCTTACCGCGATTCAGCGCCTGCTGCCCAAGTCGAAGTATAACCAGACGAAGGAATATCCCGACCTGAACCACCTCTTCCAGCACAGCGCCACGGGCCAGCCCTATGAGTACCGACAAATAGAGGAAACCATATCGCCCGAAGTACTCAGCGACATCGCAGAGTGGATAAACAAGCTGTAAGTATTTTAGCAACGCCAAGCGACTTGAAATACCCAAAGAGGCTTTACGAGAAGTACTCTATAATGCTATTGCACATAAGGACTATACGGGCTCAGACATTCAGATGCACGTATTTGATGACCGTTTGGAGATATGGAATGAGGGTGAACTGCCTGTAGGATACAATCAGGAGACATTGTTTGCGCGTCATTCATCAAAACCACGCAATCGCAATATTGCCAACGCATTTTTTAAGGCTGGTTTTATCGATACATGAGGACGTGGTTTCCAGAAAATTCAAGACGGATTTGAACCTGCAGGAATTCCGATGCCTAAGGTAGAGAATTTCTGTGGAGGAGTGAGGGTGACAATACAGCGAACCAAGTTCATGCAGATGATAAATAATGTCACCAGTGATGTCAGTAGTTCTGTCAGTAGTCCCACGAACTATATGGCGTGACCTTGCTGACTTGCAAAAGAAAGGAGTCTTGATTCGTGAGGGCAACACAAGTGCTGGCCATTGGATTTGGGTTGGAGCTATCGAAGAGAATGGAAAGTAAGGAATATTATGCAAGAGAAGAGAACAACGCCAGAGCGGATTACGCAACTGGAAGAGAATGAGGTTTTTGTGTTTGGCAGTAACCTGGAGGGAGCGCACGGCGGAGGTGCGGCCCTGCTGGCCTGGCGGAAGTTTGGTGCCATCTGGGGACAGGGCGTAGGACTGCAGGGGCAGAGCTACGGCATACCTACAATGCAGGGCGGCGTGGACACCATCAAGCCCTATGTGGATGAGTTCATCGCGTTTGCCAAGCAGCATCCGGAACTGACATTCCTCGTCACACGTATTGGCTGTGGCATAGCCGGGTTTACCAACGAAGAGATTTCACCACTCTTCGAGGAGGCCCACGGCATCGGGAATATCGTGCTGCCACCGGGATGGTGAGTAACTGAATAAACATTAATTTTTTTTGTTATCTCGGCCTTTTCCACTAACTTTGCACGCAATTATCGGAAAAGAAGGAAAAAAAATGAAACCACTGATACTGATTTCCAACGACGATGGCTATCAGGCCAAGGGCATCCGCTCGCTGACGGCCATGCTGGAAGATATAGCCGACATCATTGTTTGTGCACCCGATGCAGCCCGCTCGGGCTTCTCGTGCGCTTTCTCGGCAACAACGCCCCTCACGCTGACCCTCAGGGAAAAGCGCGAGGGCGTGACCGTCTATTCGTGCAACGGCACACCTGTGGACTGCGTGAAAATGGCGCTGCAGAACATCTGTGAGCGTCGGCCTGACATGATTATCGGAGGCATTAATCACGGCGACAACGCCTCGGTGAATGCCCACTATAGCGGCACGATGGGCGTGACGATAGAGGGATGCCTGAAGTACATTCCCAGCGTGGCCTACTCGCTGTGCGACTATCGCGCGGATGCTGATTTCGAACCACTGCGCCCCTATATCCGCAAGTTCACGGAGAAGGTATTAAGAGAGGGACTGCCCAAGGGCATCTGCCTGAACATCAATTTTCCCCTTCTCACCCCTCCCCTCGAACAAGACAACGGATTGAACGGATTAAACGGATCACCTCTCACCTCTTATAGAGGCGTTCGGGTATGCCGAATGGGCTTCGGCTCCTGGCAGAACGAGACGACGAAGTGTCATCATCCCCGCGGCTATGACTATTGGTGGATGGTGGGGCACTACCACAACGACGAGCCTGAGGCCGCCGATACCGACCGCTGGGCGCTGGACAATGGCTACGTGGCTATCACCCCCACAGAGATAGACCTGACGGCCTATGCCTTCATGAGTCAGAAGGAGTCATGGGAGGAATAACTCTTAACTCCCCCTATCTCTTAACTCTTAACTCTTAACTAAATGAAGTATTATCTCATAGCTGGCGAAGCCTCTGGCGACCTCCACGCATCACGCCTGATGCGGTCGCTGAAGGCACACGACGCAGAAGCGGAGTTCCGTTTCTACGGCGGTGACCTGATGCAGGCCGAGGGAGGCACCCTGGTGAAACACTATAGCGAACTGGCCTATATGGGTTTTGTGCCCGTATTGCTGCATCTGCCCACCATTCTGAGGAATATGAGGCAATGCAAGGAGGACATCCGCCGCTGGATGCCCGACGTGGTGATTCTGGTTGACTACCCGGGCTTCAACCTGAAGATTGCTGATTACGTGAAACGCCACAGCATCTGTCCCGTATTCTACTATATCTCACCCAAGATATGGGCGTGGAAGGAGTATCGCATCAAGGATATCAAGCGCAATGTGGACGAGCTCTTCTCTATCCTACCCTTCGAGGTGGATTTCTTTGAGAAGAAGCACCACTACCCCATCCACTACGTGGGTAACCCTACAGCGGACGAGGTGAAGGAGTTCTTAGAGGGGAGAGGGGAGAACGGAGAGGTGAGAGGGGAGAAGCCCATCATTGCCCTGCTGGCTGGCTCGCGTCGTCAGGAGATTAAGGATAATCTGCCCACGATGATCAGGGCGGCACAGAAGTTTGAGAAAGACTACCAGTTGGTGCTGGCTGGCGCACCTGGCATCGACGAGAGCTACTACCAGCGATACCTGGAGGGTACCAACGTGAGACTGGTGAAGAACCAGACCTACGACGTGCTGTCGAAAGCGCACGCCGCCCTCGTCACCAGCGGTACGGCAACACTTGAGACGGCGCTGTTTGGCGTGCCTCAGGTGGTATGCTACGAGACGCCCCTACCCTGGCTCATCGGATGGCTGCGCAAGAAACTGCTGAAGGTGAAATACGTCTCGCTGGTCAACCTGATTGCCGACCGTGAGGTGGTGCGCGAACTGGTAGCCGACAGTTTCTCACAGGCTAACATCGAGCATGAGCTGGAGCTCGTCCTCGACGGCCCAGCCCGACAGCAGATGCTTGAAGGCTACGAGGAGGTGTGGCAGCGGTTGGGCAAAGAGAAAGCGCCGGATAATGCCGCAAGACTCATCACGCAGATTCTAAGAGAGCGTCTTTAACCCTTTGTTCTTTTGTCTTTCCTGCCAGATCTCAAACGAATTAATGATATTCTGCCACAGGATATAGCAGCCGGGGCCCACGGACGACAGTGGGTTCAGGTAGGTGATTCCCAGCCAGATAGCAAAGGCGGTGTTCTTCTGTCCCAGCGCCTGACCGGCCTCCTGGGCACGTCCGAAGAAATGGCCGATGAAGCGACCTACGGCAAACTGGATGATGCAGAGCACCAGGCCCAGCAGGGCTATCATGCCAAGAAACGTCACAGAGGCCTCGGCATGAAGGATATTCTTCACGGTGGTGCCTGTGACAATCATCAGCGAACAGCCCCAGAGGTAGAACGACAGGTCCTTGATGCTGATAATCTTCTGGTGAAAGCGATGCATGGTGTGCTTCACGATATAGGCCAACAGCATAGGCACTACCAGCAGTACCACGACCTGATAGAGTATCTTCAGGAAGGCACTCATAAAGGAGATATCGGCACCTTTCTCAATCAGAGGGAAACAAATGGGCACCATGAGTACCGTGATGAAGTTGGACAGGAAGGTATAGGTGGTGGTCTGCTCCAGCGAGCCGCCCAACTTCTGGGTCACCACAGCGGCGGCGGTGGCACAAGGAGAAATAATACACATCAGCAGAGCCTCCAATAGAATAAGGGTAGAGTGAAAAGTGAATAGTGAAGAATTTGCTACCGAACGAGGCAAACTCAGTATCAACGCCATCACGATGCCGATAAACAGCAGGTTGAAGATGCTCACCCACAGATGCCACCACACGGGGCGCATCTGATGGAAATCGACCTTGCAGAAGGTCACAAAGAGTATCTGGAACATAAACAGGGGCAGGATGGTCTCCATCACGGGGTCAAAAAACAGGGCTGCCCCGTCCAGCTGTGGCACGTAGGCAAACACCAGATACAACAGCGCTCCCATACCCATTGATACGGGCAGCGTCCAGTCTTTCAAGAATCTTATCACGTTCATACAGTGTGCAAAGTTACGAATTAATTGATAATTGATAATGTATCGCGGGGAATTATTTGGTTATTGGCGTTTGTTTATTGACAATGAATAATTTTTAGTACCTTTGCACACGCAATGAAACAATACGATACTTACATATTCGACCTCGACGGCACGCTGCTGGATACACTCGACGACCTGACAGCTGCCGTGAACTACGCCTTGCGACAGCACGGGATGCCCGAGCATACACGCGAGGAGGTACGCCACATGGTGGGCAACGGCGTGCGCCTGCTGATGATGAGGGCCGTGCCCGATGGCGAAAAGAACCCTCGTTTCGACGATGCCTTCCGCACCTTCCGCGAATACTATATGGAGCACTCGCTAGACACCACCCGACCCTACGACGGCATACCCGAACTGCTCCAGACGCTACGCAGGCAGGGCAAACGCGTGGCGGTAGTCAGCAATAAGTTCTATGCTGCCACCCGCGAACTATGTCAGCATTTCTTTGCTGATTCCGTAGAGGTGGCCATTGGCGAACACGAAGCCGAAGGCATCCGTAAGAAGCCCGCCCCCGACACCGTGAATGAAGCCTTCCGCCAACTGGGTGCCAACAAGGACAATGCCGTTTATGTGGGCGATAGCGACGTGGATCTGCAGACGGCATCCAACTCTGAGCTGCCCTGCATCAGCGTGCTATGGGGATTCCGCGACCGGGCTTTCCTTGAGGCACATGGCGCCACCACCTTTGTTAGCAAGCCAGAAGAGATACTACGTTAGTCATTGGCCACCTGTGTCTTTGGCCAATTGACCAAGAAAACCTGTTCGGTAGCACGAGTCAAGGCTGTATAGAGCCAATGAAAATAGTCGGGCGTGAGCATATCATCCGTCATATACCCCTGGTCTATATACACATGCGCCCATTGTCCACCCTGCGCCTTATGACAGGTAGCGGCATAGGCGAACTTGATTTGCAGGGCGTTGTAGTACTTGTCGTCCTTGAGTTTCTTCAGGCGTTCTGATTTATAGGGCACATCCATATAGTCCTCCATCACCTGGGTATACAACTGCTCCTGCTGTTCGCGCGTCAGGGCAGGTGCCTCAGTAGTGAGCGTGTCGAGCAGGGTGATAGCCGTGAGCTCGTAGTCGTCGTAGTCGGGGAAGGTCATGGTGACCTCGGCAAAGCGGAAGCCATAGAGCTCGTGGACGTTGCGCACGCGCTGCACCACGGCGATGTCGCCATTGGCTATAAAGCTGATATTCCCTTCAATGCCCTCGCTCTTCACCCAGTAATAGTTATTCTTCACAATCATGATACGGTCACCACGACAGAGTTCGTCTTCACGATCGAGCACGGTATTGCGGATGCCCTGGTTATAGATATTGGTCCGCTTGTTGGAACGCGTCACCACCAGCGTCTCGTCCATGCCCACATGACTGAAGCTCGAGGCCAGCGACTCAATGAGTTCATCGCCTGGCACGCTCACGATATCAGGAAAACCGTCAAGGCGAATCTTCGGCAACTCACATCTGCCATCAGCCATCATACATCTTACCTCGGTGGCATTCCAAAGAATCCCGGAGTCCTCAGCCTGACGCAACACCTCATTCAGGTCGGCCTCATAGACCTTCATGCCATAGCCACAAAGCACATCAGCCATCAGAGCCGGACTATCCTCTTCGCCCACAGGCGGCAACTGAGCACGGTCGCCGATCAGCAATAAGCGACAATTTTTATAGTTATAGACAAAACGCATCAAATCATCAAGAAGAGGCGTATCTGCATTGGCTATCATGGAGGCCTCATCGACGATAAAGAGCGTATCCTGAGCAGCATTAAAGCCAAGACTGAACGCAGAAAGGTCACCTGCATTCTTCTGACGGTAGATACGTCGATGGATGGTAAAAGCTGATATACCAGAATAATTGGAGAACACCTTGGCAGCGCGTCCTGTTGGCGCCATGAGCACCAGCTTCTGTTTCATGGCAAGCATACCACGGACAACGGCAGAAGCCAACGTCGTTTTACCTGTACCAGCCGAACCACGCAGCACCATCACGACCTGTTCATCGCGGTCGGTCATAAACGCAGCAAAAGTTTGCAACGCCTGATGCTGCTCAGGAGTAGGCACATGACCAAAGTGCGTCTCTATCTGATAAATCAATTCGTCTTGAATCATACGATATGCAAAGGTAGGAAAAAAAATTAAGAATTAAGAATTAAGAATTAAGAATTATTTTTGTACCTTTGCACACAAATAATAAAGAAGATGCCAGAAATCAGTAACCCAAAGCAACGGCTCACCATCCGCATTGGACGGGGCACGCTATCGTTCTCACAACCAACGGACGATGCCACAGACGTGATGTTTGAACCCTACGTGGTGAAAAGCGGCATATCTATGGCTGCCAACCTGCGCGAGGCTTTCAAGACCAGCGAACTGCTGATGAATCCGCCCAAGCGTGTCAGGGTGGTGCTTGATGCTGATGTGCTGATGGTTCCAGTGGAGAGCTTCCACGAGGAACAGGTTGAGACACTCTATTTCCATGCTTTCCCCAGCAAGGAGCCGTTGGCTGTTTACTATAACGTGTTGCCAGACCTGAACAGCGTGGCTATCTATGCGATGAACAAAGACCTGCGACTGGTTATCGATGACCATTTTCAGGATGTCAATATGATTATCGCCCTTTCTACTGTATGGCGTCACCTGCATCAGCGCAGCTTTACCGGCACGCGCAGCAAACTCTATGGCTACTTCCACGAGAAGCGACTGGAGATATTCAGTTTCCAGCAGAACAGGTTCAAGTTCTGCAACTCGTTTGATGCATCACGCGCCCACGACTCACTCTACTTCCTGCTCTACGTATGGAAGCAGCTGCAACTGGAGCCTGAGCACGACGAACTGCATATTGTGGGCGATATCCCCGAACAGGAATGGCTGCTCAAGGAACTGAAGAAATTCCTGCAGAATGCCTACGTGATTAATCCTGCGGCCGACTTCAACCGTCATCCCGTGACAACAATCAAGTCGATGCCCTACGACCTCCAGACACTGTTTATCAAGGGAAGATGAGGGATGAAGGCTGAGGGCTGATGGAAGATGGCTGATGTAAGATGGAAGATGTAAGATGGAAGAAGGAAGATGGAAGAAGGAAGAGGTAAGAAGGAAGAGGTAAGATAGCATGAGAATTATTACTGGAAAATATAAAGGAAGACATTTCGAGATTCCTCGCTCATTCAAGGCGAGGCCTACAACGGATTTTGCCAAGGAGAATATCTTTAACGTGCTGACACAGTATATTGACTTCGAGGAAGCCACAGCACTGGACCTGTTCTCTGGCACAGGCAGCATCTCCCTGGAACTCATGTCGCGTGGTTGCCAGCAGGTGGTCAGCGTCGAGATGGACCGCGACCATCATCGCTTCATCTGCGAGTGCATCAAGAAATTGGGCGACAAGAGTTGTATACCCCTGCGTGCCGATGTCTTTAAATTCCTGAAAGCCTGTCACCAGCAATATGACTTTATCTTTGCCGACCCTCCCTATGCGTTGAAAGAGATTCCGCAGATTCCAGATTTGGTTTTCGGAAAATGTCTGTTGAAAGAGGACGGCTTGTTTATCCTGGAGCACGGCAAAGATCACGATTTCAGCCATCATCCCCACTTCATAGAACACCGTTCATACGGCAGCGTGAATTTCTCACTCTTCAAATAGTTTTATTTTCCCCCTTAAAGTAGCGGAGACAATAAACGCATAATCGATTCTCCTAAGCGCACCAAGAACTTAGGATGGAGACGTTGTGGCAGGCTGGATAATGGAATTGACTGACTGGCATCACGCAGGAAAATCTCCTTCATCTGTAATGCCACATCCTCATCATACACAAACGTATTAGCCTCAAAGTTATTCAGAAACGAGCGGAAGTCTATATTCGTAGAACCGCATGTAGTGGTATAATCATCGCACACCAGCATCTTTGCATGCAGGAATTGCGGTTTATAGAGAAGAATCTGGATGCCAGCCTCTTGAGCCTCACGAAGATAAGACCTGCTACCCCACTCTACAAACCAACCATCAGTCTTACGCGGCACCATCACCCTGACATCAACGCCAGATGCCACAGCTGTCTTCAAAGCAAAAAAGACGGTCTCTGTAGGCAGGAAATAAGGCGACTGGATAAAGATATAGCGCTTGGCCGAGAGAATAATGCGCAGATATCCCTGCATAATCTCAGGATATGGCGCTAATGGTGCCGATGTAACCGTCTGGAGGAGAGCCCCACGAGATTCTTCCATAGACTTGGGATAATAACGTCTATCACTCAACTGCGTACGATCCACGAAATACCAATCGATGAGGAATGCTCGTTGCAGGGAATAAACCCCACTTCCCTCAATACGCATCATCGTATCACGCCAACCACGGTTATGGCGCCCCTTCACATAGCGCAGGGCAAAATTCATGCCACCGATATAACCTACCCTGCCATCAACGATAAATATCTTCCGATGATTGCGATAATTCATCTTACGCGCAAAAGTGGGGAAACGTACAGGCATGAAGGCCTCCACCTCAATACCCTCGATACGCATCCGCTCAAAGAAGCGGTTTTTCACACTCCAGCAACCTACAGCATCATAGAGCACACGCACCTCGACACCTTCACGGGCCTTGGCAATCAATGCGTCCGAGATGAGACGTCCCAGAGCATCATCCTCAAAGATATAGACATCGATGTGAATATGATCACGCGCAGAGGCGATATCACGAAGTAGCGATGGGAAGAAATCGTAACCATTTGTCAGGATTTCCACCTTATTATTATTAAAGGGGAGAGAAAAACTCTGATTGATGAATAGATCGATAACCGGACGACTAAGTTCCGGCAACTGCAAATCTCCCTGTTCGATGAAGCCCGTCATAGAACGGCGTGTAAGCTGATCCATAGAACGTTGGCTGACCATTCGTTCACGACGGGTATTGACACCCAAGAACAAATAGGCAATGATACCTACTATAGGTACAAAGAAAATCACCATACACCATGCCATCGTCTTCGAAGGCTGACGATTGTCCATCACCACATGAATTATCGAGGCTAAAACGATAATCTGATAGATGAGGAGTATGATGCTATGCCAGGACATATAGTTTTGAAGTTTGAGGTTTGAGGCCTACTCTATATCGATGAGTTTATGCGTCTGTAAGGACAGGCGCCATTGCGGATGAGCCTTGATATACTCTACACAAGCCTGTGTGATAGCCTTATTGCGGTCTGGGTCTCCTGTGTCGCAAGGCTGGAGATATAATAAATGTGGAATGAGAAATGAGGAATGAGAAATGATTGCTGCGGGATCTGTATTTTCACCGAACACAATTTTGATTTCATCGGGCTGATGAGATTTCTCATTTTTCATTTCCCATTTCTCATTTCTCATTTCTAATTTCTCATTTACTTTCGGCGATACCGTGAGCCAATCGAGATTCCCAGGTGCGGGACGCGTGCCGTTGCTCTCCATCGCCACCTCATAGCCATGCTGATGCAGGAAATCCACGAAAGCCTCATCGACCTGTAACGTAGGTTCCCCACCAGTAAGGACTATTAATGGTTTGCAGTCCGCATCACGATTCTCGTACTTCAGAATTTCAGTCAAGATATCCTCGTTGCTCATCTCACGATAGCTCTCAAACTCCGTATCACAAAACGAGCAGCGCAGGTTGCAGCCAGCAAAACGGATGAAGACAGCAGCACGTCCTGTGTTGCGTCCCTCACCCTGTAGTGAATAGAAGATATTGTTTACTCTAAATACTTTCATGCGGTAACAAATTCTTGCGTCCCTTCGGTAGCAAGCAACCAAAGGTCGAGCGCTTCAGTCTACACTATCCACTTCATACGCTGCCAGATTGCCCTCACTCTCCTGCACATCTGCACGGTAGCAGGTAGGAATCTGCTCCACACACCAACGAGCGATATTCTCTGCTGTGGGATTGAAAGGCAGCACATCGTTCAGATTCTGATGGTCCAACTTACCTTTGATCTTACGTTTAATCTCAGTAAAGTCAACCACCATACCATTTTGATTTAACTCCTTAGCACGGCAATAAAGGGTGATAATCCAATTGTGACCATGCAGGTTTGAACACTTACTCTCATAGTCCAGCACCAAATGATGACTTGCTGAAACTTCTAATTTTTTCTGAATGTAATACATAATTCGTTTTAGACAACGAGATCGGTGCCAAGGCGCTTGGCCAAAGCATCACGAAGCTCTTTGGTTTCCTTATGTTCTTTTAATAATTGCATCATGCGCTCACGGTCGCCGCCCACCTGCAACAGTTCACGCTGAATCTCTTTTAATCTATGTTCTACAATACCGAGACGATAGTCCATCACCAGGTGAATAACACGCTGACAGAGGCCTCCCTCTCGTTCCTTCATCTCAAAACGTCCACCCAACTGATGACGGTCGATAGCCAGACGTGTGGCCAGTTGACTGACCTGCATGTCCGGATGACTACAAAAGTAGGTTTCCGCCTTAAAACCTGGGTCGTCCTGATGGGCTACAGCCTCAGAAAGAATCTGTCTGTACAAGGGCGATGCCAGTTGCAACCCGTCTGCCGACAGGTCAAAATCAATATATTGTGACACCGAGAGGGATATTTTCTGCCCATCTTCGGTCTCTACATTCTCAAAAATAATCTCCTCGCCATGTCGCACCACCTCACGGATAAGCAGTTGCTCTACCTGCGAGGCTTGTTCGTTGGGCGAATGAAGCGCCAGTGGTTCAGGATGCGATACTGATTCGACATTAGCCTGCTGGTCAACAAACTGTTGTTGTCTGTCTATCTCATGGTTCCTATCTCTCTCCTTATCCTCGATACCCTTGCGGATATATTTGTTCATCTCAGCAACCAGAGTCTGCTCCTTCATGTTGATACGATGAGCAAAGTCAGCCAGATAGGTTGAACGCAGAATCTGGTCTGGAATCACGGAGATACTCTTCACAATACCGCCGATAGCCTCAGAACGCTTCACGGGGTCTGTGACATTCTCTACCGTCAGTCGACTCTTAAAGGTAATGAAATCCGTCTGGTTCTCCTCGATATAGCGTTTCAGTTCCTCAGTAGAGTGCTTACGGGCAAACGAATCTGGGTCATCGCCATCAGGCAGCAGTAGCACCTTGATATTCATGCCATCCTCCAGAAGCATGTCCGTACCTCGCATGGCAGCATGGATACCAGCCTCGTCACCATCGTAGAGCAACGTGATATTATTCGTGAAGCGATGCAGCATGTGAATCTGATAGGTCGACAGCGCCGTACCACTATTGGCCACCACGTTCTCGATACCTGCCTGATGCATGGCGATGACGTCGGTATAGCCCTCAACCATGAACACACGGTCTTCTTTCACTATGGCTTTCTTAGCCTGATAGATGCCATAGAGCTCGCGCTCCTTGTGATAGATATCCGAGTCGGGCGAGTTGACATACTTCTGTGCCACGCCCTTCGTTCTGCTGTCTAGCACACGTCCGCCAAAGGCCACCACCTTGCCACTGACGTTGAACCAAGGGAAGATAGCACGACCTGAGTAACGGTCCACAAGGGCATTCTCTTGCTCCTTCTTGCGTCCCTCCGGTAGCAAGGGTCCTTCGGCCGAGCGGCCCCTTGCTCCTTGTCCATCTCTCTCATAACACAGTCCCGTCTTCACCAGGAACTCAGGCTTATAGCCTTTGGCTTTTGCCGCCAGCGACAGCGCGTCACGCTTCTGTGGCGCATAGCCCAACTGGAACTTCTCGATGATATCATCGCGGATGCTACGACTACGGAAATACTGCTTGCCGATGGCAATGCCGTCAGGGTCGTTCTTCAGGATATCATGGAACCAGTCTTTAGCCCACTCATTGACAATGAACATCGACTCGCGCTCGCTCTGTGCCTCGCGCTCCTCGTCGGTCATCTCCTTTTCGACAATCTCGATGTTGTATTTCTTAGCCAACCAGCGCAGGGCCTCAGGATAGGTTATCTGCTCATGTTCCATCAAGAAGCTAGCAGGCGTTCCTCCCTTGCCACACACAAAACAGTGGCAGATATTCTTCGACGGCGACACCATGAACGACGGGTTACGATCGTCGTGGAACGGGCACAAGCCCTTATAGTTCACGCCACTCTTCTTGAGTGTCACGAACTCGCTCACCACGTCATAGATACGTGCTGCATCGATGATCTTGTCAACCGTCGCTCTATCAATCATCTTTTCTTATTTCTTTGGTAAGGTGAACACGAAACGTGCACCTGCTGTATAACTTGTATCGAGCACCACATCGCCACCCAGTCGGCGAGCGATAGAACGGGCTACAGTAAGTCCGATACCGGCACCGTCGTAATACTCATTCAACTGTACAAACTCATCGAAGATATGTTCTGCCTCTTCTGCAGGAATACCAATACCAGTATCCTCCACAGCAAACTGCACAAAATGCTTGTCAGCCGACTGTGACACAAGGAGGCGGATAGTGCCCTGACGAAGATCTTCACCCGATGGCTGCATGAACTTTCGGGCGTTACCTATCAGGAAATGGATGGTGCGGACTGTCTGTTTCAGATTGGTATTCAGCACCATATCCGTCACATCCTCATCAATATGGAATTCAAAGTCTGTCCTTTCGAAACTTCTAACCCCCGACTGTTCAATAGCGTTCTCGGCAATCGTCATAGGCGTCACCTCATCCTCACGCTCAATAATCGTCTCGCTATTAGCCTCGCTCAGCTCAAGCATCTTATTGACCAAGTTGACAATACGACCAGTACTCTCCGCAATACGATGGTTAATACTACGACGCACATCAGGGTCCAACGGATCATTCTTTGCTGTCAGAATTTGCGAGAAGCCCGACAGAACATTCAGTGGTGTGCGAATCTCATGAGATATCTGATGGATAAAATCCGTTTTCATTTTCAGCGAGGCCTCAGCTCGTTCGCGAGCCACCTTCAGTTCATTATTACGCTGCGCCAGTTCACGATTCTTTTTCTTCAATCGACGTGCGGCATAAAAGATTACCAGCATGACAAACAGAAGTGTCACTGCAACAAGCGTAGTGACGATAGTGAAAAAGTGACTGCGCTGAAGGTCTGAACGCATCTCCATCTCCTCAAGACGCATCTCGCGCTCAGCATTGACCGACTCTAACTCATCGACCTTGAACATCGTGCGGAGTTCATTCAACTGCGTACGCGTATTAGCCTGATTGAGTGAGTCACTCAATGCCAACGTGCGGGCATACATCCGGGCGGCTTCCTTATATCGGCCTGCATGCATCAGAATATCCGCACGCTGTTTATGCACAGGAATAAGCGTAGGTTTATCATTAATCACGCTACACATCCTGATACGCTCTGCATTCAAGTCAAGCGCTTCATCATAATGACCCTGCAGCATGCGTAACTTGGCACGGTAGAAAAGCAAGAAGAGATACTCGTAACTTTTCTTACTGGGCAGATTCTTTTCCACCTCGTCAAGGTAGTTCTCAGCCTCTTTCAATTTTCCCTTTCCAAGTTTTGCCTGGGCACAAGCTATGAAGTAGTTGGCCAAAAGCACTTTCTTGTCTCGCTCATCCCCCTGTGCAAATCGGTGTTCGATGACCTGCCACCACTGGTGGGTAACAATATCTAATTTCTCGTAACGCTTCAGTGACTCCAAAGCATCACAATAATAGGGATACATCTCAAGCAGCACGTCAGGGTCAATCTTCTGCATCAGGGGAATACTCCTCTCAAATGCATCTGCCGACTCCTCAATATGATTCATGCTGTAATAGATATTACCCATATTGAAATAGGCCATTGATTCACCATAGTCTGAATGCAGACGGTGAGCTTCTTCATACATCAATTTCACCTCGTGAAGTGCCTGGTTGTATTGTCCAGTGAAATGATAAGCTCCCACCAGCATATGCCATGCCTGCATTTTCTTACGAACCATACCATGCTTCTCACAGAACACCATCATATCGTGAGAGAGATGGAAGATAGAGTCGTATATCGCCTCATTGAAATAATCAAGGATGCGATCCACTCGAGCCTCAGCCTCACTGGCTGCATTTCCCTGCCTGTGAGCTTCCATCTGCCATTCGTCGAGGCATTTCAACTGGAGTTTGAAATCACCTACCAGAAGACTCGTGTTATAGATTTCCTCCAGGGTCTGCAACTTTTTCTCCCCCTTCTGACCAGACATCACCTGACGCAGAGAGTCTATGGTATGTTGCGGAGAGCCAGCTGCTGAAAGGCTGACGCCCCACAGCATCGTCGCACACACAAGAGTTGTTTTCTTGAATATATTCCAGTTTATGGATAGAGTCATTGTTTTTAGAAGTTATTTCTTAAGATATTTAGCCAACTGAGACTTGTTAGCTTTCAAACCTTTTGCAAAGGACTGCGCATTCATCTGTGCACCCAGTTTTGACGTGTGGGTGTGATCTTTCTTGAAATACACAGCACCTGCCTTCTCCTTAATTTGAGCCACCTCTGTCTTTGCCTTCTCCTTATCGGCAGAGAGGCGCTTCTTGGCAAACTTCTTATCAAGGAAGTCGGCAGAAATGTTGTGGAGGTCAACAAACTCCACACCTGTCTCTTTCACCACCTCACGATACCACTTGCCATACGAACCGTCACGACGTTCTATTTTGCCGCCAGGCCATTCATTTCGAGGGGTCAGACTAACAAGAATAGGCGTTGCACCCTTCTCACGACAGTCGTCAATCATCTTCTTGAGGTACCAGCCAAAGCTATAGACCACCTCGTAGGTACCATTGTCCATGCGATACACATGGAGCGTATCCTTCGACTCGGCAATCACGCCACGAGCTTTCGCATCCGTGATGGGACAGATATCGTTATGGCCAAACTGAATGGTCACGAAGTCGCCGGGCTGCAGGGCGTTATAGACGGCGTCCCATAGGCCTTCGCGGATGAATGAGCGAGTGGAACGGCCGGCACGGGCCGCATTCACCAACTGTATCTTGTTCTCGTCAAAGACGGTAGAAGCCTGCGAGGCCCAGCCCCACATGCCGTCATCGTCCTTGTCGGCATTCTTCACCGTCGAGTCGCCTGTAAAGAAGACCACAGGCTTTCCGCTGAGGCGATTCACATTCCAGATGGTCTTCTGGGGAATCTTCATGAATTTCATGAGCGCCTTCAACTTCGGGTCGCGACTATTCACAATACCCATATAGGCGCTATAGGCGTTGAGCTCAGCACCAAACTTTGACGTATGGATCTTGTCGCCCAGGAAGTGATAGTCCACCTTCCAGCGACTGAACGAGTCGAGCTTCCTGCCACTAATCTCGTTGAGGTCGATGAAGGGCACGCCCTCCACGGCAGCGATATAGGCCGCCCACTCCGTCTGGGGCTTGCGCACGATCTTGCCCGTCTTCTCGTCATAGGCATTGCGGGGCGTCAGCGACATCAGGATGGGGTTTGCCCCCTTCGCACGAATCTCACGGATATACTTGCGCAGGTAGGTGCCGTACGAATAGACGGTATCCTGCTTCTGCGTGCGCTGATTGAAGCCTATATAACAGGTATCAGGATCTACGCCGGGAATCACGGCACGGGCACGCTTCTGGTCAAAAAACTCACCATTGTCGTTATGACCTATCGACACGATGACCCAGTCGCCCGGTTTCAAAGCCTGACGGATAGCAGGCCACAGGTCTGTATAGAATGTGCGGGTACTCATGCCACCCAGGGCCTGATTTTCCACCGCAATCTTTTCTGCATCAAAATATTTGGGGAAGAAATAGCCCCAGCCCCACTGGCCGTTGTTGCCATTTCCCAGAGTGCCATTACGCATCGTGGAGTTTCCAACAAGAAACAAAACGGGCTGCGAGCCCTTACGCGTAGAGCCCGGCTTGGGTCGCGACATCAATGCCTTAGCTATTGAGTCGGGCGTGTTATCTACAACCTTGTTCACATCCTCAATAGGATCTGGCAGGTTATCAAAGGCTTGTGCCCACGCTCCAAGCGACAAGCCCAGCATTGTCATAGTAGTAAGTAGTCGATTCATTATATTGCTTTTTGACAATTTTCTTCGTTTTTCGGGTGCAAAGTTACTAAAAATGGCCGAATAAACCAAATCTCACCTATATATAATATAAAAACCCATTGCACAAAACAATCGAATTGTGCACGTTTTGGCTATTTTTGTGCATTTTATTTGGCTGTGTGCGCAAAAAATACTACCTTTGCACCCGTTTTAAAACGAAACCACATTATTATTTTATATTATGGCATTAAAAATTGTAGTACTTGCTAAGCAGGTACCCGACACAAGAAACGTGGGTAAGGACGCCATGACTGCCGAAGGCACCGTAAACCGTGCAGCCCTGCCCGCTATCTTCAATCCAGAAGATTTAAATGCCCTGGAACAGGCCCTTCGCCTGAAGGAGCAGAACCCAGGCTCAACAGTAGGAATCCTCACGATGGGTCCTCCACGTGCAGGCGAAATCATCCGTCAGGGACTTTATCGTGGCGCAGATACTGGTTGGTT
>Ga0265299_10001893_pt1 | contig 22520 bp, 17 predicted proteins | sample AusTroGonzalo_MG_4_FD_193485 | JGI IMG/M metagenome (GOLD analysis project Ga0265299, IMG submission 193485) | Bovine rumen microbial communities from tropical cattle in Woodstock, Queensland, Australia - Gonzalo_02 | ecosystem: Host-associated > Mammals > Digestive system > Stomach > Rumen ... | reverse complement strand
TATTGTGATACAGATGAATCATGTGCATTGTATGTCGTATTGCCAACTTTGATTCTTAATACATTGTTTGATTCACTTGTTATAGTTTTTGGATTTAACGCATCGTTTTCAACTGATAAATTTATATAGTATTTATTATTATTATATCTAGCAGTTAAATACGAACCAGACGGCTGATTTTCCGTTAAACAAAACTGAGCGCCCAATATTGTCACAGTTGCTGCACATACTTCAGGTCCTGCTATAAAATCACCTGTACCTGAATTAGTATAAAATGTATCACCAACTAAATCATATAATCCAACTACATTATCAGATTTTCTCTTTACTGGTACAAAATTACGAACCACTACATTGTCAAGATAGATTTTTGTTTGAAATAAACGAGTATTTTGTTCTTGATTAGATTGAAAAAATGTTACTGGATATTTTCTCCATGGTTTATTATTTCCAAAATGAGCTGAAGAAGTCACACTATCTTGTAATCCACCTGTTAAAGTATTAGTGCTTGATGACCCATTGATTGTCCAAGTACCTGATAATCTATCATTTGTTACTTCTTGAAACCTGTTCATATTTGTTCCAGGTTCCATATTATAAAACCATTCAACACCTTTTAATCTTTCAACACCTACTTGAACACCTCCACCAACATTACCAAAATCATCTCCACACCCCATAATAGCAACATTACCACCAGACGGATTAAAACTCAAAAATTGGAAATCATAATCAATCTTCAATACACTATTATTTGGTATAACACCTGTGACAATTTTTACTCTTCCATCACTTTCTATATATTCCAACGGTGTATATTCACTGGGGAGAGTTGTACTAAACGCAGACGAAACAAACAAGACCGCAGAAAATAAAAATGCCAGGCAACGTTTTAGTTGTGTGTGTGTGTGTGTGTGTGTGTGTGTAGAGTTCTGCGGCTTTCAGCGTGTTTGAACATTTTTGTTTCTCTTTACCTGTGCTTACGTCTGCGAGCTTTATTCCTTTGATTTTGAATTGTATCATGTTTTTCACAAAAACACAATATTATTATATCAAACAAAATACTTTTGTATTTTTATTCCCCGCCCATGGCGGGTATTCTGCCCCAACGGGAAAATGGCACGAAGTGCCGAAGGGGGTATTCCGATATGTTTGTTTTTATGAACTACTTGAACAAAATATTGTGCCAGACGTTTAAATTAAACGAATACACCAGATTACCCCCCTCTCCCTGCGGGACACGCTCCTCCACGGGGGGAAAATCAAATAATCAACGGTTTAATTCCTGGTAATTGTTTGCCTTCTAAAAATTCCAAAAATGCACCACCACCAGTTGAAACATAACTGATATCTTTACGAACTCCGCAAAAGTCCAAAGCTGCAATTGTATCTCCACCACCAACGATTGACTTTAGTTTTTTTGATTTAGATAAATATGCTAAATTTTCTGCAAATTCAAATGACGAATACCCCCAACGTTTGCCCCATTCTGCCAAGCCAAAAGTTCCATTCCATATCACTGTTTTAGCAATACGCAACAAGTCTATATTACGAACAGTAGTCACTTTACCATCGTCCATGATTACATCATCAGCTTCTATTCGTTCAACATCACGATTTATACGCTTTGCATCTTTGGAAAAAGATTTCCCAACACCTTTATCAATTGGCAAAAATATTTTGCAATTGTTTTTGTGAGCTAAATTTAATATTTTCATTACCGCACTTGTTTGATTTGGCTCATACAAAGATTGTCCAACTGGCAACCCCAGCGCAAAATTAAAAGTAGTTCCCATTGCGCCACCAACAACAATATTATCTGCCACAGAAACCAAATTTTTTAAAACATTTATTTTGTCTGATATTTTGGCACCACCTATGAAAACAAAAAATGGACGTTTCGGATTTTGTAATACATTGGTTAAATTTGTTATTTCTTTTTCCATCAAAAATCCAGCATACGCTGGCAAATATTTTGTCACCCCAACAATACTGGCAGCTTTACGATGAGAAACAGAGAACGCATCATTTACATAAATATCAAAACCATCCGCTAATTTTTTTGCAAATGATTTGTCATTTGTTTCTTCCCCATCATAAAACCGTAGATTTTCCAATAACACAACATTACCATTTTTCATTTTTTGTAAAAAATCTTTACGCAAACAATCATCAATAAATGGAATATTCAAATATTCCGCAATAAATTTCAAAGATAATTCTGGAATTTGCTTTCCTTTTGGGCGCCCAAGATGGGAACAAATAACAACTCGTGCGCCAGCTTTGGATAAATATTTAATAGTCTTTAAAGATGCATCCACTCGAAAAGTATCTGTAATTTTATTATCAACAATTTGGACATTAAAATCATCACGCAATAAAACATATTTACCACGCAATTTGACATTTTTCAAATTACGAATTATTTTCATTTTTTTCCAACCTTTCTTTGACGGGACGATAAGTTTTTCTATAATATTCATTTATACCATATTTATCGATTGCCTGCAAATGTTGTTGTGTTGGATAACCTGCATTTTTATCCCAACAATATTGTGGAAACTGTTTAGACAATTCACACATCAATGCATCACGTGTTTGTTTTGCAATAATTGATGCCGCCGCAATAGACACAGACACCGCATCACCATGCACCACGGCTTGCCCTGTCAGTTTATCAGGCATTTTATTTCCATCAACAAGACAATATTCTGGTGCAATACACAACCCTGCCACAGCTCGTTTCATAGCGGTCAATGAAGCCTTTAAAATATTCATTTCATCTATTTCTTGTGCGCTGCACTGACCAACCGCCCATACAATATCTGGGTTCTTAGTTAGCCATTCATATGCCATTTGACGTTGTTTAAAACTCATTTGTTTAGAATCAGTAATAAGCGGCATATCATTAAAATTATACTTTTTAAATATCACAGCCCCAGCAACCACAGGCCCACATAACGGTCCCCGCCCCGCTTCATCTACACCAGCGATTAAACTTCTTCCGCAATTTAATTCAATCGAAAAATCTGGGATACTGCGCATGTACTTTTCCCCACTTTCTTAATCATAAGTAAGACTGATTATTTTTATCATTATTAACATAAGCATCTTCATTATTATAACGGGGCCAATGTCCTTCTGCTAATTCTTCCAATGCAGTCAAAGGTTGATTTAATCTTGCGCGATATAACCACAAATTAGACATAACACGCTTTATATACATACGCGTTTCGTATGCAGGAAAACTTTCTATGTATAACAAAGGATCTGTTGTTGAAAAAGTTTTTTCAAATTTCACTAAATTCCCCATACCAGCATTATATGCAACCAACATTTTTATAATATTGTTTTTTATCATTTGATGAGCCAACAAATCAACTATGTATTGCTGTCCTAAAAACATATTGTGTTCAGGATTAGACATGTCTATATCAGACATTTTAACATCATTTTTTCGCGCTACACGTTTCGCAGTACTGGGCATAATCTGCATTAAACCGTTTGCACCCGCATTAGATTTTGCGTTTGGTTTAAAACCACTTTCTTGTTTTGTAATAGCCAATAACAACGCCCTGTCAATAGACCAACCACCCATTGGTTCCCAATCAGGTAATGGATATTGTGCAGAATAAATAATGTCATCGTTTATTTCCAAAACACCCCTGTCGCGCATAACCCCAGACACCAATATAGAAACACTAGGCAAACCATACATAGAAGAAACAGCATTAACTGCATGCAACATTTTATCCGAAGATTTAGATGTCACTAAATATTTCAAATACCGCTCTGCCCTGTCTTTGCGCCCAACCTGAATCAAAGCCAATGCTTTTTTACCATATTTGCTTTGACGTAATTCTTTAATATCATCATCATCACACTCTTGATCAAAAAACTCGTATGCAGGTACATCACCCAACATAGTTGATGCCAAAGCCCCATAAAAAGACATCGGATGTGCAGCAGCAATTTTCCAATATTTTTTTGCAGCGCTGCTGTTGCCAACTATATCAGCAGAACGCCCCGCCCAAAAAGCCGCTTCTGTTTTACGCGCATTATTTATTTGTGTTAAATCTAAAATTTTGCTGAAATACTTTTGGCTTTCTGCATATTTTTGTTCTTTGAAATAAAGCAACCCCATAGACCACAAACCATATTCTGAATTTGCATCAGAAGCAACAAAGCCCCACTTTTTTGCTAATTCATATTCACCATTTGTATAATACAAAAAAGACAAACGCCCAGCTAAACGCCCATAATCAGATTCAGAAATTTTTTTCTTGAAACTTTTATCTTCTAAAATATTTCTTGCTGTCTTGGAACTACCTGAACGAATCGCTTTTTTAAATTTATCTATACTTTTAGTAACTTTTTCACTATAAGTTTTTGCTGTCCATGTTTCAGATTGCGCAGTTTCAATATAATCTTTGCCTGTAATGATATGTGGAACAACGGCTTTACGTACAGTTGTCTTTTTTATCCCAGCAATCTTATTCAATCTGTCTGCCCCAGGCATATCATAATATTTATTCATCCAATCTTGAATTTCTGCACCACGCGTCCGATAAGTTTTAGACACATATCTTTGATACAAAACTTCGTTCATCAAAAACTTATCTTTCAATTTGCTTTGTAATTTTTGTGCTGCATCTATTTTTTCTTTATCTTGTAAAACAAAAATCTGTGAATAAATCGCAGCATCTTCATCAGTTAAAACATCCAAAGATTCAACTGCTGAAACAACCATCGGCATTAAAACAGCTATTAAAAATGCGAATATTTTTTTCATTTTTCAGAACAACGATGTTTTTGGCAAATCGCAAACAACAGCATCATCATCTGCCTCTGGAATTTGATTTATAATTTTCTTGAAATCCGCAACTTTGGAAAATTTCTTATATACAGAAACAAATCTTATGAATGCGATTGGGTCAAGATTTAACAAAGAATCAGCAACCATCTGCCCAACCTGAACACTCGTCACAGTATCATCAGCAGTTTCTGTTTCCAATCGTCTTTGAATTGATGCAACTAAACGTTCAATTTGTTCATCTTTGACGTCACGATTCCGACAAGCCAATTTAATACTGCGACATAATTTTTCCCTGTCAAACGGTTCCATTTTTCCACTATTTTTACGAACGACCAAATCACGCATCTGAATACGTTCCACAGTAGTAAATTTAGCACCGCATTGATTACAAACGCGCCTGCGTCTTATAACCGCATCGCCAATATCCGGGCGGGAATCAGCCACCCTGCTGTCTGTAGAATTACAATATGGACATCTCATAATGTACAACGATAGCAAAAAAATCATCCGAATGTAAAGAATAATTTATGTAAAAAAAATTGCTTTTTTATAAAAATCAAGTGTTTTTTTTTTCAAACCGATTCGCAGGACGCTTTTTTATAGGCCAAAAATATGATAAAATACAGACCAAGATGGTTTGCGTTTTTAATCACTACACGAGAGAGAATGATAAACATGCAAAAATATTTGAACCAAATTTTATGTGGCGATTGCATTGAAATTATGCGTAAAATTCCTGATGCATCTGTTGATGCTGTTTTTGCAGATTCTCCGTATAATTTACAACTAGGTGAAAAAACTTTATACAGACCCGAAGACCAAACTGCTGCACGTGCAGTACGTGATAATTGGGATTATTTTGCATCAAATGCTGAATATGATGAATTCACACGTCAATGGATGACAGAATGCAAAAGAATTTTAAAACCAGATGGGGCAATGTGGGTAATTGGTTCTTATCATAATATTTTTCGCGTTGGTTCTATACTACAAGACATGGGTTTTTGGATTTTAAATGACATAGTATGGGTCAAGACAAATCCTATGCCTAATTTCCGTGGGACAAGATTTACAAATGCACACGAAACTTTAATTTGGGCAACACCGACCAAAACCGGAAAATATACATTTAATTATGAAACCATGAAAAAACTAAATGGTGGCAAACAAATGCGTTCAGATTGGGATTTAAATATATGCCTAGGTGAAGAACGTATCAAAGATGACAACGGTAAAAGTTTGCACAATACACAAAAACCGATGGATTTATTAAGACGTGTAATATTGGCATCAACAAAACCGGGTGATATAATATTAGACCCGTTTGTTGGCTCAGGTACCACAGCTGCTGCTGCAAAAGAACTGGGGCGTCAATTTATAGGCATAGACCGCGAAGAAAACTATGTGACCGCAGCACGCAAACGTGTCGAACAAATCACAGCTATTGATTTATCAGATATAGAAGTTAGCAAGCCAAAACGTGACGCAATCAAAGTCGCTTTCCGCGAATTGATAGACGCAGGTTTGTTATACGTTGGACAAACACTCATCAGCCCACGTGGCGAACGAGTAATGATTACACACGATGGCCAATTATTGCATACATTATACGGCAAAGCGTCAATTCACGTAATGGCTGCGAAAATACAAAACAGTGTCAGCTTTAATGGTTGGGATTATTGGTCTGCCGAAAAGCGCGATGGTTCATTGGTTGCAATTGATGAATTACGTAAATACTTGCGTGATATAAAATCCAATATGAAAAAAGCTGCTTGATACAATTTATATCTTATAAAATCCACATTTTATATTTTTGTTTAATGTATAAATAACGGCGAAAAACCTTTTGACATCGTATCATGTTTGTCGCATAATACCTCCAGTCATAATAACAAAAAGGTTACAAAAATGTATTATCGCAATTTCTTAAAACACATCAATCAAAAAGAAAAAGAATTCATATCTTATCTCATCCAATTTAAATATTTTAACCGTTTTAATTTAAGCTCTGATGACCAGTGCATGGCTTGCTATAATCTTGTTGAAAAACAGTTCTTAGATGGCAAAAAAAACATATCTCAAGAACGTATGAGCGAAATCAAAAGCTTACTTTTTGATGATACAATTTTTTGTACCAGATTTAAATTCTCTCCTGAAATACAGTATAAATGGTACAAATTATACGAAGTCCGTTTCCACTCAACAGATATACCAGAACCAGAGGTATGCGCACAATTTTTCAATAATGAATTTACAACTATCTATGATAAATTAAATATGTTATATTATTCTTTGGTAACGCATTTCAACGAAAAGCCAAGCAAACCATTACCTAAAAATATTTCATACGAACAAATTGATAAAACCATCAGTACAATTTGGAACAAGATAAAGCCTAATGTATTAACTTATCTAAAAGGCGATGGACCCTACACAGAAAATTACGAAGCTTTTAGAAAACTTATTCGCCTTTCAGCTATATATAATCCAGCAGTAAAATTATATTATATGGTAAAATTGCCAATGTACCCTCAAATAAAAGATATGCAGGATAGACTTGATTATCTGAAAAAATTGGAACCGACAATACCAGCATTACCGGAAATTATAAAACAAGATAATGAATTACTTAAAAAATTGGACAAATTAAATAATAACATGAAAAAAATGGAACAACAATATAGTGATATACGCGATAAACGTTTATTCGTATGCGATAATGTTCTTGATAATGCAAAAAGTTTATAATCATAAAAACAAAAAATAATACAATATGTTTATATATAAAAACCCCTGAACAACAATTCAGGGGTTAATCTTTTCAAGAATAACACACATCAATTATTAGCATATCTTACGTCACTGCTCTGCATGTTATTACCAACCGTTTCCAAAGTTTGCCCCGTTGCAACCAACGCTTTTCCAAATCTATTCCACAAATCACGTCCAATTTCTTTCATTGGTTCAACTACTGGACCTGTACCTATTTGACGTGCCATATACTGCACAGTACCTATGGAAATAGAAATCAAATCACCGGTTTTATTAAACACACACTCTACTGTCTCGCTACCAGTCTGCCCAGCCACTTTTACATAATTACTCCATGTTGTGGCTGCCCAATTGCCTACACCACGCAATTTAGCATAGGTTTCAATAGCTACTTCACGTCCTTTGGCCATGGCTAAATCTCTGTACGCCACAAGACTGTCACCAAAATTATCTATGGATTTTGCAATACCATCTATTTTAACTTCTATAGCATTACCCAAATCATCAAAAGTCACAGCTATGTCATGTGCAGTAGATGTAGCAACATTCCAAGCATAACGCCCTGCGCCCATCATCTTTGCTTTAACATATCTTGCTTTATCTTGGGCAGCACGTTCAAATTCCAAAGCTTTTGCTTTTGCTTGTTCAGCAACATCAGACAAATCTTGTTTTATAAAGGTCAAACCATCGCTAAAATTTTGAACATAATTTCTAGCTGCATCTGTTGTAGCTTCAACAACAGCATCTTTCAACCTTCCCATTTCATCGTATGCTAAAACAATTGTCCCCACAGCCGTTAAAACTGTGACTTTGACAACATGTGCTTGAAAATCAGCAACTGCTTTAACGGCACTTGTCACTTTTTTAAATCCAGCAACAACTGCATCCTTGGCATCACCCGCCAACTGAACACCTTTATTTACAGCTGCTATACCTTTGGCTTTCAAATTTTCAACACCACGTTCCACAGCTTCTTTACCTGCATTATAATATCCTACCAATTCACCTTTGAATTTTTGTGCTGTTGCAACAGCGCCATCTATTTTACCTTCTACCCAATTACCAGCGGCATCATAGACCATAACAATTTTCTTACCTGCAACTGTTGTTGTTTCTAATACAAAGTTGCCAACTTTTTTACCAGCCTCAGCTGCAGCTTCTGCAGCCAACACACCAGTACCAACAGCGACAAAAGCAGCTTTCACAGTAGCATCAACCACGGCTTCATACATTCTTTTTTCAGCTTCTATCTTTTCTTGTACTATCTGTTTTACTTTCGCTTCTACTTTCGCTAATTCATCAGCTGCATCTTGTTGTAATAAACTCCAACCGTCTTCAAATTTATTCTTGTACGCAATAGCAGCATCTGTCATACCACTGATTCCAGCCTTGACTAATCTACCTGTTTCATCATAGATTAACAACACTGTACCAGCGGCTGTTGAAACACCAAATACAATTGCCTGAGCACCAATACCAACCACACGTTTTGCACCATCGGACAACTTACCAGCCATCGCTTTGATATTACCCCATAATTCCACAGCTGCAACTGAAACAGTATTAACAATTTCAACAACACCATCTACAACTTTGGCAATCATTTGACCACCTGTATCATAGATTTCTTCAATTTTGCGACCAGCTGCATCTTTATAAGCAATAATTTTTTGACCTGTATCAGATATAAAAGCTTTTACCCCTTTGTATGCTGATTTCGCAGTCAATAACGCGTCATCTTTTAATTCACTAAGTTTGTTTCCAATTTCAATTCTTTTTTCGTTCAAAGCATTTATTGCTTTTGCTGTCAAAACGACATTCAATTCAAACCATGCTTTAGCAACATCTGCCAAAGATTTAACAAACAAAACTGCACCACCAACCAAAACCAAGCCAAGTTTTTTGAAAGAACTGGTCACTTTATCAAGTTGCTCTGATACTGTTCTGTCAGTTAAATTCAATTCCTGACCAGCTTGAACCGCAGAAACAACTTTTCCTTGGGCATTAACTGCTATTGCCACATTTGAAGCAATCTCTTGTTCAACAGTAGCTTCTGGTGCTTTCCAACTACCAGTCGCAGCATCATATTCAGCACTAATATCAAACACCTTATAACCAGCAGTATTTCTATATTCTGCAACCCTATCTTCACCAACAACAGATTGACAAGTATTAAAATCCACATCATCACTAAATGTGGTTTTTGTTTTACAAACCACTGCACCACCTAAATTAGCAGGAGATGCTACACGTGGTGTATTTGACTTTTTTTGTTTGCTTTTAGCTAACACTATCATATCGGTTGCAAAGGCATTACATTTTGTATAAGCTTCCGATCCTTTACCACCCTTACCCCACATAGACCAACAAATTTTAACGATACCAAGACCACTATTAAGAGTATTTGTATTTTTATCAAGCATACTTTCAAACGTTTGCAAACCAGCATCAATCTTATCAGCCGGAGCATGTTTATCAAACAAAGTCTTTAATTCAGATTCTGTACAGCTTGGACAAGACCACTTAGCTGCATACGCAGGGACAGTGCATAAAACCAATGGAAATATTGCTGTTAATAACTTTTTCATTATCTTAACTCCTTCTCACAATTGTTCGCTGTTGATACCACTTTCTTTATCGTTGCTATCTGCACTCCATTCAACACTGTCGATACCGCTGATGTCGCTGTCGATACTCCCGATAACACGTTCGATGCTGTATTCAGATTCTTTTCTTTCGTTTTCCCTTCAGAACTATTATCGTTCCTCGTCGTATCTGTGTTCGCTACCGCACTCGTTATCGTTCCTACCCCTCCGGCTACCGCTCCTATGCTCGATGTTATCGTTGCACCAGTCGCAAGATTATTTATCTTTGATAAATCTGCATATTTATACTCACTACACGCATCTACTATGCGTTTCGCTTGCGTCGTATCCTTGTTCTCTAATCTCGCTTGCATCATGCTGTCTTTCAAATCATCTGTCGCTGTTATGCAATTATTTATTTGTTCTTTTAAACTTCCACTCGCTTTGTTCTGACTCGCTATCACTGCTCCTGCTACCTGCGTCGCTGTATTACCTGCTAACAACCCTGTACGTACATTACCCAACGTTTTCGATTCTTGTTCCAATTTATTTTTTTGTTCTATCAATTTTTTGTCGGATTCATCAAGTGTTATATCAGTTTCGGATTCAAAGTTTTGTCCCATCAATTTAATAAAATCGTTATAAAAATCATTTATTTCATTGGATGTCGGTTTTCTACTGTTTTTAAATTTTGTTTCCAGTTGTGACAAGATATTTTCCACTTCTTTATCTTTCTGCGCTTTTACTATACCTGCTGCTAACGCACCTGTTCCTGCTACTGTTCCAACCGCGTTAATACCAGTGTTAATCCCTGCCATCAATTTTAGATGATCCATTTTTGATTCTATACCCATGCACGCATTACGTACATTGTCTATGGCTGCATCTAAATCATACACTGTTGCATATGATGGAATACAAGATATTCCTGCTATACCAACCATGAACATTATAACTGGTGTTTTCATAATACAGACCCCTTTTTGAAAAACAAAACACTACGCATAATTTGCATATCTGTTTTTTTGAACAAATTTATTTCATAAATTATATTTCGACTTGAACGAAAAATGCTAAGCAACACTTTAATTGTGTGTGTATGTGTGTAGCTTTCTGCGGATTTCACGACTTTCGTTCCTTTTCGTCTGTTTGTATTTTATCATATTTTGTATGTTATAGCAAACAAAAAACGGCAATCGCCGTTTTTTATTCCCAATAACAAACCACTTTTGCATGCTCTACTTCATCAGTCATAATTTTATGGCGGGTTTCAAATTCACCCATAGCAACTTCTATTCTGACAACTGGCACAGTAGGATTTATTTCATGTTCAAAATATATTTCCATACCACGTAATTTATGTCTGTTTCGATAATCAAAACCAACCGATTCTGTTGCCCATATCGCATAAACAGCATTGTTTATATGTTGATTGACATCAATGTCATCAAAACGACACGCCATTGTACAAGTTTTTGTCGGAATAAAATCAGGACATTTTTCAAAATCGCGTTCCCAAACACGTTCATCAAGTCCTTGCCAATTTGGTAATACTTCGGAAATACGAGCAGGACGACGTGTATTCAAATCTATCAACACCCATTGACTGATTGCACGCACTTTTAATGAACCATCTATGCCACGAATTTCAAAATCACGTTCAGAACGCAAAGCACCTGTCACAGATGGCCATGTCGTATAAACCAACTTTTCATTTGCACGCGGCATATCAATGATATCAATAAAGTAATGCGTGACAACCCATGCAACGTTATGTTCATCACAATATTGACGACCAGCACCTAACATCTCTGCATGCTTACCTGCCAAACCCTGAAGTTCATTCATCAGCATAACAGGACGCATAAAACCATATCTATCACACTGATATGTTTTTAATACATGTTCTTCTGTTAATTTAGTCACCATATTGTCCCCCCTTGTCAGATAGTTATTCGGCACCCAACTCTACACCAGCAACATCTAAATCTTCATCTTTATTGTCATATACAATATTGCTGTCAACAATATTCAGCACCTTGGTCAAATCATCTTGTACCAAAGAAACCAATTTCAAATCGTTTTCACAACCGCTGATTTTCACAGACAACACAGGTGTTTTAACTGATTTCTGTTGTTCAGATTTCGCTTTACGAACTTTTTCAACAACACATACTGCAACAGTATATAAATCAAATGATGTGCCAAACGAAGCGTATGTATCTGGGTTTGGATACAATTGAACATGAACAGATGTTGTATCACCACCCCATGGTCGCGCCTGATAAATTTCTTCGGTAATAAACACCAAGAAAGGCGCAAACATCAAACAGAACAAATCTATGGATAACATCAAAGACGAAACAGCAGATACGTTGTCTGTGCTGTATGCGCGTCCTTTGACTATTTCCAAATAATTATCACAAAAATCCCAGAACAATTTTTCAGTTGCTTCTAATGCACCAGCATAATCGTTCTGACCAAACATACGACGCGATGTCGCGATACAGTTCGCCATCTTTGCAATCCACGCACAATCCATTGGATTGGTTATATTCGCAACATAATCTTTTGTGACATCTATTCCGCTTTGGTTAACAATGTTAAACACAAATCTTGATGCATTAAAAAATTTATTACATAACTTTTTACCCTGGTCCATAACCTTTTCTTCAAAAGTAGCATCTATACCCAAACGCGCACGACCAGCCCAATAACGCACTGCATCGGATGAATATTTTTCAATCAGATTCATTGGTGTTATAACATTACCTTTTGATTTACTCATTTTCTTGCGGTCTGGGTCAAGCACAAATCCGCTGATATGAATTTCATTCCAAGGCGTTTCGTTTTCTGTCGCATATGCTTTCATTATTGTATAGAAAGCCCATGTTCTGATAATATCATGTGATTGTGCACGCAAATCAAACGGCAAATTAATATGATGACCAACTGGCGCAATTTCCATCGCAATCTGTGGTGTCACAGAAGATGTTGCCCATGTATCCATAATATCCTTTTCACCAATAAAACCATTTGGTTGACCACGTTGAGATTCAGTAAATCCGTTTGGTACATCTATCATTGGGTCAATTGGTAATTGATCTTTTGTTGGATATATAGGTTTTGTATAATCCGCATTTCCATTACCGTCAACATGATACCACACAGGGAACGGTACACCAAAAAAGCGCTGACGAGAAATACACCAATCTTGATTTAAACCATTAACCCATGCTTCATATCTTGATTGCATGTGTTGTGGATACCATTTTATTTTGCGTCCTTGATCAATCAATTCTTGTTTTATACGCAATATATCTACGAACCATTGACGAGAAGACACAAATTCCAAAGGACGAACACCCTTTTCATAAAATTTCACAGGATGCATTAACGGACGTGGTTCAGCCAACAAATCACCGCTTTCACGTAAAAATTCAACAATTTGTGCACGCGCTTTCTTTACGGTTAAACCAGCCAATTTATCATAATATTCACGGGCACGTGGTGCGTCCAAAGATACAAAATTACCTGTTCCATATTCCAAAGGAATCAGACGACCATCTTTGCCAACAATTTGTTTTACTGGCAACCCAGATTGTTTCCACCATGCAACGTCCGCAGCATCACCAAATGTGCAAACCATCATTATACCAGTTCCCTTGTCTGGTTCGGCATGTTCAGACGGAACAATCGGTACAGGAATATTAAACAAAGGCACTATTGCTGTTTTACCAAAATATTTTTTATATCTTTCATCATCAGGATGTGCAACCACAGCTATACAAGCTGGTAAAAATTCTGGACGCGTTGTTGCGATTTTGAAAAATTCTTCTGGTTCACCTTCGACACCAAATTTAATATCATGGAAAAATCCAGCGGTTTCCCTGTCTTCAATTTCTGCCTGAGCCACCGCTGTTTGAAAATCGACATCCCACATTGTTGGGGCTTCCACAATTTTACAATACCCCTTTTCTACCAATTCCAAAAACGATTTCTGTGAAACTTTGATAGCCTGTGGAGATATTGTAGAATACATTAAATTCCAATCATACGAATGTCCAATACGATGAAAGATATCTTCAAACACTTGTTCATCATTCTTTGTTAACAAATTGCAAGTCTCAATAAAATTACGGCGAGACACAGGACACAATTCTTTAACATCTTCAATATGTTCTGGCACAAAATTTTCATCGTATGGTAAATCTGGGTCACAAGAAATTCCATAATAATTCTGCACACGACGTTCTGTTGGCAAACCATTATCATCCCATCCAATAGGAAAGAAAATTGCTTTGCCGTTCATACGTTGCCAACGCACAGTTATATCTGTGTGAGTATAACTCATAATATGACCAATATGCAACGAACCAGATACAGTTGGTGGCGGAGTATCAACCACATAAGTATTATTACGTGGTGCGTTTTTGTCATAAGCATAAACATTGTTTGCACACCAAAAATCTATACAACGATTTTCCATGGTTGCAAAATCTAGTTTATCATCCAGCCCTTTCTGTGTCTTGTAATTCGACATAGCAATATCCTATGGTTTATATTTCGATTATAAAATTGCGAAATAATTATAAAAAGAATACGCGCATAGTCAAGGTTTTTCTGATTTGCTGGGTACATTCATCACTAGGAAAACAAGCTTTGGAAACACTATAGATTCCTAGTGAAAACGTGGGCAAAAGAACTTATTATTCGAATAAAACAAAGGACACTTTAATGAACAAAGTTTTAAAACTGCTTGTCAAAGAAACAATACACAACAATATTCTACATCATACCAAAACAAATACTGGTGACAAATACACTATTCTAGACCAACAAGACAGAGAAATTTTGTCAGTTGATGATGGTTGGGCAAAAAATCATTACTGTCTATCCATAAATAAAGAAAATGTATTATCTGTAAGATGGGATGAATCAAACAGCAAACCTTTGACAGCTGAACAAAAAGATATGATTGATATTATAAATGCCTGCAAAGAAAAAATCGATTTGCAAGAAACAGCTCAAACCATGACTGGACACGAATTAAAACTGGCAAACTTTCTGCAACGCGCACTGTGCGCAGTTTAATATTATATAGCATGCACAACACGACAAAATGAAACCGCGTATACGGCAGAAACTCCAGCTTTACGTAAAACACGATTTAATTCATAAAATGTTGCACCACTTGTCATAACATCATCAACCAACAAAATCTTTTTACCCTTGATTTTATCAGAATTCAAAATTTTAAACACACCGCGAACATTTTCACGTCTTTGTTTTGCGTTTTTATGTCCCATATCAGGTTTGTATTTTCTTGAAATTGTATCAACATCTAAAACAGCACTAAAATGTTTTGCAATTGGACGTGCTAGTAAAGTTGCTTGGTTATAACCACGTTTGAACAAGCGGCGCCGCGCCAAAGGTACAGGTATTACTATATCTACGTTTAAATTCAAATCACGCAGAACATTTATCATAGCACGCGACATAACCATTTGGTATTTCAAAGCAGCCGCATGTTTAAAAGGCAACATTATATTTTTCGAAACATCATCATAAACACAAGCCGACCTGATAAAATCTAAATCATTTTCACCCGCAGCACAATGCGGACACATTGGATATGGTCCTAAATCTAAATCAGCAGGAAACGGATAACCACATTTAAAACATTTTGGATTTGATATCCAATTAAAACCTGCCCAACACTTTGCACACAGCGCACCATACGATTCAAGCGCTTCGCCACATATCGGACAAATTGGTGGAAAAACAAAATTCAAAAATTTACTAAATAATTTTACCACGACATACTTTTGTATGTTTTCTTGGACACACTGTCACCAAACATATTGCGTTTTTGTTGTGTCAAAGTTTCAAACAAATCACCAGATATAATACGCAACACAAAGGAATCATCACTACGTTGCGACAACACAGGAACAATACGTTGTTCTGCAACACCTGCATCACGCAAAACCTGTTCTACAATTGCCAAACGACGTGCAGCCAATTTTCTTGCATCTTTTTGATGGGTTGCAGATTCTGGTATAGCAACCTGAATCGCACGTTTAGGATTATTTACAACAATAGAAGCATATTCACTTAATAAATTATAATTTTCACGTGACAAACCTGCATCACCATTCAAGAAAGATATTTTAATTTCCAAAGGACGGACACCACCAGTATTTTCAGACAAATCACGTTGTGCAGTAAAACCTTCTGTTGAAATATTCATATCACTGACTGTATCAAATTTATCATCTACACGATACGTTGAAAGATGCTTATTTTCAGACAAATACGTTTTCTTGAAAGCTTTTTTTAATTCATTTGGTGACATTTTTGCCATATCGCTGACACGCGCCACAGTTGGTTCTGCAGTATTTTTAGCAACAGAACGCATAACAATATTTTTATTTGATTCCATTGGTACAATTTCACGACGAACATTTATACCACCGGTATTTTCAACCAATCTAGGTTCTGAATTTGATTCAAATTTATCCAAAATTTCAGGTCTTGCAACCACAGTACGTTCGCGCGCTATGTTTTCTGATGTTTGTTTTTGCAATTCACCCAAACGTTTTATTTCAGAACGTAAAGAATTCAATTCTGACAACATTTCTTTATGTGAAACACGTTCCGTATTTTGTTCAACAGGCACAACTTGCTGTACAGATTGTGCAGCAACACGAACAGTTTTTGTGTCTAGGTCTTCTTCTGGCAATAAATCATCTGTTCTAACAACCGAAATTTCATCCATGCGTGGCATGCGCAAAGGCATTTCATTACGCGCCCATAAATCAGAACTTGGACGTAGTGGTCTTAAAACATCATTACTCGCGACACTTTGCACACTATTGTTGTTATTTTGCACAGTACGTCTTGCAACAACTTTTTTTGCTGTGGTCTTTGGCAACGGAGCAACCGCAATAGTTTTTTGCGGTATAATTTCTTCACCAAAAGCCGCCCGTGCAGATATATTTCCACCAGACACATCAACAATCGGCAAATTCACGCCCCCAAAGGCATTCAGGCATACCATAATACCCAACAAAGATACAGAAAAACGCTGCATATTCCTTTCCTTCCTTAACTTCATCATAGAACAAATCACAAAAGCCAAGCAAGTAAAAAATACAATAAAAAACAAAAATATTTTAATATCAAAAACGAGTTAGTATAATCCAAAATTATTCACCAGAATAATAACACATGTTATTATTACCAGTGTATTCAAAAGTCCCATATTCATCAGTCATTTCTGTCTGATAACAATTAGCAATTGTATTAAACGTTTCCCACACGGTCTTGCTATTATCTTTGCTATACTTGGTTGAGTTAAGTGTATAGCCTCCACCAGGACATGCTGTACATTTAACTTTTGTTGGATCACTACAAATAGTGCTAAGAAGTAATTTTCTATCATCTGCATAATTAGTATAGTCAGATAATTTTAGTGTCACAGGATTAGTTCCTTCTACAATCTTACCACTGGTAATTTTATAACATTCATATAATTTCTTGCTTGCACAATTACCAGTATTTGTTTTACATTCCCCAAAAACTTTCATATTTTCATAATTTTTTTTGTTATCGTTACCAAAACAAAAATAATGAAACTCGGCCTTATCAAATAACACATAATAAAAAAATTGTGTAGTACTTGATGTATCCCAACTATTACCACCAAATTCACATTGTGAAACATAAAAATCTTCTGAACAAATCTCACAATCTTCTGTACATTCCAAAACTCCGCCAACAACTGGGGTTATTATATGCACATTACCAAAAGTATTTGTGTTCAAATTAGAAAAACCATTAAAACTTAAATCTGCTTTTATTGTTGCTTTGCACGCAGAATATGGTGGGTTACAGTCTGGACAACTGGTATATGTGTATAAATTCCACTTGTCTTCATCATCAATATTAATTGTTTCGTAGGTCGAAGAATCAATGTATTTAATGCTTTTATACAAATTCCAATCTGCCTTTGATGTACAATCATATTGTCCATTTTCTACTGTGGAGCCAGCATCCCAAGAACCACCAGGACATACAACTTTATCTTCATCCTTATATAATTGTCCGCTTTTACATTTATCATATTCAGTATTACACGCATTAGAACCAGGTATACCATTATAATAATACCCAGGATTACATGGCCTGGTCAAACCAAACGCATCGGCACAAAAACAACATGCTAAACACACGCACAAAACTTTAACTGTACGCAATCTATATTCTGCGGTGTTTAGGTATCTCATTTCCCGTCCTTTGTTTAATTATCATAGTACATTATTTATATTTTCTATTACAAGAACTTTTTATGCGATTATGGTTTCTATTATCTTTTCAACTGCCTTATTCTGCACATAGGATTTTTTTGCCATTTTATCAAGCTTTGCTGGATTATCAAACAAATCGTCCAATGTAGATGCTAACCATTTTGCAGATAATTTATCTTGGCTTATTACAAATCCGCCACCCAATTTGGCATAACATTCTGCATTAGCTGCTTGGTCTGGATTTATTGCCAATGGCACCAATATTGCAGGACGTCCTATGGTTTCTAATTCTACAACTGTACTGGCACCACTGCGACCAATTATTATATCCGCATCAATAATAGCCGATGCCATATCATGTACAAAAGACAAAACATTTGCACGTATTTTATGTTCTGCATAAAAGCGCTGTAATCTGGCAACATTTTCAGGTCGCGTTTGATGTGTGATGAATATTTTTTTATTTTTCATATCTTTAATTGCAATCGGTACAATATCGTCTAAAACCTGCGCCCCCAAAGAACCACCTGTCACTAAAATTTTATTTTCATGTTTTAGCGGAGCATTTGCAGATTCTAAAAAATCTGCACGAACGGGCAATCCTGTATAAACAATTTTAACGTTTGTTTGCTTTGGTAATCCATCAACAGTTTGAAAACTGGTCATCAAAGTTTTAACCCAACGTAATGCAAATTTATTAGCACGCCCAATTGCTGCATTTTGTTCATGCAAATATGTTGGTATTTTCCACACATGTGCCGCAAACACAGCTGGAACAGATGCATACCCACCAAAAGCAACCATTCTGTCTGGACGATTAAACATAAAACGAATAATTAACGCAACAGCAGAAAATCCAATCTTCATCAAAGCAATCATTTGTTTTATTTTGGATTTTGCCCCAACACCAGACGCCCAAATAAATACCATTTTAGCAGCTTTTGGCTTGCTGTCTTTTACCATTTTTAAAACACGACCATCCGAAGACACAGTCACACTGTGCCCACATTTTACTAATTCCGTGACAACACTAAGTGCCGGAAAAACATGCCCGCCTGTTCCACCTGTTGCAATCCATATTTTCATTTTGTCCCCCATCATTTATTCCATATATCTTCACGTATCAACGCTAAAATCATTCCAAACAATACACAGAAAGATACAAATGACACACCACCATACGATATAAAAGGCAAAGTCATACCTTTGTTAATAATCAAATGTAATGCAGTCATTAAATTAAAACAAATTTGTCCAGCAAACAAAGCAGCTGCACCTGACACAGCATAAACAACAAATCTGTCTTTGGCATGTATGGCATGATTTATCAAAATACTAAACAAAGCAAATAAAACAACTATTAAGCCACACGCCACCAAAGCACCCCAATCTTCTGCAATTGCAGAATACACAAAGTCATTTGTTGATTCAGGTAAAACATCTTTGACATAAGCTTCTTCGCCACTGCCCAATAATCCACCGTGTCTAATAGAATTTAATGAATACCATACCTGGGTAAGAGGTTTTACACTAAACATATCCATTGCACGTTCCCGCACGTGTGCCGTAGATAATGCAGCAACCGCCATTATTCCAACTAAAACACCAACACCAGGCAATAATTTCAAAGGGAATCCTGCAACCAATAACATTGCAAACAATACCGCGACATATAATGCTGCAGTTCCAATATCTGGATGTTTAAATATAATAAATGCGCAAATACCAAACGATATTATATAAGGCCACCAACTGAGCCATTTTAATTTCCATGCCTGTTTATTAAGAAATATATTGTCACCAAATGCCTTACGCATTTTATCAAGAAACCATGCTGTTAAAATTATAAACGAAGGCTTTAAAACATCAGCTGGCATAAAACCAAAACCACCAATATGCGCCCATCTGGCACTGCCTTTCATAATAACAGGATGTACAACTGTGATAAACAATCCAAATACACCAAACAAAGCACCCAAAACAGATAATTTAATAATTTGTTTTTTGTTTAACATACTAAAACCAAACAAACAGCCCAATCCAACAATATATGCAGGTATGGCTTTGACAATAAAATGAAACCATGGTTGCGGAGGACGCATGTGTGCTGCTTGGGCAGCGCCCGCTGTCACCATCATTATAGCACCTACGCAAACTAACAGTAAAATCATGCCCAGCAATTTGCGGTCTATTTCAAAATACCAACCTGTTAATTTACTGTCTTCACCACGCGTAATTCTTAGCATTTGATTGTCCCATTATTATGCAAATTTTAATAAAACCAAAGCTAATCCTGAAAACAATATCGATATGATAAAAAACCTATCTACGATTTTTGTTTCAGGCCAACCTAATTCTTCAAAATGATGATGTAATGGCGCACGTAAAAACACACGTCTGCCTGTACCAGTTATTTTACGTGTAATTTTAAAGCATACAGTTTGAATCAAAGAAGATAACAAAATTAAAACCATCATGCCAGCTGCTACCCCCATTATTATTTCAGATTTTAACAACATCGCGACAGTTCCCATAAAACCACCCAAGGCCAAAGAACCTACGTCACCCATGAATATTGAAGCAGGTTTTGCATTAAACCATAAAAAACCTAAGACAGCACCAAATGTTGCACCTAAAACAGCGTATAAACCACTGGCTTGGGGTAAAAACATTACAGCATCCATAAAACCAATTCTGGTTGCACCATACAAAGCAACTATCAACACTATCAACACAGGTATATATAATTTCGATAACATACCATCTAAGCCATCTGTGATATTTGTCGCATTAGCAGAACCGCATATAACAAAATATGCGAACAAATAATACAAAAATCCAACACCCCAAGACTCCAATGGCAATACCACACTAGAACCTAATACTATTGATAAATTTGGAACATATCCCGGCATTGTTTTATTGATAAAATAAGTTAAAACACCGACACATACTGCCTCTAACCCAAGACGCAAAGCCGGAGACAATCCATTTGATGCTTTCTTGGATTGACTTTTAATTTTCTTGTAATCATCTGCAAAACCAATAAAAGCAAATGCAACTAATGCACCTAGTGCAATCCATGCAGGCATACTATGTATCGGCATAAAGAACAATGATGAAACCAGTATAGCTAATACTATTAAAATGCCACCCATAGATGGTGTGCCTGCTTTTTTACGATGTTCCAATGGAACATTTTCACTGATTGGCTGACCTTTGCCTTGCCATTTATGCATTAACCGAATAAAGCTGCGACCAAACAATAACATTATAATAAAAGCTAATCCAAAAGATGCACCAAACTGCGCCCAACCACTTGTAAAAAATTGGATATTATTGTTAATAAGAAAATCTGTCAGCATAAAAAAACTCCTTTCCTGTATATTAGATATTTTATCACAAAACAACCCTTTGGCAAACGAATATAAGAAATAATTCAGAAATCTAGAATATATCGCCAATCATCGGTTTATTATTATTTTTTTCGTTTGTTTGTAATGGGTTTGGCGTTTGTCCAGGTTTGAATACCTCATTTATAATAATACCGTCTGAATCTTGGGTCGCAGATACACCATTAGCTCTATTTACCCGCATAAAAGTCATACCATCAGGAACAGCAAATGGTTGATTACTGGTATCTTTCAATGCAGCTGTCATAAAATCAGAAAAAACGCGTGCAGCCATATGAGAACCCGCACCTTTGCCCAGCGGTTTAGGTATATCATAACCCAAATACACACCAGCAATAAGATTTTTAGAAAAACCAATAAACCAAACATCTTTTACTTGATTAGTTGTACCCGTTTTGCCCGCAATTGTATGACCATATACACGCGCCTGCTTACCCGTACCACGTTCTACCGCCCCTTGTAATATAGAAACAATTTGATACAAACTTTGTTCATCAGATAATGGTTCTGTCTTTTCAACCTGTTTTGGTGGTAGCAAAGATTCATTCCATTCTAATTGCTCAGATTGTTTGCCATTTAATAAATTACCATATCTATCTTCTACATAATCTATCATCTTGGG
>Ga0265299_10001892_pt1 | contig 22526 bp, 15 predicted proteins | sample AusTroGonzalo_MG_4_FD_193485 | JGI IMG/M metagenome (GOLD analysis project Ga0265299, IMG submission 193485) | Bovine rumen microbial communities from tropical cattle in Woodstock, Queensland, Australia - Gonzalo_02 | ecosystem: Host-associated > Mammals > Digestive system > Stomach > Rumen ... | reverse complement strand
CCCTGCTCTCCTGGACACCAATGAAATAACCAATTCCATGGACCAGCTTAAAATCGTGATGAAACAGCTGGGGTATTTTGACGCATCCGTGGATTACGCTGTGAAATTCAAAGGCAAAGAGGCTAAAAAAGCACAAGTAAACTATTTTGTCACCGCCAATCAGCCATACACCGTCAGCCATATTGACTACGACATTTCCATCCCTGAATACAAGCGCATTGTCATCATCAACAAGCAAAAAACGCTTCTTTCAGAAGGAATGCAATATAACGAAGCCATCATCACGGACGAGCTGACCCGTATCATCAACCTCATCCGCGATGAGGGGTACTATTACGTTGAGAAATCCATCATCCGATGCGATGTCGCCTACGACCAGCCCGACAGTCTTGGCAATGACCCCCATTCGGTCAACCTTACCATACAGATGAAAATCCCGAACAACGAGAATGCCTCCCGTTACTTGTACAAGTATTACTTCAACAACAATTACGTCAACACGGACCTCCAATACATGAGCGACCAGCCCTTGGAATACGACACGGCTTATTATGTATGGAGGAACCGCAACGACTCCGCAAATTTCTATTTCAACGGTATCATATACAAAGGGAAACCAACTCATCAATATTTTTCATACCTAACCTTGGCCGATGCCATCTTCACTCGAACCGGCCATGTTTACACCCAGATGACCCGTAACCAGAGCAGCCGAGCCCTGCGCAGTCTCGACAACTTCGATTACACGAACATCACCTTCATTGAAAACGATGCTTTGCTGGACACGGTGAACCGTATCGGTTACTTGGATGCCGTTTATCGGTTAGTGCGAAAGAAACAACACAGTATCGGAGGACAACTCGAGCTCCGAAACGACAAATCAGACATATCCCTCTCCTACACCAACCGTAATCTATTTAAAGGTGCAGAACACTTAACCATCAATATATCAGGAGGTTATTTCTATTATTCTTTGAGTAACCTTTTCAAGAACAACCTTGCATACTCCTATCCCGAGTTCGGAGCCTCCGCTACTCTGGATATGCCGAACCGCATGTTCCTCTTTAACAGTCGCCAAGATGAAAACTCCATCTCCAAAAGTACCACCATCAACTTGGGAGTCAATTACTCGGGACTGTACCGCAAACTGATGTACAACGCCGGACTGACCTACAAATGGACACCTTCCTACTTTATGTCATACAGTTTCAGTCCTATAGACGTATGCACCATCAACAACAGCGACAAACGTTTCACCAGACTGATCAACTACGACAACTATCCCGAAACCTATCAAAATCGATTCGGCAAATTCTTTCTGCTTTCTGCCAAATTCTCTCTTAATTATCTGGTCCCCAAGCTCATGGACACTCGAAAGCACAATATGAATTTGAATATCAATCTGGAATCCTGCGGTCTTTCGATGAAAGGGCTGAACATGGTCTTCGACCCCAAAGAGCGATGGGTACTCAGCCAGAACCATTTGGACAGTGTCGGGTACAATTACACCACTTTTGAAAAAATGGATGTGATTTGGAACTATACCTATACCATCAACAAAAACAATGCCGTGGCCATGCGTGCGGAAGTGGGAGCCATCATCCCATTAGATAAGGATTCCCAAATTCCTTATGAGAAAGGTTTTTACCTCGGTACGAGCAACAGCATGCGCGGATGGAGCTACCGTGGTTTAGGACCCGGTAGCTACAAAAGAGAAGCCGACAGCCTCTACACGGGTGATATCAAAATCGAGTTCAACGTGGAATATCGCGGTACCCTCTACCACTCGTTTAAATACGCACTTTTTGTGGATGCGGGTAATATTTGGTTGTCTCGTAAAACGGAAGACATGCCTGGCGCAGACTTCTCCTTCTCACGTTTCTACAAGGAAATCGCTGTGGATGTGGGCGTAGGACTGCGTTTGGATTTCAACTTCTTTGTTATACGCGTGGACTGGGCGTTACCCATATACGATCCCACCCGCAGTGAAAAACAAGGTCTTGTCATCAATAAAAAATGGTTCTCCGACCCGCACCGTCTCCGCTTCGTCAACGGTTTGAAGATTGCTATTGGATACGCTTTCTAAGGTTTTTGTACTATCTCTTCCAACAGTTGCCATAGCAGCCTCGTAGGAAGCCCCATGACATTGTAGAAAGAGCCGTGCACCTCGCGGATGCCCACACAGCCAATCCATTCCTGTACGCCATAGGAACCGGCCTTGTCAAAAGGTTGGTATGTATCTATATAATATTGTATCATTTCATCGGTCAGCCGTTCAAACACAACATCCGTTGAACGGAAATCAGTGAGCTGCCGTTGTGGGGTTGCCACCGTCAGGCCGCTATAGACCGTATGGGTGTTGCCCGAGAGGGCATGCAACATCCGTTTCGCATCCTCCACATCCTTCGGTTTCCCGATAATGTGCCCGTCCACCACAACAATGGTGTCGCACGTAATGAAAATGGTGTTTGGGGCATATTGGCTCATGTCGATGGGCGAGAGTTTGAGCTTCGACAAATGCATCACAGTCTGCTCAGGACTCCACGACGGATCATATGTCTCCTCCACGTCCGTCTTCATAACCTCGAACTGCACACCCATGCCCGCCAACAGCTCTCTGCGTCTCGGGGACTGCGATGCGAGGATGACTTTTCGTTTCTGTAATTCTTCAAGCAACATATTCAGTTTGACTAATGACTTAAGACGTGTGACGTTAGAGTCAAAAGTCTCACGTCTCACGTCAAGCGTCTAATTCTCCAACTGCAACTTCACATCATTCAGCACGTTCATATAATTGATGAATGCCTGATAGGGTGAAGAATAAACTTCAAAATTGCGTTTCACGAAACGATGGCCGAACCATTTGGAACTCATGAAATTAAAATGGTCGGCAGCTTGCAGACGCAACCAGCTCAACTTCGCCTCCGTGTTGTCGGATTTCTTGTAAAGAGGTTCCAGTTTGAAAAGCTGATTGAAAGCCTCTTGTTGAAGCTCATTACCCAACCATTCGTGGGTGTCCTTTTCTTCACCAGAACAGGAAATCGGCCACGGAGCATACATCGTAGCAGAGTTCAAGTCCATGTCAAGCACATCTTTAGGTGTGATGAAGGAATAATTCTCGTGATTTTCCAAAGACATCACCAGTGATCTGAAAAAGTCGAAAATACCCGTGTCAGCCGTATAGTGCTCGCCGATGGTCTCATAATCCCAGAACAGATTGATGAGCGGCGTTGAGCTTTCCGTATTGATGCTCTCCAGGAAACGGATGTATTTATCGGCGGTCAAGGGATACTGATCCCAACTTTGGTCGGCGAAACGAAGGGTGATGTCATCGCACAACTGATACGAACGCAACAAAAGCTTCACATCCGTTTGATAAGGGTTACAGTAGAGATAGGTCGGGCTCTTCCAACCGAGAATGTGACGCGCTCCCTCGGTGAGGATGACGCGATAGCCGGCATTGCCTAACCATTCACCGATGTCATCGGAATAGATAATCTCGGTATTACAGAACGATATCGGTTTCACCCCGAAAGTCTCCTGCAACAGCTGTTCCTGCAAATGAACCTGCTCTATGAACGCACTCTCGTTGTAGAGGGAAGCTAAGCTGTGAGTGAACGTGCTGCCGGTGATTTCCACACAACCTGTGGCGATAAGCTCCTTGAAGCTCTCAATGACCTCCGGACAGTAATTCTTGAATAGCATGATGGAGCTGCCCGAAATGCTGAAACTGCAACGGAACTTGTCGGGAGCCTGCTTGATAAGCTCCAACAACATCTTGTTGGCAGGCAAGTAGCAACGCTCTGCCAGACGTTTGGTCAGATATTGATTCTGGTAATCATCGAAATAGTGATGATCCTGATTGATGTCAAAAAAGCGGTACGTGCGCAGACGGTACGGCTGACTAATCTGAAAGTGGAAACATATCTTATTCATAATGCATCGTTTTTTCGTAAATATTAACTAACTTGCGGGCCACATGCTCCCATTTGAGCCGATCAACTTCAGCGGCGCCCTCTTCGGCGAAGAGCTTGGAAAGCGCAGGATAATGGAGCAACCCGTAAATGGCATCGGCGGTGGCGTCTACATCCCAGAAATCCACTTTGATGGCGTGGGTGAGCACTTCGGAAACGCCCGACTGTTTGGAGATAACCACAGGAACCTTCGCCCGCATGGCTTCCAACGGAGAAATGCCAAATGGCTCTGATATGGATGGCATCACATAGACATCGCTCATACCGAACATCTTGTTGATGTCATCACCGCGCAGAAAGCCGGTGAAATGGAAACGGTCGGAGATGCCCAGCTCAGCCACACGCTCAATGATATGCGGCATCATGTCACCGTCGCCGGCCAGCACGAAACGTACATTCGGGTCCTTCTCCAGCACGCGCTTGGCGGTCTCCACGAAATAGTCGGGGCCTTTTTGGTAAGTGACACGACCCAAGAACGTCACGATTTTCTCGGAGACGAACTTGCGGCGCTCCACCTTCTTGTCGTTGGGTTCCACCGCATTATGCAGCGTAAACACCTTTTCGGCAGGGATGCCGTATTTGTTGATAACGATGTTGCGTGTGAGGTCACTGACAGCGCACACGGCATCGGCGGCCATCATACCCTCTTTCTCCATTCCATACACAATTTCGTTATAGTTGGTTTCGCCCGAACGGTCGAACTCAGTGGCGTGCATATGTACTACCAGCGGCTTGCCTGAGACACGTTTGGCAGCGATACCCGCACGATAGGTCAGCCAGTCGTGCGCATGAATCAGGTCGAAATCCTCGTTCTTGGCAATCTCAGCGGCGATACTGGCGTATTGGTTCACCTCCTGCATCAAGTTCGGACCGTATTTGCCGGAGAAAATGTATTTCCTTTTCTCCCCGGATGTGGGGAAGACCCCACTCTCAATCTGGCTGATGACATTGTAGTAGTCGTCCATCCCCACGTAAGGGACCAGCTTGCTGTTCACTTGGATATACGAGGTTTTTTCGGAGCGCAGGAAATACTCGGAAGTCCGTGGGTCCACTTCCACATCGCTGCCATTCACAATCTTGACGTAGGAGGTATCCTCGTCGCCGGAGGCATTGGGCATCACAAACGTGACATGCACACCGTTCAGCGCCAACCCCTTGGTGAGGCCGTAGCAGGCGGTTCCCAATCCTCCCGAGATGTGAGGCGGAAATTCCCATCCGAACATTAATACTTTTATCGCCATAATAATTATCTGATTATCTTCTTATTTCTTAACTTGTTCAATTTTCCATTTCATATAGAGCAGAGCCGCGACACTCCACGCTTGAGAAATGCAACCATTGGGCTTGTAAGGAGGATCTCCATCCGTGATTTCCGCCACTGTGGAGATGCCGTAGGAAGTCATACAACCGTCGAACCGATAGAGAATACGGTTCAGCACGTCCGGAGCGCTGTCCGGATGCACTTTCAGAATACAATCGGTGAACGGGAACAGCAGCCACGGCCACACCGTGCCCTGATGGTAAGCGGCGTCCCGTTCTGCTTGTCCGCCCTTGTAGTGTCCCTTGTATTCGGGATCTTTGGGCGAAAGCGTGCGGATGCCCTTGTCCACGAGCAACTCCTCTGTGGTGCGTTTCAACACCAGTTGGCGAATCTTCTCACTGATGGGCGCAAACGGCAAAGATGCGGCAATCAGCATATTGGGACGAACTTGGAAGTTCTTGTAATCGCCATTCACATAATCGGCCAGATAACCCATCTCCTTTGACCAAAATGTATCTTTGAAGACCGTGGGGAAATTCAAGGCTATCGGCTCCCATTCAATAAGGAAGTCCTTGTCATGGCTCACCCGCGCAAGGTCTAGACCGAATTTGATGGCATTGTACCACAAGGCGTTGATTTCCACTTGACAGCCAGTACGCGGGGTCACGGGGCGACCATCCACCACGGCATCCATCCAAGTGAGCGCCAGTCCCGCGCCGCCAGCCCAAATCAGACCGTTTTCCAGCATACGGATATTGTTCATCGTACCATCGCGGTACGCGGTGAGAATCTTCTTGACAACTTCTCCGTACTTGACCCACACTTTCTTGGGTTTGTTGAGGTAATCGCAATATATTTGCAGGCTACGGATAAACCAAAGCGGAGCATCCACGGAATTGTAGGCAGCTGTCTCGCCGGAACCGATATTGGGGAAGAGCCCTTCCTTGAGGTCGGCCACCATACTGTCGGCCACCTCTTCGAAGAGGTCCATCTTGCCAAGCGGCAGAGTAAGTCCGGGCAGTGCGATGAAAGTGTCGCGTCCCCAACGCCCGAACCACGGATAACCTGCGATAATGTCGGTGCGGCCGTTACGCTTCACGATGAACTGCTCGGCAGCATTCTGCAAGCAGTTGGCGAAAGAAGAACGCGAGGTGTGCTGTTGCTCCTCTTTGGCGTAAAGAGATGCTATGTCTGCAGGGGACACCGGCTCCGTGGAAATGCTCAGGTAAAGTTCCTTATGGCGCACTTTTACCGTCAGAGTGCCGGGGCGCCACAAATCCTCATGTCCTTCGTAACCGCGCTTGAGTTCCTCTTCATATTCTATATTATAATACCAGTCGGGGTGGTGTTCGTAATGCACCGGCTCCGAAAATTGGAAATACACCGGCGTATATCGGTCGTACATGCAGAAGCCCACGCCATTCTCCACCTTATCGAAACCGGTGTGCGCGTCAGGGTTCGCATGGGTGAGTTTGTGCATATCACGGAAAGCCAGCAAAGGCTCGATCTGCAAAGATACCTCATCGATATCATCCAAGAAGGTATATTTGACGATTAGCCGGTCGGCATCCTGCTGGAAGAGCAGTGATTTCTGAAAATTGAACTTTCCGACTCTATAGTCATAGACAGGCACGCCGTCGGCGGAAAAGCGCTGCAGGTATTTATTACCCATCGGGTTTATGACGTGGTTCTTGTACTGATGGATACTCAAGTGGAAATCCATGTCGTTGACCACAATGTTCTCATTGATGCCAGAGACCAACAGATGCCGCTCGCCGTCAATATTGTCCTGCGGCACAATGAAGAGTCCATGGTATTTGCGGGTGTTGAGTCCGCACAGGGTGGTGGTGGCAAAAGCTCCCGTTCTGCTGCAACGCAAAATCTCCCGTTCCTTAGCGAAGCCGATGTTCACCAGTTTTTCCTTGTCAAATGCGATATAACTCATTTTTTCTTTGTCTTTTTCGTTGTCAGATACTCATAATCAATAGGTTGCATTTCATTTTTCACGCTATAATTAGGAGCGATTATATTGATTCTGCAAAGATATATTTTTTTATTTATACGATGTGAATGTTTTTTTCATTTTTTTTACTCAGGTCTCGCTCCGCTCATCATAGGAACAGATGACAAATGATGATCGATTATAGGAACAAAAAAAATCCCGGGTCGTAGGACCCGGGATTTTCGTAGAATATGTTTCCGAGATTAACGTGCGACAGTGAATTTGCTGTTGATCACGCCTTCTTCGGTTTGGATTCTGATGGTGTAAACACCGTTAGCATAGCTGCTGGTGTTGATTTGGGTGGACATATCGTTTGCATCGTATGAACCGACCATTTGTCCCATCATGTTGTAAACCTCAACATTGTTGATGTTGGAAGTTGCATTGACGTTGAGGACATTCGTGGCGGGGTTCGGATAGATGGAAGCGGTAGCGGTATGCTCTTCAACACCTACGCCAGGAGTGACGTTGATGTTATCAATCTTCATCACAAATTGGTCATCGCCATTGGTGTGACGGAATGCGATATAGACATTCTGGTTTGCATAGTTACCGTTGATATTGACGGTTCTCTGCTCCCATTCGCTACTTTCGAGAGTCTCGCTGAACAGTGTGGTGAAAGAAGACAAATCTTTGGAAGTGGAAACTTTCACTTCGTAATACTCAGCAGGATAAGAAGGATCTTGAGCAGCCACAAACCATGTCAATTTAGCACCTTGGCTCGGGATAACCAATGCCGGGGTGATCAACCAGTTGTCGGGATCCAAAACACCTTGGTTATAAGATGCGGATGCATAGCAACCTTCACCTTCATAAGCTTCGTAACCGCTGAGACCAATCGTAGAATACCATGTATAGCCATCTTCATCATAATCGATATTATCCCAGCATGGGCTGAGTTCACTTTCGAAATCTTCGGTGAAAGGCAAAGTTACAGGAGTTGAACAATCTATTGCAGAACCAGAGACAGTAACGGTCTCGGTTAAAGAGCCGCTGGTCAGAGTGATAGCACCACTGTTTGTACCAGCTGCCTCCGGAGTATAACGCACATAAATTACGCCACCGGTAGCAGGGATAGTAGTATTAGTAGCAAAAGAGGTACCATTGTTGGAGACTTGGAAATGACCAGGAGCGGTGACAGCGATGTCATTATTCAACATAGCAGCGACAACATTCACTGTTTTCACTTCAGATGTAGTGCCGGCGACAATGCTACCGAAGTCAATGCTTTCAGGAGCAGCAGCCAGGTAAGAATCTGTTACCAGTCTGAAATTGTCAATATAAATGGCATCTGTGTAGTAACCTCCATAATAGGTAGCCATATTCACGATGTCAATAGCGACATGTTTTGCATTAGCAGGGATAGATGCAGCATAAGTGAAGAACATCACTTCATCATCAGGATAAGATGTGACGGTGACAGCAGGCAACCAAGTAAAATCAGCAGCATCTAGGCTCGAAGTAGTGTAACCAACACGGAAAACGGTGGGTTCATCATCTATATTATAACCTAAGTAGGTACGATAGTCAAACATCACAGCCATTTCGCTGGTGCTGTGAATTTCAGGAGTGATGAGCATTTCAAGGCCTGAGATACCCAAAGCATAGTCACCTGCACCATCAACAGAGGCATCCCAATAGTTTTCTGCATCACCGTAATACCAACACATAGGCGGATATGTGCCAGTGTTGAAGTCATAGAGGTATGGGACGGTAGCAATACCACCAGAACAATCAACAGCTTCACCAGTCAAAGAAACCGTGTCACTGAGAGTACCAGCTGTGACCGTGAGGTTCTGAGTGAAAGGACCTTCTGCAGTAGGAGCGAATTTGACATAAACAGTATTGAGTTCAACGAAAGCACTGCTAACAGGAATGGTAACGTTAGCGGCAAAAGTTTCGTTATCAAGGGAAACCAAAAACGGTGCAGCCACGCTGATGTTGGTGGGATCGTTGATGCCAAGAGCGGTAATTGTAATTTCCTCAACTTCAGACTCTGTGTTCATCGGCATAATGCCGAAATCGATGGCATCAGGGTCAACGCTAAGAGAAGACATAGAGGCGTAGGAGACATTGAAATTGGTTAAATAGAAAACCCATTTATCAGAATCAGAAACACAATGGAAAGCGATTTTATAATTGCCATTCAAAGAGGAGAGGTCAAGGTACAGCGTTTCGAAATCGGTGTTTAACACCTCCATGACATCCGTCAAAGCAACGGTATCATTGCCAATGGCGAACACTTGGAATTTTTCAGGGTACAAAGAGCTTCTAACGGCGAAATCCACAGAAGCAAATTGTGTGCCATCCAGCGTAAAGGTAGGTGAAATCAACCAATCGTCAGCAGCATTAGTAACATCATAGAGATAATAGGCATAACCATAATCAAAGTCAAAAATGAACGTTTTTTCATCTTCGTTGGCATCCACAATAGTCCAGCAATTTGCCATACCCTCATTGTCGAAATTGAAGACATAAGGGATTGTTACATTACCACAATCGATACCCGAACCTGACAATGCAACCGTAACGGTGTTGGCACCCTCAGAAGCGAAGGTCACAGCACCAGTGTGGTTAGCAGCGGTTACAGGAGCGTATTTTACATAAAGAGTACCGCCTTCAACAGGAACCGTTGCAGTGGTACCGTAGGTTATACCATCAATTGAAACAGAGAAGGGAGCTTCAGTGGAAGCAGTCACCGGAGCTGTAAGCAGAAAGTTCGAGACGTTCACAGTGGCATTAGCAGTTTCACCCAGACTCACACCGCCGAAATTGACGGATGTAGGATTAACCACAATCGTAGGCATGGTAGGATTAAACGTGACGGTAATCGTGCAGGCATCGTTGCCACCTTGTTTTGACATCAAGAAATGATACGTAGCGCCATCTTGGAAGACATAGTCGTCCGCACGGGTAGGATCAATGCCACCACCGGCAATCCAAATACGATCACCAGGAGTGGGATTGGTGATACAGAAATCATACGTTCCGGCAGGAATCGTGATGGTTTGGCTACCATCGTAAACGATGTTCTGAGTGGTCATGGAGCCATCCGCATTAACGGGGACCTTGTACTCGAACTCTGCATATGCACTTGCAGGTGCATCGCCACCGTCGGTCAGACCGCCTGTTTCTGGAATGACCGTTCCGTAGGTGTTATGGTCAGCATCCAACAAAAGCTGGTAACCTGTACCATCTTCCCAAACGTCATGGGCTTCCAAAATGATTGTCACTTGTGCTTTCGCACAGAATGTCAGCGCCAAAAACGCGACAAACAAAGTAAAAATCTTTTTCATTTTTTTTTGGTTTTGATTATTAATAAGGTTGATTAATTGTTGTCTTTCAAATAAAAGCACTTCAAATCACACTCCATCTTTATCAATCTGCAAAAATACATTTTTTTCTTTTGTACCATGAACGAAAAATTATTTTCTTGTTTTTTTCACGTCCACAACATGAGATTTAATATCAAGTAATTTTTTATACTTTTGCACCCCCTCTCAAAAAAGGGTCAAAGTATGGACAATATGATTCTGACAATCTCGGAAATACGTGAATGCGAGCGCTTTACCATGCAGAAGCAAGGAATAACTTCCTTGCAGCTGATGGAGCAAGCGGGTGCAGCCTGCGCCGAATCTTTGTATTATACTGTATTGCTGTTTGATGTGCAGGATTTCTTTTTTTACGTCGGCACCGGCAACAACGGGGGCGACGGAGTGGTGATGGCCCTGCAACTTTTGGAAGAGCACCGGGTCCGCAACCAAGTTAATCTCGTGGTTTGTGCGCCCGAAAACGCCCGTTACAGCAGCGAGATGGAGCACCAGCTGCAACGATGGCAAACGGTCTCCAGACAACACGAAAACGCCCATACGTTCTATTTCACCGCCGACAACCATCCGGAACCGAAGAAGGATGACGTTATCGTGGACGCCCTTTTCGGCATCGGGCTCAACAAGCCGGTCACGGGATACTTCGCCGAAATCATCCGACATATCAATGCGACAGACGCTTATGTGGTGTCAGTGGACACGCCCTCAGGTCTTTTCAGTGACCAACACACGCCCGACTGCAACGCTGTAATCATCGCCGACAAGACCTTAAGCATCCAATTCCAAAAAACCGCATTCCTCCTGCCTGAAAACAGTGGCTACTGCGGTGATGTGGAATTAGTGGACATCGGTATGGAATTAGCTGATACTCTGAACAATCCCAATAAGATTTTGTTAGAAAAAGAGGAACTGTTGCGATTGCTGCGTCCACGCCCGCGCTATGCGCACAAGGGTACGTTCGGACACGGACTGTTGGTGGCAGGATGCGAGCGGATGCCCGGCGCGGCAGTCTTGGCGGCCACGGCGGCCATGCGCGGCGGTATCGGCAAACTCACCGTTCATTCGGTAAAATCCGTCCTCAATATCTTAGCGGTTACACTGCCCGAAGCCATCCATCATATCGATGACGACGAATCTATTGTCAGCCACATCGACTGGAACACCCTCCCCGAGAACATCAACGCTGTCGCCCTCGGACCAGGATTAGGCACCCAAAAGCAGACCATCGCGGCGATCAAGGACATCCTCGACACGGTACAGACACCGCTTGTCATCGATGCCGATGCGCTGAACATGCTGGCCGAAAACAAGACTTGGCTCGCCTTTCTGCCGCCATATAGCATTCTGACTCCGCATTTCGCAGAGTTTGAACGCCTTGCCGGAAAGCCCTCCGACGATTTCGACCGCCTGGAGCGCGCGAAACAGTTCGCCCAGCACTATTCGGTAATTCTCGTACTCAAAGGCTACCACACGGTGGTCACACTTCCCGACGGCCGACAATTTTTCAACACCACGGGCAATGCAGGCATGGCCACGGCGGGCAGCGGCGATGTGCTCACCGGACTGCTGTTGTCCCTGTTGGCGCAAGGTTATCCGCCTGAACACGCGGCCCTATTAGGCGTCTTCCTGCACGGAGCCGCCGGCGATGCCTACGCGGCACAGCATAACAGCCGGACTCTCATCGCCTCCGACCTGCCACGTTATTTTTATGATTTTGATTAAGGTTTGATTATGACGAAATATAGATTTTTTACTACGGTTATTTGTATGATATTGGCTTGTTCTTCCTTTGCACAGGTGAACATCCGTATTGATTTCAAATCGGACCGGAAGTTCGACTCCCTGTTCGTGAAAAGTCCGGCAAAGCTGCAGACCAAGAAGGTGTTACGCGCACCTTGCGGTCCCACGGTCATCCTGCAGGACAAGGAATCGATGAAGCCCGGCATGTATGAAATTCTGGGTGACAGCACCTTCCTCGGCGTGATTCTGATACCGAACGAGAAGAACCAAAAATTCTCCCTGACCATTGACAATGAGGAAATTACATTCGTAAACTCCAAGGAGAACTCCGGCTATTACGACTATCTGAAAAGCATCGCCAACTACAACAAGAAGCTGGATTCCCTCAACGAGATTTTCCATGATGCGCAGAAAAACGGTCTGCCTCAATATATGCTCAAGGTGCTGGTAGACTCGCTTTCGGCCAATGCCCGCCAAATCAACGACGAGATGCGCGAATATCAGAAACGCATCGCCGCCGCAAATCCCAAAACACTGTTTGGCTCGGTGGTCGCCACCTCCATTTACTTGAATGACCCGCCTCAAGAGGTGCTGAACGACCGCAGATTATTCCACCAATACTACATCGGGCATTTCTTCGACAATTTTGCCTGGAACGACCCGCGCATCTTCAACACCACCGTGGTGAATCAGAAACTGAAGGAATACTGCAATCTGATTTATCAACTCGACGAACCCGCATTCGACACGCTCATCGTGGCCTCGCTCAACCAAGCGAAAGTAAACCAAACCTCCTACGAGTACCTCTTTGACGAGCTGGAGCACGTCCTCGGCAGCAACGTATCTCCTTACAAGGTCGAGCATGCCTACATCGCCATGCTGAAAGACGCTATGCGCTATCCAAAACTCGATGAAAACCGCAAAAGACGCTATACCAGAGAATTAGGATTTATTGACAAGAACCTCGCCGGTGACACGATTCCCAACTTCAACATGGTCTTGTCCAACGGCGACACCATCTCCATGTACGACATTGAAAGTGAATACACGATTCTTTATCTCCAACATCCGACCTGCCCGACCTGCCACAGAGTGCGCAATATGATGAAAGACTTCAACAAACTCAACAAAGCCATCGCTTCCGGAAAACTGAAAGTGGTGATGGTTTACTTCGAGGACGACCCGCAGGTATGGAGCAATTACATCAACTCCCGCGAAGCCAACCCCAAATACCTGCAAGGCTGGAACTTCGACCAATCCATCGAAGAGAACAACCTCTTCGACACCCGCACCATCCCCTACATGTTCCTCCTCGACAAAGACAAGAAAGTCATCAAAAAGGATTTGCTCTACAACGAAATTGAACCGTATATAGATTACCTTAGAATTGGCTATTAACTTCAATAACATATAACCCATAACCATTCAAAAAAATGACCGAAAACCTATTTCTCATCATCTTCATCGTCGTGATTACAGGCCTTTTGCTCTTCGATCTCGGCGTGTTGCACAAAAAAGACCACGAAGTAACCTTCAAGGAATCCGCTGGATGGACAGCCGTTTGGGTAGCATTGTCGCTGCTCTTTTTCATTTTCCTGCGCCTTCAGGGCGACATGGTAGTGGATGTCCACGACAAGGAGCACTTCGTTGCGCAAAACGAGCTCTACGACCATCAGGTTACGTACGACGATGCGCTATCATGGGACGAAAACATCAAGAACTACAAGAAACAGCTTTCGTTGGAATACATAACAGGCTATCTGATAGAGCTTTCCCTTTCCATCGACAACGTTTTTGTGATGATAATGATTTTCCTCTCATTCGGCGTGGAAAAGCAGTATTACCACCGAGTGCTCTTCTATGGCATTCTAGGGGCAATTGTGCTGCGGTTTATCTTCATCTTCGCGGCCTCCGCGCTCATCCAACGGTTCCACTGGTTGTTGCTCATCTTCGGTGCCTTCCTGATCTATTCAGGTATCAAGATGTTCATAGACCGGAACAAGACCGAGTCAATTGATGTGGAGCACCATCCCGTGGTGAAATTCCTGACCAAGAGGAACTTGAGCACACCGCAATTCCATGGTCACGACTTCTTCTCGAAAGTGGACGGTCGTTGGCTTTGCACGCCGTTGTTCGTGGTGCTGATGATTATCGAGTTTTCGGACATTATCTTCGCTTTCGACTCCATTCCGGCTATCTTCTCCGTGACACACGATCCGCATATCGTCTTCTTCTCCAACATCTTCGCTATCCTTGGATTGCGTTCCATGTTCTTCATGTTGGAAAGTATCATGGACAAGTTCGCTTACTTGCGCATCGGTCTTTCCGTGCTGCTGACTTTCATCGGCGTGAAGATGTTCCTGCCTTTGTTCGGCATCGAAGTAGGTATTGTCGCCTCTTTGGTAATCATCATTTCTATTCTGACACTCAGCATCTTAACCTCCATTCTCTTCCCACCGAAGAAAGAACAAGAGGGAGAAGGCGCTGCGTTATAATCTCTCATTAATAAGATATCACCAGAAAAACTGCCAGAAATGAATTGTGACTATATAGATTTCACGAAGCCCGAGAATGATTGTTTTTTCCTCATCGCAGGGCCCTGCGTGGTGGAAGGCGAAGAAATCACCATGCATATCGCTCGTGAAATCAAGAAGATATGTACTGAATTAGAGATTCCGTTCTGCTTCAAGGCCTCTTATCGGAAAGCCAACCGATCATCTGCGAGTTCCTTCACCGGTATCGGCGACGAAGCGGCATTGGCGGTGCTGAAGAAAGTGAAAGAGGAGTTGAATGTTCCCATCGCCACCGACATCCACACGGCGGAAGAGGCCGCGTGGGCAGCGCAAGTGGCTGATGTGGTACAAATACCCGCATTCCTGTGCCGCCAGACCGATTTATTGGTAGCCGCGGCCCAAACGGGACGTACCATCAACATCAAGAAAGGGCAATTCATGTCGCCCGAATCCATGCGCGGCGCGGTGGAGAAGGTGCGCGGCGCGGGCAACCCCCGTGTGATGCTCACCGAGCGCGGCACCACCTTCGGATACCAAGACCTTGTCGTTGATTTCCGCGGTGTGAAGGCCATGCAGGCGAATCACTGTCCGGTCATCCTCGACTGCACCCACTCGTTGCAGCAGCCCAACCAGTCCTCTGGGGTCACCGGTGGCCGTCCCGATCTCATCGAGACCATCGCCAAGGCAGGCGTGGCGGTCGGCTTCGACGGCCTCTTCATGGAAACGCACCCCGAACCTGCCAAAGCGCTCTCCGACGGTGCCAACATGCTCCCGCTTTCCGAGCTTAAGACACTGTTGGAAAAACTGTTAAAAATACGAAAAGCTATCATTTAATAACGTATGACGTGAGACGTAAGACTTTGAACTATTAAGTCTTATTTCACTCATCATATGTCACACGTCTAAAACCCTAAAAATGAAGAAACAAAACCTCCATCGTCTCATCATCTCCTTTCTGGCCATGCTCTGCTATGCCAACACTCTCACCCTGCACTATGCTTTGGACGACAGGATGGTGATTCTGGAGAGTAAATACACGATCCAAGGCGGCTGGGAAGGGGCAAAAGGCATCTTTACCGAAGACACTTTCACCGGCTATTTCGGTTCCGACCACTCCATCGTGGCCGGAGGTCGCTACCGTCCGATGTCGCAGTTGACCTATATGATCGAGTTCCAACTGTTCGGCAAAAGCATCCGTGAGAAGATCGGCGATCTTGACGATTACAACAATCTCCACAATTCTGCCCACGAGGCCTATTTTTACGAGACGCCTCTGCCCGTTGTGAGCCACTTGATGAACGTACTCTATTTCATCCTGCTTTGTTTGCTGATGTATGAGGTATTGTCACGGATATTCCCGCAATACAAAGGCGAGAAATGGTTCCAGTCGCTGCCGTTTATCGCCACGTTGCTCTTTGCCATGCACCCCATCCATACCGAGGTGGTGGCCAACGTGAAGGGCCGCGACGAGATCTTCGCCATGTTAGGAGCCTTCGCTGCGCTGTGGGCTTCCCTGCGATATGTTGACACAAGAAAATGGTACTGGTTGATAATCAGCTTACTATCTTTTACTTTCGGTATCTTCTCCAAAGAGAATGCCATCACATTCCTCGCGGTGGTGCCGTTGGCGCTCTATTATCTCTCCAGCGACCAAAAACGTCCCATCGACTATCTCATCACGCTAGTTCCGCTCATCATAGGAAGCATATTCTTTATTTTTGTGCGTTACAAGGCGTTAGGCAGCATGATGCAGCCCGATATGACCGGCAATATTCTCAACAACCCTTACGTGAACGCCACTCGTGCACAGCAGATCGCCACGGTATTGCTCACTTGGGGCATCTACCTCAAGCTGCTCTTCTTCCCGCACCCGCTCACCCACGACTACTACCCACATCAAATCGCCCTTACCGATTTCAGTAACCCGCTGGTTTGGCTGCTGTTGGCGGGAAGCATCGCCTTAGTGGTGTATGGCATCTGGAAGTTGCGGAAGAAGACGGTGCCGGCATTCGCCATCCTCTACTTCATCATCACCTTTTCCATCACCTCCAACCTGCTTTTCAATGTGGGCACCTTCATGAACGAGCGGTTTGTTTTCATGGCTTCTGCCGGTTTCACCTTGCTTGTCGGGTGGTGGATTTATCTTTTGGCGACGGCCAGTGCGCCCTCATTACAGAAGCTTTCCGTAGGTGTGGTGGCATGCATATGCCTGCTTTTCGGCATCAAGACTTTTACCCGCAACTTCACGTGGAAAGATGACTACACCCTCTTCCTGACGGATGTGAAAACTTCCGAAAACAGCATCAAATGTAACATTTCCGCTGGCGGCAGCAGTCTTCAACTGTGGAAAAAGCATCATAAGGAGCGTGACAAGCGCAACGCCTACAATTATCTGGACAAAGCGCTCAAATTGGACAACAATGCGCTGAATGCCTATCTGTTGCTCAGCGAGTTAGCTTTGCTGGACGAGCGTCCCGACCTAGCATATCAAGCGGCCCATAACGCCACACTCATCGACCCGGAAAATCCTCAAGGACAATACCTGCTCTCTGTCGCGACTCAATCGCAGAAGTCCCACGAATTAGATCCTGTCAACGAGCTGTTGAATCAAGGGAAAGTAGATGACGCTTGGCGCGAAATCAACAAGATTCTGGATAAAGATCCCGACAACATCTTAGCTAAAAACGTAAAAGGCAACGTTTTAGGACGTGGATACGGGCGTTTGGATGAAGCCCTTGTGATTTTCAAGGAGATTGTGGAAACGGATCCAGATTTCGCAAGCGCATGGGAAAACATGGGCATCTGCTATGCTCTCAAGAGCGACTTTGACAACTCCGAACGTTGTCTTCTTCGTGCGCTTGAGCTCTCCCCCGATAACGAAAACATCAAGCTCAATCTCCATTACATGTATAAAAACAAAGGAGATGAGCAGAACGCAGCGAAATACAAGCCGAAAAATTAATACAATATAATATACTATGGGCGAAGAACAATTTATAGATTATGTAAAGATATTCGGACGTTCCGGCAATGGCGGTGCTGGTTCGGCTCATTTGGCACGGACGGCACACAATCCGAAAGCCGGTCCCGACGGCGGAGACGGCGGCAAAGGCGGCAGTGTCATCGCCCGCGGAAACCGTAACTTATGGACGCTCTTGCACTTGAGATACACCAAGCACATCTTTGCGGAGCACGGCGGCAACGGCCAGAAGAACCAATGTTTCGGCAAAGACGGAGAGAACGCCTATATCGAGGTTCCGTTGGGTACCATTATCCGCCTCGTGGACACGGATGAAGTCATTGGCGAGGTGCTGGAAGACGGTCAGGAACTGGTGGTCATGAAAGGCGGACGAGGCGGTCAGGGCAACGTCCATTTCAAAAACGCCACACACCAGACACCGCGATTCGCGCAGCCGGGCGAAGAGGGAACGGAAGGGTGGATTTCATTGGAGCTCAAGGTGTTGGCAGACATCGGACTGGTCGGATTCCCGAACGCGGGTAAGTCCACGCTCATCACGCAACTTTCCAACGCGCGCCCAAAGATTGCCGACTATCCCTTCACCACCCTGAAGCCCAACCTCGGCATGGTGGCCTACCGCGATTTCCAGTCGTTCGTCATCGCTGACATCCCTGGCATCATTGAAGGAGCCTCCGAGGGCAAAGGCATCGGCTTGCGATTCTTGCGTCACATCGAGCGTAACGCGGCGTTGTTGTTCATGATACCTGCCGCAGACGATGAAGGAAAGGTGAAAACCGTCACGCAGATCAAGAAAGAGTTGAAAATCCTTCAAAATGAGCTCAAGCAATTTAACCCGGAACTCTTGGACAAAAACTGGATGATTGCGGTCACGAAATGCGATCTAATTTCCGAAAAAGAAGCCCTCACATTGGAGAGCAAATTGTCGAAAAATCTTCCAGTTATGTGCATTTCTGCGGTCACTCAATGGCGTCTGACGGAGCTGAAAGACGAATTATGGAAGCTTCTCCAGACCGAAGAGGATTTATAACATATTGATTATATGGCAATTAACAGGTGTTAATAAAATTATTGTATCAATAATAGATTTTGAAGGCTTCTATTAAAAAAAAGTGTATTTTTGCAGCCTAAATAATTGATAGAAAAAAATGGCAAAGAAAACGAAAGAAGCACGTCAACAAGTGATCCTTGAGTGCACAGAGCAAAAGGCAAGTGGAGTGCCGGGTATGTCAAGATATATTACCACGAAGAACAGAAAGAACACTCCTGACAGATTGGAACTTAAGAAGTACAATCCGTACTTGAAGAAAATGACAATTCACAAAGAAGTTAAATAACTAAAAAACGATAAGAGATGGCAAAGAAAGTTGTCGCATCATTGAAAAGAGAAGGTGGCGTCACCTACACCAGAGTTGTAAAGATGGAACGTTCACCGAAAACCGGAGCTTACACCTTCAAGGAAGCTGTAGTGGAATCCGGAGCTGTTAAAGACTTTTTGGCTAAAAAGTAATATTTTGTTTTCATGGTTGAAAAAAGGTGGGCGCCTGCCCGCCTTTTTTCGTATATATCAATAAATTTCGTACTTTTGCGGAAAATTCATACGTATGGGATTCTTTTCATTCTTCAACAAAGATAAAAAACCGGAAATCAACGAGGAACAAAAGCAAGAACTGAACGAGGGTTTGCAAAAATCCAAGGAAAACTTCTTCAAAAAACTCGCTAAAACCATTGCTGGTAAATCGAAAGTCGATGACGAAGTGCTTGACAACCTTGAGGAGGTGCTCGTTACTTCAGATGTCGGCGTGGAAACCACCCTGAAGATCATCGACCGCATCGAAAAGCGCGTCTCCAAAGACAAGTACCTGGGAACCAACCAGGTGAACATGATTCTCAAGGAGGAAATCGCCGGACTGCTGCTGGAAAACGACCTCGAAAAGGCCAATGACTTTGTCATTCCCGAGATGGACACGCCCTACATCATCCTCGTGGTCGGCGTGAACGGCGTGGGCAAGACCACCACCATCGGTAAGTTAGCCTACCAGTACAAAAAGCACGGCTATTCCGTGACCCTTGGCGCCGCCGACACCTTCCGCGCCGCTGCCATCGACCAGCTCAAGGAGTGGGGCAATCGTTGCGACGTGCCCGTCATCTCCCAGAAGATGGGTGCAGACCCCGCCGCCGTGGCTTACGACACGGTGAAGTCCGCCATTGCCAACCACAGCCAGGTGGTCATCATCGACACCGCCGGCCGTCTCCATAACAAAATCAACCTCATGAACGAGCTCGTGAAGATCAAGAACGTCATCCGCAAGCTCGTGCCCGACGGACCGCACGAAATCTTACTGGTGCTGGATGGTTCCACTGGCCAAAACGCCTTCGAACAGGCCAAACAGTTCACCGCCGCCACGGAAGTCAACGCACTGGCTATCACCAAATTGGATGGAACTGCAAAGGGCGGTGTCGTCATCGGCATCTCCGACCAGTTCCAGGTACCTATCAAGTACATCGGTGTGGGCGAGAAAATCCACCAGCTGCAGATTTTCAACCGCGTCGAATTCGTCGACTCCCTCTTCCCCGACAACTGGTAATCATGCCCAAAGAAGTCGTCATAGATGAAAATTCCGGATTCTGTTTTGGTGTCATCAACGCCATTCAGACGGCCGAAAAATATCTCCAAGAACACCAGTCGCTCTATTGTCTGGGCGATATCGTGCACAACAATGAGGAGGTCAACCGACTGGAAGCCATGGGGTTGCGCATCATCTCCAAGGAGGAATTCAAAAACCTGAAAGACACTACCGTACTCATCCGCGCTCATGGGGAGCCGCCGGAAATCTACCGTATTGCCGAAGATAACCGCATCCGTCTAATCGATGCAACCTGCCCCGTTGTGTTGCGCCTCCAAAAGCGCATTTCAGACGAATACCGTTCCGCCTCGTCCGAAAAACAAATTCTCATTTTCGGCAAGAAAGGCCACGCCGAGGTTATAGGGCTGTTAGGACAAACCGAAAACACCGGCATTGTCATCTCATCTCTCGACGACATCCAGCGCATCGACTTTTCCAAACCTTCCAAACTTTATTCGCAAACCACTCAGAGTGTGGAACTCTACACCCAATTGATTCAAGAAATCAAGGAGCGTTATGCCGCAGAAGGCCATGAGGAGATGTTCGAGTACGTGGACACCATCTGTCGCAAAGTTTCCTCGCGCGCAAAGCAAATCGCAGACTTCGCCGTACGTTTTGATGTCATCCTGTTCGTGTCAGGCGAGAAAAGTTCCAATGGATTGTACTTATATAATATATGTAAGACCCACAATCCCCAAAGCTACATTCTCACGCAACTGGACCAACTGGAAGACATCGACCTCTCGCATGCACAAACGATCGGCATCTGCGGAGCCACCTCCACTCCGATGTGGTTGATGCAGAAAGTGGCGGAGAAATGTGCGAAAATCTGAAATTTCATCCTTTTTCAAGGCTCCTGGCCACCCTGTTTTTAACGATTAATTCTTAATTCCAATTTGAATTTTAACTATTATTAGTTAAAATTCTTATCGCATCATATTTTTATTTTACTATATTTCAGATAATTAAGGAATTTTTTATCTGAAAATATAATTTTTTATTGACTTTTCATTAAAATCATTGTATATTTGCAGTGGTTTTGGTTATGTATTCGTCTCACTTGAAAACTTGAAAAATGGCACAGAAAAATACTCGTTTGAAAACAGGGATTCTAACATTGGCGATGGCCTTCGGATTTTTCATCACCGGGGCAGCACAGAACACGCTCTATGAAGAAGACATGGGCACACCGACTGCCAGCACACCCGTCCAAGATTACACTGGGTGGCAGAACACGGCAGTACTTTACATCGGGAACGGCACTTGCGATGTGCGATCGTCCAGTGCCTCGACAGGCTACGGCGGCGCTTCAGGCGGGGGCAACATCATGATCAACGACACAGTGAAATGGTTCCAGATTTCGGGGGTCAACACCTCTTGTTCTCGCCCAGCCGTCAACTTATACTGCGGCTTGCGGAAGAGCAGCAGCGACAACGGGAGCAACCTGGTGGTGGAATTCTCCACCGACAGCATTGTTTGGGTGCGTTTGCCCATGGCTGACACGCTTCCCACCGGGACCGGGACCGGCGGGTGGCATCGGGTTCTGTTTCCCGATCTTCCCGCCCATCCACACCTTCACATCCGTTTTTCCAATTTGGCAAGGACAGAATACCGATTAGACGACATCCGTATCACTGAAGGTGAGGAAATCGTCCTGGAGACGGTCGCCACGCCCTCCTGCACGCCTGGCGGGGGCACCTTTTACGAAGAACAACATGTGGTAATCGAATGTGCGACTGCTGGTGCGGACATCTACTACACATTGGACGGGAGCGTGCCGAATTTTCAATCGAACAGATATTCAGGAGCCCTCGCCATCAGCTCTTCCTGTACTTTGAAGGCATTAGCAGCGAAAGAGAACATGTACAACAGCAACGTCATGTCCGCACAATATGTCATTCTCGACACCAATTCTTTGGTCATCTTGCCGCTCGACATGTCGAGCAACAGCGATTCCAGCAAGACAGAGCTGAAAATCACGCCCGGTTTCCGAAGCAACAAATTAGGCAGTTCCTATGCAGACGGATCCGCCAAGTTCGAATCCAAAAACGCAGGTTCCGCCTCGCTGACCGCCCATCTCGACAGTTCTCCGGGAACACTATC
>Ga0265299_10001888_pt1 | contig 22568 bp, 16 predicted proteins | sample AusTroGonzalo_MG_4_FD_193485 | JGI IMG/M metagenome (GOLD analysis project Ga0265299, IMG submission 193485) | Bovine rumen microbial communities from tropical cattle in Woodstock, Queensland, Australia - Gonzalo_02 | ecosystem: Host-associated > Mammals > Digestive system > Stomach > Rumen ... | reverse complement strand
TTTATCCAAGATTTTTTAAAAGCACATAAGCCTTTGAAAAAGAAATAGTTCAAGCTTGTTTTAGGTCTCTTTTTGACACATATAACATTTTCAAAGCAATTTCAGGTCTCTTTTTGACACATACGCCGAAACTTTAAACTTTGAACCAAAAACCCAGAAACTAGAAACCCGTAAACGGCGTTAGCCATTAAAACATTCAACGAGCTCAACGCATTGCGTCGCTACAAACGTTGAACTAGAAATGTGTACAGTCGCGGCGCGCCACGACGCGACAACAAACCTAGAAAACGTTAACCACAAACATTGAAACTAGAAACCAGAAACTAAAAACCAGAAACTAGAAACCAGAAACTAGAAACTTTAAACTCAGAAACCCAGAAACGGGCTTTAGCCCCTTAGCCCCAGAAACACCACCGACCCGCATTTTGTATTCAAAACGCGTAATTTTTTCTTTTTTCTTTGCTGTTTCAAAAAATCAATTTACATTTGCCTTTTAATTTAAATTGGATAAAAGTGTAGTTATATGTCGCGAACTGTCATAGCAAACCCGATTTACGACTCGGTATTCAAGTACTTGATGGAAGACATTCCAGCGGCCAGGGTTCTGCTTTCTGCACTTTTGCAGCGCAAGATTGGCGAGATTGAACTGAAGCGCAACGAGTACACCCGCACCAAGACCAAGGATGAAATTTCCGTTCTCCGTGTCGATTTTGCTGCAGAAATCTTCAATGATGACGGTTCACGTGAACTTGTTACGATTGAAATTCAGAAAACATATTTGTCGACCGAGATAATGCGCTTCCGCCGTTACTTGGCTGCACACTATTCCGATGATAGCAACGCCATAGTTCTCAGCGACCGTCCAAACCGCAAGCGTGCATTGCATATCATTACAATTTATCTTCTCGGTCACGAGGTCGAAGAACTTGACAATGCCGTCACATACGTCTATCCGCGCATGTACGACCAGAACATGAACAAAATCGACAAGAAAGTCAATGACGTTGAGTTTGTTGACGGCTTGGTACACGACATGATAGTTGTGCAGATACCCAAGATAACAAGTGCGAAGGTGGTTTCTCATCTCGACCGCATACTGAGCGTTTTCGACCAGCGTAACATTGTTCCAAGTTGCCAGCGCGAACTTATCGTTGACGACAGCACCTATACTGATGATGCCGACATCGACCGCATAGTCCGTCGTCTGCAGAAGGCCGCATCTGATGAGGATGTCCGCAAAGAAATGGAAATTATGGACGAGTACCAGACCCTTTACGACAACTATGTAAAGGAGCGCACCGACCAGCAGAACAAGATAAAGGCGCAGCAAGAGCAGTTGGCGGAAAAGGACAACCAGTTGGCGGCAAAAGATTCCATAATTTCCTCTGCTGTTTCTGCCTTTGCTGCTACAGGCAAGACTCCCGAAGAGATTGCTACACTTCTAAATATTCCATTAGATGTTGTTCGAAAGATTACAGAAAATTAATATGACACACAATATATCTCAACATATTATCAATAATCAAAATCTTTTTAGCATCTGCGGTGTCGCGTCGCGCTACGACCACCACAACCTTAAACTTTGTACAGTCGCGGCGCGCCACGACCGCTACACCTTTTAACATTGAACTTTAAACTTTGAACCTGAAACAAGAAACATAGAAACGGCTTTAGCCACAGAACGGCGAAGCCCTCAACAAAGTTAAACCTAGAAACGTGAAACATAGAAACCTTGAACATTAAACTTTAAACCTGAAACAAGAAACTTTAAACATTAAACATTGAACATTAAACTTTGAACTTTTAGAATTATGACAGCACTAGAGATGAATGCGGAATTGCTTAGGAATATGAGCATCATAGCCGAGGACGAGGACTTGCTGAAGCGAGCAGCGAGATACCTCCGCAAGCTTGTTGCCGAGAAGCAGGCGGATGATACCGAACTTAGCAAGGAAGAGTTTTTTGCTAGGGTCGATGAAGCGCGAGAACAGGTCCGTCAAGGCAAGGTGCATCGCATTGAGAGCAAGGAAGAACTGAAAAACTTTTTGAATAGTCTATAGCAATTATGTATAAGTTGGATTACACCGATAAGGCAAAGGAAGATATGCAGCGGCTGAAGCATAACGAGGCTAAGGCTTTTCAAAAGTTGGAAAAGTTATTGACCGAACTTATGGAGCATCCTCGTACTGGTACTGGTCATCCCGAGCAGTTGAAGGGAAGACCAAACCAATGGAGCCGCCACATCACGCAGAAGCATAGGCTGGTGTATGAAATCAACGACAACGAGGTAATTGTCCTTGTCCTTACTGCATATAAACATTATAACGACAAATAAGTACAGTCGTGCCATGGCGCGACTCAATCTTAAACCTGAAACAAGAAACTTAGAAACATAGAAACTTTAAACATTGAACTTTGAATTATATGAACATTTTTTACGAACATAAAAACACAAGTGATATGAAAAGAAATTTTATCCAATCAAAGATTGTAAATACATTCGTGCTTTTGCTCCTCGCTTTATTCTTTAGCGGAGTGACAATTGCACAAACAACTATAACTATTGGTAGTGGAAGTAGCACCAACGCATATTTGCCTACATACTCGTATTATAATTATTCGCTGACACAGCAGATATATACAGCTGCTGAAATTGGACGAGCAGGAACAATCACATCCATCGCCTTTAAGGTCTCCAATTCAAAATCAACTACTAGGAGTATTGATGTGTATATGTCTCATACAACAAATACTAATTTTTCTAGCAATAATGCATGGGTGTCGCAAAGCACTTCGTATAGAGTGTTTTCTGGTAGTGTTACATTTAGTGCTTCGGGGTGGACAACCATTACATTGGCTACTCCATTTGAATATGACGGCACAAGCAATTTGTTGTTGACAATTGATGATAATACAGGTTCGTATGTTTCAAGTAGCAACAATAGCCCTCAATTTTATGTATATTCAGCAAGTTCCAACACAGCAATTTATAAATATAATGATAATACAAACTATAATCCAGCATCAATGACAACTGCTGGTACTAGATTTGGTTCAAAAAATCAAGTACAATTTGTAATTGAAACCTGTGGTAGACCTACCAATCTTGCTGTTCCAAGTGTTACAGGTTCAACAGCAACTTTGAATTGGACAGGTAGTGCTGGTAGTTACAATGTGAGATATGCTACAATGGATGATGTGACAGAAATTTTTTCCGAAAACTTTGAAAGTGGTTTAGGCAGTTGGACTATACGCACTCAAGGTGATAATGCTGCTCAGTGGAGAAAATCAGATCCATCAAGTGGATTGAGTAAAACTGCACATAGTGGTAGTTATGTGGCTGCTGCTTTTAGTTGGAATAGTACCGCTTACAATGCAGATAACTGGCTTATAACACCGCAACTTACATTAGGTGGAGTCATAAAATTCTGGGTAAATACAAATGGTAGTTACCCAGATGATTTTGAAGTTAAGCTGTCAACTTCAGGAAATGCGGTCGCCAATTTTACGACAACTCTTCGTCCTATGGGACCAGCCCCAAGTGATGATTGGACAGAAATATCCATTGATATAAGTGCTTACGAAGGAAGAACGGGATATATTGCAATTCACCATGTTTATTACGATGGAAACTATCTCCTTATTGATGATTTCAGTATGAGCGGTTACAATTGGACAAATACAACAGCAACAGGAACTAACATTATATTAAGCGGATTAAGTTCTCAAACAGAGTATGTTGCGCAGGTACAAGCCAATTGTGGCGGAGGAGACTTGTCAGGTTGGACTGGCACTTCTTTTTTTACAGAATGCGATGCTATTTCTGTTTTCCCATATTCAGAAGGATTTGAAAGAGGTATTCCTGCTTGTTGGAAAACAATTGATAGAGATGGTGACGGGCATAATTGGAGAGTGGCCGTTGCTTCTAATGGCTCGCCATCGACTCATTCTGGCAACGCTGTGGCTATTTCGGAGTCGTACAATAATAATGATGGAGTATTGACTTCAGATAACTGGCTTATCACTCAAGCAATTAATATTCCTGCAGAGGGAGAATATATTGCAGAATGGTATGCGGCAAATCAGGATCCCGATTTTCCTGATACTTATTCTGTATATATATCAACAGTAAATACTGTTGAATCACTTATTTTAACAACACCTGTAATATCATCTCATACTCCAGGTACTGAATATGAAAAGCAGTCAATATCCCTTGCTGATTATGCAGGGCAGACGATATACATAGCATTCCGTCATAATGATACCGATAAATTCTATATAAAATTAGATGATTTTTCTGTTTATGTTGCACCTACAGGTGTTTACGAGATTGAATTAACATCATTAGCACCAAATAATAATACACGAGTTGTTGCTGGTGAATCGTTTGACATTGAAGGTGTTGTTACGAACAACGGGGCAAGGATTAATTCGTATGTAGTATCATATATGATAGACGGAGGAACACCTGTGATTCAGAATATTACAGATATAGATCTTGCCAATGGTGCTACTCATAATTTTACTTTGGCAGGCATTTCATTAACGGCTGGACGTCATACCATTGTGGTTACAATTTCGGAGCCCAATGGTGAGGATGATGGCTATCCGCTTGACAATACGAAAACAATTTCCTTAACTGTCATAACTTGTAGTGCAGTTGCTAGTTTGCCTTATACAGAGCATTTCGACAACGACATAAATCCTTGCTGGACACTTATTGATAACGATAGCGATGGAACGGACTGGTATTTTCATCAAGGATATGCAGTATCATTTTCTGGCGGAATAAGTGTTGACAATTGGATTATATCTCCTGCGTTTACAATTCCAAGCACTGGTTATATAGTACAATGGAAAGCAAAGAATTTTACTTCAAGCTATTATGGAGAATATGCGACAAACAGCTATGATGTATATATAGCAACAAGTAATACTATTTCTGCTTTTACTTCTGCAGGAATCAAACTGACTCATACTCCTGGAGATACAGATGATGCTAGGTCGATTTCATTGGATGAATATATAGGTCAGACAATTTATATTGCATTCAGAAACAATGTTACTAACAAATATATCATAGGTATAGACGATTTCAAGGTATTCAATGCTTGTGATATTAGTATTAACACTATGCCTTACGAACAGGATTTTAGTTTGAATCCTTTGCCTGGTTGTTGGCTGGATATTTCAAATAATACAGCAAATAAAGATGAACTAGGAGTAGATGACAACAAGTTTAGTTTTAGTAGTTATTATGAGGCAACTGATTACAATCAGTATCTCTTAACTCCAGTAATCAATTTGCCAGATGATTTGCCTATAGGATTGCCAATTGTTCTTGAGTTCAAATATGCAGCTTCGTATAGTGAAGAAGAAACTTTTAGAGTTATGACATCTACAAGTGCTCAGAATGTTTCCAGTTTAAGCGTACACGGAAGTAATCTAGCAACTAGTTCCACATCTTATACCGACTATTATGGAGAAATTCCTGCAAACTCGAAGTATATAGCATTGAATTATTTTTCAAATTACAAATATCAACTTTATATTGATGACTTAAAGATTTCTCTCAAGCCTGAGATTGCATTGGAATCAGTAACACCAGCAGACAATTCGTATGTTTTTGTTGGCGATGACTTCACAATAAGTGGCGTTATAAAAAACATGAGTACTACACTTTCTGCATATAAGGTTTCATATACAGTTGACGGAGGAACACCAATCGATTACAAGTTAAGTGGACTTAGCATTCCTTACAAGGAAACACATTCGTTCTCGCATCCTACGCCAATTTCGCTTACCGCTGGTGAACATACCATAGTGGTAACAATATCGGATCCAGATGGTAAGACTGATTTTGATGTTTCCAACAACAGCACTACAATACATGTTACAGCATACGCCTGCACTCCGCATAGCGACGATGACCAGAGCGCTATCGATGCTTCGGACCATAAGGTTAGGGTGTGGACAGGCCTTGCCGGTTCGTCCGACTGGAACACTGCTGGTAACTGGTTGCAATACAATGGAACAAAGTATTCCGTTGCAGGAACATTGTCGAACAATACAACAAATGTATTTATTGTTGCTCTCGACAACTGCGTAACCGCTTCGGTAAGCAATACCGCTAATATTGCCGATGGCAATACCGCTACAGTAAAGGACATCAATATTGGAACAGGCAAAACCCTCTCGATGGGTAGCGGTACACTTAATGTTGCAGGCGACTTTACTAACAATGGAACATTTACCGCCGAAGCGGGAACTGTCGTATTCAATGGTAGCGAGGCGCAGACAATATCTTCTGCTTCAGCGCTCGCATTCAACAATATTACATTCAACAACAGCAACGGAATTAATCTTGGTGTTGCTCCTGCCGTCAACGGCACCGCAACCTTCACAAGTGGTATCGTTTCTGGTAATGTGACTTTCGGCGCAGGTGGCTCGTCGGCTGGTGCAAACCTCAGCAGTTATGTTAATGGAACAGTTACCAAGACTGGTAATGGTTCCTCATTCACTTTCCCGACCGGTTCTGATGGTGTTCTCGGTACTATTACGGCAACCATAGGTTCGGGCAGTTGGGTTTCGGCAAAATACAATCACAATTCTGCCGACAATGGCGATGGTACTCACGGATTTACTACAGATGTAATACCGCGCTGGTGGAATGCCGCCGATATGTGTGGCAATGCCGATGAAAGGTTCGACCATGTAAGCAATTTCGAGTATTGGGATGTAAGCTCACCCGTTGAGTTGAGTAATGTTACTCTTGTTTCCGAAGCCACATCTGCTACAGAGCATTTCAACTCGACAAGTGCGTATGTTAACAATGACATACAGCTTGCCGCTTATACCAATGGTTGCTGGAAAAACTTTGAAGGTACAGCCGTAATCAGCGGAGCAGACCATAATGTTATTACCATAACAGGAGCAACAATTCCGAAGGATCCACATCGTGCAGCTGCCGACTTCCTTATAACCCTCGGATCAAAGTCTAAGAACACGGTTCTCCCAATCGAACTCACCTCCTTCACCGCAACCTGCGACGGTCGTTCGGCACTCGTAGAGTGGTCAACCGCATCTGAACGCAACAACGACTACTTCTCGCTCGAGCGCTCGGATGATGCAATCAACTTCACCGAAATTGCACGAGTAGCAGGTGCAGGAAACAGCATTGAGCAGATCGACTACTCTTACACCGACTATGGCATCCACGGTGGCGACAACTACTACCGTCTCGTTCAGGTCGACTACGATGGTACTCGTACCGTTTCGGACATAGTAGTTGCCAACTGTGTAGATGCAGTAGCAGAGGATCCTGAGGTTATGGCATACCCGAACCCGTTCAGTGGTGAGCTTACCCTTGTTTTGGACAACTTCGACAACCGTGCTGCCACCATCGAGGTTTACGATATGCTTGGCAAGCTCATCTACACCGAGAAGGCTTCCGCCCCGCAGAACAGCTACGAGACCATCTTGAATCTCAGCAATCTGCCAAGCGGTGCTTACACGGTAAGGGTCAGCACGAATGATTTTGTGATAAACAAGAATGTGGTAAAGAATTAATGTTTGTGGTATTGTAGGGTTCGGTTTGAAACCAAACCCTACAACAACCACAATGAAACAATAATCTGTAGCGGTGCAATGATTTGTACCGCTATTTTTTTGTTTTTTAGTGCCCTTCAGGCAGAAATTGAACAAATATATTCCAAATTGAACAAATATATTTGAAAGATTTGTATAGATTTGTAAGATTTGGCTTACGCCGAGCTGAAGGTTAACTTCGTTGAGGGCTTCGCCGTTCTCGCGTAGCGACTCTTTCTTTTAGTGCCCTTCGGGCAGAAATTGAACAAATTCTTTTCAAATTTTCCAGATTCAACCAATAAGATTTGTCTGATTTGTATGGATTTGTTTGATTTCTCGCGCAGCGACCCCTTTTTTAGTGCCCTTTGGGCAGAAATTGAACAAATTCTTTTCAAATTTTCCATACTGCCAATAAAATTTGTATTAATTTGTGTCAATTTGTATTATTTCTCGCGCAGCGACTCCTTCTATGTATGGTTCGTTCATATTCTCAGTATGCCTGTTCCGTTTCTTCTACGCGGATTTTATCCGCTACCCCCCACATCCTTAAACATTAAACCTAGAAACATCGTCATCCCCATCCTAGAAGCACAGAAACTTAGAAACAATTAGAAACGGCGTCAGCCATTGAAACGGCTTTAGCCCAAGAAACCAGAAACCAGAAACGAGCATCAGCCCATGAACCCTGAAGCATTGAAATGCCGCAGTCATAGAAACCTCTTATCAACCATCGGTGCCTGTTCCGTTTCTTCTACGCGGATTTTATCCGCTACCCCCCACATCCTTACATTAAACCTAGAAACATCGTCATCCCCATCCTAGAAGCACAGAAACTTAGAAACCAGAAACCAGAAACGAGCATCAGCCCATGACCCTGAAACATTGGAATGCTGGATTTTATCCGCCACCACACTGTCAGCATCTATCCTCAACAAAACATATAAATTGAATACCTAATCCAATAATATGTTATTAGTTAGCAACTTATAGATAATGCCTGTTTTTTTAGCGTACACAGATAATTTTTTTTACTATATTTGCGTTTCTTAATTTTAAATGGAAGATAGATATAACATATTGATTTCCAAACTTGATAGGTTTATCAGGAAATACTATCTTAACAAGATGGTAAAGGGAGCTATACTCTTTCTTGCCATTTCGGGTCTATGGTTTTTGATTGTTGTAATTGCCGAATATTATGGACATTTCTCTTCCAGTTTCCGTACTGGATTGTTTATGTCCACGATAACTCTCTATGCAATAGTCTTTGTTTCCATGATCTTATGGCCGCTGTTGAAGCTTCTGAAGATTGGCAAACGCATTTCTCATGCCGATGCAAGCCGTATTTTGGGAAAACATTTTCCGGAAGTGTCTGACAAATTGCAGAACACTTTGGAACTTAATGCATTGCTTGGCGATAATCCGGAGACTAGCGACCTTATCTATGCAAGTATTTCTCAAAGAATAGAAAAACTTTCTCCTATTCCGTTTCTTTCGGCTATCAAGATAAAGAAAAATGTCAAGTATCTTGTATATCTGGCTCCTGTTGTGCTTGTGTTTGTGCTTATAATTTCATTTAAGCCTGCTATTGTTACCGAAGGAACAGAACGTATTGTGAAGTACAATGAGCATTTTGAGATGCCGGCTCCATTTACCTTTGTTCTCGAAAACGATTCTCTTCAAGTGCGGCAGGGGGATGACTTTACTGTGAATTTGCGTGTCGAAGGTCAGTATGCTCCTGAGCATGTAATGATAAATTTCGGTGGCAATTCGTTTTATATGGAAAAACTGTCGGCAACGACATTCAAGTATGATTTTAAGACTCTCAACAACTCATTTAAGTTCCATTTTTCTGCACAGGATATAGAGTCGAATGATTACGAGGTTTCGGTTATGCCGGCACCAATAATCCTTGATTTTAAGGTAACCGTTTCTCCAATGGCTTACACTGGTCTCGAAAGTGTAGAAATCAAGAATTCTGGTGACATAGAAGTGCCTATAGGTTCCTATGTCGTATGGACTTTTGGTACAGCCAATCTTGATTCGCTTGCTATTGTAATGGATAGTGTTGTCCTTGCGCCCGAGCGTGAAAGAAATGTCTTTACTGTAAAGAAACGTATTGCCGAGAGCTGCGACTATTCGCTTTTTGTTGAAAATAAATACTTCAGTGAGATTGTTGACATTAAGTACAGAATACGTGTAGTGCCTGATATTTATCCAAATATTGCGGTGATAGAAACCAAGGATAGCGCAAATCCTGCAATCTTGTATTTCAAGGGGTCGATTGATGATGACTACGGTTTTTCGCGTTTGACATTCCACTGCGCCGATGGGAACAAGGAAATAGTGAAGTCGCCAGTGCAGTTCTCTAAGCGGCTTAATTCTCAGGATTTCTATTATGCTTTTGACTTTTCTTCTCTCGAAAATACGGGGAATAGGCTTACATACTATTTTGAAGTCGCCGACAACGACGGGTATCATGGACCAAAGGCAACTCGTTCTAAGGTTATGGAATATAATATTCCAACAGCTCAGGATTTGCAGGATTTAAGCGAACAGGCTAACAATGATACCGAAAGCAAGATTGATGAAGCTAAAAAGATTAGCGACGACATAAAGAAGAACATTGATGAGCTGAAGCGTAAGCTGGTAAACGAAAACCTTTCTCCGTATGACAGGTCGCAGCTTATGCAGGATATTATCGACAAGGAAGACCAGCTCGAAAGCCTCATGGAGCAGATAAAGGAGGAGCAGAATCAGCTTCAGCAGTATAAGGAACAATTTTCTAAGAGTGAGGATTTGCTGAAAAAACAGGCGGAAATAAATAGCCTGATGGAGAATCTCTTGACTGATGAGATGAGGCAAATGATTGAGGAGATGAAGAGATTGATGGAGAATTTCGATAAGGATGAGTTTTTCAAGAAGTCTGAGGAGTTTAAGATGTCGGTCGAGGAAATGGAGCAGAATATGGACAATACTCTCGAACTGCTTAAGCGTTCAGAAGTTGAGGAACGCGTAAAGAGCATTGCCGACCAGATGGAGGATCTTGCCGAGAAGGAGAATAAGCTTGCCGAGGATACGAAGCAAAAGAGCATGTCGCAGGAAAAACTGAAAAAAGAGCAGGAAGATTTGCAGCAGCAGTTCGACAAGTTGAAAGAGGAGTACGACAAGACTTTGGAGAAAAATTCTGCACTTAAGGAGCCAATGCCATTGCAGGATTTCCAGAATGACATGAATGAAATATCCAATGAAATGCAGCAGGCTGGTGACGACTTGAACGATAACAAGAACAACAAGGCATCGGACAAGCAGAAGAATAGTTCGCAGAAGATGAAGGAGCTGTCGAAGCAGATGAACGATATGATGTCGCAGATGGCAATGGAGGAAAACGGCGAGAATATGGATAACATAAGGCAGCTGTTGGAAAATGTGCTCACTTTCTCTTTCGATCAGGAAGACATAATGTCGGGAATGAAGCCTCTTTCGTACAAGGCTCCTCAATACAAGGAATATGTTGTGCGTCAAAAGAACCTTTCGGATAATTTTACAGTAATTAGGGATTCTATCAATGCATTGTCGTCGCGTGTGCCTGGACTTTCCTCTGTTGTGTCTTCGGATGTGATGACAATTCGCAAAGAACTTGCGTCTGTAATGGATCATTTGGGCAATTCGTCTAAGTATCAGGCGCAGGTTTCGCAGCAAAAGGTACTTACTTCGGCAAACAATCTCGCCTTGCTTTTATCCGAAGTCCTTGATCAGATGCAGGATCAGCAGATGCAAATGCAAAGCAATTCAAGCAGCTGCAACAAGTGCAAGAACAAAGGGCAAGGTCAGCCGCAACCCAACAAGCAGATGGGACAAATGCGCGACATGCAACAGCAGCTGAAGAACCAGATGCAGCAAATGCTCGACCAGATGAAGAGCGGCCAGCAGGGGCAGAGCGGTGAACAGTTGGCCAAGATGCTTATGCAGCAGGAGATGATGCAGAAGATGCTCAACGATATGATGAACGGAGAGCTTAGTCCCGACGCTGCCAAGTACCTGAAAGAGGCGAACAAGATGATTGAACAAAATATAAAGGATTTGGTAAATCGAAATGTTACGCAGCAGACCGTCAATAGACAGGAACAGATAATAACACGTTTGCTACAGGCTGAAAATAGCCAGAATGAACGCGATACCGAGCAGAAGCGACAATCGAACGAAGCCAAGGAGTATAAGCTAAGCAATCCCGACAAGGCTTTTGGCGAGAAGGAGAGCGAGATAAGGTTCAACGAGTTGTTGCAGGTGTCGAATCTAAAATTGAGAGATTATTATAAAAACAAATACAAGGATTATTTAAAAAATTTAAAGGACAATTGATTATGGCAATAGAATTTTTCTGTGAAGATGTAGAGAAGCCGAGAGTAAAATATATTGCTCTTAAGAAATGGATTAAGGATGTTATCGAATCTCATAAAAGGGAAGTCGGCAAGATTGTTTATGTGTTTTGTTCCGATGAATATCTTTTGAATATGAATAAGGAATATTTGAAACATGACTATTATACCGACGTTCTGACTTTTGATAATACAGAGGAAGGAGAAAAAAAGATTTCTGCAGAAATTTATATTAGTGTTGATAGGGTAGCAGAGAATGCAAAGACATATTCAACTGAATCGACAGAGATATTTAGGGTTATAATACATGCAATATTGCATTTGCTTGGTTACAACGATGGGACACCTTCCGAAAAGGAGAAGATGCGTGCGGCGGAAGATCAGTGCTTGGCTATGCAGGGATTTCTTAATTGTGTGTGGCTCAAGGATATGAAGGCACGAAATGTAATAGAGTAACGATACAATTAGCTGTGCTGTCACCGATTTATTGTTTAAGTGGGATTGCCTTGCCTTCCATATTTTTTCCCATTGTATTAAATCGTGTGGCAGCGTTTATTGTAATTTAGCAAGAAACCAGAGCTAAGGGTTCAAAATGTTAAAATTGTTTGGCAAGGTTCTGTTTTAGAGGCTACATTGTTTTTTATGAGTGCAATATTATCTGTATTGCAACCATAAGGCCACTAAAACGGTGATACTTTAGACCCCGCCTTCATTATTTCCACTACCAATTCTTTTCCAGCGGTCGTTTATGCACCTGTTGAGCCTTTTGCACTTTGTCCTGTGTTTCCTTTTCCTTCTGGTTCAGTGATTCCAGGTAGCGTTCCATCTCTTCGCGAGACTTGTTTTTGTCGTTGTTTTGTTGCTGTTGCTGGTCTTGCTTGTCCTTGTTCTGGTCTTGTTTGTCTTGATCCTGCTTGTTTTTGTCCTGATCCTGCTTGTCCTTGTTTTGATCCTGCTTGTCTTTGTTCTGATCCTGTTTGTCTTTGTTCTGATCCTGCTTATCTTTGTTCTGGTCTTGTTTTTCCTTGTTCTGGTCTTTTTGATTTCCACCACCTTGACCACTTCCACCACCTTGTTGCTGCATAGCTTTGGTTGCTACTGCCATGTTGTGTCGGCTACGGTCGTGACTTGGATCCAACATTAGAGCTTTGCGGTATGCGTTTATGCAATTATCGTAATCGTGCTTCTGCATGTAGTTGTTGCCTATGTTGTAGTATGTCTCGGCTTTCTGCTTGTTGCTGATGTTGCTATGCAGGTAATTGTTATATGCTTCTATTGACTCGTCAAATTGGTTGTTGCGGTAGTATGCTGCACCCAAATTGTTGTATACATCAGTTTCCGCATTTTTACATTTATTCAAAGCTGTGTCGTATTGCTGAATAGCCTCGCTATAATTGCCATTTTCGTATGCTTTGTTTCCATTGCGAATATATGAGCGTTCCACTTGAGCGTATGAGGTTGCAACTGCAAGTAGAATTATTATGATTGTTGATGCTATTGTTTTCATGGTGTTTTATGTAGTTTCTGGTTTCTAAGTTTCTGGGTTTCTAAGTTTCTGGTTTCTAAGTTTCTGGGTTTCTATGTTTCAAGTTGTTTGAAATGATTTTAATGTGCGTGTTGTCATATTCAAGTTATATTTTTTGCTTTTTAATTCGTCTTTCATTGGAGACTGCGGACAGCCGATTTCACTCTGCTCCCCGTTCATTATCGCAGGTTCTCTCAAGCTTCCGCAATGACTACTAAAATGTTTCATTTTTCTCCTCCTTTTTGAACAACTTTATCTTGCTTAAAATAGGATTTTTGCGTTCGAGCAGGAATATTTCGAGTATAAGCAGAATTAAAGCTGCAAAAGCAAAATAATGGAACTTGTCATCGTATTCAGAATAGACTTGTTTTGTTAGTTCGCTCTTGTTCATGCCGTTAATGTTTTCTAATATTGCATCAGATGAGTTGGAATTGTTGGATGCGCGTACGTATATGCCTCCCGTTATCTTGGCGATTTCTACAAGAGTTTGTTCGTCAAGCTTTGTCATGACAATGTTTCCGTTTTTGTCTTTCATGTATCCACTGCCGGTCTTGTTTGGTATTGGAACTCCGCTTGGAGAGCCAAAACCTACTGTCATCACGATGATTCCCTGTTCCTTGAGCGACTTTGCTACTTCGATAGCATCTTCCTCGTGGTTTTCGCCATCTGTCATAAGAACAATGACTTTTGATACCTCTTTGTCGCTTGAGAAACAATGTGCAGCAAGTGTCAAGGCTTGAGCGAGGTCGGTACCTTGTACGGCAATGTCGTCGGTGCTGATTGACGAAAGATATAGTTTTGCAGAGCGTACGTCGGTGGTAATTGGCATTTGTACGAATGCATCTCCGGCGAAAATCACCATTCCTAGCCTATTGCCGTTGAGCTTGCCAATAATTCTTTCGATGAACATCTTGGCGTTGCCCAGTCGGTTTGGCTTAACATCTTCTGCCAGCATTGAGTTTGAGACGTCTAGTGCTGTAACGATCTCAATACCGGTGAATGTGACTTCTTTGAGTTTGGAACCTGATTGAGGGCGGGCAAGTCCTATGATTATGCATGCAATTGCTAGGCTAATCATAATAAACTTGGCAATTCTTCTGCCGAGACTGGCGTCGGGAATAAGCAGCTTTACAAGGTTGGAGTCTCCAACCTTTTCTAGTCTTTTACGCCTTATTATTTCTGCAACGGCAAACAATATTGCCAGTGCAACTATTATGAGGAGTAACCATAAATATTTTGGATTCTGAAATCTGAACATAGCTTAGAAAGTGTTTTTTAATACTGTTAATCCTAAAATTTGTTCGATGAGCAGAAGTATGAACGCCCATGCAAGTATAGGCATGTATTCTTCGCGTGGCTTTGAGAACGACTTGACATCGAGCTGGGTCTTTTCCATCTTGTCGATTTCGGCGTAGATGTTGCGCAAGCTTTCGTTGTCGGTGGCGCGGAAGTATTTTCCGTCTGTCATCTCGGCAATCTGCGTGAGCGTTTCCTCATCTATCTTTACATCAATGTCCTGATATACTGTTGTTCCGAATGCAGTTTTGAAGGGGTAGGGGGCTTTGCCGTTCTTGCCGATGCCGATGGTATAGACGCGTATTCCGAATTCCTTTGCAAATTCGGCTGCCGTGGTTGGCGATATGCTTCCCATATTGTTTTCACCGTCGGTAAGCAGGATGATGACCTTGCTTACGGCCTTGCTGTCGCGCAGACGGTTTACTGCGGTTGCAAGACCAAGTCCGATGGCTGTTCCGTCGTCGATAAGTCCGCTCTTGATGCTTCCGAAAAGGTTGAGCAGTACGGCATGGTCGATTGTAAGCGGGCATTGCGTGTAGCTTTCGCCAGCAAACACCACCAGACCGATGTTGTCGTCGGGACGCGACGAAACGAACTCCATACCGATGTTCTTGGCGGCTTCGATACGGTTAGGACGGAAATCCTCGGCCAGCATACTGCCGCTAATGTCGAGTGCGATGGCAATGTCGATGCCTTCGGTCTTCTGCTCTTCCCAACTGTCGGTGCTTTGCGGACGGGCAATGACAACAATTATCAGCGCTACGCAAGCCAGACGCACGGCAAACAGTACATGTCGCAAAATGTAACGCCACGGTGGTCGCTTTCCGCTAAAAGCTTCGAGCGAACTAACATTCATCGAGGCTACCGATTTCTTTCGGCGCCACACATACCACGCTATCATCGGGATAAGCACGGTGAGGAACCATAAATATTCGGGGTTTGCAAATTCAATGTTACTCATAGCTATGCCTCTTTGTCGTTATTTTCTAATTCTGTTTTTTATTTATGCGTCGCATTTCCAATACCTGCGAAGTCCGTTAGGCAGGCTTTGGAAGCAACGGCATTGCAAAGGTACAAAGTATTTTCAGTGATGTTTCTTAAAGAATTATTAATGGGAATAGAAGAATTTTCTAAAAGGGCTAACAGGCTTGAAGGCTGACAGGCTTGAAGTCTTTTAATAGGTTCGCTGACGCGATTGTTTGAAAGTTTCTATGGCTTCGCCATTTCTATGGGCTGCGCCCGTTTCAAGTTTCAGGTTTCTGTGGCTAAAGCCGTTTCAAGTTTCACGTTTCTATGGCTAAAGCCGTTTCTAGGTTTCTCGCCCCCTGAGCGGAGTCGAAGGGTGGTTTCTATGGCTGCGCCGTTCAATGCCTGCGGCGTTTCTATGGGCTACGCCCGTTTCTTGTTGAGTCGCGCCGTGGCACGACTGTGCAATTATATGGGAGATTTATTATAGGTTCGTTGGCGCGATGTGGAATATGGCGGTATGCACATTGAGAAAATGATGCAATATCTTAAACTATCGTAAAAAGAAGAAAAGTCGTAGCATTTTTACAAAATAGATACAAAAATATTTGCAAGCAAAGAAAATAATACATATTTTTGTAACGAAATTACGATAACTAAACAAAAAATGCGTCTATGATAAGAGATTTCTGGGTAAAGAATTATCTTTCCATTCGCGACAAGCAAGGATTGAGTTTCTTGGCTAAAGGTCCATCGTCTGAACTTGTTACAGAAGTTGCTGATGGAGTATTCCTATATAAATTAGGTATCCTGTATGGTTCTAATGCTTCTGGAAAATCTAATATGCTGATTGCCTTGAACGAAGTGTTTCGTCTGTTGATTTTGCCGAAATCTGATGCAACCCAAAGGATAAATGGCTGTATTCCGTTTGTCCTTACAAAAAATGAACCCATAGAGATGCATGTGTCATTCTACGCCAATGGCATCAGGTACGATTATGATGTTCGATTCAACGAGAAATACATTTTGAATGAAGTCTTGAACTATTATCCGAACAAGTCGAAGTCATTGTTTTATGAGCGTGCATTTGTTGGCGAAAACATACAGGCTGATGTCAAGTTTGGTCCAAGTCTCAAGCTGCAGGCAAAAACACAAGAAAGTATTCGCGAGAACACATTGAACAACCATAGCGTTCTGTCTGTTTGCAGAAAAACTGCCTTGACTGAAGACATCGCACAGTTCAACATCCTTCACAAATGGATTATGGACAATTACCATGATGTAGATGGTGATGGCGATAAAGGTATTGTTGAAATCCTAAAGGAGGCGTATGACAATCCTCAGAAGCGCAAATTCTATAACACCATGTTGCAGAAGGCCGATTTAAACATTCTGGAATATCGACCTGTTGTGGAAGACCGTTTTGTCCCAGCGGAATATCGTGAACACATTCAGAAGGAAAACATTCCCGAAGAAGTGAAAGAAGCACTGCTTAAACCGACATCCGACTCTGTAGCGTTTATTAACCATTCCCTGAATGGCGATTTTGACATTCCTCTCAAATGGCAGTCAAAAGGCACAATGAAATACATACGCATACTGGATGCATTATATGATATGGTGACGAGTTCCCATGTGTACTATCTTGATGAATTAGGAGAAGATTTGCACAACGATTTGTTGTACTATTATCTCAATGTTTTCCTTTTTAACTCCGATAAGTCACAGTTGATTATTACTAGTCAAGAGACAACGCTCCTTTCTCAGGATTTAATCAATGAAAACAGAGGTGCTGTGTGGTTTGTGGAAAAGAATAAGGAAACAGCCTCGTCCGAGTATTCCCGTGGCGATTCATTTGGCTTGCATAAGAATCTGTCGCTTTACAACTCTTATCGTATTGGACGATTGGGGGCGAAGCCGGAACTGGGTAGTATCTTTATAAATCTGGAGGATTGATATGGGCAAGTTACGGCAAACAGCACTTATCTTGGGTGAAGGTCCTACCGAATTCTTTTACTTCAAGTCCTTGTGCGATGTATTTAAACGGCTGACTATCAAGCCAGACTATCCCAAGCATACAAACCTTAGGGAACTTGAATCGAAGATAGAAGATGGCATCGCAATGGGCTACAGCCATATCTTCTGCATTATTGATATGGACACGAAGGACAGAGAACCTGAACATTCTCAATACCAAAGATTGAAAGCGAAATATGCCAGTCCAATAAATAAACCAAAGAAAGGCATATCCTGCACAGTCGAGTTTTTTGAGACACACCGTTGCACGGAATTGTTCTTCCTCTACTACTTCCGTTACACATCGCGCCCGTACGAGAATCAGGAATCATTGCTGAAAGATTTGAACCAGTATGTAGAATATCGGAAAACGATAGACTTCTTTATGAAGACTAAGGGATTGCATTCATACTTCGAGCGCAGCGGAGGTTCGTTGCAAACAGCAACAGCTAATGCCAATCGCTCAATGGACGAAAAAGAAGCAAATGACAAGGATTACACTTACTCTGAACTTGGAAGGTTGATGAAGATTCTAAAAGGACTCTAATTTTGAATATTGAAACAATCAAAATAGTTTCTTGATTTTTAACAAAATGGTTGAAAGTATAATAAAAGGTATATATGGATAGAATTTTAGACAAGCGTAAATGCATGGCATCATTGGCAGTCTTTCGAGATTTGTACAACAAAAAAAGAGATATTTATAGTGTTATTGCGGAATTTGTGAAATTAGCTATAGCAGAAAAAGCGTTGTCTTCTTTTGATTTGCAACAGATGGTAAATGTTATAAACCAAGAATATGGTTTCGATTTACCTGTGGCAGTTGTAAAAAGAGCATTAGGCAAATTAAGTTTTCTTGATATTAACAAGTCTTCGTATACAATTAAAAAAGATGCCGTCTTTAATGCAGATGAAATCAGAAAAAACACAAATGACGAAAATGTTGAAAATCAAAAAGCATTATACTCGCTATACGAGTATGTGGAAAGGAAAACAGAAAAGGAACTTTCTGAGCAAGAAAAGACGGATTTGTGCAATGACTTTTGTGCTTTTGTCATAGATGATACTGCTGTATCAAAATATGGAGAGTATATCTTACAATTCATTATAGAACAGTCAAACGATAAAGAATTCATTGAACAGTTAAATCAAATAAAACAAGGTGTTGTGATTTTTGTCGGCTTAAATTACAATGCAGATTATAATGTTATTGATAAACTTGATACTCCATTGCATATTTATTTGGACACGGAAATTATTTTTCATTTGTCAGGCTTAAATGGAGAGTTGTATAAGGATTTGTTTGATGAGTTTTTTGAATTAGTTCAAGAAATCAATAAAAAGGCAAAAAAACCGATAATCAGACTAAGATATTTTGCAGAGAATCGAGATGAGATAGATTCGTTTTTTAAAATTGCAGAACGCATTGTTCGCAAAGAAGATCGACTTAATCCTTCAAAACAGGCAATGCGTAGTATTGTTAATGGATGCGTTGATGCTTCCCAAGTTGTGGAGAAAAAAGCAGAATTATTTCGATTGTTGTCTGAGAAGAATATATTAATAGATTCTCAGGAACATTACTATGATAAGGAAGTGAACTGGGGGTTCTTAATTAATAGTGAATCTTTTTATGAATATAAGGATGAAGACACTTCTGAAAAAGATATCGATAGAAAAGTGAATCTTTTAAATTACATCTCAATCAAAAGAGGATATAAGAGTCAATCAATATTTAGAAATATAGGTCACATATTGCTTTCTGCCAATAAGGTCACGTTCAATATTGCTTTTGATCCTAATATAAAAAAAGACAATTGCGTTCCATTGGCAACAAGCCTTTCATTCTTAACCAATAGATTTTGGATGGTCTTAAATAAAGGGTTGTCAAACATGTCAACACTTCGTTCAATAAATGTCATAACTAGGGCCCAGATTGCATTATCTTCCCGTATTAATGACAATGTAGGTAGATTGTTTTCTCAATTTGTCGAAGAAGATAAGCAAGGAAGGTTTGATATAGAAAAGAAAAAGGTAATGTTGGCAGAATTACATAAGTCAACCGTTAGTCCTGATGAATTAAATGCGGATAATGCCGACAATTATGTAGATGTACTAAGTGTGAATGATATAAATGCTTTCATTGCAGAGAGAGAGTCTTTAGAAGTGAAAAAGATTAAGGAACATAATGATACTCTCAAAAAGATGGAAGAAATGAAAGAGCATTATGTTGCAGCTATGGAAGAGCGAGACAAACAATCATTAGGACAAGAGGCCTCTCTTAGAAATGCAGCATTAATAATACAGGATAATAGGAATAGCGAATATAAAAACGAATATAAAAAAACAAAATGAAAATTATATCAAAGAGAAGAATATTTATGTTAAAAAGAATCGAAAAAAAGATTTGATTAAGAATGCTACGATAGCAACTATTCACTCTCTTATTGTTTTAGGTTTATTTTTAGGTAATATATTAATCAAAAAGAATGATGATATAAGTATCGTTACAGGAATAATTAACTTCTTAGTCTTCATTATTCCCTTTGTCAGTCCATTATGGAATCATGAAAAGGTTTCCAAAGCATACAAATATCTTATCTGTTCATCATACAGAAAGCAAAGAAATGAACAATATGAAAATGAATATAACGATAACAACCCCGAGCCAAAGTTGAAACAAATATCAATAGAAGATGTTCTGGAAGAACTAAGAAACAACAAATAAACCCAAATCGGTCATTAGAAAGAATTTATGCATGGCCACGCTTGCAACAAGCAGATTCAAAGGTTGTTACAAGTACATTTTTCTAATGACGGTCATTAGAAAATTTGAATTGCAAATATCTATATAACAATGACTTACCATAACTTTACATTTTCCCTAATGACCGATTTGGGTTAAACTATAACTCCGATCATTATAACTCAGGTTATTGCAATCGTTTAATCTTTGACGAGACGCACGGAAAGCCCGCCGCACCGACCGCTGTTGTCCATGAGCACTCCGCTGGAAAGGAAGTAGAGGTACCACGCGTTGCCCGAACCACCGGGTGTGGACGACCAATAGTTGCCGTCGGAGCCAACGGTGTCCGCATCCCCATCGCAAACGCGGTCGCCCGCAGCGGGCAGAACAATAAAATTGCCATTAGGTCCAGTTACCTTGTAGCCACTTCCTGTCCACGTCCACTGGCACGAATTTTTTAGTTCCTCCAACTGTTCCTTGGTGGGCAACTTGCTTCCGAATTCCTTAACTGCGGCATCATAGTCGTAAAAACCACTTTCGTTTTCATCTTTCCACAAAGTGCCGCTCGGAAGACCTAAATCAACCCATTCGAATCCATTTTGCATATTCATAATAGTATTAATAAGATATTCCAATGCCTTGTCCGCCTGCACCATTACTGGCACATTGCCACTTTGTTCAACACCTGTTTTCTGCAATATGGCAATAACTTCTGCTATCGTAATATCAGGTTTTTGACTTTTCATTAGTGCTACTAATCCAGAGATTACGGGTGCGGCCATACTCGTACCATCAAGGCATGAATATTTGTTGCCAGGCACAGAACTGTATATGTCAAGACCTGGCGCAGAAACTGTGGAGGCATCGGCATAATTTGTGAAAGTTGTTGCCTTGTTTCCCTTTTCCGATGCACAAACTACGATTGCGTCACCTGTGCGGTTTTGCGGTGGAAGGCATGAAAGAACATGGTCGTTTCCTGCAGAGAATACCACTATGCAATTCTTTTTCTTCGCTTTTGCAAGCACCATTTTCCATAGTCTTTCCTCGTCTTTCTGGCATCGTTTGGAAAATTCTCGCTGAAAATCCAATGGAACATCGCCACATCCTGCATACGATGGTCCTGCCGACATGTTTATTACATCGGCACCCTCTGCAACAGCATAAAGGATTCCCGTAGCAAGTGCAAATGTTGTTGTTCTTTCCCCATCGAACACTTGTACTGGCATCAAAAGACATTCGGGAGCAACACCCGTTACACCTTTGTCAATATGTGTACTGGCACCTACTGCGATTCCTGCTACATGAGTTCCGTGCATTCCATTTGTGGAATTATAATACACATTGCCATCGCTTGTGAAAATATTGTATGGACTTATAACTCTGCCCTTAAAAAGTTCGTGGTTCACATCGAAACCATCGTCAACTACTGCTACAACAACCTTTTTGCTTCCTTTTGTGGTCTCCCATGCCTTGCGCAAATTTATAGCATCAATATGCCAGCCAGCATCAGCGCATTTGTCTGCATCTGATTCTTCCTGCGAATATATTGTTTCTACAGTAATTATAAACTTGTAGTCGGGCATTTGCGTTTCCAATCCTTTGTGCATCACATCAAGCACATCTTCTGGTACTTGAATTTCAATCGTCTTTAGCAAATCATTGAAACTTATAATCTTGTACTCGTCTTTGGGATATAGTTTCTTGAAATCTTTCGCAAAAGCGTTCAAGTCAGTTTCGTCATCCTCGAAGAAAATGCTCAAACGATTGGCAACAATTTGGGGAGCAACAGAATCTTCGGGATTTCGCACAACCTTCACACCGCTAATCGGAGCCATAACGGGCTTCTCCTTATAGTCCGACGGCAACGAATCACCTATTGTTACGGCAGGCACATCGGCTGCTACTGAGATGTTTTCATCGCTATTATTTTCATTATTGTTACAAGAGAACAATAAAGCTGCAACAAACAAGCATAAAATCAATCTTGTCTTCATACTTAAATTTAATTTTTAGGCACAAAGTTAATCATTTTGCAATGCAAAATTGTGGGTGT